>Ga0180435_10006583_pt1 | contig 11131 bp, 8 predicted proteins | sample SS_ome_3_FD_132467 | JGI IMG/M metagenome (GOLD analysis project Ga0180435, IMG submission 132467) | Hypersaline lake sediment archaeal communities from the Salton Sea, California, USA - SS_3_S_1 metaG | ecosystem: Environmental > Aquatic > Non-marine Saline and Alkaline > Hypersaline > Sediment...
ATTGCCCAAAAAACCGACGATGGCTTTTCCGCCGCCGGAACCTTCAGCGGCAATCCACTGACCCTCTCTACAGGAACGGCCATGCTGAAACATCTCCAGGAGAACGCCTGCATATATCCTGAGATGATGGAGACCGGAGAATACCTGCGCCATGGATTCAATACCCATTGCGGGGATAGCGACCGCCCGTTCTGCATGACCGGTATCGGTTCCATGTTTCAGATCCATGCTAAAAAAGAGCTGCCCAAACTGCCCCGGGACCTGTTGGGGCAGGATGATGAGGCCCTGGCGGCTCTGCAACTCCATTTTCGCCTCAATGAGATCCTGTTGCCCTGGATGCACCTGGCCTTTTTTTCCGCAGCCCATACCCGGGAAGATGTGGAAACCATGCTGCGAGCATTTATTTATTCAGTTGAAGGGGTTAGTGACGGGGAGTGACCTCCCTTTAACATATCGGATGGCTATACCCCTGGCACGGGCTGTATCAGCGTGCCCGGGGCGATCTACCCCTAACTTTCCAACTTAAGGATAAATAAAAATGTCCCCAAGCAAAACAGTTGTAAACTCGTGGAATGAATGGGATCCGCTGAAACACATCATCGTAGGGCTGCCCGACGGCACCATGATCCAGGCCGACGAACCGGCGGTGGAGCGCGACTTTGCCAAAGACGGCCTGCCCAAAGGGTGTTTCGGGCCGCTGCCCGAGGAGATGTTTCAGAAGGCCAAGGAGCAGATGGATGGCCTGGTCAAGCTATTGGAAGACCGGGGGGTGCGCGTGGACCGGCCCACACCGCTGGATTTTTCCCAGGCGGTGAGTACGCCGGACTGGCACCAGAAAAGCATGTTCGGCTGCATGCCGCCTCGGGACGTGCTGCTCACGGTGGGTCACGAGATCCTGGAGGCCACCATGTCCTACCGCAGCCGCTGGCACGAATACCTCTGCTACCGGCCCCTGCTGGAGCAATATTTTAAGGAAGACCCCAATTTCCGCTGGGAAGCGGCCCCCAAGCCGCGGCTCACCGACCAAAGCTACAGGCCCGACTACTGGCGCGAGTACGAAACCTGGACCCCGGAGCAGAAAGATCACGCCATGCGCACGGGTGAATGGGTTTTGACCGAACAGGAACCCTTGTTTGACGCCGCCGACATGGGCCGCGCCGGCAAGGATATTTTTATTTATCACTCATCCGTCACCAATGCGGCCGGCATTGACTGGCTGCGCCGGCATTTTGCCAACCACCGCTTCCATCCCGTGTACTTCAAAGAGACGAACCCCATCCATATCGACGCCACCTTTGTGCTGTTGCGGCCCGGGCTGGCCCTAAGCAATCGTGAGCGGGTGCCCATGAATGACAAGATGATGGAGTTGTTCAGAAAGAACGACTGGGAAGTTGTGCCCTGTGCGGAACCGGCCCTGGACGACTACCCCCCCCTATCTTACTGCAGCAAATGGCTTTCCATGAACACGCTGATGATCGATCCCAAGACCATCTGCGTGGACGCCCAGGAAATCAAACAGATGGAGCAGTTCGACCAGCTCGGCTTTGAAGTGGTTCCCGTGCCCTTCGATGCGGTCAGCGCCTTTGGCGGCGGATTGCACTGCGCCACAGCCGACGTCCATCGGGAAGGCGCCTGTGAAGACTACTTCCCCCATCAGGTGGACGGGTACTAACATCAGCGGCCGGGAATATCCCCGGGTTTTTAAGGGGGCCATTTTTCCGGAACATTATGATGAAACCCGCTGTCGATTGTTGAAATCTTGCGGTCCCTGGACCGTAATTGCATTGTATCCCCCTGAAATCATATTGTTGATTAGATAAAGCGGAGACCTATTGATCTGTCCTAACCAAAGGAGATGCCATGGCTTTTAACCTGCGCAATCGAAACTTTTTGAAGCTTCTGGACTACACACCCCGTGAAATCGAATTCCTGCTGGATCTGGCCGTTGACCTTAAAAAGGCCAAATACAGCGGCAGCGAACAGCAACGCCTACAGGGTAAAAACATTGCCCTCATCTTCGAGAAATCTTCCACCCGCACCCGCTGCGCCTTTGAGACGGCAGCCTACGACCAGGGTGCCCACGTCACCTACCTGGGCCCCAGCGGCTCCCAGATGGGAGCCAAGGAGACCATGAAGGATACCGCCCGGGTGCTGGGCCGCATGTATGACGGCATCGAGTACCGGGGATTCGCCCAGGCCACCGTGGAGGAGCTGGGCCGCTATGCCGGCGTGCCGGTATGGAACGGCCTGACCAACGAATACCATCCCACCCAGGTCCTGGCCGACTTTCAGACCATGCGGGAGCACAGCGACAAGCCGTTATCCGCCATCAAATTCGCCTATCTGGGCGATGCCCGCAATAACATGGGTAATTCACTGCTGGTGGGCGCTGCCAAAATGGGCATGGATTTCCGCGCCGTGGCGCCCAAAAGCGTGCAGCCCGAAGCGCAACTGGTGAACCAGGCCCAAGAGATTGCCGCCGCCACCGGCGCCTCTCTGACCATCACCGATGATCTCGCGGCCGGGGTCGAGGACTGCGATTTCCTCTACACCGATGTGTGGGTCTCCATGGGCGAGGCCGAGGAGGTGTGGCAGGAACGGATTGAGCTGCTGAAGCCTTACCAGGTCAATACCGCAGCCATGGAGAAGACCGGCAATCCGGATTGCAAATTCCTGCACTGCCTGCCGGCCTTTCACAACCGCGACACCAAAATCGGTGAAGAGATCTACCAGAAGTTCGGACTGGAAGCCATGGAGGTAACCGAAGCGGTGTTCGAATCCCCGGCCTCGGTTGTTTTCGATGAAGCCGAAAACCGCATGCACACCATCAAAGCGGTGATGGTGGCGACCCTCGGCGCCTAGTCCCCGCTTATTCTAGACACTTTGCCCGGGTTCCCTTCAAGCGTAGGAAAAGGGTGGTGTCAAGCTGGTGCAGGCCACCGGTTCCCTGCGCCCGGCGGGGATTACCCCGCGGGATACCCATGAATAATTTCATTGATTAGATATATGGAGGTGATGACGTATGGCAGCCAAACCCATTCTGCTCATCGCTTTTGGCGGTAATGCACTCATCCAGAAAGGACAACAGGGTACAGCTCAGGAGCAGTTCGCCAACCTTAAGGCCCCCATGGCCCAGGTGGCCCGCTTATCCCGGGATTATCGTATCGTGGTGACCCACGGCAACGGTCCCCAGGTGGGCAATCTGCTGCTCCAGCAGGAGAGCTGTGACCAGGTGCCGAAAATGCCCCTGGAAATCATCGGCGCCATGACCCAGGGGCAGATCGGCTACATGATCGAATCTTCCCTGGACACGGCGCTCATGGCCCAGGGTATTCATAGCGAGCAGCACTTTGTGACCCTCATCACCTACGTGGTGGTGGAGGAGGACGATCCGGCATTCGACAATCCCGTAAAGCCCATCGGCCCCTGTTACACCGCAGAAGAGGCCGTCGGGCGACCCTATCACCTGCAGGAGACTGCCAAGGGCCTGCGCCGGGTGGTGGCCTCACCCCAACCGGTGACCATTGTGGAGCACCGGGAGATCAAGCGTTTGGTGGAGCAGGACTTCATCGTTATCTGCTGCGGCGGGGGGGGCATACCGGTGATTCGCCGGGATCGCAAGTTCCGCGGCGTGGAGGCTGTGATCGATAAAGACCTGGCCAGTTCCGTGCTGGCCCGGGAACTTAAGGCCGATCTTTTTGTGATTGCCTCGGATGTGCCCGGTGTGGGCATCAACTGGGGCCGGCCGGATCAAAAAGTGCTCACCAAGGTCTCCCGGGAGGAACTGGCCGGCCACCTGGCCGACGGACAGTTTCCGGCCGGCTCCATGGGGCCCAAGGTGGAAGCGTTGATGAGATTTCATCAAGCCACCGGCAAGCGGGGTATCACCTGCCATCTTGAAGAAATAGAAGCAGCCGTGGCCGGAAAAGCCGGCACGGAAATCATTCCTAGTTTATAAAACACCTTTAAACAGCTGTAAGCACATAGGAGGAAAACCTAAATGGCAAGCAAGAACGTAATCATAATCGGTGCTGCTGGACGTGATTTTCACAATTTCAACACCTATTTCCGGGATAATGACGCGTACAACGTGGTAGCTTTCACCGCCGCCCAGATACCGGATATCGAAGGCCGTAAATACCCGGCGGAGCTGGCCGGCAGTCTCTATCCCGACGGGATTCCCATCTATGCCGAGGATGACCTCACGCGGCTCATCGCTGAACTTGGCGTCGATGATTGTGTATTCTCTTACAGCGACGTGCCCTATCAGCACGTCATGGAGGTCAGCGCCCTGGTCAACGCGGCCGGCGCCAACTTTGTGCTTTTGGGACCCAAGGATACCCAGATCAAGAGCGTCAAGCCGCTGATCTCCGTGGGCGCTGTGCGCACCGGCTGCGGCAAGAGCCAGACCTCCCGGCGTATCATCGAGATCCTCATGGCCAAAGGCCTCAAGGTGGTGGCCATCCGCCATCCCATGCCCTATGGGGATATCGCCGCCCAGAAGGTCCAGCGCTTCGCCACCCTGGAGGACATCAAAAAACACGACTGCACCGTGGAGGAGATGGAGGAGTACGAACCCCATGTGGTGCGGGGCAACGTGATCTACGCCGGCGTGGACTATGAAGCCATCCTGCGGGCCGCAGAGAACGACCCCGACGGCTGCGACGTGGTGCTCTGGGACGGCGGCAACAACGATTTTTCCTTTTATTGTTCCGACCTGCATGTCACGGTGGTGGATCCCCACCGACCGGGCCACGAACTGACCTATTACCCGGGCAATGTAACCCTGCGCCTGGCGGACGTGGTGGTCATCAACAAAATGGACAGCGCCGACGCCAAAGGTATCGAGATCGTACGCCGCAACATCGCCGCCGAGAATCCTGCCGCCACCGTGGTGGACGGCGCCTCCACCCTGGACATGGACGATCCCTCCATTGTCCGTGGCAAAAAGGTGCTCGTGGTGGAGGACGGCCCCACCCTGACCCATGGCGAGATGAAGATCGGCGCCGGCGTTGTGGCGGCCCAGAAGTTCGGTGCGGCCGAACTGGTGGATCCCCGGCGCTACACCGTGGGCCGCTTAAAAGAGACCTTTGAGATCTATCCCAACATCGGCACCGTGCTGCCGGCCATGGGCTACGGCGAGCAGCAGCTCCGGGACCTGGAAGCCACCATCAATTCCACCGCGTGTGACGCGGTGGTCATCGGCACCCCCATCGACCTCTCCCGCATCATCAAAATCGACAAACCCCACACCCGGGTCTACTACAACCTGCAGGAGATCGGCAGGCCCGATATGGATATGATCCTAGAGGGTTTCATCGCCCGGCATAACCTGGGGTAAGGTGAGATTAAAGCATGATCCCGCCCGGAGGAATCCTGGGCGGGACGACCTAAGGGCTCGCACAAATATAACTTCCCGTTTTCAGCGCCCATGCATCCCGCTCAGCAGCGTTGCGAAAACTTAGGAATATGCCTGATATCCCTTAGTTTTCGCGCCTTGCTGAGCGGGCGCCTGAACTAAAGAAAATCTGCGAACTTATATTTGCGTGAACCCTCACCGGGAACGTCCAGATACTTCTGACAGGGAATGATTTCCGGATCCCGGGGCACTCCGGGCTTACAGCGGTTTCCCGTAAATTCAACCGCAGGGGGTCAGGATGGGGTGATCCGTGCGGAGGAACTATAGGGCCTGCCGGTTACTTGGCCCGGGGTGTTACCTTTCCAGATAGCGCTTCAGATGGTTGTCGATCTGCCATAGCTGCATGACATAATCTTTGGGCCAATCCAGGGCGGCCTGATCCTTGATTTCGGTCAGGATACTCACCGGGACGCCCTTTTCCTTCCCAAAATCCTCGATTTCAAGGGCCGCGGCTGTCTGCCGTTTGATCTCATAGCGGATCATGGATGGATTCCCGGGCCATGTCCGTTGGGCAAACTCACGGATCGCTTTGCGCTGGGAATCCGCCAGCTTGCCTGGGCCGGCCTGGGCTGCACCGGTCAGGGTGAAGATTACTGTTAATAGAATGATTGGCAGTTTCATATTCCGGAAATAACTATCCTAGGTGATTGCAGCATGTAAATTACATTACTTGCCAAAATGATTGTATCCGGCGCCAAGGTGCCCATCCGGGGGCTGTGGAAAATTCGGAACAGGGCGGGGAGGGATGCTGCCGGGGCAAGGCCGCGGCAAGGATTGACGCAGTTTTCAATATAATTGGCGTCAAATGGAATTTACTCTCACTCAAGACAGCTTACCTTGGATTATCCCGCAAGGGTTAGCGGGATAATCAACCGAAACCCGCTGGTATCGACCAGGGATAATGCAAGGGGCTGACAATCACGTAAATTCAAGGCTGGTTAAGTAAAAAAGCCACATTGGGAGCGCCCGTCCAGCGGAACCTGGATGGGTGGATCTTAGGGCTCGCGCAAAAATAACTTCTCATTTTCAGCGCCCATGCATCCCGCTCAGCAGCGTTGCGAAAACTTAGGAATATACTTGATATTCCTTAGTTTTCGCGCCTTGCTGAGCGGGCGCTTGAACATAAGAAAATCTGCGAACTTATTTTTACGCGAACCCTTAAATCCCTGGCTTATATTTTGCCGGTCCCAAGGAAAAACAAAATGACTGAACTGATTCGATTTGAAGACAATAACCATGTGGCTGCCTGGGCCCTGTTGCGGATGAGCGATGGTCATCCGTGCTGGGTGGGATATGATAAAACGGGAATACGGGTCAAAAAATCACGGATTCGTCTCTTCGGCGCCCGGCTTTTCGAGGAGCGCGATCTTATTAAGGTTGCCCGGATAAGACAGGCTTTGAACTCGAGTTATCCCAAGGATATTACCCCCCGGGGCATGCGCTGCCCCAATCTCAAATCCGTGGTCAACGCCATTCTGCACTGTGACACCCTGGCGAAAGCGCAGGCCATCCTGGATGAGGCCCAGGCAATGGCCGAAGTTGATCTGGTCAGCACACCCGGGGCGGAGACCTTTGACAGAGCCGCGGACAGTTTTGGCTAGCGGGCTGAACAAACTCTTAACAAACCCCAAAAAAACCGGCCCCCTGCCGGGGGCCGGCCCCTCCTCGCACAATTGGAGCATCAGCTCCAGATCGTTTGACCCTTTCTTGGTACCCTTGTGGAGTTCTGAAGAAACCGGAGATGGCCTCTTTTTTCCCTGGCCCAACCAATAATAGCCACACGATTTTGCTTATCAATTACGGTTTGCGCCAAATATGTTGTCATGCACGCCAACTTGCCCTACGATATCGCCAGCCTGATCACCCCATGTAAGAAAGGCTGAATCATGCGTTCAACACTATTGGCGGCCAGCCTGGGCAGTACCTGGAATCTGCTTGAGAATCATGGTTACAATCCTGATAATTATTTTCAGGAAGTCGGATTGGACCCTGAAAAGTTGATGCGCGCCGAAGCCCGCTTCGATCTTGATCGAGCCATCCGGCTCTTCGGAGAGGTGGATGGACTGTTCCGTGATCCATGCCTGGGCCTAAAATACAATAAATACTGGCATCCATCCCAATTGCACGCCCTGGGATACGCCTGGATATCCAGCAAATCCTTGACCGAAGCGCTGCAGCGCTTGGTCCGTTACGCCAAAATTCTGACCGAGGGATTGGCTTACCATATGGCGGCCGATGGTGACGAGGACGTCATCACCATCGAAATCGACATTCAAATGCCACCCGCGATCCACCGGCTGATATCAACCGCGCTGGCGGCCAATCTGGTTTCCATGTGCCGGATGAACTACCGCCAGGCGCTCAATCCCCTGTGGGTCGGATTCGAGCACGCGCAACCGCCCTGCGCCGGTGACTATTTTGCCTTTTTCAAGGCCCAGGTGCGTTTTGGAATGGAAGCAACCTCTGTGGCCTTTGACCGGGAGGTCCTGGATCGGGAATTGATCGGACACAACCCCCAACTGGCCAAACATGCCGATCAGGTGCTGGCCCGCTACCTTGCCGAGCATGACAAAGCGGACATCGCCGAACGGGTTAAGATGAAAATCGCCGAGATGATGCCCTCGGGAGAAGCCACTGCCAAAAACGTCGCCCGTAAATTATACCTGAGCAACCGCAGCCTCAACCGCAGGCTCAGCGATGCCGGTACCTCCTACCGTGACCTTTTGGATGAAACCCGCAGCGAAATGGCCAGCCATTATCTTAAGGATCGAAACGTGGACCTGCGGGAAATACCCTATCTGCTCGGGTATAAGAGCTACTCTTCCTTTTTCCGGGCCCATAAACGCTGGACCGGCCAATCGCCAACCGAAGCAGCGTCCGGGACCGCCTAGTGCCTGGCCGAAATCTCATGTGTCAAGCGGGATAAAGGTCAGCTAGTGCCTAATTAAAAAAGTTATCTATATCCTGGATTGTTTTAACCATTTGAATTTATGTCAGATATAAATATAGAGTACAATTACAGTTAGGCACTATGTCAAGTAGGGGGGAGATATGGCTTTGCCCTCAGCCGCTACCTGGCAACGAATATCAGACCGGGCCATTTTGGTCTGGTTTCACAGAAGAAATGGAAAACCACAGTGCCCCGGCAACGGATACTGCCCTACATCCTGCTCACCCTGACCGTATTGTTTTGGTCGGGCAATTTTGTCCTGGGACGGGGAATACGTGAACTGATCCCGCCGGTGAGTCTCAATTTCTGGCGCTGGACCGGGGCCTTACTGATTCTGCTGCCCTTCGGTTTGCCGGGGATTCGCCGGCAGTGGTACCTGGTGTGTCGCCACTGGCGTTTCATCCTGTTGATGAGTATTCCCTCCATCACCTTTTTTAATGCGTTTATTTATAAAGCGCTGCAAAGCGCCACCACGACCAATACGGTGCTGGTCAATGCCATGGTCCCGATCCTCATTGTCGGCATGGAACGGGTCTGGTTCGGGATTCGGCTCACGGTCCGGCAGACCCTGGGCGTTTTGTTATCCCTCTGCGGGCTGGTGTTCATCATCACCCGGGGAGCGCCGCTGCTGTTGCTATCCCTTAATTTTTCAACCGGCGATTTATGGACCCTGGGAGCAGGAGTCTCCTGGGCGCTATATTCGGTAATGCTCCGCAGACGTCCGGCTAAGATGGATCCTCTGGTTTTTCTTACTGTTCTGGTGATGGCCGGTCTGGTCGTGCTGGCCCCTTTTTATCTTTGGGAGCTTTCGGTCACGGGCGGATTTTCCCTGGGCCGGCAATCCCTGGCGAGCCTGGCCTATGTGGCGATATTTCCATCGGTGCTGTCCTACATTTTCTACAATCGGGGAGTGGCCCTGGTGGGCGCTGCCCGGGCCGGAATCTTTTTCCACCTCATGCCGGTATTTGCCATCCTGCTGGCTTTCTTTTTCTTGGGTGAGCGCCTGGAACACTTTCACCTGGCGGGCATGCTGCTGATCTTCACCGGGATCGCCCTGACCACTGTGGGGGAGGTGCCTGACGCCCGGCGCCAAGGCCGTGCCGGATAAATGAACTGGCCGGGGCCGGCCTGAAACAGCACCACTCCGGCAGGGCTGCATTGGGTAAGCCCCACACCAGGTGTTCCATACTTCGTGCGCGTGAACCCCAACGGGCACGCTTAGGCCGCCTTTTATTTACCTCTTCCGCCCAATGACACGGGTTCAATCCAGATCAAACCGGCCGCAATCCACGGCCGGCGGCGCTAGTGTGAAAAAAGATGTACATTTCCCTGTGAATTTTGCTATGTTCAAGTGTTGCTAAAAAAGTAGCAACATATCGAGGGTCCTACCGGTTGGCAAAGCGGCTAATACTGATCGAATAGCGCACAAGGAGTCGAGCATGAAAAAGATACTGGTATTGGGGGCCGGCCTGGTGGCCGGGCCTGCGGTTAGATATCTGCTGGAACAACCCCAGGTTGAGGTTCAGGTGGGGGATCAGGACGTGGCCAAGGCCCAGGCCCTGATCGAGGGCCGGGCCAACGGCCGGGCGTTGGCGCTGGATGCCCGCGACAATGAAAAACTGGCGACGCAGGTGGCGGCGGCCGATATCGTCATCAGCCTGTTGCCCTGGACTCTGCATCCCCGTATCGCCCGGCTGTGCCTTACCCATAACAAACACCTGGTGACCGCCTCCTACGTCAAGGAAGAGATGCAGGTCCTGGACCGGGAGGCCCGGGAAAAGGGTCTCTTGTTCCTCAATGAGGTGGGGGTTGATCCCGGGCTGGACCACATGTCCGCCATGCAGGTGATCCATAGGGTCCAGAAGGAGGGTGGGCGCATTGACAGCTTTTTCTCTTACTGCGGCGGTCTGCCGGCCCTGGAGAGCAATAACAATCCTTTGGGCTATAAATTCTCCTGGAGCCCGGACGGCGCCTTGCTGGCCGCCACCAACAACGGCCGCTACATGGAGCACGGGAGCATTATCGAGGTGCCGGGCGGTCAGCTTTTCGAGCATTACTGGCTCAAGAGCGTACCCGAGGCCGGTGTATTTGAAGCATACGTCAACCGGGATGCATTGCCCTACCTCGAGAGATACGGTATCCAGGACGCCGCCGGCATGTATCGCGGCACCCTGCGCAATATCGGCTATTGCGAAACCTGGGACTTTTTCAAGAAGCTGGGCCTGCTCAACCGGAAGATGAAGTTCGATTTCAATGAGGTGACGCCCCGGGAGGTTATGGCCAATATCGTGGGCTGCGGGGATGATGATATCCGCACGGCAGTGGCGGCCTATCTCAACATTCCCGTGTATTCCCTGACATTGAAAAAACTGGAGTGGCTGGGGCTATTTGCAGACCGCAGACTGGACCTGGGGACCGCCTCGGTTTTCGAGATGTTCGCGCATACGCTGCAGAACCGCCTGATTTACGATGAAGGTGAGATGGATCTTCTGATCATGCACCACGAATTCGAGGCCATCTATCCCGGCCAGCCCAAACAGCGCATCCAGTCCACGTTAATTGATACGGGCACGCCGGGCGGGGACAGTTCCATGGCCCGTACCGTGGGCTATCCTGTGGGCATATCCGCAGGTCTGCTGGCTGCCGGAAAAATTGATCTGAGCGGGGTGCGCATTCCGGTGCACCCGCAGATCTATGAGCCCGTTCTGGCGGAATGTGCCCGCAATGACATCCGCTTTGTTGAACGCCAGTCTGATTTGGAA
>Ga0180435_10006584_pt1 | contig 11131 bp, 7 predicted proteins | sample SS_ome_3_FD_132467 | JGI IMG/M metagenome (GOLD analysis project Ga0180435, IMG submission 132467) | Hypersaline lake sediment archaeal communities from the Salton Sea, California, USA - SS_3_S_1 metaG | ecosystem: Environmental > Aquatic > Non-marine Saline and Alkaline > Hypersaline > Sediment...
ACCCATTCGCACCAGATCCGCACCAAAACCACACCACTTCGGACCAGATCACGCAAAACCCGGCCACGTCAGCTTCAGGCGACAATACATCTGCACCGGATACGGAATCAGCAAAGTCAAGCAGGGACCGCTTGGCCCAAAAGCGGAATCCAACCGGCACTTCCTTGCATTCCGGGGAGGAGCAGCTTGCGCTGAAAAGGGCGGAAAAAATAAAAATGGACTCCATGATCAGGGCACGGATCGACAGTGTCAGCCGACGCGTATATCCTATAGAAGTCCCGCAAAATATGGACCCTGCGCTCTATACTTTTTTTGAGGAGGCTGAACGGTCCCAGGCGGAGGGACGACTGCTCAGGATCCTCCATTACGGCGATTCGCAGATCGAGAACGATCGCATGACTGCCTTGCTGAGGAACCGTTTGCAACAGGTATTCGGCGGATCAGGCTGCGGCATGGTGCCTGCCATACCGCTGTACCATGGCAATCCTACCTTCCGGCAGGACTACAGTGGCGATTGGATCCGCTATACAGGCTTCGGCAGGCGTGATCCGTCGCTTGACCATTCCAGCTTCGGAATGATGGCCTGTTTTACTGCTGTGCCCATGCCGGACGGGGACGGGCTTCCTTACCTTGAATTCAGGTTTCTGCCCGGACGACGCGCTTCCACGTTCAGTGAGATGAAAATCTACCTGCACTCCTATGTTGAAGGCGGGACGATCACGGTACATTACAACGATACGATCAGTGATACCATTGGTCCCTTGTCTGACGGTTACCAGGAGTTTGCGCAACAGCTGGATTTTGATGCTGACAAGGTCAGGCTTGAGTTCAATCTTCAGCAGGGAGGAAGGATCTACGGGATCAGCTTCGATCCGGATGCAGGGATCCAGATGGATAATATCGCCATGCGCGGCAGTTCCGGACTGGAGTTCAGCCGGTCGGATCCTGTCGTGCTGGATACCATGCTCGAAGCCGTGGATCCCCGCCTGATCATCATGCAATTCGGTGGCAATGTGGTGCCGTACATCAGCAATTATGACTATTACAGGCGAAGATTTATACGCGAACTGAATTACCTGCGGTCGCTTACTCCTGAAACCGCTATCGTGGTGATTGGTCCCGGCGACATGTCTATGAAGGAGAATGGCAGGTTTGTCACCTATCACACACTGGAGCCTGTAAGGGATGCCCTCCGCGATGCAGCCCATGAAACAGGATGTGCATTCTGGGACATGTACGCAGCCATGGGAGGAAGGAACTCTATACAGAATTTCGTGCGTGCCCAGCCCCCGCTGGCCTCCCCCGACTATATCCACTTCACACCCCGTGGCGCCAACCTGATGGCCGGCATGTTCTTCGATGCCGTGATGCTGGAATACGGGAAGTACAACGCCAAAAAGCGCCTGGCTGCAAATGAAAAGGCCATCAGGGAACATCATGATCGCTTACTGAGCGGGAATCCGGGGACTGATTTTGTCAGCGCAACGCAGAAATAAGGGTCCACTGAATGCGTGCAGCACCGAAACACTGCATTTGTAAAGTACTGCATATGTGAAGCACTGTAATTGTGAAGTACTGCAGCGACAACCTTCACAGGCACTTTTGGCAAAGGGCGCTTTTCGGCATTTTGCAGTTCTGTGACAGCAATATTTTTCCAGTGATTTTTTAATTGCCTGATTCAGATAAGCGGATTTTATGTAGGTTTACATCCATGCCCTGGCTCAGCGATATATTCATGTTCAATCCGGAGAAGCCCCTGATCTTCACGCAACTCTATTTCTGGATCTTTTACGGGGTGGTGCTGCTGGTCTTTTCGATCATCTACAAGGACCGCGCAATACGAAATGCATTCCTGTTCCTGGCCAGCCTGTTCTTTTATTGGAAGACATCCGGATTCTTTTTCCTTCTCCTGGTGTTTTCAACAGTGGCCAATTTCTATATCGGCAACTGGATCCACCGGTCGCAGCATAAAGGAACCAGGAAATTCGGAGTTTTTCTGAGTGTTTTCATCAACCTCCTGATGCTTTCCTACTACAAGTATGCGTACCTGTTTATCGGATCCGTCAACAACCTCTTCAACACCGATTTCAAAGTGGTCAACCACGTGGCCGCCTGGTCGAACAACCTCACAGGGACCCATTTCGATACAGCCGTGATCCTGCTGCCGGTCGGAATCTCCTTTTTTACTTTCCAGATCATGTCCTATACAATCGACCTGTACCGCCGACGGGTCGACCCGGTAAAGAACCTGCTGGATTTCGGGTTCTTCGTCTCCTTCTTTCCCCAGCTGGTGGCCGGACCGATCGTGCGCGCCGCAGAATTCGTTCCCCAGCTCTACAAGCGATACAGCCTCTCGATGGAGGAATTCGGATTTGCCATTTTCGTGATCATGAAAGGACTGTTTAAAAAGATTTTCATCGGCGATTACATCGCGGTGAACTTTATCGATCGCATCTTTGCCAACCCGGCCGGCTTTTCAGGATTCGAAAACCTGATGGCACTGTATGGATATTCCCTGCAGGTGTACGTCGATTTTTCAGGCTATACCGATATCGCCATCGGTGTGGCGTTGCTGATGGGATTCCGCCTTCCGAGGAACTTCAACTCTCCCTACAAGGCCACCAGTGTGGCCAACTTCTGGAAACGCTGGCACATCTCGCTGTCCACCTGGCTACGCGATTACCTGTACATTCCCCTGGGCGGTAACCGGAAGGGCAGGATCATGACCGACGTCAACCTGATGATCACCATGCTGCTGGGCGGATTGTGGCACGGTGCCAGCTGGCAGTTCATGATCTGGGGAGGAATCAACGGGCTCGGACTCGTGGTTTACAAGATGTGGCGGAAGATCAGTCCCTATGAACACAGCAAGCACTGGGCCGCCAGGTTCTGGAAGATCTTTATCACCTTCCAGTTCATCACCTTTACACGCATCTGGTTCCGGTCCGACTCCATGGAGCATGCCAATGAGCTGATGCGGCAGGTGGCCACTGCCTTCAATGCCTCCATCATCCCCGAGGTGCTGGTCTCCTACAAATGGGTGTTCCTGGTGATGCTGCTCGGCTACATCACGCACTGGGTTTCGAACAAATGGAAGCTGGCCCTGCTGAACTGGTACATCAAAACACCCATATGGGCCAAGGTCCTGATCGCCATCGTGGTGGTCTTCGTAATCTACCAGTCGTGGTCGGCAGATCTGCAACCATTTATTTATTTCCAGTTCTGACAGGAGCGGTTGGTGCTGCGGCAGGATCACTGCCTCCCGAAAAAATACCTATCTTTGTGACCGCAAATAATTTCTTACGCAAATGTTAGCATGGCATTGAACGCGAGATCGGTCTTAACTGTAAAAAAGCTTCCCGGGCTTACTGTGCTGCTGATCTCACTGATCTTCCTGGCAACGAATTTCACACATCACAGCTGGACACGCACAGATCCGGAAAGACGGGGCGTGATCAAACATGATGTGAACATGTACTATGCCTATCTTACTGCAGGCATCATTGAGAAGGACCTGACACTGGAATTCATGTCGGAACCGGGGTTTGACAATGAATACAGGTACTGGAACACAAAGGCGGAAAACGGGAACAGGATCATCATCACCTCCATGGGACTCGCATTCATGTACGCCCCGTTCTTCCTGGTGGCGCACCTGGTTGCCAACCTGTCAGGACTTCCCACGGATGGATACGGCTCCATCTACCAGTTTTTCCTGGTGTTTGGGGGGTTGGTGTATGTGATTCTCGCGCTGCTGATCCTGCGCAGGTTGCTGATCCGCATTTTCGACCCGGTAACCACATCCATCACCCTGGTCCTTGTGGCCATCGGCACGAACCTGTATTACTATTCCACCTACGAGGCAGCAATGCCGCATGTGTACAATTTTTTCCTGGTAACGCTGTTTACCTGGCAGGTCATCCGCTGGTACCGGCATCCCGGTTGGAAAAACGCGCTGCTGACCGGCGGTTTGCTCGGATTGATCTCCCTGATCCGGCCCACCAATATCCTGGTTTTCTTCATTCTATTCCTCTGGGATGTGAAAAGCCCGGATGAATTCAGGCAACGGATCCTCTTCTTCCTGAAACGGTATTACCTGGTGCTGGTGATGATGGCTGCATTCCTGCTGGTATGGACGCCCCAGATGCTCTACTGGAAAATGATCACCGGGCAGTTCCTCTATTTTTCATATGGCGTGGCCGGAGCCTCCTTCTACTTCAAAAATCCACAGATCCTCGGCAGCCTGTTCAGCTTCATCAAGGGCTGGTATGTGTATACACCGGTAATGCTTTTTGCCACCATCGGAATACTCTTCCTGCGCAAGCGGTACAAAACAACTTTCCTGCCGGTGCTTGTCCTGTTCCTTGCCATGGTATATGTCCAGAGCTCCTGGTGGTCATGGTGGTTCGGGGGTGGATTCGGACTCCGGGCCTATATCGACATCTACGCGGTAATGGCATTCCCCCTGGCTGCACTTGTTGAGAAAGTGGTGGATTTGAAGACTACCTGGAAAAGGGTGGCAGGCTATGCCGTCATGGTCTTTCTTGTCTACTTTTCGTGGCTGCAGACCTACCAGTACCACAGGGGAATGATCCATTACTGTGGTATGACAAAAGAGTCGTACAAGCTGAATTTTCTGAGATTTAAATCTGCACCGGGCTACTGGCAGGCGGTACAAATGCCGGACCACCAGCTGGCCAGGCAGGGCATTTATTATTATTACGATACCACCACGAACGATGATTTCAGGGAAATGACACTGGAACAGGCCTTGGAGAAGATCATTGCACAACTGAAATCTGACAATAAGCTGAACAGGCAGGTAACGCGGTATGCAGAACGTGAAAGCCTTTCAGAAGAAGAGGCATATACACAGATCGCAACGCGTATTTATAACATGAAAACGGATTAAGACAGGATGATCGATAACAAAACCATTGCAGTAGTAGTTCCGGCCTATAATGAAGCGCAACAGATCGGCCGGGTCCTGGAATCAATGCCTGGCATGGTGGACAGGATCGTTGTGGTCAATGACGGTTCTTCCGACAATACACGGGAAATCGTGGAGGGATTCATCAGGTCCGAAACGAAAGACCATGCCTGTCCGGGTATCGGACCGGTCACCATTCAGCCTACCCTGTACAACGAGGCCGAGGTGTTTTTGCAGGAACTCGACAAAAGGGAGAATGCATTGTTTGTACCGTCTGAAGTCACCAACAAGCATCCCGGAAAAAGCAGGATCATATTGATTGAACACCTGGAGAATGGCGGTGTGGGAGCGGCCATCGCAACGGGATACAAGTGGTGCAAGGACAATAACATTGATTGTACGGCGGTGATGGCCGGTGACGGACAGATGGATCCGGATGAGCTGATCGAGATCTGCAGGCCGGTGATCGAGGAGGGCATCGACTACGTGAAGGGAAACCGGCTGATCCACCGGAGTGCCAGGTACCTGATCCCGCAAAAGCGCTACCTGGGCAATTCCGTGCTGTCGATCATGACAAAAATGGCTTCCGGGTACTGGCGGGTTTCTGATACCCAAACCGGCTTTACGGCCATCGGCAAAAAGGCGTTGCGCAAAATCGAAATAGGGAAGATCTACAGGAATTACGGCATGCCGAACGATATGCTCGTCAGGCTCAACCTGGCCAAATGTACCCTGAAGGAGGTCGAGATCAAGCCCGTTTACAGGATCGGTGAACAGTCCAAGATGCGGATCGCCCGTGTCATTCCAAAATTGTCATGGCTGCTTTTCAGGAGCTTCTTCAAACGGATATGGAACCGCTATTTTCTGAAGGATTTTCACCCGCTGTTCCTGCTGTATGTGCTGTCGATGCTTTTGGGCATCGCATCGATCCCGTTCCTGGTGGACATCCTCCGGTACATCTTTATTCCCGGACAGGCGACTCCGAACAGCATCCTGATGATCTATATTTTCCTGGCTATCTCCGGGCTCCAGTCCCTCTTTTTTGCCATGTGGATGGATATCCAGGACAACGACCGGCTGCAAAAGTAGTGCAGCTGGAAGACAGAGATGCTGGCATATGGCAAGACGGTGATGGACACCGGTTGTTTCGGCAAATTCCTGTTTGCTGATGCGCCGGCCCGCTTGTCGGGTAAAGTAATATGGTATTCCTCGTGTACAGTGCGGAAATGCAGCAGGAGCGATGGAGTATATAAATCAACCCCCGTTTTTTTTCTTCCCCGACAGCCTGAAGAACAGCGCCAGCAGGAAGATGAACACTTCCCCTGCAATAAATGCAAACCGGTTCAGAAATGAAATGGTCGTGGCCGTCTCAATGTCCATGCCGGCCAGGGTGAGGTAGCCGATGATGATCCCCTCGCGCAATCCGAGTCCCCCGGGCAGGATGATGGCGACCAGGCCAAACGATACACTCAGGGGAAATGCAAACGCCATCACGCTGTCAATATCGCTACTGAAGATCCGCATGAAAAAATAGAAGGAGAGGGTCCAGGCCAACCAGATCAGCGAGGTGGAGAGGATCACGGGCAACGATCTGCGAAAGTTGATCACCGGGAGTTCAAGCTCGCGGCGGGTGATTTTTTTGAAAACCCGCAATATAGAGTGATGTACGTACGGAATGAACAGGAAGAGGGTCAGCAGCACAATGATCAGTACGATCAGGACCGTGATCCACTGGATCCCGTAAAACAGGATTGTCGGGATGGCACTGACCAGGAATCCCACCCAGGTATAGATCAGTTGTTCCTTCAGGGATACAAACGAAGTGTTTTTCAGATCGGTATTATTTTCTGAAATATAACTGGCCCGGCCCAGGATCACCCACACCTTTCCGGGAATGTATTTTGCAAAAACAGCTTGTCCGTGCGAGACCACTGCATCACGATGTGGGATGGGCCGGTGGTGGACCCGCAGGGCGGTCCCCCAGCTGATGGTGCTGACATAGAACCCGATGAAGAGCAGGATCAGCGATGGTGCGATCCATTGGGTATGCGGAAGGACGGGAATGATCACCTCCTGTCTCCAGAGATAGAGACATATAAACAGGAAAGAAATGATAACCAGCAGGTTGAATAGTTTTTTCATATCACGACCTTTCCTGCTATGAACACTGGTACATGTTGGTGACCGTCAATCTGACCCCTTCCCGCTTCCTGGTTGCTGTCATATAAAATGCTTTCCACAAAAGTAAGGTTTTTGAAACGGATCAGCGAACATATCAGCAACCATGCAAAAAAAAAGCGCCTGCAAAGTTGCAACTTTGCAGGCGCGATATATAAACCTAAACAGAGTCAATCTTCGTTTCCTAGAACTTCAGTTCCTTAAACACCATGAACCATGCTACTTCATTGTACTTTGATCCGGGCAGTTTCATTTCATCTTTCTCCGCCTGCGTCAGCACGGGAACAATGACATCGTCACCTTTCTGCCAGTTGGCAGGGGTCACCACATTTTGATAGGCATACGTTGTCTGAAGCGCAGTCAGGGTCCTTTTCAATTCATCAAGGTTTCTTCCGACTTCGTTGGGATAGAAATAGATGGCACTGATAACATTTTCAGGATTAATGATGTATACCCCCCTGATGTTCTGTATTTTGCTTGTTGCATCGTGGATCATTCCATATTGCTTCGATATCATCATGTCGTCATCCGCAATAATTGGAAAGTCGATTTTTACCGGGCTCCTGTCCTTGTAGGAAAGTTCTTCAAGAGCAGCCTTCCAGCTGTTATGCTGATCCAGGATATCTGTTGAGATAACTGCTACCTCAACACCCATTTTTTTGAAACTTTCCTGCGCATAAGCAAGTTCGAGGACTTCCGAAGAGCAAACCGGTGTGAAATCCTTAGGGTGTGCAAAGAGAACCTTCCAGCTGCTGCCAAAGTCTTTTGGAAACTTGATTTTGCCGTTGGTTGAGAGTGCTGTGAAAGAAGGGGCTTCTGCACCAATCTGTACAACTGCAGCCTTCTGAGACCATACCTGGGAAAACATGAAGATTCCCGCTACCATTAATAAATTTACTTTTTTCATTGCTAAGTGTTTTAATTTAATGATTTGATTGCGATACAAATGTAGGGCGGAATCCTATGCAGGTGGTAGGATAAATCTCCGATAATGTTGCATTTTTCTTGCAACTTGCATGATGCAGGTCAACTGCGAACCCTTGTAAATAAACTGAAGGTCAATTGATAACCACTGGAATTGCAGTCCCCGGAAGGGGCGGTGCGTGTCCGGTCATGCTCCCTGCTGTCCTGCTTCTTCCAGGCTCTTTTCTCCGGTTATTTTGCCCCGATTGCACAGCCAGGGCAATAATTTGACCAACATACTGGAAAGATTTGTATTTTCGTGTGTTAAAAAAACCAACACCGGTACATGGTATTTTCCAGCACGATATTCCTCCTTTATTTCTTCCCGCTCTTCCTGCTGGTCTATTTCCTTTCGCCCCTGAAAGCAAAGAACTACATCCTGCTGGCCTTCAGCATTCTTTTCTACGCCTGGGGCGCCCCGGAATTTATCTTCATCCTGATCGGCTCCACACTGGTCACCTGGTACATCGTCCGCGCCATGTACCATGCCGGCAGCGTGAAAAAGAAAAAACGGCTGCTCATTGCCACGCTGTTGCTGAACGTGGGCATCCTGCTCTATTTCAAGTATGCCAACTTTTTCATGGAAAACTTCAACGATGTGCTGCGCTCCTTCGGGGTCAGCAACCTGAAATGGACCGCCATTGCCCTTCCCATCGGGATCTCGTTCTACACCTTCCAGAGCCTCTCATATTGTGTGGATGTCTACAGGGGCGTGCGACCCCCACTGAAGCGATCCAGCGATTTCCTGCTGTATATCATTATGTTCCCGCAGCTCATCGCCGGACCGATCGTGCGGTTCAACACCATCGCGGACCAGCTTACTAACAGGACCTCCGAAGGGTCAGACAGGATCCTGGGATTCTACCGGTTCACCATCGGACTGGCCAAGAAGGTGCTGATCGCCAACGTGATGGGAAAATATGCCGATCTGTACATGTCGGGAAACCTCCTGCAACTCAGCTCCACGGAAGCCTGGCTCGGACTCCTGGCCTACACCTTCCAGATCTATTTCGACTTTGCGGGTTATTCCGATATGGCCATCGGCATCGGGAGAATGCTCGGATTTTCCTTCCCGGAAAACTTTAACAACCCCTACACTTCGCGCTCCATCACCGAATTCTGGCGACGCTGGCACATCACCCTCAGTGCCTGGATGCGCGATTACCTCTACATTCCGCTCGGAGGCAGCCGCGTAAATACCCGGCTCCGGTTGTTCATGAACCTATGGATCGTCTTCCTGATTTCCGGACTCTGGCACGGGGCCTCCTGGAACTTCGTGCTCTGGGGTGCCTACCACGGCCTGTTCCTGGTGCTCGACCGCCTGTTCCTGAAAAAACTGCTGGACCGGACCGGTATGGTGATCCCGACGGTTTTTACTTTCCTGGTGGCCGTGCTGGGCTGGGTGGTGTTCCGGCTGGAAACATTCGACCAGGCGATGACGTACTTCGGCCGCCTGTTCGCATTCGATTTTCAGCCGGTGGAGATCATCCACAAACTCGATATGGTGATCATCATGGCCATTGCATTCTTTTTCTCTTTTATTACGATGTCCAGGTTCGGGCGACAGCTGGAGCACATGGTATACTTCGGGCAATATACACTGAAAAGATACCTCATCGTGGGAGCAGTCGTGGTACTGCTGTTCATGTTGTCGGTGGGATCAATCGCCGCCACCGGCTTTAACCCCTTCATCTATTTCAGGTTCTGATGGAAAGGAAATTGAACATAGCATCATGGGTACTGGTGGGACTGCTGCTCCTGCCGCTGATTCAGCATGCCACAGGATTTGTTCATGTGCGCAAACTGAGGGGTGCGGTAACACAGGCGGAGGTGCCCGTGCTCACTGTTCCCGGGTGGTTCGAAGGAACCTGGCAGGATTCGCTGGAGACCGCCATGAACGACCGGTTCGGGTTCCGCAACCTGTTCATACGGATCAACAACCAGGTGGCGTTTACCTTTTACCGCAAGGCACTGGCCAGCGGGGTGGTTATCGGCAAAGACAATTACATGTACGAGCTGAACTATATCAAGGCCTACAATGGCACTGACTTCGAAGGGGATTCGGTGATCAGGCAAAAGGCATTGCAATTGAAGGAGTTGCAGGAACAACTGGAATCCGGGGGGAAACAATTCCTGGTCACATTCGCTGCAGGGAAGGGGAGTTTTTATCCTGAATATTTCCCCGACCGCTTCGTCATGGAGCCCGGAAGAACCAACCTGGAGGCTTACAGGGAGTGGTTCGACAGCCTGGATGTGCATTATATCGATTTCAACCAGTGGTTCCTGGAGATGAAGGACACCGCCAGGTATGAGCTCTATCCCCGCACCGGGGTCCACTGGAGTTACTACGGGATGATCCTGACCATCGATTCCCTGGTGAACTACCTCGGAGCAGCCACAGACAGGGAGATGCCTGAATTCACCTGGTTCGACACAAAGGAAAGCCGGAGGTACCGGAGCAGTGACCGGGATATCGAAGACGGGATGAACATCATATTCAGGGTTAACCGCGACAAACTGGCCTATCCCAGGGAGCGGTTCGTGGACGAGGGCGTCGACAAGCTGCGGGGTGTGGTGATCGCGGACTCGTTTTACTGGGGACTGCACAATATTGGTTTCAGCAGCCGGATCTTCAACCAGGGGGAGTACTGGTACTACAACCAGCAGGTCATTGCCAATCATCTCGACGGGCCCCTTGACCTGGATTCAGTGGACCGGTCGGAACGATTCGAACAGTTCGATGTGGTGATCCTGATGGCCACCACCGCTACGTTGCCTAAGTTTCCATTTGGTGCGGAAGCGTTGATCGAATGAAGATCAGGCGAAGAGTAGTCTGAACCTTGTCGGCGCCACGCTGCACGGGTTCCCGTTCGGAGTGGAGGAGCTGGTTGAATGAGGACCAGGAGAAGCATTGTCTGAACCTTGTCGGCGCCACGCTGCACGGGTTCCCGTTCGGGGCTGAAGCATTGACAGAATAAGCCGGGTGTTGTATTTGATGACCCGATTGAGGCTGCCAACAATTCAGAATAAGTATCTTTGATAGCAACATGCGTAAGAAAA
>Ga0180435_10006585_pt1 | contig 11129 bp, 5 predicted proteins | sample SS_ome_3_FD_132467 | JGI IMG/M metagenome (GOLD analysis project Ga0180435, IMG submission 132467) | Hypersaline lake sediment archaeal communities from the Salton Sea, California, USA - SS_3_S_1 metaG | ecosystem: Environmental > Aquatic > Non-marine Saline and Alkaline > Hypersaline > Sediment...
CCGTCACCCGAGGCGACGTCCAGTACGTCACCGGGTTCGAGCAGGTGCACCAGCCCCCGTGCGGTCGCTTCCCAGGTCCTGCCGGGGGAATAATGGCGTTCCATGACGCCCGCGACGCTGTCCGCCCAGGTTCCGCCGTCGTCGCGGCTCTGCAGGATCTGCTTTACCCGGGCGAGGTCCTGCCGGATCAGGGAGTCGTCGGTGTTTTCATTGAGCAACTGCCACAGCGAGGCCAGCGAATCGTCTGAAGCGCCCTGAGCGATGCGGTAATATACAAACACGCCATCGCGCCGATCGCTTACCAGGCCGGCCTCTTTGAGGCGGGAAAGATGGGTGGAAACACGCGGTTGCGCGAGTTGCGTGATCGCGGCCAACTCGGCCACGCTGAACTCCTCTTTGTCGAGCAGCAGCAGGAGCCGAATGCGCGTCGGGTCGGACAGCAGGCGAAAGTGCTGCGTGGCCGTCTGCAAATCCATCTCATTGCCTTTCTTTTGATTCATATATCTTTATATCGCGATTGAAAGATATCGAACAGCTTATCCGCTGCGGCCCGGGAATTCAAGATATCCGGCTTGCGCATCGTGACGACGGGATCGGTCTATAATTCCGTCCCTGACCATACAAGAACATAACGGACACACGACATGAGTCTCGACAGCGTAACCGGCCGCCGCGTATTTCTCGAAAAAGTTGCAAAAGAGTTCCAGCGAACCCAGCCGGCTTCACGGCGCGGTGTTGCCGGGCCGTTCCTTTCGCAATGGCTTGAACATGCGCCTTACGACGAATTCAGACACGGTGCGCCGGAGCGCCTGGCGGCGATCGTCGCCAGTGCTTTCGAGACTGTGCAGCTGCGTAAACAGGGTGAAACCCTGGTTCGTGTTTACAACCCCTCCCTGAAAAACGAAGGCTGGGAATCGGACTGCAGTATCGTGGAACTCGTCAACGATGACCGGCCGTTCCTGGTTGACACGGCGACGCTGACCCTGGTCGAAATGGGTGTCAGTGTCCACCGCGTCGTACACCCGGTACTGCGTGTGCAGCGCGATGACCGCGGCCGCTTGCAACAGGTGCTGCCCCCGGACAGCGACGCCGGCATGGCGGAATCCTTGATCCAGCTGCATGTCGACCGCTGCACCGATGCACAAGAGGTCGCCGCCATGGCCGGGCGGCTGCAGGCTGCGATGTCGGATGCCGAAAAAGCGACGTCGGACTGGGCCAGGATGGAAGCGTGCGTGGCCGAGACCGCGGCGCTGATGCCGCAATGGGCCCCCGGTGTCGAGAAAAGCTGGATGAAGGAATGCCGGACTTTTCTCGAGTGGCTGCTGGATGAGAATTTTGTATTTCTCGGCATCCGTGACTATGAAATTTCGGGCAGCGGCAGTAAACGGGTTCTCAAGCCGGTGCCGGGAAGCGGCCTGGGAATCCTGCGGGAAGCGAAGACCATGCGCCGCTCGCGTCCGCTGTCGGAACTCTCGCCGAAGGCGCTTGAAAAAAGCCATAAACGACCACTGATCGTGACCAAGACCAACGCCCGGTCAACCGTGCACCGGGCAGGCTACATGGACTACGTGGGCGTTTTGCGCATCGACCAGGACGGCAGGGCCGTGGCCGAGCGTCGCATTATCGGCCTGTTTACATCGCGCGCTTACAATCGCTCCTGGATGAGTACACCCCTGGTCCGCGTGCGTGCGCGCAACATCATCAAGCGCTCGGGTCTGCCCGAGAACAGCCACGCCTGGAAAACCATGGTGCACGTGCTGGAGACGCTGCCGCGGGACGAACTGTTCCAGGCGTCCAGCCGGCAATTGCGTTCATTGACCAGCGGTGTACTGGCGATACGGGATCGCAAGCGCGTGCGCCTTTTCGTGCGCAGGGAGCGCTACGGCCGCTATTACAGCTGCCTGATCTACCTGCCGAGGGAATGGCTAAATACCGAGAGCCGCGAGCGCGTCCAGGACATCCTGCTCGATGCGCTCGAGGGTGAGAGCATGGACTACTTCCTGCGCGTGGCGGAGTCACGGCTCGCCCGTGTCCATCTCATTGTGCGTGCAAAGCCGGGCACCGGCTCCGGGCTGGATATTGCCGGCCTCGAAAAACGGATCGCGAAGACCGTTCGGCCCTGGAACGACGAACTCGAAGAAATTCTCGTCGAAAAGCTCGGAAGAGAGGACGGCCTGGCTCGCATGACGACGTTCGGCCGGGCCTTTCCGGCTGCGTACCGGGAGGACGTGTCGCCCTGGGTAGCGGCCTTTGACGTGGAGAACGCCGCAGCGGTCGAGGCCGGCGAAGCCATGCGGTTGAGTCTTTACCGGCCGCGCCAGCCGAGAGACAACCTGATCCGGTTCAAGCTGTTCCGCATGCATGACCCGATTCCGTTGACCGAGGTAATGCCGGTGCTTCGAAACCTCGGCTTCAACATGGTGAACGAGCGGCCCTACGAACTGAGCCTGTCCGGCGAGCGATCCCTGTGGATCCAGGATTTCGACATGCGTCCGGTCAGCGGAAGTGAGGTCGACCTCGATGCGGTCCGTGCACTGTTCGAGGACGCGTTTCGACATTTGCTGGAGGGCGCAGCCGAGAATGACGGCTTCAACCGGCTGGTCATCGCGTCCCACATGCACTGGCGGCAAGTGGCGATGCTTCGCGCCTACGGCAAGTACCTGCGCCAGACCAATATTCCGTTTTCGCAGCGTTACATGGCTGATTCGGTATGCAACCACCCGGGTATGGCCCGTATTCTGGTCGAACTGTTCGAGGCGCGTTTCGACCCGCAACGCGAAAACGAGAGCCGGCAACAACGGCGCGAGGCTCAAGGCCAGCTGGACAGCGTCCTGCGGCCGATTTTCGCTGAAGACTGCCGCCGTGACCCCGGCCTCGCTGCCTACCTGGACGAGCTGATCGAGGCCCGCTCCGGCGCGCCTGCCAAGCAGGCCGAAGCGGCCCGGCGAGCATTTGAGCGCGGACTGCAGTTCGTCATGAGCCTGGACGAGGACCGCATTCTCTTTGCATTTTTTGAAGCCATCGAGGCGACGCTGCGGACCAATTTCTTTCAGGCCGGGCCGCATGGCGAAACCAAGTCCTGGATCAGTTTCAAAATCGATTCGGGCGCTCTGCCCGAGCTGCCCCGGCCGCGGCCGTTTCGGGAAATCTGGGTTTACTCGCCCGATTTCGAGGGCGTGCACCTGCGCGGCGGCATGATCGCCCGCGGCGGTCTGCGCTGGTCGGACCGGCGCGAGGACTTCCGTACCGAGGTGCTGGGCCTGATGAAGGCGCAGAGCGTCAAGAACACGATGATCGTGCCGGTCGGCGCCAAGGGCGGTTTCGTCGTCAAGAATCCGCCAAGGGAAGGCGGTCGCGAAGCCGTGTTTCGGGAGGGTGTGCGCTGCTATACCCGTTTTATCCACGGTCTGCTCGATATTACCGACAACCTGGACGGTGACAGGGTGGTCCCGCCGGCCGACGTCAAGCGCCACGACGTCGACGATCCCTACCTGGTCGTGGCGGCGGACAAGGGCACGGCGACGTTTTCCGACACGGCCAACGGGGTCGCGGCGGAGCACGGCCACTGGCTGGGTGACGCCTTCGCCTCCGGCGGTTCGGTCGGTTACGACCACAAGGCCATGGGCATCACCGCCCGCGGCGCCTGGGAGGCGGTCAAGCATCATTTTCGCGAGATGGGCGTGGACATCCAGAAAGAACCGTTCACGGTGGTCGGTATCGGCGACATGTCGGGAGACGTGTTCGGCAACGGCATGCTGCTCTCGCGGCATATCCGCCTGAAAGCCGCGTTCAACCACATGCACATATTTCTCGACCCGCATCCCGACGAAAAAGCGTCCTACGCCGAGCGCCGCCGCCTGTTCCGCAGGCCGGGCTCGACCTGGATGGACTACCGCAAGGAGCTCATCTCCAGTGGCGGCGGTGTTTTCCTGCGCACCGAAAAAGCCGTTCCGATCAGCCCCGAAGTCGGTGAGTGGCTGGGCATATCCGAAGAAGAGCTGTCACCCAACGAACTGATCCGCAGCCTGCTCAAGGCCGAATTCGACCTGCTCTGGAACGGCGGCATCGGCACTTACGTGAAAGCCTCGACGGAAAGCCATGCCGATGTCGGCGACCTGGCCAACAACGCGCTGCGCGTAAACGGCAGCGAACTCAACTGCAAAGTGGTCGGCGAAGGCGGCAACCTCGGCATGACGCAGCTGGGACGGATCGAGTTCGCGATGCAGGGCGGGCGCGTCAACACCGACTTCATCGACAACTCGGCCGGCGTGGACACCTCGGACCACGAGGTGAACATCAAGATCCTGCTCAACCAGGCGATGGCGAAACGCCGGCTGAGCATGGAGCGCCGAAACGCGCTGCTCGAGGAGATGAGCGAGGAAGTCGCGCAGCAGGTTCTGCGCAACACCTACCTGCAGACCCAGGCCATTTCGCTGATGGCGAAGCTCTCCCCCGGCTTGATCGGTGCGATGGGGCATTTCATCTCCGTGCTGGAAGACGAAGGCTCCCTGGACCGGGAGCTCGAATTCCTGCCGTCGGAAGAAGACCTGGCGGCACGGCGCAAGCAGGGCGCCGGCCTGACGCGGCCCGAGTTGGCCGTGCTGCTGTCTTACTCCAAGATCACGCTGTACCGGCAGTTGCTGGAATCGAACGTGCCTGAGGACGAGTGGCTGTCCGCCGAAGCGGTCAATTACTTCCCGGCGCAGATTCGGGAGGCTTACGCACCTTACGTGGGCCGGCACCGCCTGAAACGCGAAATCGTCGCGACGCAGGTGACGAACAGCCTGGTCAACCGCATGGGGGCGACTTTTGCCCTGCGCATGCAGGAAGACACGGGCTGCAAGCCTTGCGACGTCGCCCGCGCGTACACCATCGCCCGCGAGGTTTTTGCCGCGCGCGATTTCTGGGCGCAAATCGAAAGGCTCGACAACCGCGTCGATGCTGGGCTGCAGATGTCGGCCATGCTGGAGATGTGGTACCTGTTGCGCCAGGCGACCCGTTGGCTGCTTGGCCTGCCGCAGGAACGGCTCGAGATCGACGCGATGGTGAAACGCCTCGCGCCGGGAATCATGACAATGGAAAAAATCATTGGAAGACGCCTGCGCGCCGATGAGAAAGAAGCCTTGAACCTCCGTGCCGAGCCCTTTGCCGCAAACGGATTCGGGCGCAGGCTGGGGCGGCGCATCGCGCTGCTGCCGCACCTGTTTCCTGCACTGGACGTGGTGGAGACCGCCGCGCGGCGCAAAATGGACGTCGAGAGGGTCGCCGACGTGTTCTATGCTCTTGGCGGTGTGTTGCAGGTAGACTGGCTGAGGCAGCAGATCGAAGCGCTGGAAGTGGCCGGAAAATGGCACGCGATGTCGCGCGCCAACCTGCGCGAAGAGTTGCTCTCGCACCGCAACCGGCTGGTGGAGCAGATCCTCTCGGGCTTCGGCCGTCGCAGAGACCCCGTTGCGAACTGGCTGCAGGCGCACAGCGCCCGTGTCGACCAGGCTGGTACCATGCTGGAGAAAATGAAAGAACAGGCGGAAATGGATTACGCGACTTTGTCCGTCGCGGTCCGGTCCCTGGGTAAACTTGCGGATGATACGGCTGATGACTGAAGAACCGAAAATTCACTTCGTCGCCACGCAGCAGGATGGCGCGGAAGAAGTAGCGGAAACATTGGGCCGGCGTTACGGCGCTCATGAACTGAAGGATGCGGAAGTGATCGTCGCGCTGGGCGGTGACGGCTTCATGTTGCGGACGCTGCACCGTCACCTGCCGTCCGGCCTGCCGGTGTACGGCATGAAACTGGGTGACGTGGGTTTCCTGATGAACCGCTATGGCGAAGACGATCTTTACCGGCGCCTGAACGACGCCAATATCGTATCGCTCAACCCCCTGCGCATGAACGCGGTCAACGAAGGCGGGGGTGAAGCCACCGCGCTGGCGATAAACGAGGTCGCGCTGCTGCGGCAGGTCAACCAGGCCGCGCACATCCGTGTGCTCGTCAACGGCTCCGTCAAGGTGGATACGCTGGTCTGTGACGGTGTGCTGGTTGCCACCGCGGCCGGCAGCTCGGCCTATAACCTGTCGGTGCAGGGGCCGATCCTGCCCCTGGGCACCGATGCGATCGCGATGACGCCGATATCACCGTTCCGCCCGCGCCGCTGGCGCGGCGCGGTGCTGCCCTCCAGCGCAAAAGTGCGCTTCGAGGTGCTCGACTGCTACAAACGGCCGGTGGCCGCCACCGCCGATGCGCAGGAAATCCGCAACGTGGTCAGCGTCGACGTGTTCGAGGAAAAAGACATCACGCTGAAGCTGATGTTCGACCCCGACCATTCGCTGGAACAGCGCATTCTCGACGAGCAGTTCCTCTAGGGGTCAGAGTAAAACTCGCTTTACTCTGACCCCTGTTTTTGCGGCCCCCTTTACTCTGACCCCGGTTGTTCAGGGAAACTGCTTCGGCGGCACCCGTCGTTTCGTCGCCTGTTCAAATGCGTAGGCGAGGCGGATCAATAGCGGTTCGCTGCAGGCCGTGCCCATGAAGGAGACACCGAACGCCATCGGGGCGGGATCGAAGCCCGCCGGCAGCGGCGGGTCCAGGGACAGCGGCACGGTGCCGAACGGCACGATGATCTGCGGGTAGCCGGCCTTGTCCGCCAGTTGCTCCCCGGCCCAGGATGGAATCAGCAGCGCGTCGAGATTGTCGCGCTGCAGCGCCGCATCGATGCCCTCGGTGCGGGTCAGGCGAAGATCTTTCTGGCGGTCCGCCTGGTAGCGGGCGAGGTCACGTACGACATCCATTTCATCAGAGAAATCAAGTTCCTGCTGGCCATATTTAATAGCATTTCTTTGGTGATGCGCCCGGTTGAACTCGCGCAGAGCGGTCAGCGAGGGCAGGGGCGCCGCGTCGCCGAGCGATTCGAGCCAGGCGTTGAAGTCACGTTTCATGCCGTATTTCATGACGATGGAACAGTCCTCGTCATTGCCGCGCACCTGAGTGTCGTAGCAATTGCCGAACAGCAGTTGGCTGCCATCCGGATCGGCGGCCACGTGGCTCGGAATCACGGCGGGATCGACGATCACCGCGCCTTTGGCTTGCAACAGGGCGATGGCCTCGTCCATCAGCGCACGCGCCTCGGGGGACAAGCCGCCGCGCGCAGTCTGCTCGCCGGGCGGGGTCACGGGGTCGTAGTAGTATGCTCGCGGAATGCCGATCCGCGCGCCTTTGAGTCCGTCCGCGTCGAGAAACGCCGTGTAGTCGTTGTTCGGAACCGCCTCGCAGCTACCCACGGCCGGGTCGTTGGGATCCGGGTTGCCGGGGTTTGCCATCGCGCCCAGCAGGATGGCCGCCCCGGCGACGGTGCGCGCCATCGGCCCGGCCGAGTCCTGGTCCATGGTGATCGGGATGATGCCGTGGCGGCTCAGTCGGCCGATCGTCGGGTCGATGCCGACCAGCTGGTTGTCGTTCGAGGGGATCAGCAGCGAACCGGAGGTTTGCGTGCCGACGCTGCCGGCCCAGAAGCTGACCGCCGTGCCCACGCCGGAACTCGAACCGCCGGTCGACATGACGGGCCGGCCGTCGTTGAAGCCTTCACGCGGATCGCGGCGGGGTTCGTAGGGGTTCATCGCGTAGCCGCGCAGCGCGTTGTAGTTGTTCGGCATGCCGGTGGCCACCCAGTTGGCCAGTTCGGTCAGCGTGGTCTTGGCGAAGATGATCGCGCCGGCATTTTCCAGGTTTTCAACGATCGTCGCCTTGTAGGGCGGCACGAAGCCCTCGAAGGCGACCGCGCCCCCGGTGGTGGGCATGCTCGTGGTATGGATGTTGTCTTTCAGCGCGATCGGAATGCCGTGCAGGGGCCCCCTGAGGTCGCCCTCCGCGCGCTCCCGGTCCATCCGGTCGGCGATCGCCTGGGCGTTGGGGTTGACCGCCATGGTGGCGCGCAGATCCAGTTCGTAGAGCGCGATGCGCTGCAGGTATTGGTCGACGAGTTCACGCGAGGTGACTCGGCCGTCTTCAAGCGCTGCCTGGATTTCCGGGATGCTGGCCTCGACCACGCTGAAGTCGGAGCCCGCCCGGCCGTTGCCCGGAACGACGAAGAACAGGGCCGAGGCGAGCAGGACAAACAAATTTCTGAACGATGACATGGTTCTACCTCGTGCCGAATGTGTGGGAGAAGTTGTAGCGCGTCGTAAACTGGATGCGGAAGTCCGAACCGCTGGAGCCGTCCGCCGTTTCCAGTTCACCGTAAAGCGCCTCGATGCCGGTTACGAACTGGGGCGAAGGTGTGTAGAAGAGGTTGGTGCTCATGTACGTGACGGTCTCGGGCTGGTTCGTCAGCTGCAGGTTGGTCAGGTCGTTGAAGTTTTGCGAGAGGCCGATCGAGGAACTCCATTCGTCGGTCCAGTAGTGGTCGTAGTAGAGCATGTAGCCCCAGGACTCCATCGCCGCCGCTTTGACGCTCGAGCCGGACAGTTCCGGCGCCAGGTTGGATCCGCCGCCGTCGTTGATGAAGCTCGCGATGCCCTTGCCCCAGGTCAGCCCGTACTTGACCTGGTCGCGGCCGAAGACGTTGACGATGCCGGTCAGGTTGACGCCGTAGCCGAACTCGTCTTCCTCGCCCCGGATGTCCTCGTTGTCCGCCGCCTCGACGGTCAGCAGGCGCGCCACGCCGGCCGCCTGGAAGTGGCCCCAGTCGTTCTCGGTCCGCCAGCGGGCGATGAAGTCGGGCGCTTTGGACTTGGGTTGCAGCGAATCGGCCAGTCCCGGCGCGATCTGTTCGAAGATGCCGGTGTTGAAGCTGCCGTTCTGTTTCTCCAGCGCGAAGGCGAAGTGCGATCCGCGTTCATCCAGCGGCACGGTGTAGCGCAGCATCGCGTTGCGGTTGAGCGCCATGCCGGACGGGCCCCACCAGTCGTACACGTTGGGCCAGGTGGAGATGTCCATGAACGTGCTCCAGGTCTGGCCGGCGCCCCAGTGCCCCAACTCGAACCATGCGTGGCGCAGGTTGAACGCGGTATCGCCCGCGTTGCTCCCGGTGCCGAAGAGGTCGAACTCGATCCAGCCGCGCGCGTCACCGAGCGGGGTTTCCGCCTCGCTGACGAAAGACAGCCTGGACTGCTTGATGCTGGCGATGAAGTTGCCGTCGGTGCCGTACTGGTCCGGTTCGGTCGGGATGGTTGTCGGTACCAGGGTCGACTCGTAGACAGGTGCGACACGATCGAAATCGTAGATCATGTCGAGGTTCACGAAGCCCGATATCTCCATGGTCAACTTTGTGTCATCGGGATCGGCGGTTTCGACGGGTTCGGGCGCTTCCGACCCGGTCGTTTCGGCGAGCACCGGCGCCGTGTCCTTTTCGGCCTTCAGCGCGTTCAACTCGGATTGCATGGCTTCCAGCGCATCCTGCTGCTGCCGGATCATGGCGCGCTGCTGATCCAGTTGCTGTTCGAGCAGCTGAATCCGTTCCGCGGTGGCGGAGTCCTGGGCGTCGGCGGAGACGGAAAACGAGATCAGCAAAATAGCGGCGAAAAGTGGCAATGCTCGGGTCATGGGGCGCTCTCCCGGTGGGTGACGTTCGATGCTAGCATAACCGCATGAAACATTTTTCGAGTCGGATTGCTCCGTGGCTTCTCGCCATTGCCTTTGCCTGTTCAGGCGCTGTCCGGGCGGACGGGCTGCCATCCCCGGATCAGCTCCAGGTGCTGCTCGAAGAAACGCACCGTGACCTAGCCGTTCTGCAAGGCGGTGAACTCCCCGCTTACATCCCGGCCCTGACCGAGGTCGATCCGGAACGGTTCGGGATCGCGGTTGTGCTGCCGGACGGAACGACGCTGAGCGCCGGTGATGCGGACGTTCCGTTCGTCATCATGTCCGCGGCCAAGCCCTTCACCATGGCCCTCGTGATGAAACAGCGCGGGCGCGAGACCGTTCGCGAAAAGATCGGTGTCGAGCCCACCGGTGAGCCGTTCAACTCCGTGGAAGCCATCGAGTCGAACCCCCAGCGTTCGGTCAACCCGATGGTGAACGCGGGCGCGATGGCCGCGGTCAGCCTGCTCGAGGGCGAGGGGCCGGAAGCGCGCTGGAACGGCCTGCTGACCTGGTACCGGAAGCTCGCCAACGCCCCCCTGCAGCTGAACCAAACGGTCTATCGCTCCGTCAGCGGCACCGGTGAGCGCAACCGGGCGATCGCCGCGCTGCTCAACAGTTACGGGCGCCTCTACGGGGAACCGGAAAAAGTGCGCGACGTATATAACAGGCAGAGTTCGGTCGACGTTACCCTGGAACAGTTGGCGATGATGGCCGCCGTGCTCGCCAACGGCGGCGTGCAGCCGCAGACGGGGGAACGCCTGCTGACGGCCGAACAGGTGTCCGCAACCCTGGCCGTGATGACCCTGGCCGGCATGTACGACGCTTCCGGCGAATGGGCCTGGAATGTCGGTCTTCCAGCCAAGTCCGGCGTAGGCGGAGGAATATTCGCCGTCGCTCCCGGGACGCTCTCGATTGCCGCGTTTTCGCCCCGCCTGGATGAACGGGGCAACAGTGTCCGCGCCCAGGCCGCCATTCGGCGGATTTCCAACGTACTTGGGCTGGGGCTTTTTGGTCCTCCGGCAAAACCTGCCGAGACAGACTCCCTGACAAATGAAGGAGAAGGTTCATGAAGGTTCTGAGACGGTCAGGTTTTCTGCTCCTGGCCTGCAGCGTGTTTTTGTATCCCGCGGCGTTCGCCGCTGAACCCGCGGATGCGGATTACCAGCGGGCCGTGGACCGGGCTTACGAAGCGTTCAAGGACGTCAGCGAAGGCAATAACGCCGACTACATTCCGATCCTGGCCACCGTGCCCAGCGAGATGTTCGGAATCGTGATCGCGACCCGCGACGGCAAAATTTTCACGGCGGGCGAACAGGACTACCGTTTTTCCATCCAGTCGGTTTCCAAGCCGTTCACCGCGGCGCTGATCATGGCGCGGCAGGGCCCGCAGGCCATTCGCGAAAAAATCGGCGTGGAACCCACCGGCCTGCCGTTCAATTCCAAGCTGGCGCTGGAGATCCACGAGCAGCGCTCCGTGAACCCCATGGTCAATGCCGGCGCGATCGCGGCGGTCAGCCTCGTCGATGCCGAATCGGAAGAGGAACGCTGGAAC
>Ga0180435_10006586_pt1 | contig 11129 bp, 6 predicted proteins | sample SS_ome_3_FD_132467 | JGI IMG/M metagenome (GOLD analysis project Ga0180435, IMG submission 132467) | Hypersaline lake sediment archaeal communities from the Salton Sea, California, USA - SS_3_S_1 metaG | ecosystem: Environmental > Aquatic > Non-marine Saline and Alkaline > Hypersaline > Sediment...
CCTTGGCCATGATATTTTTTGCTTTTGGAGATGCTTTCCGGACTGGGACTCATAAAGCACTGATCCTGGAATATCTGAAGATTAATAACATCAGTGATTTAAAAGTTGCCTATTATGGATTAACACGCAGCGCTTCCCAGTTTGGTTCTGCCTTGAATTCATTGATAGCGGCCGGCCTGGTATTTTACACGGGCAGCTACAGGATCATGTTTCTGGCATCAACTATTCCATATACCCTCGATTTGATAAACCTGGCAACTTATCCAAAAGAACTGGATGGTGAGATCACTCGGGTCAAGGGAAAGGAGATCAGGTCCAGACTTGATTCAACCCTGAAAGGCTTCTTCAAAACAATAAAGGACGGGAACGCCCAAAAAGTGATCCTGAACAGCGCCAGTTTTACGGCAGCATTTAAATCAGCAAAAGATTATTTGCAGCCCATGTTATCTGGTATAGCAATGTCACTGATGCTCTTCACTGTCTTGGAAGAGACCCGTCGGGAAGCACTTCTGATCGGGTTGGTCTACTTTGTGATCTATTTGTTGACGAGCTTGGCTTCCAGGCGGGCTTATTATTTCAGCAACCGGTTCAAAAATCTGCCCCGGGCAGTAAACATCACCTATCTTATGGGTATAGTATTATTGGTCGCTGCTGGAGCGATGGCTACAGTAGGCCTGGAGCTGATCGCGGTGATATGTTTTATCGGTATGTTTTTGTTGAATAATATCCGGCGGCCGATCAATATCGGCATCATCAGTGACCAGATCTCATCCAGGGTGATGGCTTCGGGATTATCAACTGAAACTTTATTAACAACCATGTTCTCAGCCCTTTTTGCGCCACTGTTGGGTTTTTTGGTTGACACTTTTGGCCTGGGATATGGAATTACCGGGATGGGCCTGGTGATGATGATGTTATTCGTAGTAGTCAGGGTGGGGGAAAATGATAATCAGCTGCCAGCAAACTAATTGCCCTCAAGGCCATCTCATCGGGTATACTAGCCCTGGTCATGGATATTAATAAAATACGCAATTTTTCTATCATAGCTCATATTGATCATGGGAAATCCACTCTTGCAGATCGACTGCTGCAGATCACGGATACTGTATCCGAGCGCGATATGGCGGATCAGGTTCTAGATAATATGGATCTAGAACGTGAAAAAGGTGTGACCATTAAAGCTTCTGCAGTTCAAATGCAATATAAATCTCTTGATGGTCAGGAATATGAATTGAACCTGATCGATACCCCAGGACATGTAGATTTTGGATATGAAGTATCGAGAGCTTTGGAAGCTTGTGAAGGTGCCCTGCTTATTGTTGACGCGGCCCAGGGTATGGAAGCTCAAACAATTGCCAACATGTATGCAGCCCTGGAAGCTGATCTGGAAATCATTCCCATTATCAATAAGATCGATCTTCCATCTGCCAGGCCGGATGAAATTGCTGGAGATATCAGCGCTTTGTTGGGCACTCCTCCGGAGAATATTCTCCGCATCTCGGCCAAGGACGGGGAAAATATCCAGCCAGTCCTCGAGAAGATCATCCAGGAGGTACCTGCTCCAACCCACAGCCCGGATGCGCCCTTACAAGCCTTGATATTTGACTCTCATTACAATTCCTTTAAAGGTGTGATCGCCTATATCCGGGTTTTCGATGGGACCATCACAAGCAATGATGTCCTGCGATTGATGGCCGCAGGCAAGGACCTTGAACCATTTGAGATCGGAGTATTCTCCCCGAAAATGACTCCGGTTGATGTGATTTATCCCGGTGAAGTGGGATATATAGCTACCGGTTTGAAATCTGTTCATGAATGTCGGGTAGGGGATACGATCACGTTCGCCAAAAATCCAGCCCCGGAACCCCTTCCTGGATATAAACAGGCCAAACCGATGGTTTTTGCCGGTTTTTTCCCGGTTGATAATGAGGCTTATTCCAGCTTGAGGGACGCGTTGGAAAAATTACAATTGAATGATGCTGCCCTGGTCTTTGAACCTGAATCCTCCCAGGCTCTGAATCTGGGTTTCAGGTGTGGTTTCCTGGGCATGTTCCATATGGAGATTATCCAGGAAAGGCTCGAACGGGAATATAATCTAGATATCATAGCGACTGCTCCTTCTGTCAAATATCGGATTGTAATGAGAGATGGATCGGTTCTTGAGATCGATTCGCCTGCGGAATTACCAGATAAAAGTGAGTATGAAGAGATCCAGGAACCCTGGATGGATCTTCAGGTTTTTCTGCCGTTGGAATACTATGGCCCAGTCATGGAATTGGTCACCGTAAGGCGGGGAATATATGTCAGTCAGCAATATCCAAATCCTCAACGGGTGCAGTTGAATTTCCAAATTCCGCTTTCGGAGATGATCGTGGATTTTTTTGATTATCTAAAATCTGTATCGCGAGGTTACGCCTCAATGGATTATTCTTTCGCTGGTTATCGAAGCGAGAAGCTGGTCAAGTTGGATATCCTGGTCAATGGAGAGCCGGTAGATGGTATGGCCTCCATTGTTCACAAAGATAAAGCCCATCGCAAAGGGAAAATTCTGGTTGCGCGTTTGAAGGATTTGATCCCTCGTCAGCACTTCGCGGTGCCCATTCAAGCTTCAGCGGGTGGGAAGATCATTGCGAGGGCAGATGTGAAAGCTCTCCGGAAAGACGTTACAGCCAAGCTTTATGGTGGGGACGTTACCCGGAAGCGGAAATTGCTCGAAAATCAGAAAGAAGGAAGGAAGCGGCTTAAGCGGGTTGGGAATGTAGATATTCCCCAGGATGCCTTTATGGCTGTCTTGAGGTTGGAAGATGACTGAAAAAAATAAAAACGGAAAGCAGTTAAGATTTTTCATCGGAATTGTGTTAAGCCTTGTTGCCCTGGCCGTGATGATCTTGTTCATTGACGGGAAAGAGGTGGCAGCCACTTTCAAGCAGGTCAATATTCTAATCATAGCTCCATTGTCGTTATTGCTGGTTCTTGCCCTGTTGTGCCGAGCCTATGCCTGGCGAATAATCCTGAATGAAAAAGTATCGCTTTCTCAATCTTTCTTGATCATTAATGCTGGCTATTTTGTGAATACCTTACTACCGTTCAGGGCAGGAGAGCTTGCCAGAGTGTTTTTATTACTTCCAGCTGGTTTTAGTTTTTGGAGTGCTATACCGACAATCCTGGCAGAACGGATCTTTGACATGGGCTTTGCTCTCAGCCTGTTTTTTATTGGCTTACCATTTGCCCTGGATTTCTCTCAGGATATATTTTCCATTTATCTTTTGGCATGCTTTGCCGTGTTGGGGATAGTCATCTTGATCCTGTTGGTCAAGAACAAGGAAATAGTATATCGATGGTTGGAAAATCAAAACTTTCTTAGAGGTCGGTTCAAAACCAGTTTGGTAGACCTTGTGCGTTCGGTTCTCTCTAGTCTGGATACTCTTTCTGATCTGCGGAAATTCACCAAAGTATTCTTTGGAATGGTCCTCAGTTGGGGGCTGTCACTTTTATTTCAATTTCTTTTACTGAAGGCCTTTATCCCAGAAGCAAACCTGATCATGGCCGTATTCGCCATTGGGGCTGTCGCAATTGGCATATCTATCCCCTCATCCCCTGGTAATATTGGCCTATATGAGGCAAGTATCACCCTTGCCTTAACAGCCTTTGGGATAGATCGCTCAATCGCGTTTAGCTACGCCTTGATCAGCCATATAATAAACCTTACTGTGACGACAATTTTTGGATCATTTGGGATGGTGAGGGAAGGATACAGCTTACGGGATGTCTGGCAGTTTAGCATAGAACACAGAGAGGAAGGTGAATCATGAGTAAACCAATCCTTATCACGGGTGGCGCAGGTTTCATCGGGACAAACTATACTGCTCGTTTGATCGAGAGAGGTGAACATCCTACAATCTTTGATAACCTGTCCCGGGCTGGTACGCCTGGCAATGTTCAATGGCTAAGGGATACTTATGGTGCGGAATCCTTTGAAATGATTGAAGGAGATATCAGGGACTCTGATGCTATATCCTCTGCCATCCAGGGTGCTGAATTGGTTTATCATTTGGCTGCTCAGGTTGCGGTGACGACTTCCGTGATCGATCCCAGAACGGATTTTGAGATCAATGCTCTTGGTACTTTGAATGTCTTGGAAGCAGCCAGGCTCTCTTCGCTTAAACCGGCGGTAATTTATTCATCTACTAATAAAGTTTATGGAGATCTGGATGGTGTCGAGGTATCCGAAAGGGAAAATAGCTATTATTTTTCTGATCATCCTGATGGAATCGCTGAAACTCAGATAATGGATTTCCATTCACCTTATGGATGTTCTAAAGGGGCCGGCGACCAGTATGTACGGGATTATCACCGCATATTTGGCTTGCCCACTGTAGTCTTTCGCCAAAGCTGTATTTATGGACCTCACCAGTACGGAATTGAGGATCAAGGTTGGGTCGCATGGTTTGTGATCGCGGCGGTGACTGGGAAACCTATTACTATTTACGGTGACGGTAAACAAGTCAGGGATCTTTTATTTGTGGATGATCTATTGGCTGCTTATGATTTGGCAGCCGAAAACATTGATAAGACCGCAGGACAAATATATAATATTGGGGGTGGCCGAGAGAATACGCTGTCCATTTGGAAGGAATTTGGACCGTTGTTGGAAAAGGAGCTCGGTCAGGATATTCCTGTCTCATGGGAGGGTTGGAGGCCAGGAGATCAGCGAGTTTTTATTGCTGATATACGGAAAGCTGCCCGTGATTTTGGCTGGAAGCCGGAAATTGGTGTTGAGCCGGGTATCCAAAAGCTATTTGATTGGGTAAAGGCTAACCGGGATCTGTTTTAAGAAATCCCTTGAATTATTTACCGGAAGTGGATTTGTAGCCATGAAGATACTTACTGTTCTCACATATTACCGGCCTCACACCAGTGGACTAACGATATATGTGGAACGTTTGGCAAAATCCCTCGTTAAACTGGGACATGAAGTTACCGTGCTGACCTCCCAGTATGATAAAAGCTTACCCCAAGAAGAAATCCAGGATGGTGTAAAGATCATTCGCGCCCCGGTGTTAATCCGGGTCAGCAAAGGGGTGATCATGCCTACTATTGGCTGGCTGGCCTGGAAACTTGTCTCAAGCCATGATGTAGTCCATCTTCACCTTCCTCAATTTGATGCCGCCGGTATCGCTCTCCGGGGACGAATCCTCAAGAAACCAACTCTGATCACATATCATTGTGATTTGCTGCTCCCCAGATCTTTTTTCAACAGGATTATCAATTCAGTAGTACTTTTTATGAATTATTTGGCTGGATTGCTGGCAGACAGGATTGGCGCTTATACAGATGATTTTGCGGCCCATTCTCCTTTCTTAAAACGTTTCAAAGAAAAAGTGCGTGTGATACTGCCACCTGTGGTTATGCCTGCAGCATCTCCTGATGTTATCAAGGAATATATCAGTACGACCAATCCCAAGGGAAATTCACCGGTTATCGGGATGGCTACTCGGTTTGCCTCTGAAAAAGGAGTAGGGATTTTGATCAATGCCCTGCCAGATGTGATGGAATCTTTCCCCGGCGCCATGGTTTTATATGCCGGTCAATACCAGGACGTGATGGGTGAAAATTCTTATTATCAGAAGCTATTGCCAAGCATCCAGTCATACCAGGCAAAAGGACAATGGAATTTTCTGGGAGTGTTAACACCGGAAGAGATGACCCTTTTTTATAACTGTCTTGATGTACTGGTTGTCCCAAGCCTTAATTCCACTGAGACCTTCGGCCTGGTACAGATCGAAGCCATGCTTCAGGGCACTCCCACGATTGCATCTAACTTGCCTGGTGTGAGGGTTCCACCCCAGTTAACAGGGATGGGTGAGGTTGTCCCAATTGGAGATGCCGCCGCTTTAGCAAAGGCGATCATAAAAATTGTATCTCAGCCAGAAAAATACCAGGGATCACCGGAAGAAATACAGAAAACTTTTGATCCTCTAGTTAACGCTGCAGCTTATGAAATGATTTACAAAGAATTGCGCGGGGATCTATCTTGAATGATTATCTAACACCCCATTTGCGTGACCTCCCTTATTTCCGGGCTTTGCTACGAGCGGTGGAGGCCCGTTTTTATAAGGATATATCTCTACCGGGACCTGTCCTTGATTTAGGTTGTGGGGATGGTCATTTTGCGAGCCTGGCTTTTCAGGATCCACTGGATATGGGTTTGGATCCCTGGTGGGGACCGATCCAGGAAGCAGGGACGAGATCATCCTACCTGGATTTGGTATGCGCAGAAGGTGACCACATGCCTTATCCTTCCGATCATTTTTCCAGCGCTGTCAGCAATTCTGTGTTGGAGCATATTCCTGATCTGGATCCCGTCATCAAGGAAACTGCCCGGGTGCTCAAACCAGGAGCCCCTTTCATTTTTTGTGTACCAAATCACCGTTTCCTGGATACTCTGTCGATTGGTAATGGTTTGGACAAGATCAAGCTAAAGGGATTAGCAGGTCTATATCGGGGTTTTTTCAATCGGATCTCCCGGCATTATAATTGTGATTCTTACGAAACATGGAAGGAAAGACTGAAAAAATTTGGCTTTATGATTGAGGATTCGTGGGATTATTTTTCTCCTGCTGCCTTTCATACCCTGGAATGGGGCCACTATTTTGGTGTGCCATCCTGGGTAGCAAAACTTATCTTTGGCCGTTGGGTTCTGGTTCCCACTCGCTGGAATTTGATTCTGGCCGATCGACTTGTCAGACCGCATTATGAACGTGATCCAAGAAGTCCAGATGGTGTATATTCATTCTATATAACTAGACGGATTGAATGATCTGATTTATTCTGAGAGCAGGTATATATGGAAGAACCAAGTGTCCTTGATTATGTATTAGAGAAACTGACATTCTGGCGCAAAGGCAGCCTGGTGATTCCTCCTGTAGAGCAATTGCCAGAGCAGGAAAAGCCAGCGCAACCAAGAAGTGAACACGAAAGGGGTTCTTGGAAAAAATACCTGGTTTTCTTGCCGACACTATTTGCGATCATAGCCCAGATATTTGGCGAGCCCGAAAACCGTTCCTCGGCTTTGGTGATATTCTTTTATGCGGGAGCTGGGATAGGATTCCTGCTGTTGATCATATATAAGAACTGGGATTTGGACTCTCTTGTTCCTGATGATGGAGAAGCGAGCGATTTTTCAGTTCGCTGGATCCCATTCCTGGTTGGCATCGGTTTATCATCCCTGGCTTTTTTCTTTTTCACTGGAAATCTGTTCAACATAATAAATGTCACCCTCTGGATCGCTGGATTTGGATTAATTTGGTCGTCCCTCCGAATCCCTGAAGACTGGCTGGGAAGACTCAAATCTACCTGGCACAAATTTTGTTCTGATGGTTTAAAAGTTACTCCCTGGATGATCTTGGTTGCCGTTGTTTTTCTGCTGGCGGGATTCTATAGATTTTACTTGCTGAACCAGGTACCACCAGAAATGTTCAGTGACCATGCGGAAAAATTGATTGATGTCACAGATGTGCTTCGAGGGAACAACTTTATATTCTTCCGGCGTAATACTGGAAGGGAAGCGTTTCAAATGTATCTGACCGCAGCCATGGCGAAGATCTTTGGAACTGGATTATCTTTTCTAAGTTTAAAATTGGGTACATGTTTAGCAGGTTTGTTTTCCCTTCCATTTATTTATTTGCTTGGCAAGGAAATAAAAAATAAGGAAGTTGGCCTTTTGGCTATGTTCTTTGCCGGCATTGCCTACTGGCCTAATGTGATTTCGAGGGTAGCTTTACGTTTTGCTCTATATCCGGCATTTCTAGCACCAACGATCTTTTTCCTGATCCGCGGTATCAAAAGGAAAAAATGGAATGATTTCCTTTTTGCCGGCCTTTTTTTAGGGATTGGCCTCCATGGTTATAGCCCCTTCCGAATAGTTCCTTTTGCTGTTGTCCTGATCCTGCTGGTCTATTTTTTGCATACAAAATCTAAGGATAATCGCCGTTTGGCTGTGATTGCCCTGCTGCTGGTGGGTTTGATTTCTTTGATCGTGTTTCTGCCCCTGGGGAGATATGCTTCAATAAATTATTCATCGTTTGCTTATCGGATGCAATCCCGGATGACAGATGTGGAAACTGCTCTGCCAGGTTCTCCTCTGTCTATATTCTTTTCTAATCTTTGGAAAGCGTTGATTATGTTCCAATGGGATAATGGCCAGATCTGGGTTCATTCAGTCCCTGGTCGGCCGGCACTGGGTGTGATTTCAGCAGCGATGTTGAGTCTGGGTGTGATCTTACTGGTGATTCGATATATAAAGAATCGGCATTGGATGGACCTGGTCTTGTTATTACTGATCCCATTATTGATGCTACCTTCTATTCTCTCAATTGCCTTCCCAGATGAGAATCCTTCCCTGAATCGCTCAGGCGGAGCAATTATTCCGGTTTTTATCATCATTGCCATCGCCATTGAGAATCTTGTTATCAACATTAAATCAAACATCAAAGGTAGGGCTGGGAAGTGGATCTCAACAGGTTTGGTTCTTGTTTTGGCTGGATTTAGCATGCAAATTAATGCGCGGCTGGTATTCGTGGATTATTATCAACAGTTCAAATCCAGAGCCTGGAATACTTCTGAGATTGGGGCAGTGATCGAGGAGTTTGCTAACACGATTGGGGATGAAGATCATGCCTGGGTGGTTCCCTACCCTCATTGGGTAGATACACGCCTGGTGGGGATCCATGTAGTAGACCAGGTAGTGGATTTTGCCCTTTGGCAGAAAGATATCTTGGGCACAGAAATGGCTGCAGCTCCCAAACTGTATATATTCAAACCAGTGGATGAGGAAACATACCAGATCCTGCGAGACTTATACCCAGATGGTATTATTGAGAAGTTTGAATCTGAGGTTGAAGGTCGTGATTTCATGCTTTATTATGTACTGCAGTAAATCTGCGGCAGTTTAATTTATGGATATAAATACAAAACCTGACCTGAAACCCTGGCTGACCGCAGTGCTGTTGATTCTTTTGCTGTCAGCCGGTGCGTACTTGCGTTTTGTTGGCCTCGACTGGGATATTGAACAACATTTACATCCAGACGAACGGTTCTTAACCATGGTGGAAGCCAGTTTAATTCCCGTGGACTCCGTATCTGGTTATTTTGATTCTTCCCAGTCAACCCTAAATCCAAATAACCAGGGACACAGTTTCTTTGTCTATGGCACACTGCCTATATTTATGGTCAGGTATATGGCGGAACTTGTTGGTTCGAGTGGATACGGCAGCGTATACCTGGTCGGCCGGGCAATGTCTGCGGTCATGGATTTATTGTCGGTAGTACTGGTGTTTTTTATTGGTACACGCCTTTATAACCGGCGAGTAGGGATCCTGGGAGCTGCTTTTTCTGCTTTTGCGGTCCTCCAAATACAACAATCCCATTTCTTTACGGTTGATACATTTACGACTTTTTTCACCCTGCTGGCACTATATTTTGCGGTTGAAGTGATCACCGTTAAGAATGAGCGGGTTGATTTGCTTTCTTATCTGTTGTTTGGTGTAGCTTTAGGTATGGCGGTTGCATCTAAGATCAATGCCGCTCCTGTTGCCATCACCCTCCCAATAGCAGCTGTGGTTTACTGGCTGGGGCTGGACGATGAGAAAAAGGAACAGCAAGGTCCCAAGATCTTCTTTTTCCTTGTTCTGGCAGCATTGGCCAGTCTGGTGACTTTCCGGATTTGTCAACCATACGCTTTTAATGGACCTGGCTTTTTTAATGTGGGCTTGAATGAAACTTGGGTTTCGGCGCTGAGATCTCTCCAGGCTCAAACCTCAGGAGATGTTGATTACCCACCAGCGCTGCAGTGGGCCAGGCGTCCGATCTGGTTCTCTCTTCAGAATATGGTGATCTGGGGTTTGGGTATTCCATTAGGCTTATTGGGCTGGACCGGATTTGCCTGGATGGGATGGAAGATCTTTTCCAAGCGATCCTGGAAACCTCACCTGGTATTGTGGGTTTGGACGGGGATATATTTCGTTTGGCAGTCCAGGCAGTGGAACAGCACTATGCGTTACCAGCTGCCTATTTACCCTTTGCTGGCTGTTTTTGGTGCCTGGATCCTGATCGAAGCCTGGGATGCAGTCAAAGAAGGAAACTTGAAGATTGGCGGCTTGGGTTTGTCACAAGGATTGATGAAATCCCTTGTTATAACCATCGGTGTGTTTTCATTGTTATTCACTGCGGGTTGGGCATTTGCCTTTTCACGAATATACACTGATCCTCATCCCCGAGTGGCTGCAACAAGGTGGATCTTTGAGAATATCCCTGGCGCAGCTACGTTGATAGTAGATGACGAGACCGAAAGCCATCAACAGCTGCTTTCTTACCCAACAGGATTAATAATTAAGGACGATTCCGGTTGGCTGACTAGTTTTGACGCGAAGTTTGATGGCCAGGTATCCTCCCTTTACTTCCCGCATATTATTAACCATAATCCTTCGGTCTCGCCGCTGACCATCAAGATCACAATAAATGATTCATCCGGCCAGATCCTAACCGAAGAAACAGGATTATTTACTTTCCAGGAAGATACTTCCTCGGGAGCAATAACTATTAATGACCCGGTTTCGGTCATTGCCGGAGAATTTTATCAACTATCGGTGACAGTTCAGAACCCGGGTGAAGCGATCAGTTTCCAGGGAACCGGTATTGCTAATGAAAGTTCCTGGGATGATGGAATACCCCTTCGGATGGAAGGATATGATCCCTTTGGAGGAATCTATCAGGGAGGCCTGAATTTTGAATTGTACTGGGATGATAATCCAGAAAAACTAGATCGTTTTCTTTCCACTCTGAATGAGTCGGACTATATAATGATCACTTCCAGTCGACAGTGGGCTACAACCACCCGGGTTCCAGAAAGATATCCGCTGACATCCGAGTATTACCGCAAACTTATGGGGTGCCCGATTGATCTCAGTATTGAAAATTGTTATAACCGAGCCCGGCCTGGTGATTATGAAGGATCGTTGGGATTCGAGCTGATCGAAACATTCCAAAACAACCCCACTATCGGCTCAATCGAGATCAATGACCAGCCGGCAGAGGAAGCTTTTACCGTATATGACCATCCCAAGGTTTTC
>Ga0180435_10006587_pt1 | contig 11128 bp, 10 predicted proteins | sample SS_ome_3_FD_132467 | JGI IMG/M metagenome (GOLD analysis project Ga0180435, IMG submission 132467) | Hypersaline lake sediment archaeal communities from the Salton Sea, California, USA - SS_3_S_1 metaG | ecosystem: Environmental > Aquatic > Non-marine Saline and Alkaline > Hypersaline >...
ATCGCGCGGGATCAGGCCCACGGCCTCCAGCACTTCATCGACGCGGGCGTCGATCTGCGCCCGGCTCATTTCGGTATTGGCGGCCAGTGGCTCGCGGATGATCCGGCGCACCCGCAGGCGGGGGTTGAGCGAGGAAAAGGGGTTCTGGAAGACCGGCTGCACCGCGCGGCGATAGGCCCGCCGCTCGGCGGCGGACAGGGCGGGCAGCGGCTTGCCCTTGAACCGGACCTCGCCCTCGGTGGGGGTGTCGAGCATCAGGATCAGCCGGTTGAGGGTGGTCTTGCCGCAGCCGGACTCGCCCACGACGCCCAGGGAATGGTGCGGCTGGCATTCGATGCTGACATCGCTCAGGGCATGCAGCGGCCCGCCGCGCGTGCGGAAGGTGCGCCCGAGGGCATGGGTCGACAGGATCGCGCTCATGCCGCGGCCTCCTCGCGTGCGCGCCAGCAGGCCGCCTGGTGGCGGGGCGCGAGCGTTTCCATCGGCGGCTGGCGCTGGCAGTCCGGACCGGCCAGCGGGCAGCGCGGGTGAAAGGCGCAGCCCTCGGGCCGGTTGCCGATCGAGGGCGGTGCCCCCTCGATCACCGGCAGACGATCGGGCGCGGCCGTGGTCGAGGGCACCGCCGCCAGCAAGGCGCGCGTGTAGGGGTGACGCGGATTGCGGAAGATCTCGCGCACCGGCCCGGTTTCCACGATCCGCCCGGCATACATCACCGCCACGCGGTCGCAGATCCGCGCGACCACGCCGAAATCGTGGGTGACGAACAGCATCGCCATGCCATGCGCCTCCTGCAGCGCCCGGAGCAGATCCAGAAATTGAAACTGGATCGTGGCATCGAGCGCGGTGGTCGGCTCGTCGCAGATGATCAACCGCGGCTCCTGTGCCAGCCCGATGGCCGATACAACCCGCTGCCGCATGCCGCCGGACATCTGGTGCGGGTAGGCGCGCAACCGGTCGGCGGGAGATGGAATGCGGACCTCGGCCAGCGCAGCCTCGGCGGCTTTCAACAAGTCACTGCGCCCGGCCCGGCGCAGCGCCTCGGTCAGTTGCGCGCCGATCGAGAACACCGGGTTGAGCGAGGCCATCGGATCTTGCAGGATCATGGATATCTCGCCACCGCGCAGGCCCCGCAGCTCCCGCCCCCGCATCTTGAGAATGTCGCGCCCTTCCCAGAGGATCTCTCCGCTGGTGCCGTCTGCGAGCCGCGGCGGCGTCAGGCGCAACGCCGACATGCCCAAGGTCGATTTGCCCGACCCGCTTTCGCCGACAAGGCCCAGCGTTTCGCCCGGCATCACGTCAAGCGATACCTCCTCGAGGATCGCGGGCGCTACCGCGCCGCGCCCGAGCCGAACGGAAAGATTGCGGATGGAAAGAAGGCTCATGCCGTGCGCCCCCTCAGCGCGGGGTTGATGCGGTCTGTCAGCGCGTCGCCGACGATGTTCACGGCCATCACCACCAGCAGGATCGCGATGCCGGGGAACAGCGATACCCACCACGCGGTGACGACATAGGATCTGCCATCGGCCACCATGGAGCCCCAGGACGGGTTTGGCGGTGGCACGCCCACACCGAGGAAGGAGAGCGAGGCTTCGAGAACGATCACCACGCCCACCTGAAGCGTCGCCACCACGATCAGCGCGGGCGCGATGTTGGGCAGGATGTGCCGGGCGATGATCCGCACATGGCCGAGGCCGGAGGTGCGGGCGAGATCGACGTAATCCTCGTTCTTGACGCGCAGCGTCTCACCGCGCGCCATGCGGGCGTATTGCGACCAGAGCACGAGGCTGATCACCAGCACGATATTGCCGAAAGACGGCCCCGACACGGCCCCGATCAGCAGCGCGAGCAGGATCACGGGGAGCGACAAGGCGAGATCGACAAGCCGCATCAGGATACGGTCGAGCCAGCCGCCGACATAGCCCGAAAGCGTGCCGATCGCGGTGCCGATGCTCCCGGCAATGGCGATGACGACGACGCAGACCGTCAGCGAAATCCGCGCGCCGGACACGATCCGGGCCAGCATGTCGCGGCCCAGCCGGTCGGTGCCGAGCAGATGCTCGGCCGATCCCCCCGCCCAGAGCGGCGGCTCCAGACGCGCGCGCAGGCTGCCCTTCAGCGGGTCATGTTCAACCAGATAGGGGCCGAAAACCGCCGTCAGCACGAAGAGCGCAAGCAGCACCAGAGCGGCATGGAACGTGATCTTTTGCATCAGCCGCGATCCCTCATGCGCGGGTCGATCGCGAGGTAAAGCATATCGACGCAGAAATTGGCGAGGATGAAGCAGGCGGTGATAACCAGCACCACCGTCTGGATCACCGGGAAATCGCGCGACACGATGCTCTCGTAGGCAAGCCGCCCGATGCCCGGCCAGGCAAAGACCGTCTCGACCACCACCGCGCCGGTGATCATCGTCGCGAAGAAGGCACCCATGAAGGTCACAACCGGGATCAGGCTGTTGGAGAGCGCGTGTTTCAGGATCACCGTGGCCTCCGGCAGGCCCTTGATCCGGGCGAGCTTGATGTATTCCGAGCCCAGCGCATCGAGCATGGAGGCGCGCACCAGCCGTGTCACCGCCGCCAGCGTGAAGGTGCCCATCGTCAGCGCGGGCAGGACGTAATGCGCAGGCGTGCCGTAGCCCGAGGTGGGCAGCCAGCCCCAGTGCACGGCCACGACGTAGATCAGCACGATCCCCAGCCAGAAGGCCGGAACCGATTGGCCCAACAGGGCCACGATGCGAACGAACACGTCAACGGCACTGCCCCGCGTGATGGCGGCGACCACCCCCATGGCGATGCCCGTCACCAGCGTGAAGCCCAGCGCCACCGCGGCCAGCGACAGCGAGGCGGGCAGTCGGTCGAGCACCAGTTCCAGCGCGTCGCGTCGTCCGGCGGCGACCGATTGCCCGAAATCCCCGGTCAAGGCATTGCCGAGAAACGAGAGATATTGCTCCCAAAGCGGACGGTCGAGCCGAAGCTGCGCGATCAGAAGATCGCGATCCTCCGCGGTGGCCCCGTCGCCCAGCAGCAGCGCCACCGGATCGCCGGTCACGCGGCTCAGCAGGAAGATGGCGAGGCTCATCAGCAAAAGCGCGGCAAGCGCCTCGGCAAGACGGCCCAGGATCAGGCGGGTCATGTGATGTATTCCAAAGGCTGGGGATGGGCGGGGCGCAATGCCCCGCCCGATGTGATCACTCGGCCTTTCCGGCCCGATCGAAGTTGTAGACATAGGAGGTGTCGATCGACCAGTCGCCCACATCCGCCCCCACACCGTAAGGCTCGTTGGCCAGCACCATGAAGATCGCCCCGGCCTCGTCGCGGATATACTGGCCGATTTCGGTCAGCTTTTCCCGGCGCGCGGCACGATCCGTTTCGGCGGCAAGGCTCGCCAGCTTGGCCTCCAGATCATCGGAGGTGAAGGAGGCGAACAGCGACCGCGTGGAGAACCCCGCCTCCACCCCGTTTTCCGGGTTGGGGAAGGGAAAGCCCCGGTGCGTCATGGCGAAGTCGAGCTTGCCGCCGCCGGTCCATTCGGAACGCACGCTCGGCCAGTCGGTCGGCTCGATGGTCACGTTGATGCCGACCTCGGCGAGATAGAGCGCCGCGGCCTCGGCCATCAGCGGCAGTTCGGCACCGGGAGTGGTGGTGAAGGTTTTCATCACCATGTCGAAGCCGTTGGGATAGCCCGCCTCGGCAAGCAGCTCCTTGGCTTTCTCCGGGTCATAGGGATAGGGCGGCACGCTGTCCCAGGCGGCGACCGGCGTGTCGCCGTTGGCAACCGTCCCCTGCCCCGCGAAGAGCTCGTCGATGATCGCCTGCTTGTCGATGGCATAGTTCATCGCCTGGCGCACGCGCCGGTCGGCCCAGGGCAGTTCGGTGTTGAACCGCTCCGCGTCGGTCTGCACCACGCCGCCAAGCCGGATCACCGGCGACCACGTCTTTTCCGCCGAGACGATGCGGATTCCGGCGCCTTCGAGGCCCGCGATGCTGTCGAAGTTCACCGGCGCAATATCGGCCTCGCCCGCGCGCAGCATGGCGACGCGGGTTGCCTCCTCGGGCACGGCGCGGAAGCTGATCCGCTCCCACTGGGGATCGACACGCCAATGATCGCCTTCGCGCCGGACCATGGTGATCTCGGAGCCGTCAACCGAGCGTTCCAGAACATAGGCCCCGGTGCCCACGGGCGGGGCTGTGTCCACCGCCTCGCCCTGCGCCTCGGCATAGCTCTTGCAGACGATGCCAAGCTGCTGCGCCTCGCCGAAATAGCCCGCATCAAGCAGGAAGTCCGGTGCCGAAAGATTCACCACGACCGTGAGCGCATCCGGTGCCTCCACGGTGTCGATGATCCGCCGCATCGTCGAGGCGGGGCCGGCGCGGCTGTCTTCGGCGATCAGCCGCTCGATGGAGTATTTCACATCTTCGGCCGTGACCGTCCCGCAGCTTTCGTCCGAGAACGACACGCCCGCGCGCAGGGTGAATGTCCATTTCGTTCCATCGTTCTCGACCGTCCAGCTCTCGGCAAGGCCGGGCTCGGTGTTTCCCTCGGCGTCGAGATAGACGAGGTATTCATAGACAGTATCGAGGTAGGTCTTGCGCTGACCAGACCCGCCCCATGGCGTCATCGTCTGCTCGGAAAAGGTCGGCAGCGCGACGACGAGCGTGTCGTCCTGCGCCTGCGCGATGACCGGAACAGCGATGGCGCAGGCGGCAAGGGCCGCAAGGCTTCGGCGAAAATACCCATGATCTTGCATCGTTTCCTCCCTGTTGATGCATGCTTTTTTCTAAAAGTTTCATTTGGAAACTGTATTTTTGTCAACAATTCTTTTTCAAAACTTGCCTGTCGCGCAAAAATCTGGCCATTTTTGTCGACAAAAGAAGGATCGGCCCATGCGAAAGATCGACTCGCCGCGCCCTGCGAACACCACAGAGGACATCGTGTCGAAGCTGAAGGCGCGGATCTTTTCAGGCGAACTTCGCCCAGGGGCACGCCTGATCGAAACCGATCTGGCCGAGGCTTTCGGCGTGGGCCGGGGCCGTATCCGCGAGGCCTTTCGAATTCTTGTTGGCGAGGGCCACCTCGAATCCCCCGCCAATCGCGGCGTCGCGGTGCGCCGATATTCCCGAGCCGAACTTCTGGACATGGGCCGGGCCCGCGAGGTGTTGGAAAGCCTCGCGGCCCGTCTTGCCGCGGAAAAGACCCTGACCGAAGATCAGCGCCAAGCCCTTCGCGCGGCGCAAAGCCGGATGGACGCGGCCGAAGCCGCGCAAGACCTCGAGACATACAGCCGCGAGAACAGAACCTATCACACCCTGATCGAAACCATCGCCGACAATGCGCATCTGGCCGACCTGATCGAACGGGTCCGTATTCCCTATCTCGGGCTACGCCTGCCGCAGCTCTTCGCAATCGAGCAGTTGCGGCAATCCAACGAAGGCCACCGCTTCGTCACCTACGCGATACTCGCCGGGGCACCGGACGTGGCCGAGGCGGCAATGCGCAGCCACATCCGCGCGGGTAATGCTCATACGGCGGCCCTGCCCGACGATGTCTTCGAGTAGGTCAACCGGCCTCGGCGGAGATGCCAAGCTCGGCCAGAATCGCGGCGGTATCCGCTCCCAGCCCTGGCGCTGCCTTGTCGACCCCCGGCCCGTCATGGCCAAATCGGAACCCGGCGTTCAGAACCCGCGCGCCATCGGCGAGATCGAGGAACAACCCACGCTCCCGAAGCTGCTCCATCTCGAGCGCTTCGGCCAGCGGCCGCACCTTGCCTGCAGGCACACCCGCCGCAGCCAGATCCGCCTCCCAGTCCGTGGCGCTGCGCGCAGCAAACCGCTCGACCAACAGGCTCCGAAGCGCTGAGTCATGGATCATGCGCGCCTCTGGCGTGGCAAATCGCGGGTCGTCAAGCAACGCCGCGCAACCGAGTGTCCGGAATAGCCGCTCGACCTGCACCTGCTGCACGGCGCCGATCGTGATTTCCCCCTCGGCAGTGGGGAAGGTATCCGCCGTGGGCGCGCCGGAGAAACCTCGGTTCCCGGCCCGCACCGGCTGTTGACCCGCCAGGATCAACGGCATGACCACCGAGCTCATCATCACCAACGTCGCATCCAGCATCGACACGTCGATCACCTGCCCGCGCCGGCGCGGGTCACGCTCGCGTTGCAGCACGGCCGAGAGGATCGCAAAGGCCGAAAGCAGGGCCGAATATGTATCGACGATCGGCAAGCCGATGCGTTCGGCCGGTTCGCCCTCGTGCCCCGACAACAGCATCAGGCCGGACACGCTCTGGATCACCTGGTCGATAGCGGGGAAATCGCGCATCGGACCACCCTGCCCGAAGCCCGAGACCGAACAACAGATCAGCGAAGGATGCGCCTCGATCAGCGTCGCGGCACCCAACCCGAGCCGGTCGGCAACGCCGGGACGGAAGTTCTCCACGAAGACATCCGCCGAAGCGATCAGCGCCCGCGCCGCTGCGCGGCCCTCGTCGGATTTGAGGTCCAGCACCACGGATTTCTTGCCGGCATTGGCGCCCACGAAGGGCTCCGCCATCCCGCGCCGCGCCGGATCGCGGGTGTAATAGCGCATCGGGTCACCGGCGGGAGGCTCGACCTTGATGACCTCCGCGCCCAGAAGGTTCAGGAACTGCGTTGCAAGCGGACCGGCGATGACGTGGCTGAAATCTGCCACGCGGATCCCCTCGAGCGGTTTCGCCATGCCATTCTCCCCAGCCTGTCCACCGGCCCGTTAGGGGCGGCAAGCACACCAATTTGGTTTCCAAGAGAAACAGTTTGCTTCGGCCTGTCAAGGGTCCTGACGATTCGACGCATCGCTTGTGCCCGAGGCGGAGTCGACGAGCCGCCACAGCAGCTCGAACAGCATCGCGCGCTCTGCGGGCGACAATGGTGCCAGCAGTTCCTCTTGCAGCCGCGCCATGTCGCGACGCATCCGGCCGACCCGCGCTTCGCCCGCGTCCGTCAGATAAAGAGCATTGAGCCGCTTGTCCGCGGCCTCCTTCCTGCGCTCGATCAGCCCCACGCACTCGAGTTCATTGACCAGCTTGGTCAGCGCGGATTTTCTTAGCACGATGGCCTGAGCCAGGTCTTTCTGGCTCAGGCCGGGATTGATCGCGATGAGGTTGAGAACCGCCACCTCGCCGCCGGCCACCTCGTGCTCGGCGAAGAACGACTCGTTATGTTCGAGTATCCTGGATCGAAGTATGCGCGTGACGAACGAAATATCGGAATAGAGATGGCCGAGATCGAGCCTGCCCCCGGATTCTTGTGCATTCTCCATGCCACCCCACACTCATGTTTTTTCTTCGCTATGACGAAGTCTGCCCGCTTGTCAAATATGGGTGTTGACAGAAACCGGAAAAGGTTTCCATGATGAACCAAATAGAAATGTCACCAGTGCAAGGGAGGGCACGGTGCCGGTTCACGCCACCTTACAGGATGCCTTTGTTCAACGCGCCGATGGTGCGCAGCAGGACGGCGCGGCGTTGATCGGCGTGTTCGGCGAGGGCGTGCCCCTACCGCTCGTCGCAGCCCTCGGGGGGCTTGCGGTGGACATCAAGGCGCCGCCCCTGTCGGACGCGACGGACGGCCCGCACGCCGACCTCGTCGCGCGTGTGGCCGAACCATTCCTGGACCCTTTCACGACACGGTTCCTGCATCGCTTCGCCGCCGGTGCCTTCGACCGGTTCGCCACGCTGATCTTTGCACGGGATGACGTATCAGGGCTGGCCGCCTATCAATACGCGTCGGAACTGCGTCGCCAGGGGCTGATCTCGCGTTCCGGCCCGCGACTGCACCTTTGGAACCTGCTGCACACAGACAGTGCCCCGGTCGTGAGCTTCAATCGCCACGAACTCGGAAGGCTCGTTGCGCACCTGGAAGAGACCCTCGGAACCAGGCTGGACCAGGACCGGCTCTCGGGGGCCATCGAGGCAGAGAAGCGGCGCGGCGCGGCCCTCGAGGCGCTTCCCCCCGGCGGGAGCGACGCGTTTACGGTGCGCAATGCGGGCCGCTGGATGACCCCCGCCGCCCATGCCGCCTTGCTGGCCCCGTTGCCGCAGCCCTCAGGCCCGGCAATTGTGCTGCTGGGCACAGCATGCGACATCCCCGTCCTGCACGACATCTGCACCGAATTCGGGCAGGTCCGGGCCGACCTTCAGGATTACGGCCGCCGCGCGCCCCACCCAATCGACGCCGCCGATCTCCTGCGCGAGATCGCCCATGACCCGCTTTCACCAAGAGCCGCGCCGCCGTCACGCTTTACCAGGGCCCTGTTCGACGGGATCGCGGGTGCCGATCTGGTCATCGCCAGCCTCGACGCCAACGATGATTGCCTCGGCTGGGATTTGCCACTCCTGCGTGACTTCGCCACCGCCAGGGGCGCGCGGTTCGTGAACCTTGGCTTCCGCCCGTTCCGCCCCGATGCGGCGTGGCGGGAGAAGGCCCGCGCCCACATTGCGGAGGCGCTCGCATGACCTGCGCCCGCACCGCCACCGCTTATCAGCGCGACTGGCTCAAGGGCCTCAGGGCGCGGATCACCGAGGGTGCCGCCTTCGCCTTCGTCAACGCCGACACGCCGCACGAGCTGTTTCACTTCATGGATGTGCCCATGGTGACGAACCAGTGGTGGTCGGCGGTCATATCGGCCAAGCAGCTGGCACCGCATTATTTCGACCGGATGGAGGAACTCGGGTTCCATGCCCATCTGCCGCGTTACTCGAGCCTGCCCCTGATCGCGCAGATGGAAGGCGACTTCGACCGCCAGCCCTGGGGCGGCCTGCCCGCCCCCGCCATCCTTTGTGCAAGAGCGAGCTCCGACGAGCATCCGCGCCTGTTTCAACGCTGGGCCGAACTCACCGGGGCGGAGCTGCACCTGCTCTCCGCGCCCGGCACCCCGGACCCCGCGCCCGACTGGTGGGTCCGCGCTCGCACCAATTGGGAAGACCTCTACGGAACTGCCCGGCTCGACCTCATGGTGGCCGAGATGGAACACCTCATCGCCGCGCTGGAAAAGCTCACGGGGCGTGATTTCGACCGCGAGAGCTTTACCGCCTACATGGCGCGGATCGACGCGCAGGAGCGGGTGCTCGACGAGGTTGCGGAGATGATCGCCGGGGCCGAGAAATGCCCTGTGGGCATCGCCGAGCAGATGCCCAACGTGATGATACCGCAATGGCATCGCGGCTCAGAATGGGCGGTGGGCCACGTTCGGTCCTTCCGCGACGAGGTCGCCGGCAGGATCGAGCGGGGCGAGGCGATCTGCGCGAACGAGCGCATCCGCATGATGTGGATCGGGGCCGGGCTCTGGTTCGACACTTCCTTCTACCGCGCCTTCGAGGATTCGCATGGCGCGGTCTTCGCGTGGTCGATGTATCTTCCCTTCGCCGCCGACGGCTATATCCGCGCCGACCACGGCGACCCGCTGCGCGCGTTGGCGGCCCGAGTCTCGGCGATGAACGAACAGCTCCACCAACCCCCTTGGGTGAACGAGTGGCTCGTGCGCGAGGCGCGGCGCTGGCGCATCGACGTGGCGGTGATGCTGGTGCCGGAACATGACCGGTTCTCGGGCTACGGGTCCTATTTCGCGCGCGAGGCGCTTCTCGCGGCCGGCGTCAAGGTGGTCGAGATCCATTCCGATATGGTCGACCCCCGCGAATGGGATCGCGCAGCAATGGAGGCGCAGGTGCGCGCCGCACTGGATGAGTTGGAGGCCGCATGACGGGGGCGCTCGACGGACTGAAGGTGGCAGATTTCTCCTGGGTGGGCGCGGGGCCGCGCGCAACCAAGGATCTTGCCGACAACGGGGCGCGGGTGGTCAAGATCGAGTCCGCCCGCCGCCTCGATCTGGGGCGCCGTTCGCCGCCCTTCGCCGGCGGCGAGGCGCGCAACCCCGACGCCTCGGTGTTCTTCGCCCAGACCAACACCTCGAAACAGAGCGTGACGATCAACCTCGCGCACCCGCGCGGCGTGGCGGTTGCGAAACGGCTCGTCGCCTGGGCCGACGTGGTGGTGGAGAATTTCGGCCCCGGCTACATGGAGCGGATCGGGCTCGGCTGGGACAACCTTCAGGATATCCGGCCGGGGATCATCCTGGCGAGTGTGTCGGTCGCCGGGCGGACCGGGCCGATGGCGGGGTTTCGCGGCTACGGCAATTCCGCCGCGGCCTGGTCGGGCCATTGCGACATGACCGGCTGGCCGGGGAGCGAGCCGCACATGCCCCCCTTCGCCTATGGCGATGTCGTGGCACCGATGATGCTGACGGTCGCGATATTGTCGGCCCTCGAACATCGCGACCGGACAGGTGAAGGCGTCTGGGTGGATGTCAGCCAGATCGAGGCGATGGTGCAGGTGGCGGGCGATTTGTTCGCGGAATTGCCAGACGAGAAGCCCGCCAATGACGACCCTGAGATGTCGCCCCACGGGGTCTTCCCCTGCCGCGACGGCCAGTGGATCGCCATTGCCTGCGAGACTGACGCCCAGCGCGCGGCCCTGGCCGGTATCATCGGCGCGGGGCCGCCGGAGGCGGCGACGGCGGCGCGGAATGCGGCCGAACTGGAAGCCGCGTTGGTCGCGGCGGGTGTTCCGGCGGCGGTGGTGCTCGACGGCATGGGCCTGTCGGAGCACCCGGCCCTGAACGCGACGGGCCATTTCGTTCGCGTCGATCATCCGGTGATCGGCCCGGCGAAAATGCCCGCGCCCCCCTATGTGCTGCCCGACACGCCAAGCCATGTCGGCCCCTCGCCCTGCCTCGGTGCCGACAACGCGGCGGTCTTCGCCGAGATCGGGCTGACAGAGGCCGAGATGGTGGAATTGTTGGCGGAGGGGGCACTGGCATGAAGCTGCTCGACGGCATCAGGGCCGTGGTATTGGCCGACCATCTGGTGGATTTCGGCGGCAGCATGCTGGCGCGGCTGGGGGCCGACGTGGTGCTGGCGGACGCGGCACCGCTTTCAGAGGCGCGCGCGAAGGCCTGGCACAAGGGCATGGTCCGCAGCGATGCTCCGCTGGAGGCGCTGCTCGACGGTGCCGACATCCTGCTCGACGACCGCCGCAGCACCCGGCGCGATGGCGTCGATGCCCTCGCGGCCCGGCATGAGCGGCTTGTGCATGTGGTC
>Ga0180435_10006588_pt1 | contig 11128 bp, 9 predicted proteins | sample SS_ome_3_FD_132467 | JGI IMG/M metagenome (GOLD analysis project Ga0180435, IMG submission 132467) | Hypersaline lake sediment archaeal communities from the Salton Sea, California, USA - SS_3_S_1 metaG | ecosystem: Environmental > Aquatic > Non-marine Saline and Alkaline > Hypersaline > Sediment...
AGCGTATTGAAAATACGCTGCTGCTCATCCGAAAGTCCGAATTCGGATATCAGTTCAGCGATCTCGGGATGAGCTTTGCGCTGCAGTGCCTCGAACAGGGCCGACTCCTGCTCTGGCGCGAGCTCCGCCTGAGCTGCCAGGTTCCTGAAGATCCCCACATGGCCGAGGTCGAGAAAAATCTGTTCGAGTCCCGCCGTACGCAGCGTTTCCATCATCAGGCAGAGCACCTCCGCATCGGATGCGATGCCGGCATGCCCATACAATTCAGCCCCGATCTGGAGTGGGCTGCGGGAGGAGGAGAAACCGTCCGGCCGGGTGCGCAATACGCTCCCGATGTAGCACAGCCGCGTCGGTCCCTGCTGCTGTAACTGGTGCGCATCGATACGCGCCGCCTGAGGCGTGATGTCCGCCCGAATTCCGATCTGGCGCCCACTGAGCTGATCGGTGAATTGGAAGGTCTGATGTTCCAGATCCTTCCCGGTGCCGGTCAGCAGCGAATCGATATATTCGATGAAGGGCGTGATAACGAGGCGGTATCCCCAGGTTTCATACTTATCCAGCAGACGCCGCCGCAGTGCTTCCAGTTCCCTGGCCTGGTCCGGCAGTAATTCATCGATGCCATCAGGCAACAACCAGCTTTTCGTTTGCATCGTCTTCGCTATCTCACCAGGTACAGCATCAACAGACCAAATCCCATGGCCCCGAGACCCATCCGGCGCAGGGCGCGCTCATCGAGTCCCGCGACGGTTTGCATCGTCCGCTTATAGCCCCCGGGGCTGAGGAAAGGCAGGATGCCCTCGATCACGAACACCAGCGCCAAGGCTGAAAGCAGGTCCTGCCACATAATGCGTCCATAAAAAAACCGGGCAACCCCGGCGAGCCGCTCAGGCCTCTGGAAAACCGCGAAATTGTCGCAAAATCAGGAAGGAAAGTACAGGCGCCGGGGACCTCTAAAGGCCCCGGCGCCTGTCGTGCTCAAGGTTGCAGGGAATCCGACTTGAAATAGCGGAAGAAGGTCGAGTCCGGGTCCAGCACCATCATGCTGTTGCCGTCCCGGAAAACGTCCCGGTAGGCCTTGAGACTGCGCCAGAAACTGTAGAACTCGGCATCCTGGTCGAACGCAGCGGCGTAGATTTCGGCCGCCTTTGCATCTCCCTCACCGCGCAGGCGCTCCGCGTCCCGGTAGGCGTCGGCCACGATCTCGGTCCGTTGCCGATCGGCATCCGCCTGGATCCGCTCGGCCGCCTCCGCGCCCTGGGCGCGCAGTTCCGCCGCAACCCGTTGACGTTCGGTCCGCATCCGCTCGTAGATGTTCTCGCTGATCGCCTCTTCGAAATCGATCTGCTTGACGCGAACGTCCACGATCTCGACCCCGAGGTCAGAGGCGGATTCATCCGCCTCACGCGCCAGTTTGCGCATGATCTCGGTCCGCTCGCCTGACACCACTTCCACGATGGTGCGTTTACCGAACTCATCCCGCAGTGCGGCATTGATCCGCGCCGACAGCAGGCGCGAGGTCTGGGTCGGGCTGCCGCGGGTGGAACGGAAATACTGTGCCACGTCCGAGATGCGCCACTTGGCGAAGGAATCCACCACCACGAACTTCTGTTCGATCGTCAGGAAGCGCTCCGGCTCAAGGTCGAGGGTCTGGATACGCTTGTCGAACACCTGGATGCTCTGCACCATCGGGACCTTGAAGTGCAGACCCGGATCGTAGTCGGAATCGACGATTTCACCCAGCTGCAGCCGGAGGCCCATCTCGTTTTCCTTGACGATAAAGAACGAGGCATTCACCAGCAGCGCGATGGCCACCAGGAGAATGATCAAAAACATCGGTTTTCCGGAAGTCATCAGCGACGTCCTCTTTCACGTGTCAGGGGAATGCGGTTACCACCCGATGAAACCGAGCCGGTCGGGAGTTCGACCCTGCCGGAATCACTCTGCTGCGGCCGCAACACCATATCCGGGTCGAATCCGGTAGGGCCGCCACCCGGTCTCATCATCCGATCCAGCGGCAGATAGGTCAGGTTGCTTCCTTCCTTGACGTCCAGCAGCACCTTGCCTGTCCCGTCGAGCACATCCTGCATACTGTCCAGATAGAGGCGCTCGCGCGTCACCTGCGGCGCCTTGCGGTACTCTCCCAGCAGCGCCAGGAAGCGTGCCGATTCACCCTCGGCCTCGGCGACCACCTTGGCCTTGTACGCCTTGGCGTCTTCCAATTGGCGTGCGGCTGCACCCCGTGCCCGGGGGACGACGTCGTTGGCGTAGGCCTGGGCCTGGTTCTGGATCCGCTCACGGTCCTCGCGCGCCTTGATCGCATCCGCGAAGGCATCCGCAACCGCCTCCGGCGGCTTGGCGTCCTGGATGTTGATGTTGAGCACCTTCAGGCCTGAGCGATACAGATCAACCAGGTCCTGGGCACCTTTCTGCACCGCAAGGGCAATACCGCTGCGGTTCTCGGTGATGATCTCATCGAGGTTGCTCTTGCCGATGACCTCACGCAGGGTGGTTTCCATGGCGTTGTGCAGCGTCCTGGGCGGATTCGCATCCTGGAACAGGAAGTCCGCCGGATCCTGGATACGGAACTGCACCTCGACCGTGACATCCGCGATGTTCTCATCCTTGGTCAACATCTGCGCGCGATGCACAAACTTGTTGATCTGGTCGACGTTGACCGGCTGATGGGTGTCAATAAACGGAAGCTTCAGGTGCGGCCCCGGTCCGACCACCTCGTGGTAGGCCCCGAAACGCTGTATCACCCCCCGCTCGGCGGGCTGGATGATATAGAAACTGTTTACCGCCGCCGCAATTACCGCAGCGCCGGCGAGTCCCGCCGCAATCAGGCCAAACCCGCCACCACCTGGGCGCGAACCACCGCTCTGCCCGTCACCGCCTCCGCGGCCACCGCCGAACAGTCCTCCGACCTTGTCCTGCAGCTTGCGCACCACCTCATCAAGGTCAGGCGGGCCCTGATCGCCCCCTTTATTGTTCCAGGGGTCACGATTATCGTTACCCGGCTCGTTCCAGGCCATGCCTCACTCCGATCGTTTGTCGATGAATAAATATTTGACGGCGGAAGTCTACCAAGACTCCCTCGTGGTGTCCGATCACTTTCGCACCCGACTACCGTGACGTTTGCATGGGATGCCCGCAAGGAAGGTCCGTCGGCAGCGCAGGCCATTGCGCGTTCAGGACCGGTTCGTTGCCGCGCAGGCGGTCATAATCGCGCACGGCAAGCTCAACCTCGAGGCAAAAACGCCCGTTTTCGTCCACTGTCTCGTTCAAAACCCTTGACTCACGGAACAGGAGGGCACGCAAGCGCCCTTCTTCGGGCGGTAGGCAGACCCGCCTCTGAATAGGCGTGCCGGCAAACCATTCGTCCAATGCCTGCAACAGAAGTTCACAGCCATCACCCTGTTCGGCGGACAACCACACCGCTGCAGGTTTGCCATCTTCTCCCCGGTCAATGCGTGGCCGGGCAGCTTCGATCAGATCAATCTTGTTATAGATGTTGAGCCGCGGCACGTCTGAAGCCCCGATCTGTCCAAGCACGTCCTCGACCTCGGCAATGCTTTCCGCCCGGCGCGGACTGGCGGCATCGATCACGTGCATCAGGAGATCCGCCTCGGCTGTTTCCTGCAAGGTGCTGCGGAACGCAGCCACCAGTTCGTGTGGCAGTCGTGAGACGAAGCCCACGGTGTCGGCCAGTACCACCGCACCGGCATGCTCCAGTTCCACTCTCCGGAGCGTCGGGTCCAGGGTGGCAAACAACTGATCACGAGCATACACACGGGCATCCGCGAGACGATTGAAAAGGGTCGATTTACCGGCGTTGGTATAGCCGACCAATGAAATCGTCGGCGTTTCAGCCCGGCGACGGGCACGTCGACTCTGATCACGCTGTCCATCCACGCGCTCCAGTCGACGTCGCAGCTGATCGATACGCTTTCCGAGCAGACGGCGGTCCGTCTCCAACTGTGTCTCGCCCGGGCCACGCAGTCCGATACCGCCCTTCTGGCGTTCCAGGTGAGTCCAACCTCGCACCAGACGTGTCGAAAGATGACGCAACTGAGCCAGTTCCACCTGCAGCTTGCCTTCGTGCGAACGTGCACGCTGCGCGAAGATATCCAGGATCAGCCCGGTCCGGTCGAGCACGCGGCACTCCAGCAGACGCTCGAGATTTCGTTCCTGGCTGGGATTGAGATCATGGTCGAGAATCACGAGCTCGGCCTGGTGCGCGAGGACCGCTTCGTGGATCTCTTCCGCCTTGCCACTGCCGACGAACAGGCGACGATCGGGCACCCGGCGCTGACCGCTGATCAGTGTCAGCGCCTCCGCCCCGGCCGAACGCACCAGCTCGCGAAATTCATGTACTTCCTCGGGATCGGGCTGCCCGTGAAACCCGATGTGGACCAGCACGGCCTTCTCTCCGCTTTCAGGCCGCTCAAACATCAATCATTACACCCTGCATACCCAACGTGATACTGCTGCAGACAGATAAAAACAAAAAAGGCCCGACGGCGATGCCACCGGGCCTGCTCGATCCAAACACAGGAGCAGCTACTGATTTCCGCTGTCGCCCTCGTCCTCTCCCGGCGCGTGCTGGATACGGACATTGCGCGCGGGCACAACCGTGGAGATTGCGTGCTTGTACACCATCTGGCTGACGTTGTTCTTCAACAGCACGACGAACTGATCGAACGATTCGACCGTCCCCTGCAGCTTGATACCGTTAACGAGGAATATCGATACCGGCACCCGCTCTTTGCGCAGCGCATTCAGAAAAGGATCCTGGAGGCTTTGCCCCTTTGACATTGTCGTGTCTCCCAGATTTTTATGGTTTGCCTGGACTTCCGTATGAGCCATCCCGGTCGTCAACATCCAGGAGAACCCGCGTAAAACGTTGTTTAATATAGCACAGCAAGACAAAAACCCGGAACTACAGAGCTGCCTTTGTGTTCCGGCTCACAGCCCAGGATCAGGCAGGACCCGCCCCCGACTGCAAACCTTGCCGGACCACCCCGATCGCAGCCTGTACAACATCACCCGACGCATCATCCAGCCAATAGACCTCATTCTCGGACCGGAGCCAGGTCAACTGCCTCTTGGCCAGTTGCCGGGTAGCGGCAATAGCGCGCGCCACCATTTCCTCGTGGCTGGTTTCGCCACGCAGCCACTCCCAAATCTGCCGGTAACCTACAGAACGCATTGAAGGAAGGTCCGGTGTGAGATCAGCACGCTCTACCAGCGCCCTGACCTCCTGCTCGAATCCGGCAGTGAGCATGGCATGAAAGCGACGCTCGATGCGTTTGTGCAGTTCGCTCCGTTCAGCCGGCGCGCGTACCAGCTTGATCGGCCTGAACGGCATGGCTTCACCATCCTGACTGGCCTGAAGTTCACTCAACGGTCTTCCGCTTATCCGCCACACCTCGAGGGCCCGCAAGGTTCGCTGGGTATCATTGGCATGAATACGCTGCGCCGCACGTGGATCCAGCTGAGCAAGCTCTGCATGCAGCGCGGCCAGCCCCCGGCTGCCAAGCTCCTCCTCGAGCTGCTTCCTGACCGCCGGATCGGAGGCAGGCAACCGTGACAGGCCGTACTGCAGCGACCGGAAGTACAGCATGGTGCCTCCAACCAGGAGTGGAATATGTCCCGCAGCGGTGATTTCACGCATGGCTTGCAGGGCATCCTGTCGAAACCGCTCCACCGAATAGGGTTCGGCCGGGTCACAGATATCGATCAAGCGATGCGGATAACGCTCCAGTTCCCCGGCACTCGGCTTGGCCGTCCCTATATCCAGACCCCGGTAAACCAGCGCCGAATCGACACTGATCAGTTCAACTGGCAGCTCATCGGCCAGCGCCATTGCCAGCTCGGTCTTGCCCGATGCGGTAGGCCCCATCAGGAAGATTGCCGGAGGGAGGGCGTCGCTCATTGGCCGCGCTGAAAAAGTCGATCCAAATGCTGCATCGAGAGGGGGATCCAGGTCGGTCGCCCATGGTTGCACTGGCCAGCACGCTCGGTACGCTCGATATCGCGCAGGAGTGCATTCATTTCCTCCACGGTCAGGCGGCGATTGGCCCTGACCGAGCCATGGCAGGCCATCGTGCCCAGCACCTCGTTGATGGATGCGAGTACCCGCTGGCTGTTGCCGAAAGCGGCCAGATCCGAGAGCACGTCCCGCAGCAGACGCTCTGCGTCCGCGCCACGCAACAGGGACGGCAGCGCCCGCACGACAAGAATCTGCTCGCTCAGACGATCCACCTCCATCCCAAGAGCCTCAAAAGTCTGCGTGTGCTGCCCGGCGAGCTCGGCCTCGCGCGGGCTCACACTGACGCTCACCGGGACCAGCAACGGCTGGGAGCGGATACCCTCGCCCTCGCGCGCCGCCTTGAACCTTTCGTAGGTGATCCTCTCATGCGCCGCATGCATGTCGACCAGCACCAGTCCCTCGACGTTTTGCGCCAGGACATAGACACCATGCAGCTGTGCCAGGGCAAAACCCAGCGGCGGCACCTCCTCTTCGTCATCCAGCGGCGCTGTCGCTGTTGGAGGTGCCTGCCATGCATTGGAAGCCCGGTACTGAACCCGACGCTCTGCCACTCCAAGCCCCAATCCGGCCTGACGGGGCACGCCCTCACCTCCCCCAGCCCCTGCAGAGGCCATTTCCGCAGCACGCCCTGGAACTTCAACCGGCTGCACAATCTCACCCGTGTCAGGGCGCTCATCAGCCAGTACCTGATGGAGGGTACGAAAGATGAAGTCATGTACCAGGCGCCCCTCACGGAACCGGACCTCGTGTTTGGTGGGGTGCACGTTTACATCGACCAACGCGGGATCGAGCTCGAGAAACAGCACGTAGGCAGGATGACGCCCGTGAAACAGCACGTCCTGAAACGACTGGCGCACTGCATGACTGACCAGCTTGTCCCGCACCATGCGGTCGTTTACGTAGAAATGCTGCATATCGGCCTGGCTGCGGGAGAAGGTCGGACGGGCCACCCAGCCGCGCATCACCATTCCCGCCGCCGAATGCTCGAAAAACAGCGCATTCTCGATAAAACTCTCGCCCAGCAGCGAGGCGAGTCGCTTTTCCTGCTCGGCCCGCTCGAGCGCCGGCCGGGTACTGAAAACCACGCGACCGTTGTGGCTCAACTGGAATGCCACCCCGGGGCGGGCCAAAGCGAGCCGCCTGACCGTCTGTTCGATATGGCTGAACTCGGTCTTTTCTGTTTTCAGGAACCGCCGGCGTGCCGGTGTGTTGTAGAAAAGGTCCCGGACCTCGATCGTTGTTCCCTCGGGATGGGCAGCCGGTTCCGGTTGTGCACCCTGCGCCTCCAGCCGCCAGGCGTGTGCCTCGCCTGGTTCGCGCGAAGTGATGTCCAGGCGTGAAACCGAGGCAATGCTTGGCAGGGCCTCACCACGGAACCCCATGCTGGCAATGTGCTCGAGATCCTCGAGTGAAGCGATCTTGCTGGTCGCATGTCGGGACAGCGAACGGGACATGTCAGCAGGTGACATGCCCTGCCCGTCGTCCGTGATCCGGATGCGCTTCACACCGCCCTGTTGCACATCAACATCGACTCGATGGGCACCGGCATCCAGACTGTTCTCGACCAGTTCCTTGACCACCGAGGCAGGCCGCTCCACCACCTCGCCGGCCGCGATCTGGTTGACGAGCTGTGAAGGCAATTGATGAATACGATCAGGCATGGCGACATTTTGCCATGTATGTGCCGCCAAGACGCGCATCGCCGGGCACGATTGCCACACGGGTCTGTTTCAGGGGTAGGAGTCAAACCGAGGTCCAGGGGGTAGCCATACCCGTCCAGCCTGCCGAGTGACTCCGACCCCTGAAATGGGAGCCGGCCAGGTGACGCCGACCCCTCTCCTGCAAGACGTAGCGTTCAGGTCTCTGGAATCCTCAACACCTGACCAACCCGAATGCGGCGGTCGTTGCGGATACGATTGACATCACGCAGGTCGACCAGCTTGACCTGGTAACGCGCCGCGATAACGGAAAGCGTCTCGCCGCGCGCGATCACGTGTTCCACCGGGCGTTTGTCGCGCTCCAGCTTCGCCAGGAGGGTCCCCGGAGGCGGCGCGTCCTTGAAATACCGCCCGATGCCCCGACTGATCGCCTCTGCAAGCTTCTGCTGGTAGCTGGGATTGCGCAGGTTCTTTTCTTCGGAAGGGTTGGAGATGAACCCCGTCTCGATCAGCATGGAGGGGATGTCCGGGGACTTGAGGACCATGAAACCGGCACGATGAATACGCCGTCCATGCACCTTGCCGATTTCACCCAGATTCTTGTAGACCTTCTGTGCCGCCGCCAAGCTCGCCTCCTGCGCCGCAGACTGGGACAGATCCAGTAGCACCGACGCCAGCATGTCGTCTTTGTCATCGAGGCTCACACCACCAACGAGGTCAGCCGCGTTCTCGCGTGCCGCCAACCAGCGAGCCGCCTCACTGGAGGCACCACGCCGCGACAGGACGTAGATCGAAGAACCCCTCACCCGCTTATCGCGAAAGGCATCCGCGTGAATGGATATGAAAAGGTCTGCCTTGTGTTTCCGCGCCAGCTGCATGCGTTTGCGCAGACCAATATAGTAGTCCCCGGTGCGGGTCAACACGCCCCGCATACCGGGCTGACGATCGATCAGCTTCTTGAGTCGCTTGGCAATCTGCAGGGTGACGACCTTCTCCCTGGTGCGATGCACCGAGCCCTGGGCGCCGGGATCCTCACCACCATGCCCGGCATCGATAGCAACCACCACGTCGCGCCACTGCTTGATATCACTCTCGCTCTTGGCGATCCTGGGCTTGCTTCCGGTCTGCTTGGGATAGAGGTCCACCACCAACCGGTGCCCATATTCACCACTTGGTTTGAGCAGGAAACTCTTAGGCTTGACCGGCTGCTGAAGATCAACGACCAGACGCAGCGTCTGATTTTTCTGCATGGCATAACGCAGCCCGCGGATATGCTGATCCTTGACGTGGTCTTTGGCGAGACGCCCTTTTACCCGGCTCTTGGGCAGGTCGATGACCAACCGGTCAGGCGCATCCAGCGAAAACACCTTGTGTTCCGCTTCCTTATCGACGTCGATAACCAGCCGGGTATGGTCAGGCGCCGTCCAGAGACGAACGCCCTGAACATGAGCGGCTTCAGCTATCGAGGACATAAAAAGCACGATGCCCAGCAGGCATGAGAGGCGCTTCATGATCCCGGACTCCCCTTGCTTTCCCCTATTTCTCGTTTGAAGCTAGCATAGGACCCGTCGATTTTCCACTGAAAACATTGAGATAAGGGGTTTTTCTCAGGTTCTGAAACAATTATGTAGCCGAAAGCCTTGAAATGATCTTTTCGCCGACCGACGAAAATGGCCTCAAAACCACTTTTCTGGCCGCTCCCCCGGCGGCATATTCCAGGGCAACGACCAAGTCCGGCGCAGGAAGCCAGCCCAAACCACGCTGAGGCCACTCGACCAGGAGGACCGCCTCCTCTTCCAGCATCTCGCGCAATCCCAGGTATTCCAGTTCTTCGGGATCCCCGAGTCGGTAGAGATCGAGGTGATAGATCGCTTTTCCCTCCGGCTGATAAGGTTCAATCAGCGTGTAGGTTGGGCTCTTCACACTCCCCGCATGCCCCCTGGCGTGCAGAAACCCGCGCACCAGGGTCGTTTTGCCCGCGCCCAGATCGCCTTCGAGAAAGATCAGGGCATTGTCCCCGACGACCTCCGACAGGCGTCCACCGAAGGCCTCCTGCTCGGCCTCTCCCTTGAGCCTGAAGGACTTCATTCGGGGTTTCCAAGGCTTCTCAGGTGCGGCAGCAGGTCACTGGCCAGCAGTCCCCGCTCCCCCTCGACCCGGGCCGCGCGATCCGCCGCTGCCGCATGCAGGCACACGCCAAGCTCCGCCGCCTCTGCGGGCGACCAGCCCTGGGCGATGCAAGCAGCGATCACGCCACTGAGTACATCGCCCATCCCGCCACTGGCCATCCCCGGATTGCCATCCGAGCACAAACCCGCCGGCCTGTTACCGGGAGCTGCCACGAGCGTCCCCGCCCCCTTTAGAACCACCGTTCCGCCATAGCGGCGCTGCAACAGGCTGGCAGCGGCAAAACGATCCTCGTGAATCTCCGCAACACAGGTTCGCAACAGACGCGCCGCCTCTCCCGGGTGAGGGGTCAGCACCCAGTCATCCCGGTACAGGCCGTCGTGCTCCGCGAGCAGATTGAGGGCATCGGCATCCAGCACCAGCGGGCGCTGGGTTTCGAGTACCTGTTCGAACAGATGCTGACCCCACTTTTCCCGGCCGAGGCCCGGACCGGCCACTACGACGCTCGCAGCCTGTGCCAGTGACCGAACTTGTGCAGCCTCCTTGACCGCGTGCGTCATCAACTCGGGGCAGGCTGCCAGAATCCCCGACACATGCCGTTTGCGCGTCGCGATCGAGACCAGTCCGGCACCACTGCGGACGGCTGAGCTGCCGGCCAGCAGGGCGGCTCCCCCGAAGCCATGATCACCCCCCACCACGAGCACATGACCGAAATGACCTTTGTGTGCCGATCGTCGCCTGGGCGAGACCCGGGTCGCCTGCTGCGCCCAATCCATGCGTCTCGTATCCAGAATCTGGCTGGCATAGACCGCCGCCGGAATCCCGAGTGCGTCGAAATGAATCGCGCCACAGCAATCAACCGCATCGGCCGTGAACATGCCCCGCTTGAGCGCAACAAAGGAGATGGTTGCCTGGGCGTGGACCGCATCACCCAGGATGATGCCACGGTCCGAATCCAGTCCAGTTGGGATGTCGAGCGAGAAAACGGGGGACTGATTTGTATTCACCGCCTCGACCGCCGCCTTGTACTGCCCGCTGAGCTCCCGCTTCAGCCCGGTACCCAGAATGGCATCGACGATCAGATCAGTATCAGCGGGAATCGCATCGAAGGGCCGCCATTCACCACCAGCCTGGTCCCATGCCGCAGCGTGCGCCCGGGCATCGCCCCCGATCGCCTCGCGGTCTCCCAGTTGCAGGACCAGGACCTGAAAGCCCGCCTCTTTCGCCAGGCGGGCGAGGACGAATCCATCACCACCGTTGTTTCCCGTTCCAACCAGCACACACACACGAC
>Ga0180435_10006589_pt1 | contig 11128 bp, 10 predicted proteins | sample SS_ome_3_FD_132467 | JGI IMG/M metagenome (GOLD analysis project Ga0180435, IMG submission 132467) | Hypersaline lake sediment archaeal communities from the Salton Sea, California, USA - SS_3_S_1 metaG | ecosystem: Environmental > Aquatic > Non-marine Saline and Alkaline > Hypersaline >...
AGGATGGGGAGCTATGCCTCGTACGAAGATCGTCTGCACGATTGGCCCTGCGTCCTGTTCGCCCGAGATTATGCGCGAGTTGATCGGTGCGGGAATGAATGTCGGTCGCATCAATTTCTCTCATGGCGACCACGCGACGCACGCTCGTTCTATCGCCACGCTGAGAGAAGTGGCGCGGGAGGAGGGGCAGCTCGTCTCTGTGCTGGCCGATCTTCAGGGGCCCAAGCTGCGGGTCGGTGTCATCGACGATGCGGGACTTGATCTGAAGGTCGGAGATCGTGTCAGCCTTGTTGCCGGTTTGCGCGCGGCCGCGGACCATGAAATTCCGATTCCTCACGAGTGTCTGTTCAGGGATCTATGCCCTGGTGACAGGGTGCTTTTCGATGATGGAAACATCGAATTGGTCGTGATAGCGAGACGTGAGGGGCGCCTTCTCTGTGAGATGACGGTAGGTGGTGTGCTCACCTCTCGCAAGGGCATCAACGTGCCGGGCAGCGCAATCGATGTCGCTGCGATGACCGATAAGGATAGGCGGGATGCGGTATTCGCGATTGAACAGGCTGTTGACTTTTTGGGGCTCTCCTTCGTTCGTCGACCTGCTGATGTCCGAGAGCTGCGTGAATTCCTGGCAGGGCATGGGGCGCAGATTCCGATCATTGCAAAGATCGAGAAACCAGAGGCTTTGCAGTCCTTTGATGATATTCTATCCGAAACTGACGGTATCATGGTGGCTCGGGGAGATCTGGGTGTCGAGACGCCGGCGGAGGAGGTTCCCTTTCATCAGAAGCGCATCATCCGGGCCTGCAATCAGGCCGGGAAACCTGTAATCACTGCCACCCAGATGCTGCAAAGTATGATTACGGAGCCCCGTCCAACCCGCGCGGAGGCTTCCGATGTTGTCAACGCAATTCTCGATGGAACCGATGCGGTGATGCTGTCGGGCGAAACGGCGATTGGCCAATACCCCGGTGAGGCTGCTCGGACAATGGCCAAGATATGTACGAACGCTGAGGCGCATCTTGTCTCCACAGATTGGGTGCATAGAATCTCCCAGTCACGCGAGGATATTGCGGGGTCAATCAGCCAGGCAGCGGTTCGGATTGCTTTAGAGGTGGGCGCCAAGGTGATCGTGTCCGCTACAATGTCCGGATCAACCGCGCGGATGGTGGCTCGGTTTCGGCCGCCTATGCCGGTGCTGGCTGTAACGCCGCACGAGGCAGTCGTCAAACGCCTGGCGCTTTCCTGGGGTGTTATCCCTGTCCAGGTACCCGCCTTCGAGTCAACGGATGATATGATGTACCGGACGGCACGCGTCGCCGCAGAACATGGATTGGTACAGGATGGCGACCCCATGGTTGTCACGGCCGGCATACCGTTTGGCACCGGTGGCAGGACAAACATGCTAAAGGTCACTGTCGCTGGCGAAGACGACGCCTGACCATTGTTGGAATGCTCAACCCCAGAACAATACCGCCCTGCAGCAGTCAAAGAAACACCGCCGAGGGATTCCCTGGGCGGTGTGCTGGCTCAGTGAACAGGTGTGTCGCGGCTTCAGAACCTATGAGTCTGAATCAATCTCCGCTGCATCGGGATTCATCACGATGGCGTCAGCCGGCTGTGCGCTGGGCTGTGGCGCAAGCGGTGGCGAGGGCTCGAGTGCCTGCGGCACGACACTTGTGCCGCAGTACGGGCAAATGGACCAGCGCAGATGCAGCGCCTTCCCGCACTGGGGACAGGACTGCTTGAGGTGTGTGTGACAGGCGGGGCAATAGATATATTCCCCCAGGCTGCGCTGACCACATCCAGGGCACACCTCGGGTTCCTCAATCGCTTGCAGCAGGGCTTCCTGTTCCAGCGACCGCTCGTAGGTTTCTGCCAGTGTCTCCTGCGGGCGCAGCATAAAATATACTACCAATCCCACGATTGGCAGGACGAGGACGAGAAGTGTGGCCAGCAGCTGGGCCAGGATATCCCGCGAACGCGAACGGATATCACGGAAGGTCCAGATGGCCATACCAACTACGAGAGCGACCGTCACACCGCCACAGATTGTCGACAGAATTGTAAGAATGGTGGGAATTCTTTCTAGGATACCCTCCATCAGTGTTTTCTCCCTTGGAATTTGCCGGTTGGCCGGTCTGCTGATAAATTTGACCGGCCTGGAATTCAGCGTCAGCTCTATCCCGGAATGTAGGTAAATCTAGTACGCTGTGTCACATTAGGACGGTATTATACCACTCGCCTACTTCAAAGCAAGCATGGCGGATCAGAATGGACGTTCCCTGAGACACTGGCCCGCCTTGCAAAGGCAGGTATAATGAGAGTCCGTCGCTACCATCGGGTTTGGTTATTGCGACATTGAGATTCTTCAACAGGCAAATGGCTTTTTATTCGCAGCGGGGAGGTGTGATGGAAGTCAAGGATGTGGCGGATCGTCTGATCGGCAGTGTCGAGCGGGTCATCATTGGCAAACGGTCGGTGATTGACCTCGTTCTTGTGGGATTGCTTTCACAGGGACACGTCTTGATTGAGGATGTGCCCGGTGTTGGAAAGACTATGTTGGCGCGCGCCTTGGCAAAGTCGCTCGGTTGTACGTTTCGCCGTATTCAGTTCACGCCTGACATGCTTCCCTCAGACGTGACAGGTGTCTCGATATTCAACCAGAAAACGCGTGAGTTTGAGTTCCGCCCAGGGCCGATTGTGGCACAGGTTGTGCTCACTGATGAGATCAATCGTGCGACACCCAAGACTCAGGCGGCCCTTCTCGAAGCCATGCAAGAGCTCCAGGTTACGGTCGACGGCGTGACTTATGCTCTGCCCAACCCCTTCATGATCCTGGCAACGCAGAATCCGATTGAGTATGAGGGCACCTTCCCATTGCCTGAGGCGCAGCTCGACCGGTTTATGTTGCGTATTCGGCTTGGCTACCCGGCTGCTGAGGATGAGATTACGATTCTCGATTCGCAGCAATATGTTCACCCTTTGGCCGGAGTTGAGCAGGTTGTCACGGTGGATGAGTTGGTCGGGGCCCAGAATGCCTTGAAGGGCGTATACGTGGATGTTCTGGTGAAGCGTTACATCGTGGATATCGTGACGCAGACACGCCGCCATCCAGATATCTACCTTGGAGCCAGTCCGAGAGGGTCTCTATCCCTCTATCGCACCAGTCAAGCACAGGCAGCGATGGCGGGGCGTGACTATGTCATACCAGATGATGTCAAATCACTGACTGTCCCAACTTTGGCCCACAGGCTCATAGTCAGTCCCTCGGCCCGGCTCAAGGATGTGAGCGGTGAATCCGTTTTGCGCGAGATACTTGGCAACGTACCGGTGCCTGGGGCGCGTGTATCCCCTCAATAGCGGGTGTTCATGAGACACCCTGAGTTGTCCAGCGAACACTTCTGAATTCCCAGGTCGCCGGGGAGAAGAATAGCTGCCGGTGTGTTGAAACTTGGATGGGATGAAATATCGTGCGGAGGGCCTGGGTTGTACTCTCACTGGGTGGGCTGAGTCTGGTAGCTGCTCTCGCAACCGGTGTGGATCTTTACTTCTACTTGACGTATCTTCTGCTGCTTATACTCGTTCTGTCCGCGTTATGGAGCTGGTTGATGCTGTGCGGATTGCAGATCACCCGGCACACGCGTGCACAGCACGTTCAGGTTGGGCATCTGTTCGAGGAAACATTCTCCTTGCACAACGCGAGCCGGCTGCCCAAGTTGTGGGTTATCGTGCGTGATCATTCAGATCTGCCGGGCTACTCCGGGGGGCGTGTCATCGATAGATTAGCCCTCAGAAGTGAGCGTGGTTGGGTCGCTCGTCTGGTTTGTGAACGGCGGGGGCGTTTTCGTCTCGGGCCTCTGGTAATTGCCAGTGGAGATCCTTTCGGACTGTTCGAGTTTCGACGCAAGTACCCTCAGACCAGCAGCGTCCTTGTCTATCCGGCCACAGTTCCCCTGAATCAATTCCCTCAGCCGGTTGGGTATATGCCGGGGGGGGATTCACTGAGGCGCCGCACACATCAGGTCACTCCAAATGCGGCGGGGGCACGCGAATACGCGCCGGGTGATGGATTCAATCGCATCCATTGGCCCTCAACCGCACGCAAGGGACGGCTGATTGTCAAGGAGTTTGAGCTGGATCCCATGCTGGATGTGTGGATATTCCTCGATATGCACAGCGAAGTTCACGTAATCAGGCCGGTGGATGAAGTCGAGCAGGCTGTCCAGGGGCGCAGATCATTGTGGACTCGTCTGAATGTGGTCGAGCTTGACCCGAGCACCGAGGAGTACGCTGTGACTGCCGCGGCCTCTGTGGCAGAGTATCTCATTCGGAATGATCGAACAGTGGGTCTGGTGGCCCATGGCCAGCACCGCGAGGTGATTCAGGCCGATCGTGGCGAACGGCAGCTGGGCAAAATCTTGGAGACACTCGCCGTTTTGCGCACTGAGGGTGAGATGCCCTTTGGTGAGGTTGTCGAGCTGGAAGGACGGAGATTACTGAGAGGTACCACAGTCGTCGCGATCAGCCCATCTGCAGGGAGGCAATGGGTTGATGCCGCGCTGCTGTTGGAGCGCAACGGCATCCGGGTCGTCAATATTCTGATCGACGCGAAAAGTTTCGGGGGCACGCAAGACCCGCTGCGTCTTCACGAACAGCTGCTGGCGACAGGGGCGCCGACTGCTGTCCTCCACTATGGCGATTCTCTGGCGACCGTTCTCAGTCTTCTATCTGTCGCGCCCTCCCGAAAGATCTGGAATCCTTATTAGTCAGCGATCTTCTGATATCCGCGGGCAGCTTGAGCCCCAGTGTCAGGGTGAATCCCACCAGCGCAAAGATGGCTGTTGCTCCAAACAGCGTGCTGTAGGATGTGGATTCGAGGAGCCATCCGCCCATAGTTGGGGCCAGTGTCAACAAGCCCAGAATTGTGTTGCTGAGCCCGACGTAGGTGGGCCGGATCTCTTCGGGTGCGATCTCCAGCAGGTAGTTGAAGAAACCGATGAACCGTACATTGTTTGCGACGCCCAGTGTGATGAATACGAATGGATAAGCCTTGCCCAACCAACTGGCGCCAGACAGGTGAGCTGCGAGCGCGAAAATGGGGCCTAACGCGGATATTGCACTTCCTACACGAATCACGTAGCGAGGGCCGCGATGTGCACCGGCGACACCCAATAATGCACTGGCCGCCACCCCTCCCAATGTCTGAGCAATCACAAACGCACCAATAATCCCTGTGGGCAGATGCAGAGTGTCCTGAGCATGTCCTACATAGAATGGTAGGGACAGTTCCGCCAGGCCCACCAGAATCCGGCAGACAATGAAGTAGACTAGGTGCCGATCTCCGCGCACTAATGCCCACAGGTTTGTTTGATGGTGTGCGCCTGCTGTGCTTTTCTGGAATGAGGGCTCTGGTTCCCTGATTCTGCTTAACGCCACAGTTGATACGCCGATGAAGAGACTTGCCAGCGTAAACAGCAGACCATAGTTGGTGGGAAACGGCAGTTTGGAACTACTCAAGATCAGGCTGACGAGTAGGCCGGTCCCGACGCCCAGGATCCCCCCAAACAATTGTGCCAGACTGATCACCCGGCTGCGTACTTTGGCCGGCAGTGCTCGTGCCATAATGTCGAACCACGCCAGAGTGGCCAGACCATCTCCTGCCGCCAATATGCCAAATGCGCTAAAGAGCAGGATAAGCAAGACTGTGGGATTCTTGGCCAGCCCGAGCCATAGGGCTGCCGCTACTATCCAGAACGGTATGCGCCCGATACTGGCGCTGAGCATCATGAACCGTTTCTTGCGTGGCTGTCGATTGATCCACTGTCCAACAGGCAGTTGAGGCAGCAGCCAACAGCCACGCCACACGGTGCCTATCAACCCAATGATCGGTGCGGAATCGGTCAGCTGACCCACGAGCGCCGGGAACACGCTGCTGATATTCACGAATGTCATGCCCAGGTTGAAGCTCGCATAGTCCACGGCATACGCGATGGAATTATGGCGTATGTCCGGATTGGGCTGCGCGCTCTTTGGATCCACATTCACCTCTGCTGTGGTATATAGTGCTGACGCTAATTGGGCGATATACTCGCTTCGTGCGCCGGGCGAAGCCTCAGCGCCATCAGAAACCCCACAAATCCCATTGATGCTGCCAGCCCGAATAGAAAGACGTATGACGTGTTGTCCAGTATCCAACCGCCAAGAGTCGACAGCAGGCTCATCAATCCCACTACGGTATTGGTGAATCCAAGATAAGCTGGGCGGGCGTGATCCGGCGAGACTTCCAGAAGGTAGTTCGAGAAGCCTATCATGTAGGCGCTGCTGGCAGCGCCCAGTATGAAGTATACGGCCGGATAAGCATAGCGCAGCCAGTCCTGTCCCGCGATGTGCATGCCGAGAGCAGTGAGTGGGGCTATGGCGATCGCGGCACTGCCCATGCGAGCGACGTGACGCGGCCCCCAACGATCGCTCACCACCCCAAACAGGAGGCTGGCCAGAATGCTGCCGATTGTCTGTGCGATCACGAACGCCCCGATGATGCTACTGGGAAGATTCAGGACGTCCTGCGCATGTCCAACGTAAAATGGTATGGCCAAGCCTGCCATACTGAGTGTCAGCCGGCAGGCGAGAAGCCGACGAAGATTTTTGTCTTCCGCCAGAAACTTGCGCCAGTTGCCACTCGTGGCAGTGGGCGTATGCTCACGCGATTCCTCGGGAGCTGGCTCTTTCAGCATCAGGAGGGCAATTGTTGAGGGAATGAGGAATGTGAAAGCAATCGTGAACAGTAGGGCATAGTTGTTTGGGAAGGTCGGGCCAGACTTGCCAAGAATGGCGCTGATGATTGCGCCGGCCCCGATGCCGGCGATACCCACAAGTATCTGCGAGAGACCGGTCAGGCGTCCGCGGCGGTTTGGGGGAATAGTTCGGGCCATGATGTCGAGCCAGGGCACGGTCACAAATGCGTCGGTGACGGCGAAGAGACCCAGACAGATAAAGGAGATTGGTAGCATGACGGACGGGTTGGCCGCCAGCCCGCTCCAAATGGCAACAGCAAGGAGAAGGAGCAGCAAGCGTCCTGGGAGGGCTGCCACCATGAAGGGATGCTTGCGAGGTTTGCCCTCGACCAATTTGGCGGCCAGCATCTGCGGCAGCATCAGACCGATGGTGAAGATGGTGCCGCCGAGCCCGACAAGCGGTGCGGAATCGGTGAGTTGCCTGATGAAAGATGGCACGACTGTGTCAGCGCTGAAGAAGTACATCCCGATGACAAAACTGGTGTAGTCTACTGTGAATGCTGTGAAATTCCGGCGGTAGTTGCGGGGCAGGTTGCCGCGCGGCAATTTGCCCCGGGGGAGATTGTGCTGCGTCTTGGTCACTTGGGTATCCTTGGGCTCTGATGATTGGCTGTCTAGTCTCAATACCTTTCAAATAAGGGCCACCGGTTGATGAAAAGGCAGTGTCGGTTGAGGCCAAGAGCAGTGCTCCGCTCGCTTAAGATGGAAGTTGGACATCTTACGTTTGACCACACGTGGATTGGAACGTAGAGGCCGCCCAGGCAAGAGTCTGTCAACCATGTCACGTAGCAGACGAACGTAAAGTTGAGGCAGTTGTTCAGGCGTCGTCATTTGGAATTCTGGGATCGCATCATGAATGACGTTCAATGCGTGCACAAAGCTGATTCGATCCGGGTCGATGCCTGCCTGGAGAGCCGCTTCGTGCATCAAGAAGCGAATCGCATAGTGCGCGATCAGCAGACCGTACAGCTCCTGGATCACACCGACAGGTTTCAGGCTGCGCAACGGGCGACCTGCCAGGCGCTGATGGGTATCCACTTCGTCAATGATCACTTCGATTTCCCAGCGCTCGTGATAGGCACAGGCCAAGTCCAATCCCGGATAGGTTTCTGGTTCCAAAAGCGTCGTAATCAAACGCTGGCATTCACCATATCCAGGCAAGGCCGGATCAATAATGCTATACTCGACGATACGCACCAAGAGGCGCTCTCCACTCTTGCGGCGTTGATACTGCGAAGGATAGAGATAAGCCAAGTAGGATCCATCCAGCAGGGTTCGTACCCGTTTGGGTTTGACATTCGAGGGCAAGCGGGCCAGAACTTGTGCTCCTTGGTTCCGCGCCTTAACCAGCATGTCGAAACTGTGAAAGCCTCGATCCCACATAATCAACATGCCCTCTTCCAGCGAACGCAACATCCGCAATCCTCCCACCCGTTCACTGGTGTGGCATGGCCAGAAGCCAGCGTCCACAATCGCATGAGTGCCACATTCAGCCAAGTATACACCCTGAATCTGGGGGAACGCACTGTCTCCCCGACCTCCAGTATGGCGGCCAAAAGCAGCGCCATTCGCTGGTGTGTCCGGCACATCCTCAACCGTACCATCAATCGCCATCACGCGCAGGCCAAACAGAAAGGCACCTTCTGTCTCCGGGGTAGCCAGCGGTCGACAGACGCGATGAAACAAGTGGACCAAAGGTCGCGCACCCAGTTGATAACGCCGGTAGGCAATGGCGCTGTCTTTGGGCACAGCATAGTCTGGATTCGGCCAGACAAATCGCAGTCCGCGCGCGATTTTCCCCAAGACTTCTCCAATGGAAAGGCGGGCATAGATGTTCATCGCAATCGTCAGTAACATGACCGTCACCATGGACAGCTTGCGTTCTCGAGCTTCTTGGACTCCCGTCTCTTGGAGCGCGGCCTTGATCTCGATCATTGGTACTGCTCGACAATAGCCTCCAAGTGCAACTCACTGCTGAACTTGCTTTCTACGTCAAATTCGCGTAATCTATATCCCATGAGGTGGCTCCTTGGTCTCTTTCGGTCTTGTTAACTTGAAAGTATACCATAGGAGCTGCCTCTTTGCTTATTTGAAAGGTATTGCGGCTAGGACCATCCCAACACGAAGACTGTCGAAACTGGACCGATGGTTGACCCGCCAGTCCCACCGCATCAGATCTAGCATTTTCACAAACGTCATATTCCACACCCTTACGTGCCGTCATAGTGAGCATCACTGTGGCGCTACTGAAGACCTCGAATTGCCTTGATCGGGATTCTCGGGTCTGCAGCGCAGCAAGTCTTTTGCGATCTCATCGGCCCGAAGCCTGCCAAGGGAGTCGCTGGAATCCAGCACATAGACATCAATCGGGAAAATCGCTACAAGGGCGCGTGTGCGTTCGGCCACCAAGAACCAGCAGGCACGTATCCCGTTCACAAAGCCAGGATATCTCACAATACGCGCATCGAAGTCCGACTCGGTGCGCCATTCCTGCCGCGATAGACTACCAATAACCAGAACTTGATGGATGGATGGCTCCCGCCGGGCACGTTCCGCAAAGCCGTTCACGTACTGCTCGAATTTCTCGTGTTCGCACACAATGAGCCCGTAGTGTTTCAACACCCCCCATAGCTGGCCATTGAACAGGAAGTTGATTGTATGTGCAAGTAGGAAAGCTGCCAGCCACATGTACCACCCAGGAATCCAGAGCCAGAGGATACCCCCACCCAGGATTGTAAGAAATATATCAATCCCAATCTTGAACCAGCGCTCGGTTGTATCCATATAGAGCAAGCTTTGGAACATCCAGTGAACGCCAACCGCAAGAGCAGGCCTTCTCACAACCCATTGTGAAACCGGCGAGGCCAGTTTTGCGTATCCCTTGCCCGGCTTCTCAACCACTTCAATCTCCATCACGAACCAACGTCCAAAGACGGTCGCTAACGCATCCTTTGGCTGGAAGGGTAGAAATCACCGGCAGGTACGACTCCTCGGCCAGCCGGCGAAACAGCTCAAGACGTCTGGGCAAGCGGCGATCGCGCCTCAGATCAGCGCGCCGCAACCTGATTGTTTCCGTATCCAAGTCCAAAACGATAACGCACGATCTACGGGGTAGTAGTCGCCTGTAGATGTTGCCCGGGAGACCCATACATACGCGAAACTCATCAAAAGCCACTGCCAGATCAACCAGCATGTCGTATACAAACCGCTCGCACACGATGGTCTTGCCCATCCACAATGGGAGGTACACTTTGGACATAGAGGCCAGAGCTGCATCTACCAGCAGCGTCCACGGCAACCAGAATCTGAGCACCCAGGAATTTCGAAAATCCCAGTAGCCGTGATCGACCCCATCAGTAACCTCGTGCCAGGAGTAGCCCTTCCAACGCGCATAGGCCAGGAGCGGCAAGCTGAGGAAAAACGGGAAACGCAGCCACAGGTGCTTGCACGGTACCCCCGCGCTCTCCAGCCTTTCGATCAAGAGCTTGGCCTGCGTCGTCTTGCCGGTGCCGTCGGCGCCGGTGATATAGGTGAATTGTCCGCGCATCAGGTTGCCTCACGGCATTCAGACAGTAGCGCGTTCCAGGAGCCCACAGAGACGCTGGTGTCACACCATTCATAGGCGCGCTCACGAGCCTGACGCCCTAACTGTTGTCGCAGCTGCTGGTCCTTCGCCAGGGACAGTATCGCTTCGGCGAGTCGATCAACGCTGCCCGGCTCAACGCACACACCCGCGCTATCGGGTACCAATTCGGGGAGGCAGGCTATATCCGTCGTCACGACCGGTTTGCCCAGGGCCATCGCCTCCAACACGCTCAATGGGGCATCCGATGGCACAACCTCAAAGGGAAGGGCGATCAGGTCGCAGGCATGCAGCATCCGCACCAACCTATCCTGAGGCAGAAACCCAGTGACCACTTGCATCCATCCGTCAGCATCCAGACGGTCCACCCTCTTGTGCCACCTGTTTGGTTCCCCCGCACGCCGGCGCGATAGCGCGAGCATTTTCAGCCGGCTGTTCTCCTGTCTGGCCATCCCGACGGCTTCGACAAGCACGGGCAGCCCGCGCAGCGGATCTGGCGGGCCGAAGTAGCCCACGACGATATCTCGATCTGACAAGCCCAAGTCCGACCTTATGTCCGCCAGTTCTTCTTCCAGCGCCCTCGCGCCAAACCACGCCTCGTCTATTGTGGGACGGGCGACAACGATACGATCACCCGGTACACCGCGCTGCACCAGACGTCTGCGGGTGGTCTCGCACTCGACCACCAGATAGCGAAGTCTGCCGGATTGAAGCGCCCCGCGAATCAGTGTTCCTGGCACAACTAGTCCCA
>Ga0180435_10006590_pt1 | contig 11126 bp, 9 predicted proteins | sample SS_ome_3_FD_132467 | JGI IMG/M metagenome (GOLD analysis project Ga0180435, IMG submission 132467) | Hypersaline lake sediment archaeal communities from the Salton Sea, California, USA - SS_3_S_1 metaG | ecosystem: Environmental > Aquatic > Non-marine Saline and Alkaline > Hypersaline > Sediment...
GGAGGATATTAGAAAAGCCGTTACTGAAATAAAAAAGGTTAGAAGAGATATCATAGTAGCCGTTGACAATTGTTACGGTGAATTCGTAGAAAGGGAAGAACCCGGGGATGCCGGTTCGGATATACTGGCGGGTTCTCTGATAAAGAACCCCGGCGGGGGTTTGTGCGCTTCCGGAGGATATATCTGCGGTCGGAAGGACTTGATTGAAAACTGTGCTTCAAGACTTTATTCACCGGGTCTTTCAAAGGAAGTCGGGGCGTCCGTATCGGATAAAAGATTATTGTTCCAGGGCTTGTTTATGGCTCCCCATACCGTTGCAGAAAGCTTGAAAGGAGCAGTTTTCGCTTCTGCTCTTTTCTCAGCCGAAGGTTATGAAACCTCACCAGCAGTAGATGATAAAAGAGGAGATATAATCCAGTTGGTCAAATTCAACAGCAAAAAAGAGTTGACGGACTTTTGTGAAAGCATTCAAAAAGCCTCTCCGGTTGATTCCATGGCGCGGCCTGTTCCCTGGGATATGCCGGGATATGAAGATAAGGTAATAATGGCTGCAGGAACCTTTGTACAAGGGGCCTCAATAGAGTTCAGTGCCGATGCACCGGTAAGGAAACCGTATATAGCATATATGCAGGGAGGACTTGTTTATCACCAGGTCAAGCTGGGATTGTTGATTGCATTGCAAAGCATACGGAATAATGGGATAATATAGCCGGTACATGTACCGTTTTATACCAAAGATAGCCTGCCTGCGGGGAGTAAGGAATGTCTGAAAAACAAACCAAGACCGTAAAAGATGATTTCAAGAAAGCAAGGAAAAAGCACAAGGTTCGAAGAACCGTGACTTCATTGCTGCTTGCATTTGCACTTCTATATCTTCCGGTGGTTCTTATTGCTTCAGGCGGTGCCGGTGCCCGGATATCACTTATAACTACAGGCACAATCTCTGATTCCATCAAGACTGAAGGTCTGCTTCTCAAGGAAGAAAAGCTTATATTTCTGCCATTTGACGGAACATACACCAAAACTGCTGAAGAAGGAGAGCGTATTCCTGCCGGAAGTACAATTGCCACTGTCGTGGAAGATGCCTATGCTTCCAAACTCAAGGAGCTTGAAAGTCTTTCAAACGAAATACTTATGCGCAAGAAGGAAGGCAGCCTGAGCAGCGGTATATTTACAAGGGATTTAAGACAGATAGAAAATGAAATAAGTCAAACCGTGGGAGAGATAGCTTCTGTTGCCTCGCAGGGAAGGATAGGGGATCTGGCATACCTTGAAGAAGAACTTAACAGGTTGGAATCCGCCAGGAATGAAATTGTATCAGGAAGTATGACCACCGACCAATACACCGAGGAGCTTGAAAGGCAGTATGCTATCCTAAAGGAAAGTCTGGCAGGTAAGGTAACGGAAATAAAAGCAGCTGAACCCGGATATCTGTCGTTTGAACCCGACGGATATGAAGACTTTCTGAGCGAATCAGATATCGGTGGTTTCACGGCTATTGAAACACAAACGGCCATCAGACAATTCGGCAAGGAAAATCCAAGCCAAACAGGTTCAAAGCCCTTTGCAAAACTGGTTACAGGAAACTCATATACTTTGGTTACAGTCTTGGATGAAAGTGACGCAGACAGGATTAGAAATGTTCAGGCTGTTGAAATCATCATCGAAGACCTTTCATTGTTATTCAGCGCTGATGAATTCAGGTTTGGTGCAGAGGATGGTAAAAAAACAGTAGTATATATCGAGATAAACAAAAAACTAGGGGAACTGGTGTCCCAAAGACATATTGATTTCGAGATACAGATAAACAAGCATTCAGGATTCATGGTTCCCATAAGGAGCTTGCTCAATTATGAAGCGTATCCGATTCGTAAGGTGGAACTGGCAAAAGTAACTGACAACTGGATAGAATTCATTGAGGTAGAGGTTATTGCAGTTGACAAGACCCATGCCTTGATTAAACCAGTGGAAGGAACCCTTAATCTTTATGATTATTATGCCGTAAATCCGAAAAGGGTTGAGGAAGGTCAGGTGGTAAGATAATGAGCGGTATATGCGAAAATTACAAAGCAATAATGCAGAGAATAGAGGCTGCATGTGAAAGAAGCGGTCGCAATCCATCGGAAGTAAAACTTGTAGCTGTATCCAAGACTGTCGGAAACGATGAAATAAATGAGGCAATTAAATGCGGATGTACCACATTTGGAGAAAACAGGGTGCAGGATTTCCTGGAAAAATATGATAAGTTCAGGAATAGAGCTGAATTTCATATGATCGGGCACCTCCAGACAAACAAAGTCAGGAAAATAGTGGGAAAGGCTAAACTGATCCATTCGGTGGACAGTATGAGACTTCTTGAAGAAATTGAGCATAGGGCTGGTTTGCTGGGAGTAGTGCAGGACATCCTCATTCAGGTGGATGTATCAGGCGAGGAATCAAAGTTCGGTGCGTCATACGAGGATATGACTGCCATGCTGAAGGCAAATGAGGATAACTCCCATGTAAGAATAAAGGGCCTCATGACCATGGCTCCATTTGCTGATGATCCTGAGGATATAAGGTGGGTTTTCAAAAAGTTGCATGATGTATCGGTTGACATAGGTTCGAAAACAATCTACAATACATCTATGGAGTATACTTCCATGGGAATGACGAATGATTTCGAAATTGCCGTAGAAGAGGGTGCCGGCATCGTAAGGGTCGGTTCCGGAATATTCCGTAACACACACTAAGGACAAGACATATAAATTTACTTAAGAAAAAGGAGGCAAAGTTATGGCTAACTTCCTAGACAAAATGCTGAACATGGTAGGATGGTCAGAAGCGGAAGCTGAAGAAGAGGAATTCATCGAAACTCCGATTACTTCGGAACTCAACAAGACAAATCAGGTGAAAAAGGTAGTAAGTATGAACAGAGGCGCTGTAAGCACTCTCAATATTCTGTACCCTGAAACATTTGACCAGGCTCGAAGCGTATGCAACAACATAAGGGAAAATGTTGCTGTAATCGTGAACCTTGAAAAGATGAAGAAGGATCTGGGACAGAGAATCGTAGACTTCATCAGTGGTGCGGTTTATGCATTGGACGGCAGTATTACAAAGATTTCAAGTGGAATTTTTGTAGTAGCTCCTACTTCATTCTCAGTTGAGGAAAACAACAACAGACAGGACTACAGAAGTGAACTCGAAGACAGGGTTACAGGAGCCTGGGCTAACTAGAAACGGTATTAAATGAGTATTTGGGCCAAGACGCTATATTATTTTCTTGAAGTAGTATCATATATACTTATTGCGAGGATACTTCTTTCCTGGTTTCCACAAATCAGGAACAGCCGGTTTTACCAGATACTTCTTCAATTGACCGAACCCCTGTTATTGCCTGTAAGGAATCTTCTGAGCAGAACCAGGCTGGCCGAAATACCCTTTGATATTTCAGTCATTATTGTATATTTGATAATAATGATTCTCCAGATGGTTATAGTTCAATTCTGATTTTGAGATATTAACCGGTCCTAGCCGGACCGGTTTTGCCATGCCTTAAAATATGAACAACACCTTGTTTGCACGCTTTATTTTGGTGTATAATATAAACAAAGGTCAGGGAAAGTCAGTATTTTGGAGGAATAATGAAATACAAAGACTATTATGAAATCCTGGGCGTAGATAAAAAAGCCAAGGATGACGAGATAAAAAAGGCATATAGAAAGCTTGCAAAGAAATATCATCCGGATACCAATCCGGATAATAATGCTGCGGAAGAAAAATTCAAGGAAATAAGCGAGGCTTATGAAGTTCTCTCCGACAAGGAAAAAAGAGAGAAGTATGACAAATTCGGCAGCAATTACCAGTACGGAAATAATTCCAATTTTGATCCTTCGCAGTTCGGGTTCAATTACAACCGGCAGGGAAGGGGTTCTGCAAGTGGATTCTCAGATTTCTTCGACATGTTCTTTTCCGACGGTTTTGATATTAACGGTATCTTCGGTAACAGGGGAGCATCAAGAAGGCAGCCCAGGGGAAGGGATTATGAAAGCACAATCGACATTAGCCTTGCTGACGGGATAAACGGTGCCGAAAAAAAATATAGTATCAACGGAAAGACCGTAACCCTTAGAATTCCCAAGGGAATAAAGGACGGAGGCAGGATTAAACTTAAGGGTCAGGGAGAAAACATTCAGGGCGGTCAGTCAGGAAACCTGTTTCTGAAAGTTAGGTTGAAACCTGAAAGGGGTTATACTCTTTCAGGCTCCAATATTGAGAGAACTGTTGATATCTATCCATGGGAAGCATATTACGGAGTTGATAAGAATATCAGAATGTTCGATTCGAATATTAAGCTGAGTATTCCAAAAGGCATAAAGGGCGGCGGAAGGATAAGAATCCCGGGCAAAGGGTATTATAGTTCACCTGGTAAAAGGGGAGACTTATATATCAGGGTAAATATAGTAAATCCCGACAAACTTGATAAGGAATGTGAAAAGATTTACAAAAGTCTTCTTTCCAAATCCAAATAAAATATTGAATACATGTCCCCCTGCAATTAGAATAGACTAAAGAGGGGGATTTTTATGAAAAGACGAGACAGGATATTAAAGGCCTTCAATTTTGAGGAAACCGAAAGGGTCCCGATGGATCTGGGAGGAATGCGCTCCTCATCAGTAAGCTGCTTCAGGTATGCTGAACTTAGGAAACATCTTGGTTTGGAAGAACGGCTTCCCCTTATATATGATGACTTTCAAATGCTGGCCATTCCTGAACCGGATGTACTGGATACCCTGGACTGCGATGTTGTGTTTTTTGACGGAACCTACAGCAATGCCTTTGATGAAAGGAGTAAGTTCAGCTACTACGGATTCAACGGAAGGCTTGACGCAATGGTTTCGGATCCTTCCTCATATGAAGTGAAGCAAGACGGTACTATAGTCAAGAACAATATGTCCATGCCTCCTGCTTCTACGGTCTTTGATGCTCCCCACGGCGGTCATGCATTTGATCTTGATAATCTTTATCATATAGACCTCGCTGAGTTCAGGGAAGAGCTTGAAAGAAAGATGATAACAGACCGGGAATTGGAAGATCTGGCCAAGACCTGTGAGAAAATAAGAAGGACAACAGACAGGGCGATTTTCCTGAATGGGTTCGAGATTCCACTGGGTTTCATAGGCGGTATTGCAAACGGCTCCATGCTTGCACTTTTGGATCCGGATCATGTAAAGGAATATCATGATATAAAGGCAGAATACTACTCAAAGAGGATAGAGAAGGTAATTACAGCCGTGAAGGGAAATATTGATCTGGTTCTTGCGGGTAACCAGGATTTGGGAACACAGAACAAGACAATAGTATCCCCTGAAACAATCAGTGAACTATGGATGCCATATTTCAAAAGGGTGACCGATGCAGCTCACGGAGCATGGGGTGAAGTCAAGACATTCCTTCATTCATGCGGAGCTATTTATGACATTCTCGACCAGGTGGTAGATGCCGGATTTGATATCCTGAATCCTGTCCAATGGACAGCAGGCGGCCACTCTTACAAGGAGTGGAAGGACAAGGCAAGGAATAGACTAGTTCTATGGGGAGGCGGTGTTGACAGCCAGCATCTTCTGCCCCTGGGAACTGTAGAGGATATCAAAGCTCATGTGCGTGAAGTAGTCTCATATATGAAGAGGGACGGCGGATTTGTTTTCTGCAATATTCATAATCTCACTGCAGAGGTTGTGCCTGAAAAAATAAAGGCAATATATGAAACGGCGGTCACAGTACGCTGAATTTAAACTACCGGTTTAAATTTGCCGGTAAATTTAACTCTTGGTTTATTGTATGTAATCCATGGCGTAATAGAATTATGTCATGGATTTTTTCAAATTCGAAAAGTATCCTTTACTGCTTGCAGGGATTTCCGCTTGCTGTGGAATATATCTTACTGTAGGTAAGTCATGGTTTTATGCCTTAGCCTGCTTGGCAGCTGTTCTGGTTGTTGGAAAAATCCGTGGAAGCACATACAAGCTTCTGATTTCTGCACTTGTGGTATTCCTTTTGTTTTCCTGCTGGGGTTTTCTATATTCAGGTTTTTGTGATAACTCATACAGCAGGTATGACGGAAAGGATTGTACCGTTTCGGGGAAGATAGTATCTGTTGATGCCTTCAAGGACAGATATACCCTTGTAACAGTCAGGCCTGAAGGATTCATGAAAAGAAAGATCAGGGCGTATTTGTTTGACAATGAATATGATTTTATTCAAGGTGACAGGATCAGTATTACAGGTAAACTTATAAAACCTGAAGGCCCTTCAAATCCCGGGGGATATGACTCGAGAAAATTTTTGTATGGAGACGGAATTACAGCCATAATTTTCTGTGATAGGGAAGATGTTAAATATATTGAAGGTTTCTCAATCGGGCATATCTTTGGACTTATGGACAAAAGCATAAGTGACAAATGCAAAAAGCTTCTGGGTGATGAAAGGGGAAGCCTGGTAAATGCAATGCTCATAGGCAATAAGACACATCTGGATCCAAGCCTTAAGGAAAGCTTCAGGGACAGCGGGTTATCCCATACAATGGCGGTGTCTGGCTCCCATGTTGCATATATACTTGTTCCCCTGTACTTTTTATTCTCAAAAATCGGTGTCGAAAGAAGGAAATACTATCCATGGCTCATTGGCCTTTTGGTATTTTTTGCAATGCTTGCAGGAATGCAGCCTTCGGTTTTAAGGGCAGGTATCACAGCCTCTATAATGCTCCTGGGTGGAATAGTCAACAGAAACCCTGAACCTCTCAACAGTCTTTCAGCCTCAGCTTTGATCCTTATGGCAATAAATCCTTTCTCAATATTTGATGCAGGCTTCATCCTTTCATATTCAAGCGTTCTTTCGATTCTTGTCTTTTACAAACCATTGGCAGGAATCATCGGCAGGGGGCCGGTTGGGGCAATGGTTTCGATGAGTATAGCCGTCCAGCTGGGATTGCTCCCGGTTACAGCAAAACTGTTTTACAGCATTCAGGTATTCTCGGTATTTGCTAATATTATAATATTTCCTGTCAGGGCACTGCTTGCAGTTCTCGGATGGTTGATGTATTTTGCATCCCTTTTATCAATGCAGCTTGCAGGACTGATTGCATCAATCGTTCAAATTCTTGCAGATGCCATGGCATCCACTGCTGTCCTGTTTTCGAGCTCAGAACTTTCCGTCATAAATGTGCCATATGTTCATCCTTTGGTTGTTGCAATATATTTTGCTGCTCTGATGTTTTTGTTTTATGGTAGGAAGAATAAGGCTATACCGGTTCTTGCAGCTACGGTGTCCATAACCTTATATTTTCTTTTTTGGGCAGTTCCTTTGGATACCTGGATATTCCTTGACTCAGGAAAAGCAGACTGTTTTATTATAAAGACCTCATCCGGAAGAGACATTGTCATTGACACGGGTGAATATATGGCCGGCAACTCAATCGCCCATTTTACAGGAGACTATATTGACGCAATTTTCCTAAGCCACGCCCATGAAGACCATATTGGAGGTTTGTTTGATATATTGGAAAGGTTCAGGGTGGGTGTTGTTTACATACCCGGATGCAGTAACTCAGAAATGGAAGAAGTCATAAAGGCCTGCAATATGCATAATGTTCCTTGTGTGCCATTGCTGGCCGGCGATTTAATAAATGCCGATGGTTGTGTCCTTGAAATATTTAATCCTGTGAATACTTCCTATTTATCTTTAAATGATACATCCATGGTGATAAAATTGACCTGCGGGGACAAGTCCCTTCTTTTGTGCGGGGATGCCGAAGCGGCTTCTGAAATGGATATGCTGGCAAGGGGGTGCAATCTGAAGGCCGATGTACTTAAGGTTCCTCACCATGGTGCACTGAATGCAGCCGAACCCAGGTTCATTGAAGCTGTGGGGGCTCGTATAGCTGTAATAAGCTGCGGGGCAAATGATCCTGCTCATCCCCATGAAAAGACCCTTGAAAGACTAAAAGGGTGTGATGTGTACAGAAATGACCTATGTGGAGCTATCATAATAAGGCTTGGTAATAGTGGTTATAAAGTAATAACGGAGAAATGATGAACTACAATCGGATTAAAACAGAACTGGGTGAAAAGCATCTTAAAAACCTGTATCTTCTTTACGGCAACGAGGATTACTTGATTGAGAAGTTGATTGACAGGATAATGGTTCTTGCAGACGAAGCTGCAGGGGAAACCCTTGAAAGAAAGCAGTTTGAAAGGGATCTGCAGGCAGGTGAATTGGAAATGGCCCTTAATACAAACACATTCTTCGGCACCGGAAAGATAATCATATGCAGTGATACAGGGATATTTAAGGATAAAAACAGATCAAAGGCCTTTGAACCTCTTTTGTCATCAATAACTGATGATTCATATGTAATCTTCAGGGAAAAGGATACTGATGCCAGGGTTCCTCTGTTTACTGAAATGAAGAAAGCCGGCTATGCATATAAGATTGAGATGCGTAAGAGCAGTGAAATAATGGGATACGTTTCAGGCAGATTCAGGAAAAACGGCAAGAAAATAACCGGGGCGAATCTGAATCTATTCGTTGAACTGGCGGGGACGGCCCTGCAGGATATTGAATCTGACATTGAAAAGATTTTATTATATATGGGTGAACTGAAGGAAGTTAAGCGGGACTATATTCTGAAGCTTTGTTCCGGCAGCACCAGACACCGGGTATATGAACTTACTGATGCAATATTCAATAAACAGGGGGACAAAGCCCATGTGCTGCTGAAGGACCTTCTTTCAGACAAGGTACCGGTTCAGGTATTACTGGCTTCAATCCATATGAGGCTGATGGAACTCATGACGGTCAGGGAAGCAATGTCCAAGGGGGATTCTCCTATAATAAAGAGGTATAACAAACCCGTTCAGGACTTTATCATCGGTATTTTGAAAAAGCAGGCTGCGAATTTCAGTGAGCGTGCTCTTCGAAGTTTCATAAAGGATGCAGCAGACCTCGACTACGATATTAAGTCAGGAAGAATTGCGGGGGAAACAGGCCTGATTGTCCTTGTAAATGAGATTATCGGGGTATAATATAAACAAAACCATCAGGGGGAGACACTCTAATGAAATGGACCAGACAGGAATATATTGATTACGTAACATTCGGAGATTTCAAGAGGCCTATGTTTGTTGAACTTTTCGGGCCGCTTGTAGGTCTGGATCAGGAATGGAAGGCCCAGGGTGCATCCGAAGATAAAATAAACATGGTGGGATTTGACTGGGATTATGTTCCGGTCATTAACTGTGGTGGGAACACGGATGTGTTCGGTGGTCCGGAAAAGCACATAGTTGAAGAAACCGATGAATACATAATTGAATCCGATGAACTCGGACGAAAGATGAAGCTCATGAAGGGAAAGGCAACAGTACCGCTGCCGACGGATTTTCCTGTAAAGGATATGGATGACTGGCTGAAAATAAAGCATATGTACGAGTTCACTGAAGATAGAATTGATTGGAAGCAGGTTGAAAAAGCTGCAGCTGCACAGGCGGAGGGAACATTGGTTGTGGGCAATATGCCCGGTGGATTTGACCTTCCAAGGCAGCTTATGGGAGAAGAAGAGCTTTGCTATGCATATTATGAGCAACCCGAGCTCATAACTGACATACTGGAAACTGCCGCAGAAACTTCAATAAAGGTTCTTGACCGCATTAGTGAGAAAGTTGCCATAGACCAGTTGAGTGTCCATGAGGATATGGCCGGAAAGAGCGGACCACTCATTGGACCGAACCAGATAGAAGAGTTTGTAAAACCATATTACCTGAGAGTGTGGGATATGCTTGAATCAAAAGGCACCAGGATTTTTTCACAGGACAGTGACGGAAATATGAATCCGGTGATAGATGTATTCCTTGAAAGCGGACTTACCCAGATGTATCCCATGGAGCCGGGTGCAGGTATGGATATTGTGGAGGTTCGTGAAAAATACGGAAACAGGCTATCCCTCAAGGGTGGATTGAACAAGTATGTAATAAAGGAAGGCAGGGAAGCAATCCGCAGGGAGCTTGATTACAAGATGCAGGAAAGCATGAAAAAGGGCGGCGTTGTATTCGGACTTGACCATAGGATCCCCAACGGCACTCCTTTTGAGTATTATGAATACTATGTTGATTACGGAAGAGAAATTCTGGGGATTCCACCCCTTACAGATGATTCGAGGGGATGGCTCAGACAAGCCTTCTAGGATAATCGGCAACAAAAAAAACGGGGTATACCCGTTTTTTTATTTCTTCATCTTCAAGCCATCTTGTTCAGGGCCTTTGCGAGCCTTGATTTGTCTCTGGCGGCTTTGTTCTTATGAATAAGGCCTTTGCTGGCTGCTACATCCAAAGCAACAGTTGCCTTTTTGACCTTTTCCGCAGCATCAGCGGCATTGGATTCGATTGCAAGACGTGCAGATTTGAGATCTTTTCTCAAAGTAGATTTCGCTGATGAATTAGCAGCATTACGTTTATTATTGGTCTTGACTCTCTTCATTGCGGATTTTATGTTAGGCAAAGCTTTCACCTCCTGTCACTTTTTTAGCTAAGCTATTGTACCATGTAAAGATGACCATTACAACCCTGCATATTCAAAGGCTAATTCATACAGGGTTTTTGGTGTATTTTGGTGATATAATGTTAATAAGCACATCTATTCAGGCAAGACATCATGTATAAGAGAGGGGGATATTATGAGAAGAACCAAGATAATATGTACAATGGGACCTGCAACCGAAGGTAAATACGAAGAACTTATCAAGAACGGTATGGATGCAGCAAGATTCAACTTTTCCCATGAGAATTATGAAATCCACGGAAGACGTATTGAGGCACTGAAGGAAGCAAGAAAGAAACTAAATGTCCCGATTGCCATGATAATTGATACCAAAGGGCCTGAAATGAGGATAGGTGTCCTGAAAAAGAAGATTACCTTGAAAAATGGAGCTGAGATAAGGCTTGTAACGGATGATATCGAAGGTGATGCAAAAGCTGTTTCAATAACAAATAAAAAGCTATACGGAAAAGTTGAGGCAGGTCAGGCAATTTTCATTGATGACGGCAGGATAGAACTTGAGGTCAAAGAGATAGACGACACTGATATTGTCTGCA
>Ga0180435_10006592_pt1 | contig 11125 bp, 11 predicted proteins | sample SS_ome_3_FD_132467 | JGI IMG/M metagenome (GOLD analysis project Ga0180435, IMG submission 132467) | Hypersaline lake sediment archaeal communities from the Salton Sea, California, USA - SS_3_S_1 metaG | ecosystem: Environmental > Aquatic > Non-marine Saline and Alkaline > Hypersaline >...
GTTGCCGATATGGGGATACGTCAGGGTGACGATCTGACGGGAGTACGAAGGGTCGGTCAGGATCTCCTGGTAACCTGTCATGGCGGTGTTGAATACCACCTCGCCTGCAGTCTGGCCATCGCTGCCAATGGCCTGGCCACGAAAAACACTGCCATCCTCGAGTACTAAAATCGCCGGTCTGCTCATTTACGCGCGCACACAAAAGGCCGTAGGAAACTGCGTTCGCCGCTCCTCGGACACCTGAAAATGTTGGATCGTTTGTCCAGGCTCGAAGGCCCGGGGCTGGGGAAGAAATGTTACGGGAAAACGCGTCGCTGCGCCATGCCTGGCAACAAAAAACGGCCCAACTCCGGAGAGCAGGCCGTTCGAACGGTCGTACCAATGTCCAACCAGCGGGCTGCTGGTCAGATTCGCCTCAGGCCGTGGCGAACGCGCCCACCTCTTCGAGCCGCGGAATCATCGAGGTGTCTTCGAGATGCAGGCGATCTTCCAGCATCTCCAGGATTTCCCTTGTCTCCGAAATAAAGGCCAGGCTCACTTCGTAGTTGCACTCCTTCAACCAGACCTTCTTATACTTCTTAAAGCTGTCCCGCAGGGGTTTGTCATTGTTGATGAAGCCCCACACCATGTTCTTCACCTTTTGGTCCCCATGACTTAGCAGGGTCGGGAAGACACCCTGATGCTCCTCGGCCAGATGATTGGTCACCTTGTCACAAAGATCGCACAGCAGGGTGTGGGTAATACGTGCGATCGTACCTACCGCCTGCTGTTCCGGCGTCATGAGATTGTGGACCGCCCTGCTGATCTCGCGTATCTCTCCCTGCTGAGCCTTGAGCTCCTCCAAATTCGTCATTTTGGCCTCCTTAAGGTGCTGATGGTTACTGCGCGTTCTGCGTCTTGTTAGTTGCTTTGCATTGGCCCTACCCCAGGCGATCTGAAGAGAGGCGAACCAACGTTATACTTGGAAAATGGGCCTTCAGCTGTTGCAGGTCAAGTTTTTTTCGGCCGCAAGGCCATTTGCGTCGAAACCAAGGCTCAAAACCAGGGGTTTTCCCTAAAATATCAACCAGTTGTAGAAGCTTTATGCCATATTCTAATGCTCTGATTACGGGTATCAGTTCAGGGTTCGGAGAAGCACTGACCAAGACACTCCTGAATCGCGATTGCGAGGTATTTGGATGCAGTCGTCGTGATCGTCATCCGGCGGGCGCAATCCACCGGCAGATCGATCTCACGGACTTCGGGAAGCTTCCCGGGGAAATGGACACACTGTGTGGCGACACGAAACATTTTGACCTGGTAGTTCTCAACGCGGGCGTCCTTGGAGAGATCCGCGACCTGAGCGAAACGCCGCTCGCCCAAGCCCGGGAGGTCATGGATATCAACCTGTGGGCCAACAAGGCGGTCATGGACTGGCTACACCAATCCGGGCGGACAACAAACCAGGTCATCATGATCTCGTCCGGCGCTTCGGTCCTCGGTAACCACGGCTGGTCAAGTTATTCCCTTTCAAAGGCCGCACTCAACATGCTGGCCCGACTTTACAGCCACGAGTTTCCCGACACCCATATTTGCGCCCTGGCCCCCGGCATCATTGACACCGCAATGATGGATTATCTTTGCGAAACTGCCGACGCCGAACGCTTCCCCGCGTTGCAACGATTGCGCGACGCAAGAGGATCCTCGAACATGCCGGGACCCGGGGAGGCCGCGGAACAGGTTCTCGAGATCCTGCCACAGCTCCTCGAGCGCCCCAGTGGCGATTTCATCGATATCCGCGAACTGCTCGATCCCGAGGGCTACGCCCGCCTCTACGGCAAGTCCTCAGCCTCGACCTAGAGCCTGGCGGGTCCAGGCGACGATCCCATTGGCATCCATGGCGCCGGACATGCGATCCACTTCGCGCCCTCCGGCAAACAGGATCATGGTCGGAATACTGCGAATACCGAACTGGCCCGCGACCGGCTGCTCCTCCTCGGTGTTGACCTTGAGCAGGCGAACTCCCGGTTCGAGCTGGGCGGCGGCCTGTTCAAAGGCGGGCGCCATCATGCGACAGGGACCGCACCAGGGCGCCCAGAAATCCACCAGCAACGGAACATCGCTTCGCTGCAACTGCTGCAGGAAGGCCGAACCACCCAAGGGCGTTGCCTTCCCCTGAAAAAGCGGCGACTTGCACTTGCCACATTTGGGCTGCTGTCCCATTCGCTGGGCCGGCACCCGGTTGACTCCACCGCAGTTGGGACAAACGACATGCAAAGCATCTGACATCGAGCTACACCTGATCTGATCGGTTCATGGTACTTGAGGCTCAAGATAAGGCCTGCAATCCAGGCTTCAAGCTTGAATTTGGGCGCGAATACCGTTATCTAACCGCCACTCCAACAAAAGTCAGCAGTTCCCATGAGTGATTCACCGTACATCTACGACCTTACCGAGGACAATTTCGACGCCATCGTGACACGGGGATCGCATGATCAACCCGTGCTGGTGGATTTCTGGGCCAGTTGGTGCCAGCCCTGCCAGATGCTGATGCCCGTGCTGGCGAAACTCGCGGACGAGTACCAGGGGCGCTTTGTCCTCGCCAAACTCAACACCGAAGAGAACCAGTCGTTGGCCGGACAGTTCGGTATCCGTTCCATCCCGAATGTAAAACTGTTCGTGAATGGAGAGGAGATAGACGAGTTTTCCGGTGCATTGCCGGAATCCGCGATCCGCGAATTTCTCGAGAAACACATGCCCCGGGAATCGGACAGTCAGGTCGAGGCGGCGTTGCAGGCCTATGCCTCCGGGGACCCGCAGACGGCAGTGGATATGCTCGAACAGGCGCGACAATCGGATCCGGGCAATCTCCGCATTTTGCTCGCCATGGCGCAAATCCATGCAGCATCGGGTGATCTCGCAGCGGCAAAAGCCATGCTCGACGCCCTGCCCGCGACTGAACAGGAAAAACAGGAGGTCGTCACGCTGCGCAATCAGCTTCTATTCGCTGCGGGAGCACCTGGCGACACTGAGAGAGCCGAATTCGAAAAACGCCTGGCAGAAAATGAACACGATAGCGAGGCGCGCTACGGACTTGCCATGGCGCAAGCGCAGGTAGGGGACTACGCATCCGCGATCGAGCACCTGCTTGGCGTCATGGCTGAGGATCGGAACTACGATGACGGGGCGGCACGAGAAGCGCTACTCAAGCTGTTTGACATGCTTGGAGACGATCCACTGGTTGCTCAGGCACGACGACGACTGTTCAACTTGATGCATTGAGAAGATGGCCGAAGTTCCCAGGAAGGCTCACTCGACGCGCGACATGGGCAGAATTTCGATGACCTCTGCCCGGCCATCCTTGACTCGCCAACGGACATTGCTGTCCGCCAGAGAAACACCATAGGTTTTATCGTCCCTGTCCCCGCGATAGGCGGGGCGCGGATCCAGCGTCAGGGTCTGAACTATCAGTTCACGCAGGCCGGGCGCCTCCTCGGCCGGGACCTGGTCGAGTTGTTCTGCCGCGACCGGGGTAAAGACCACTTCCAGCCGCTCTTCCGGCGCCGTCCCCGCAAAACCTCCGCGCGCATCCGGAATACTGTCGGTGTAAGGCACATAGGGCTTGATATCGTAAACCGGCGTGCCATCGACCAGGTCCAGACCCGAAACGGCGACTCGCACGCCTGCATCAGTCAGAACCAGGCCCTCGAAACACAGTACCGAGAGACCAAGGTTGTTGGGTCGAAAAGGCGAACGTGTCGCAAAAACTCCCTTTTCCCGATTCCCCCCGAGACGCGGGGGTCTGACCTTGAGCCGGAACTGTCCGTTACAAGCATGAAAGCCGAAGATAACCCAGATGTGACTGAACCCTTCCAGCCCTTCAAAGGCGGAAGCATGTGCGAAGTCGGGCAGCATCTCCAGATAACCTCGTGCCGCCGGCACCAGCCCCGGCTGCCGGGGTGCGCCAAACTTTTCCCGATAGGGGGAAACCACATGGGCTATGGGGTGCAGTTGCATCGGATCTCCGGTTCCCGCACGTGGCGGCGGTTCAACTCGTTCCGGAGAGCAGTTTAACGTCCAACCCGAGCGACGATCGCATCGGATTGCAGTATCGCTCGTCGAGGGTTCCAGGCCCCTCCTGAATGAGCACAATGAAGCAGGACTTTTCGTACGACAGCGTGCCTGGACAATCGAGAATGCAGATCAACGGTAACCGGGCTGACCAACCCGCCGGAACAGACCGGTCGCTGTTGGAAACGCCCGAAAGTCTCGACTCAACTGGCCTTGCCCAGATTGTTATCCAACCATGCCCGTCGCAACTCCACCTGGCTTTCGAAAATACGGATCATGGCGTTCTCGTAGGCACAATCACCGTCCGGCCCAATTTCTGCCAGCCTGTTCTCGATACAGGCGATTTCCTCGAGCACCCGGTCTCGATTGCTGAACGCCAGATGCAGTGGCGCACGTCGCGTTTTGTTGTTCATCTTCTATTCCTGACACTTGTCTTTCAGCGGAGTCTAGTTTGGCTTTATGTCGCTTGTGTGACTCCTTTCCCAACTCGATTGTTCCCAATCAATCCCGACGCAAACGATCACTGACCGCGATGGGGGTGTGAAAACGCAGGACCACGAGATAGGAGGAAACAAGAAAGGTGATCAGGGTGGCAAGCTGTATCAGATAGGACGCGCCCGCGCTGATTACTCCACGCTCTATCGCCACGACCGCAATCAACAGCGAGAACTCGCTCATCTGTCCAAGACGGAAGCCAATCTCCCCCGAACGCTCCGGGGACTCGCCGGTCCGGATCAGAAGCACCCGGAACACGAGCGGTTTGGCCAGCATCAGCAACCCGGCAAGCAACAATGCCGGTGCCAGCACTTCACCCATCATGCTCATATCGAAGCCGGCTCCCAGGGAGAAGAAAAACAGGATCAGAAAAAAGTCCCGCAGGGGTTTGAGGCTTTCCGCGATAAACAGCGATACCGGACTCGAGGCAAGGGTCACACCGGCGATGAAGGCACCCGTCTCGGCGGAAAGACCCATGGCCTGCGCCAGTTCCGCGATTCCCAGACACCATCCAATGGTCATGAGAAAGACGTATTCCTTGATCCGGTCAAAACGTCGAATCAGCGGCAGCAGGAAATACCGGTTCAAAAACCAGGCAAGAAACACCAGGGTAGGCAGCGCGATGAACGGCAACAGCAGATCGAATGCCGGCATCTCGTTCACCAGACTCGAGCCCTGAAAGACCAGCAACAAAAGGATTGCGATCAGGTCCTGCAACAGCAGAATACTGATGATGACCTCACCGGTGCGCTGGTGATGGAGTATGGTCGTGGGCAACAGCTTTAGGCCGATGATGGTACTGGAAAAGGTTGCTGCTCCCCCGACAAGGAGAGACTCGATCCATCCGAAGCCAAACGCGATCGCCACGCTGAATCCGATGCCGGCAAAGATAATGGAACTCGCCAGTGTGACCAGGGTGGTCTTGCGTACCATGTGCAGCAGTTCCTGTGGCTGCAGGTTCAGGCCTAGGAGAAAAAGCAGAAAAACGATTCCGAACTCGGCGATCTCCCGCACCAGTTCCGCATCGTCGACCAGGCCCAGCCCCCAAGGGCCAAGCAACATTCCCAGCAGAATATAGGCAACAAGCAGGGATTGACGTGCGAACAGGGCCAGCGTGGCGAGCAACGCCGCCCCGGTGAAGACGAGAAAAACCGTAAAACCGATCGAGTGAGTTTCCATGCCATGGATCCGGCCGGTAAACCCGAACCATAGCAATCATCCCTGCAAGCGGGAATGAGGGTAGTCCCTGTATCTCTTCGGATACAGGGACAGTTTGGCCTCTACTAGCCTTCGACAGCCTTCTCAGTTGCCTGCGATGAGTTCACAGACTGCTGTTTCTCTTTTTTCATCGGCGCATTGCGGCAATAGGCGCTCACCTCGCGGCCATCGCTGCGAACATAGCCGCTGACCCAGGTGCATGCCGGTTGAGCGACACAAACGTCCTGTGACAGTTGCTTACAGAGATTCTCGGCAACGACGACAGGCGAACCCATCACGAGGCCAACGGCGAGAAAAGGTAGAACGGTATTACGAAAGACGTGTTGCATAGTCGGTTCCTCCCTGAAACGTTATGCAAAGGTTTCTGATCGTCCTGAGTGGACGGGGACATCATAACACGACTGGATTTTCCCGATGCAATGCCGATATGAATGGGATTATGAACTCGATCGGCGGTCTGCTAAACACCTCGACCCTGCGTCCCCTGCTGGAGGGTGGGTCTCGCGATACCGGCCAACTCCTGCGCCAACTAAAACCGGCCCAGGTTCTGCAGGCGATCGTGCTCAACAGGTCGCAAACAGGATCAGCCAGGCTACAGATCGGAAATGCAGTCGTCCGCGCCCTCACTCCAGAGTCGCTGGAAGCCGGACAGAAACTGCTGCTGCGAGTTGAGAAAGGTCTCCCCGAGCCGCTGTTGCGCATTGTTCAGTCGCCAGTGCGTGCCGATCCGATTCAACAGTTGCAGCAGCAGGCCATGGCGCGCCAGCTCCCGCCGAAAGAAGTCTCTCAACAGCTGCAAACGATAAGAACGGTCGTACAGCAACTGCCTGGCGAGACACTGCAACGACTGCCTGTGCTTTCACAGGCCTTAAAACTCCTCGATCATTCCGGGACACCGCTTTCCCGCCTCACGTCCACGGCATTGCAACAGAAATTTGAGACTTCCGGTCTGTTCATGGAGTCGCTGATGGCGCACAAGGGAAGTGTGGCCAGCGGAGATCAAAAGCTGCTGTTACTTCGGTTGCTCGGCCAGCTGAGACCGGAGAATCGAGTTGCATCCGCCGGAAACAGGGCTGCTGAGGCTCAGGAAGGTCGACAGACGGCCAATTCGGATCAAATGTTGAATCGTCTGATGCGCCTTGTGGAAGGTGCAATCGCCAGAATCCAGACCCATCAGTCCCTTTCCCTGAGTACCAGTGAACAGACCGGTCAATTATTGTGGCAGATGGATGTGCCGGTACTGGCTGATGGTCGGCGTGATCATCTCGAACTGAAGATTCAGCGTGATGCTGAAAATGAGGACGAAAACGGCTCCGGGGCCACGTGGAAGGTGGACGTATCCTTCGATTTCGGGGAACTCGGAAACGTGACCAGCCGTATCTCACTCAACGGCAAACAGGTTCATTGTGCCTTCTGGTCGGACAAAGCCGGGACCGCCCACCGTTTCGAACAGGCACTTCCCCGCCTGGAACAGATGCTGCAGCGCGCCGGTCTCGAAGTGTCGGCAGTCAGTGCACTGCAAGGTGATCCACCCGATCCAACAAAGCTGAGAAAGCAGCTACTGGACGAACGGGCATGAAGCACAGGGAACGAAAGAATCCGGATCGCTCACTCGTCTCCGGTGGCAGTGACATCGCGATAGCGTTGCGATATGACGGTGACAACGCCCCGCGGGTAACTGCCAAAGGCAGCGATCTCGTTGCCGATCAGATCACCCGCATCGCTGAGGCAAACGACGTACCCCTCTACCCCAACCGCGAGCTGGCAACCGCCCTGGTCCAGGTCCCGCTGGGAGACGAGGTTCCTGAAGAACTTTATCGTGCCGTTGCGGAGGTCATCGCCTTTGCATACATCGTGGCGGGTAAGACGCCGGAAGGATTTACGCCTCCCGGTGGGTCTGATGACGGCGACACCTCCCTGTGTCGCATCGGATACGATCCAAAGCAGGACCCATAGCTCGCTGCCAAGACAGCTGGCGCGTCAGATAGCCAGTTTGACCGCGACCTCGTTACGGGCATGCTCGGCCGCGTCGGTGAAGTCAGGCATCTTGTCGAACTCGAGATAGCGGTAGATCTCCGGTGCCATGCTGTCAATCTGGGTTGCGTACTGCATGTACTCCCCGACGGTCGGCAGCTTGCCGAGCACCGAGGCCACCGCTGCCAGTTCGGCCGAGGACAGGTAGACGTTGGCCCCCTGCCCCAGACGGTTCGGAAAGTTGCGGGTCGAGGTCGAAACCACCGTGGCCCCGGCAGCCACGCGTGCCTGGTTGCCCATGCACAGCGAGCAACCGGGCATCTCGGTCCGCGCTCCAGAAGCAGCGTAGATATTGTAGAAGCCCTCCTCCATCAACTGGTGCTCGTCCATCTTGGTCGGCGGCGCGATCCAGAGGCGCGTCGGTATTGCCCCGCCAGCCGCCTGCAAGAGCTTACCGGCCGCGCGGAAGTGACCGATGTTGGTCATGCAGGAACCGATGAAGACCTCATCGATGCGGTCGCCGGCGACCTCGGACAGCGGCTTCACGTCATCCGGATCGTTGGGACAGGCAAGCAGGGGCTCCTTGATCTCGGACATATCGACCTCGATGACCTCTGCGTACTCGGCGTCGGCATCGGCACGCATCAGCTCAGGATTCTCCAGCCAGGCCTCCATGGCGCGCGCGCGCCGCTCCAGCGTTCGGGCATCCTGATAACCGTTGTCTATCATCCAGCGCAGCATCACGATGTTGGAGCGCAGGTACTCGGCCACCGACTTCTCTGACAGGTCGATAGTGCAGCCGGCGGCCGACCGCTCGGCTGTGGCATCGGACAACTCGAATGCCTGCTCCACGGTAAGGTCGGGCAGACCCTGGATCTCGATGATCCGGCCGTTGTAGACGTTGACCTTGCCCTTCTTTTCGACGGTCAAAAGTCCTCGCTGGATCGCCTCGTAGGGGATGGCATTGACCAGGTCACGCAGGGTGATACCCGGTTGCATCTTACCTGTGAACTTCACCAGTACGGACTCCGGCATATCCAGCGGCATCACCCCCAGGGCCGCCGCGAAAGCGACCAGGCCGGAACCGGCCGGGAAAGAGATACCCAGCGGGAAACGGGTGTGTGAATCGCCACCGGTACCAACGGTATCCGGCAACAACATCCGGTTCAGCCAGGAGTGGATGATCCCGTCGCCCGGACGCAGGGCCACACCACCGCGGGTTTCGATGAAATCCGGCAGGGTGTGCTGCGTCTCGATATCGACGGGCTTGGGATAGGCCGCTGTGTGGCAGAAGCTCTGCATCACCAGGTCGGCGGAGAACCCAAGGCAGGCCAGTTCCTTCAGCTCATCGCGTGTCATCGGACCCGTTGTGTCCTGCGAACCGACCGTGGACATGCGCGGCTCGCAATAGGTACCGGGACGCACGCCCTGGACACCGCAGGCCTTGCCCACGATTTTCTGCGCCAGGGTGAAGCCCTTGCCACTGTCCTGCGGATCGATCGGACGGCGAAACACCTCGCTGGGCGCGAGCGACAATGCCTCTCGCGCCTTGTCGGTGAGCGAACGCCCGATGATCAGTGGAATGCGCCCGCCTGCACGCACCTCGTCCAGGAGGACCTCGGTCTTGAGCTGGAACTCGGCCGCCAGGTCGCCGTTCTCGCGCTCGATACGTCCCTCGTAGGGCTTGACCACGATCACGTCGCCTGTAGCCAGGTCATCGACCTGCACCTCGATCGGCAGTGCGCCCGAATCTTCGACTGTGTTGAAGAAGATCGGAGCGATCTTGGTACCGAGAACCACGCCACCCTGGCGTTTGTTCGGCACAAACGGAATATCCGCCCCCATGTGCCACAGCACGGAGTTGGTTGCGGACTTGCGCGAGGATCCGGTACCGACCACGTCGCCCACATAGGCGAGCGCATGCCCTTTCTGCTTCAGCTCCTCGATTCGGCTGATCGGACCGATCTCGCCCGGCTTGTCGGGGGTGATCTCGTCGCGTTCGTTCTTCAGCATGGCCAGGGCATGCAGCGGGATATCGGGACGCGACCAGGCATCCTGTGCCGGCGACAGATCATCGGTGTTGGTCTCACCGGGCACCTTGAACACGGTTACCTTGATTTCCGCGGGAACCTCCGGCCTGGCCAGAAACCACTCCGCATCCGCCCAGGACTGCATGACCGCTTTGGCGTTTTCATTCCCGCCCCTGGCCTTCTCGTCCACATCATGAAAGGTATCGAACATCAGCAGGGTGTGTTTGAGTTGCTCCGCCGCGAGTTCACTCAGGTCGCTGTCATCGAGCAGGTCCACCAGTGGCTGGATGTTATAGCCACCGAGCATGGTGCCAAGCAGCTCGACAGCACGGGTTTTGTCAATCAAGGGGGACTCTGCCTCGCCCTTGGCGATCGCCGCGAGGAAACCCGCCTTCACATACGCGGCATCGTCAACGCCCGGTGGAACACGATTGGTCAACAGATCGAGCAGGAAATCCGCCTCTCCGGCAGGCGGCGTCTTGAGCAGTTCCACAAGATCTTTGACCTGCCCGGCATTCAGGGGTAATGGCGGAATACCCTGGTTGGCCCGCTCCTCGGCATGTGCGCGGTACTGTTCAAGCATGGATCACCTCCTGGCTAAAGTTAGTGGGTGGCAGGTTCATACCACCCGGCCCACTCCGTCACGTTTGGCACCCGCAGAGTGGCGTTTGCAGAACATCATACTAGCCAAGCCGATTTCATTCGTAAAACAGATACTTTTCATATAAACCATGCTATTTTTTCATGTATGGATCTGCAACTTACCCGATCTTTCATCGTCCTCGCAGAGGCCGGATCCATCACCCAGGCCGCTTCCCGTCTCGGCCTGACCCAGTCCGCGCTCTCGCGACGCATGCAACAGTTCGAGGAACAGCTCGGTGCAAGTCTCTTTTCGCGTGGCCGTCACGGTATCGAGTTGACCGAGGAAGGCCGGATCGCACTGCAGGCCGGGCAGCGCCTGTTGGCGGGATGGAACAACCTGCGCGAGGAGATCCGGCTGCAGCAGGGGTTGGAACGCGGGCGGGTCCGTATTGGCGGAGGCGCAACGGCGGTCTCATTCCTTCTGCCGAGAGCCATTGCCCGCTTTCAGGTGGATCATCCGAAAATATTGTTTCAGGTGAAGGAGGCAGGCAGTAGCGAGGTGGCCGAAGACGTGCTGCATGGAAGCCTGGAGCTGGGCATCGTGACCCTGCCAGTATCTTCCGCAGAGCTGCTTACCCGTACCCTGATGGATGACGATATCGTCCTTGTCGCCCGTCGTGATCACCCCTTGTGCAGGAAGGCCCGTGTGCACACAAAAGACCTCAGGGACCAGGGATTCGTAGGTTTCGAGGCGGGTACTGCGCTGCGCCAGCTCA
>Ga0180435_10006593_pt1 | contig 11125 bp, 8 predicted proteins | sample SS_ome_3_FD_132467 | JGI IMG/M metagenome (GOLD analysis project Ga0180435, IMG submission 132467) | Hypersaline lake sediment archaeal communities from the Salton Sea, California, USA - SS_3_S_1 metaG | ecosystem: Environmental > Aquatic > Non-marine Saline and Alkaline > Hypersaline > Sediment...
AACAATGGAGCTCGCTCGATTATTCGTTCTCTCGGTACTCAGGAGTTCTGGCGGCTGAAGTGCGGAGTGGGTCGTCCTCCGGGCAGAATGGACCCAGCGGCATTTGTGCTGCGCCGGTTTACTACGAAGGAACAACCAGAAGTAGATCTAATGGTCGAGCAGGCCGCCGATGTGGTGGAGCGATTCGTCAGCGATGGCGGATTAGCTGCCCAGCAGCTGACCGGCTCGGCATAGGACTTGGAAGGAGAACACGTGGCTTACGTCGGAGCGATTGATCAGGGTACGACCAGCACCCGCTTTGCCATTGTCGATCATGCCGGCAAGTTTGTTGGCATGGCGCAGAAAGAGCACGCACAACACATGCCCCAACCCGGATGGGTTGAGCACGATGCCACCGAGATCTGGGCCAATACCGAAGAGGTCATCGCCGCCGCTCTGGCTGGTGCGGGGCTCGAACGGACCGATCTCGCCGCCGTCGGTCTGACGAATCAGCGCGAGACCACACTGGTTTGGGATGCCGCTACCGGCGAGCCGCTGGCGCCTGCGATCGTTTGGCAGGACACCCGAACCGACGCTTTGTGTCGGGACCTGGGCGGGGATGATGGACCCGATCGATTCCGGGCCAAAACCGGCCTGCCACTGGCCACTTACTTTGCCGGCCCCAAGCTGCGCTGGCTGCTCGACAACGTCGTCGGGCTCCGCGACCGGGCAGAAGCGGGCGAGGTCCGCTTCGGCACCATGGATTCATGGGTTATGTGGAATCTCACCGGGGAGCACATCACCGACGTCACCAATGCCAGCCGGACCATGTTGATGGATCTCGAGACTCTGGCTTGGGATGACGATATTCTCGAGATCTTTGACATCCCGACGTCGATGCTTCCCCGGATCGTTCCATCGGTGGGGCTGATCGGCAGGGGTCGCGGGGTTCTGGATGGCGTGCCCGTAGCCGGCATCCTCGGCGATCAGCAGGCGGCTATGTTCGGTCAGGCCTGCTTCAACCCGGGTGACGCCAAGAACACTTATGGAACCGGCTGCTTCTTACTGCTCAATACCGGGACACAGGCGGTGCAGTCGACGAAGGGTTTGCTGACCACCGTGGCGTATCAGATCGCCTCCGGAAAGCCGCGCTATGCCCTCGAGGGGTCCGTAGCCATTGCAGGTTCCGGGGTGCAGTGGCTGCGCGATCAGATGCGGATGATCGATGATGCCCCCGAGGTCGAATCGCTCGCCAAGACGGTGCCGGATAACGGCGACGTCTACTTCGTGCCGGCATTCTCCGGATTGTTTGCGCCGTACTGGCGCTCCGATGCCCGCGGCGTGATTGCGGGTCTCACCCGGTTCTGTGAAGCAGGCCATGTGGCCCGTGCCGTTCTCGAGTCGGTCGCTTACCAGAGCCGTGATGTCCTCGAAGCGATGGAAGCCGACTCCGGGGTCGAGATGAAGGAGCTCAAAGTCGACGGCGGGATGGTCGTCAACGATCTACTCATGCAATTCCAGGCGGACATACTGGATGTCGACGTCGTTCGGCCGATGCTCATCGAAACGACAGTCCTTGGCGCTGCCTATGCCGCCGGGCTGGCGACCGGCTTCTGGCGCAATATCGACGAGTTGCGCCAACACTGGGCCGAGGGCCGTCGGTTCCTGGCATCCATGGACGAGGCGCAGCGGGCAACCTTGTACGCCTCGTGGCAGAAGGCGGTCACCAAGAGCCTGAACTGGATCGAGTAGGGACGGCTCGCCCCCAGTACCGCGCCACTGGGTTCGCTGCGGCGCGAGCGGTTACCATCCCGCCCATGGCGCAACCGCTCAACATCCCTAATCTGCTGGCACTTACCCGCGTTGCGCTGACCCCGGCGGTGATGGCATTTGTACTGCTCTCGGATCAGATCGACCACGCTTTTGGAATTGCGCTCGCCATCTTCATCCCCGCTGCTTTGACTGATTTCGCCGATGGCTACCTGGCGCGGCGCTGGAAACTGACCACAGTGTTCGGAGCCTTCCTGGACTCGGTCGCCGACAAGGTTCTCGTCATCGGAAGCCTCCTGGTTCTCATTGAGGTGGGACGCGCCTGGTCGTGGGCTGCTTTCATCATCATCACGCGCGAGGTGGCGGTGATGGGGCTTCGTGCCGTCGCAGCTCTAGAGAAGGCTACGGTTCCGCCTAGCTTCTGGGGAAAGAGCAAGACCACGTTTCAGTTCTTTGCCATTGGGTTCGCGATGATTCGACCCGAGTCCGAGTTCGGGCCCTTCTTCTTCGATGAATGGCTGATGCTCGTGGCAGTTCTGGCCACCGTGCTCTCCGGCTGGGATTACTTCCACCGCTACTGGAGCGCTTTCAGCTCCGACGAGAAGGTGGAGATTCCCGCCGACGAGTAGCCCCCCTCCTGTTCGTGCGTAACTGGCGGCAATATGTTGCCGTGTCTTACGCAAGAACGGGAAGGGTTTGGGTTTGGGTTTGGCAAAGGCGAGTACCCTCCATCTTCTGTGACTGCACCGCTGCAACCGCTTGCTTCTATCTGGCCGGAGTCGTTTGTCCCGAGGGAGGGGGGACGGCTGGTGGTGCCTCCGGGTTTACGCGCAATCAGTCTTGCCGGCATGGCCGAGCGTCTCGACACACCGCTCCTCGCAGTTGTACCGGGAGAGCGAACAGCTGAGGAGCTGTACGACGACGTCGCCCTCTTCACCGACACCGTTTGGCAATTGCCCGCCTGGGGTACGCTTCCATTCGAGCACGTGTCGCCAAACATGGCGACGATGGCGAGGCGCGCCGAGGCACTCCATCGTTTTGTGCGAGGGGGGGCCGGAACGATCGTGATCGCCTCGGTGCGGGCCGCCACCCAGCGGCTCAGTCCTTCCACGTTTGCACCTATCGAGATCGTCGGTGGTTCGGATCATGGCTTCGAGCGGCTCATCGCCGAGCTGACCGTCCACGGATACCACCGGACCGAACGGGTCGAGGCCCGTGGCGAATATGCCGTTCGCGGCGGGATCATCGACGTGTTTCCGGCCCAGGGAGATGACGCCTTTCGTATCGAATTCTGGGGCGACGAGATCGACGAGATTCGCAATTTCGCCATCGGCTCGCAGCGTTCCATCAGCAAAGTGGAAGCTGTCGAGGTCTTTCCGGCGCGCGAGATGCGACCGGACCCGGAGGTGAGGGCGAAGGCTGAAGCGCTACTCGGAGAGCAGGCGTGGGCAGCAGAGACCTGGGACCGGATTGTCGCTGGCGTGACATTCCAGGGGATCGAATCCTGGCTGCCGTGGTTGGCCGATCCCATCTGCGTCATGGATGTCGAGACGCCGAGTCGCACAGTCGTCTTCGACCCAGTCCAGGCAAGGGCCCGTAGCGAGGAGCTTCGCAAGGAAGAGGCGGACCTGGCTGCGACTCTGGCTCCCACCTGGGGAAGCGGCGCTCCGGAGGCCCACGAGCACCCGACACTGTTCCAGGAGTTCCCGGCCCGCCCCTACGTCGAGGCGCCGCCGGCGGCAGCCGGGCCCGCTGACGAAGTTGTCGAAATGCGCGGTCTCGATGCCATCGCCGGTGATGCCGACTCGATCGCATCGGCGTTGCGGCATTGGCAGAGTCGCGGTGTCGAGATCGTGGTGGCTATGGACGGGGCCGGTGCTGCGCAGCGCATTTCCCGCCTTCTCGCCGAAGCCGGCCACGCGCTTCCGGTTCGCATCTTGCTCGAGCGCATCGAAGCGGCAGTCTTGGGCGATGGCATTCACCACGGCTTTGTCGCTCCGCAGCTCGGTATCGGGGTCGTGGGCGAGCGAGAGATAGCGGGACGCCGCCGAGCCCATCGGCGCAGTCGGCCGCAACGAACCGAGGACCTCGGTGACGCATATCGTGACCTCAGTCCGGGTGACTTCGTGGTCCATCACCACCATGGGATCGGGCGGTTTGAGGGACTCGTGCACAGAGAGATGGCCGGGGTCGAGCGTGACTATCTGCTCATCCGCTACCACGGTGAGGACCGTCTCTACGTGCCGACCGATCAACTTGCCGCGGTGGTTCGCTACACCGGTGGCGAAACGCCCCGACTATCCCGAATGGGAGGCGCCGATTGGGCAAAGACCCGAACCAAGGTGCGAAAGGCCGTCGCCGTGGTCGCCGACGAGGTGGTGCAGTTACACCGAGCACGTGCCTCTGCCACCGGGCACGCCTTCTCGGTGGACACGCCGTGGCAGACCGAGTTCGAGTCTGCGTTCCCGTTTGAGGAGACCCACGACCAGTTGCTGGCCATCGCCGACGTGAAGTCCGACATGGAGGCCGAGGCTCCGATGGATCGATTGATCTTCGGCGATGTCGGCTTCGGCAAGACCGAGGTCGCGCTGCGGTCTGCCTTCAAAGCTGTACAGAGTGGCAAGCAGGTGGCGCTGCTCGTCCCAACCACGTTGCTGGCCCAACAGCACTTCAGCACGCTCGAGGACAGGTTCGGTCCTTATCCCATCCGCACTGCCGTGCTGAGCCGGTTTCTCACGGCGGCCCAGCAGCGAGAGGTGGTACGCGGTCTCGCCGACGGCACTGTGGACATTGTCGTCGGCACCCATCGCCTGCTTTCCGAGGATGTCGAGTTCAAGGATCTAGGCCTGCTCGTCATCGACGAAGAGCAGCGGTTCGGAGTCGCTGCAAAGGACAAGCTGAAGGCGTTGCGTACGTCGGTTGATGTGCTGACACTCACCGCCACTCCGATTCCCCGGACGCTGGAGATGGCCTTGACCGGGATCCGGGAAGTGAGTCACATTCGCACCGCGCCGGAGGATCGCCATCCAATCCTCACCTACGTGGGCCCATTGGATGAACGGGCGATCTCTGCAGCGATCCGCCGGGAGATGCTCCGGGAAGGGCAAGTCTTCTACGTGCACAACCGGGTTCAGTCGATCGACCACGCCGTGGCCCGGCTGCGCGAACTCGTTCCCGACGCACGCTTTGCCGTGGCACATGGGCAGATGAGCGAAGGCACACTCGAGCAGGTCATGTACGACTTCTGGAACGGTGAGTACGACGTGCTGGTCGCAACAACGATCATCGAGTCCGGACTCGACCTGCCACAAGTCAATACCCTGCTGGTGGAACGGGCCGACCGGCTCGGGCTTGCCCAGCTCTACCAGCTGCGCGGAAGGGTGGGGCGATCCAATCAGCGTGCCTACGCATACTTATTCCACCCACGCGAGCAGACCCTCTCCGAAGCGGCCTACCGGCGTTTGGAGGCAATCGGCGAATACTCAGACCTCGGGTCCGGGTTCGAGCTGGCGATGCGCGATCTGGAGATCCGGGGAGCCGGATCGATCCTGGGGGAGACTCAGGCCGGCCACATCTCGGCCGTCGGTTTCGATCTGTATGTCGAGCTGGTATCCGATGCGGTTACCGAGTTGAAGGGGGAGCCCCTTCCGGAGCGTCCCCCGGAGATTCGGATCGATCTTCCCGTCGACGCGCACCTGCCCGTCGACTACGTCGACAGCGCCAATGAACGTCTCGAAGCGTACCGGCGCCTGGCTGCCGCCGAAAACGAGGATGCCGTGGCCGATGTGGCTGCAGAATGGAGAGATCGGTTCGGCGAGCTGCCGGCTGAAGCCAGGGCGCTTGTCGATGTCGCCTTGCTCCGGGTAGAGGCCCTGCGCATTGGGCTCACCGAGATCGTCAAGGTCCGCAGCGAGGTCCGCATCGGCCCGGTTACCCTCAGACCCTCACAGGAAGTGAGGCTGGACCGGCTGGCCCCTCGAGCGGTGGTCCGGGGTCCAACTGTGTTCATCCCTGCGCCGCGCGGAGATCTGGTGCAGGCTTTGATTGAGTTCGTTCGTAATATGTGGCCATCTGAACAGGAGAATTGATGTTCCGTCGCCTACTCATCATCCTGGCGCTGGCGCTGCTCGCGGCCTCGTGCTCTTCCTCCGATGTTCTCGCCACGGTCAACGGTGAGGAGATAACCAAGAGCGACCTTTATGACCTGAGACCCGCCTATGAGGAGGATCTCACGGGAGTCACCGGGGAGAGCCTGCGCGAGGATGTCAGTGGCCTCATCGTCCTGACGGCGACCCGGCAAGCGGCGGAGCGCGACTTCGGATTGGTGATCGACGACGCAATGATCGCCGACCGTTTGACGAATCCCCCGGAGCGATATGCGGCCATACTGGCGCCCGATCTCGCCGACGAAGGCACCCAGCGCAACCGTGCCGTAGTCACTCTGCTCATCGACGCAGTGGGCTCGGCGCTCATTGAGCAGGAAGCGGGCGGCTTTGCTGCCTTGCTGGCCGATAGGCCCGGTGCGGTGACCCGGTCCTGTGTCCGCCACATTGCCGTGGCCACTGTCGAGGAGGGCAACGACGTCTTAGCGCGACTCGAGCAAGGCGAGGACTTCGTCACGGTCGCTGCGGAGGTGTCCCTCGATCAGGCGTCTCCCGAGGGTTTGATCGTTGGTCCGGAGGGTGACTGTCTCACCTGGCTCAACGCTGTAGGCGACGAGTTCGCCACACTGGCCGCGACCGCCGAACTGGATGTCCCGGTAGGGCCGGTTGCATCTGGCGGCGGATTCAGCGTGCTGCGCGTTGAGGACCGTATCGGGCCCTCCTCGGCGGCTGAGTTGGCGGCCGACCCGATGGCCTACCTCGACCTGGGGGTTGCCAGCACCGTCTATTCCGGATGGGCTTCCGAAACCGTTCGCGTGGCCGACGTCTCGCTCACGCCGACCCTGGGCAGCTGGTCCGGAGTTGGATTCGGCATCTCCCCACCAACCGAGTGAACAGTGACCTGACGATCATCGGTCTCGGTCCGTCGGGATTGGACCGTCTGCCGGCAGCTGTGCTGAAGACACTGCGCGATCCCGATCGGGCCGTGGTGCTGCGAACGGTCCATCATCCGGCTGCCGCGGCGCTGGCGGCGCAGCGCGCCGTTACCGACTGCGACGATATCTACGAGTCGGGTGCCGGGTTTGATGACGTGTATCAAATGATCGTTGCGCGCGTCGTCGCCAGCGCGGCACAGCAGCCAACGGTGTACGCAGTTCCCGGGAGCGCCGTCGTAGGGGAGCGAGCAGTATCTGAGATTCGTCGTCAAGCAGAAGTTGCGGGTGTTCCGACCACCGTTGTCCCGGGAGAGTCGTTTCTCGATCTGGTCTACCTGGAAACGGGTGCGGATCCGATTGGGGCCCCGGTCAAGATCCTCGATGGCCGGGACCTTCCTGATCCGCTGATCATGGACGCCGCCCTGATCATCACCCAGGTAGATCGGCCCGAGGTGCTGGCCGATGTCGCCGCCGAACTCGGTCGGGTCCTCGGCGATGAGACTCCCGTCGTGGTTTTGGATCGGCTGGGGGATGCGGACCAGGTGGTGCGCCCGGTCAAGCTGCGTGAGGTGACCAGGGTCGTCCCCGGGCCGAGGACCACGCTCTTTGTCGATCCCGAGCCTGCCGGTTGGTACGGCCTCGTAGTGACCAATCGGATTCTGCGCCGGGAGTGCCCGTGGGATCGCAAACAAACGCATCACAGCTTGCTCAGTCACATGATCGAGGAGGTCTACGAGACGGTCGATACGATACGGGCGCTTCCGCCCGAAGCCCCTGCCGGCGAGCCCGACTACGGCACCTATGCCGCGGTGGAAGAGGAGCTTGGCGACCTGCTGCTTCAGGTTGTGTTCCACGCCACCCTGGCGCGCGAAGTAGGGGCCTTCGATGTCGAGGAGGTTGCCGAGGCAATCCGCCGCAAGCTCGTGAACCGGCATCCGCACGTATTTGGCGAGGTCGTCGCTGAAGACGCCGCTACCGTCATCACCAATTGGGAGACGATCAAAGGCCAAGAGAAGCGGCGAGATTCCCTGATGGACGATATCCCATCGGCGATGCCGGCTCTGGTCCGGGCCGACAAGATGCAGCGACGGGCTCGCTCGGTTGGATTCGACTGGGATGATCCCGCCCCGGTGTTCGTCAAGATTCGGGAAGAGCTCGATGAGTTGGCGGCGGAAACCAACGACCCCGAGCGGGCTACGGAGGAATTTGGCGACCTTCTGTTCGCTGCGGTCAATCTGTCGCGTCATCTCCGCATCGATCCCGAACTGGCCCTGGCCGGAGCCAGCGACCGTTTTGCCGCTCGTATCCGCGCCATGGAAGCAGTGGCTGCGGCTGAGGGTCGAAGTCTGGCCGATTTTGACCTTGCCGGTCTCGATGCCCTCTGGACGCAGGCTAAGGGTCATTTCGAGGGCTGAGCCCGATAGTGTTCTTGCGCTGTGATTTCCTGGGTCTAACCTCGACTCGATGGTAGATTCGGGCACACAGAGAGGGCCCAGCTTATGACAGAAATCACTCGAGTATGGGCCCGCGAGGTCCTGGACTCCCGGGGTAACCCGACTGTTGAGGCCGAGGTGACGCTTGCTGGCGGTGGCTTTGGCCGGGCACTGGTTCCCTCAGGAGCATCGACAGGGGCGCTCGAAGCCAATGAGCTTCGGGACGGCGGCGACCGCTACGGCGGCAAGGGCGTGCTGCGGGCCGTCGACAACGTCAACAACACCATTGCCCCGGCACTGATCGGTGTCGATGCGATGCGGCAGGAGGCCATCGATCAGCGCATGCTCGATCTGGATGGCACCCCCAACAAAGAGAATCTCGGGGCCAACGCCATCCTGGCGGTGTCTATGGCCAATGCGCGAGCTGCGGCCGCCGGGCTGGGAATGCCCCTGTTTCGATACCTGGGCGGCACTTCGGCTCGGGTCCTTCCAGTGCCTTGCCTGAATGTACTGAACGGAGGCGCCCACGCCGCTAATTCGGTCGATATCCAGGAGTTCATGCTGGTCCCCGGTGGATTTCCCAGCTTCAAGGAGTCGCTACGAGCCGGAGTCGAGACCTACCAGGCATTGAAGAAGGTTCTCGCCGGCCGTGGCCTCACGACAAATGTCGGCGACGAAGGCGGCTTTGCTCCCAACCTTCCCGCAGACAAGGCGGCGCTCGAACTCCTTGCCGAAGCGGTCGAAGCGGCCGGTTACAAACTCGGCGAAGAAATCTCGTTTGCCCTCGACGTCGCAGCCTCGGAGTTGTATCGGGCGGGTCGGTATGAGCTCGACGGTCGCCAGCTCACTTCCGACGAGATGGTCGACTACCTGGCCGGGCTTGTCGACGAGTTCCCTCTGGTCTCGATCGAGGACGGCCTTGCCGAGGACGATTGGGATGGTTGGAAGACGCTGACCGAGAAGCTCGGCGACAAGATTCAGCTAGTTGGTGACGACCTCCTGGTTACCAACGTCGACCTGGTGCAGCGGGCGATCGATCAGGATGTTGCCAATGCAGTGCTGATCAAGGTCAATCAGATCGGTTCGCTGTCGGAGACTCTCCACGCTATTGAACTTGGTGTCGAGAACCAATACGGGATGATGATCTCGCATCGTTCCGGCGAGACCGAGGACTCCTTCATCGGTCACCTGGCAGTTGCGACCAACGCTGGGCAGATCAAGACCGGTGCTCCCGCCCGCGGCGAGCGCACGGCGAAATACAACCAGATCCTGAGGATCGAAGAGGCCCTCGGCGACGAGGCCCGCTTCGCCGGCTGGAAACCGTTCAGGCGATAGGCACCGAATGACTAGCACACCGGCAGCAGCGACCGTCAGAGGAGAGCGGCGGCGAGGAGGTTTCTTCGCCGTTGTTCTTCTGGTCGGTCTGGCGATCGTGCTCGCCGGTGTGTTTCCCTTTCGCCAGATGATCGCGCAGCAGCGTTTGGTTGATAACACGGAGGCTGAGCTGAACTCGTTGGTGAGCGCCAATCAGGATCTGCAGGCGCAGATCGATGCAGTGCAGTCGCAGGCCGAGCTGGAACGCATCGCTAGGGAGCAATACGGCATGGCGCGTCCCGGGGAGACGATATACGTGGTCGAGCTCGAGGGCGGCGCCGGTTCGGGTGGGGTCGTGGAGGGAGACCCGGCGCTGGACTCGCGTTCACTGCTCGAGAGGTTCTGGGACTTTCTTACCGGGCGCGACCTCGTCCCCGATGGATGATCGATCAGTAGTAGCGCTCCAGATCGGACGTGAGCCCCGCTCGGTTGTCGACGTCGTTGCCCGTTGCCGACTCGGCTTGCCGGTCGTCATCAAGGTTCCTCCTCACCTCGACGATGGGACGCCTTTCCCGACCACCTACTGGCTCACCTGCCCGCTGGCAAGACGCCGGATCGGCCGAATCGAAGCAGCGGGTGGAGTCAAAGCGGTGGAGCTGAAGATCTCTGCCGACCCGGAATTCGCCGCAGACTTCGCCTCGGCCATGGCACGGTACGAAGCGCAGCGGGACGCTCTCGTCGATCCGGAGAGATCGGAACATCTACCGAGCGGGGGCGTCGGCGGCTCACGGCGCGGGGTCAAGTGCCTTCATGCCCACTATGCGGACTACGCGGCCGGGAATCGCAATCCGGTCGGCGCCGACACCGCCGAGGAAATCGAGCCGCTCGACTGCAGCCTTCCGTGCACAACTGAGGCGGAAGGAGTAGTTGTGCTCAACCCGGATTGGATCGAGCCATGAGGGTGGCGGCAGTCGATGTCGGCACCAACACCGTCCGCTTGCTGCTTGCGACGGTACAGCAGGTGGGGGAGCGGGTAGTTCTCGAATCGGCGCAACGGCACGAAGTCATTACCCGGCTCGGGGAGGGGCTCGATGCCACAGGGCGGCTCGGGGAGCAGCCAATGGAGCGAGCCTTGGCGGGGCTCCGTCGGTACGCAGAGACCATAAGTGGGGCCGATGTCACCGCTGCCGGGGGCGTGGCAACGGCAGCTACCCGCAGCGCGGCCAATGGGCACCTGTTTGCCGAAGAGATGGCGGCGATCCTGGGGTTCCGGCCGCGAGTAATCGACGGTGTCGAGGAAGCCCGTCTCGCCTTCACGGGTGCGACGACCCACCTAGCTTCCGGACCCGTGTATTGCGTTGTCGATGTCGGCGGAGGCAGCACTGAGTTCGTGATCGGAGCGGAGCACCCGGAGTATGCAGCCAGTATCGACATCGGCTCAGTACGGCTCACCGAGCGCATGGTCGCGCTGGGATTGAGCAATCCAACGCAAGCCCGTCGCCATGTCGATGAGCTGTTCGACAGTGTGGTTGCTCCGGTCGCCCCTGACGTTGTCGTCGGCTCGGGAGGTACTTTTGTCACCCTTGCTGCC
>Ga0180435_10006594_pt1 | contig 11125 bp, 9 predicted proteins | sample SS_ome_3_FD_132467 | JGI IMG/M metagenome (GOLD analysis project Ga0180435, IMG submission 132467) | Hypersaline lake sediment archaeal communities from the Salton Sea, California, USA - SS_3_S_1 metaG | ecosystem: Environmental > Aquatic > Non-marine Saline and Alkaline > Hypersaline > Sediment...
CATGCGCAATCGTATCGGCGCCTTCCGCCACCCGGCGCTGGCTCAAGTGCAGGGAGACCGTGTGCGTCTGGTGGACCAGCTTCAGGGTATGCGTGATCAGGGTACCCTGATCAAAGGTTTTCTCAATTTGAACCGGACGGTACAGGCTGGCAGCATGCACCGCCGCATCGTGATTGAATCCCGCGAGGCTCAGCACCATCAGCAAACAAACACCTGCCAGACAAGTGTTCCTCATCATGCCCCCTTCGGCATGGCATTAGCATTCATCATGTTATAACCGGATCTTCGTCATTGGTTCAAGTCGATAAAACCGGCCGACATAGCACCGACCTCCGTGTCGTTTCCCGCCGCGGGAAACGTTGCCGCTGAAACCTAAATGGGGGCCGCTTGGGTGCTGATGGTTTGTTGGATTCAAGCGATTGGCAGGTTTGCCTGGCGAACCGACGTCTACGCTTTCCCCGGCTCTTTCAGCGAAGCGGGATGGTTTTGCTTAGCGAATACCGAGGGTGAAGGCAACCCGTAAAACACTCGCCTGAAAACGGATAGGGCATCTACCGGACCCGCCTGAGCGTGGTGACGCAATTGGTCGCGGCCGATCCGCCGACATTGAAAACCACCCCGATTTCCGGTTCGCCCCGGGTCGGTGATAATCCAATGGGCTCCCCCACCAACTGTTTATAGGCCAGCGCATGCATGGAGCACCCCGTGGCACCGACCGGATGGCCTTTGGATTTGAGGCCGCCGGACAGGTTGACCGGGCAATCGTCATCAGGGGTGAAACGGCCTTCGCGGTAATCCCATCCGGCTTGTCCGTCTTGTGACAGGCCCAGAGCTTCGGTGGTCAGTAGCTGGTTGATGGTAAAACAGTCGTGAACCTCGGCGAAATCCACGTCTTCGATACCAATACCAGCCTCCGCAAAAGATCGTTGGACCGCAACTTTGCCGGCGGTAAGTTCGAACAGGTTGTCACGAACACCTTCGGGAAGTCTTTCGGTCACCATGCCGATACCGGCGATTTGCACCATGCGGGATGGTGGGGATGCCATTACCCGATTGGATGCCAGCACGACAGCGGCGGCACCGTCCGAGATCAGCGAACAGTCGTGCAACCGCAGTGGATCGGCAATCACCGGGTTGCCCCCCCGCCCCTCGCCCGGCAGCTTGAGGATCGCCTCAGGCGTGTATAGCTGCAACCGATCGGCCGGACTGCCCTTGCCAAAATGCGCCAGCGGATTTTCCCGGCCGTTACGGTAGGCCAGGGCCGACACCGCGGCAAACATTTCCCATAGCGCCTCTCGCGTATACTGATAGCGGGCCTGGTACCCTTTGGCATATTCGGCAAAAAGACCTGGAAACGTCATGCCGGCGGCACCTTCATCAGGCCAGTAGGAGGAACAGGCCAAGGCATGGGTCACTTCGGGGGTTGACAAAAGGCTCATTTTTTCCACACCAATAACGAGCACGCGCTCGAATCGCCCGGACTCGACGGCAAACAAGGCGTTATAGAGGGCTACCGACGAAGAGGCGCAGGCGCCTTCGGTCCGCGTTGTGGGTACGAAGCGCAGCGCTTCCGGGGCCACTTCCAACCCAAGGGGGGCCACGTGCTCCTGGTTGACAAACATGGACGGCGAGCAGGCGCCGATCCAGATACCGTCGATGGCGTCGGGTTCGAGACCGGCATCGGCAATGGCGCCTTGCCCCGCTTCGATCAGGAGGTCATAAAATGATTTGGTATCATGGAGCGCGCCCGTATCCGGATCCTTCTCCACAAAAGCGCCAAACTTGGTATTGTAAGCACCGATAATACTGACGTTGGACATGAGGCCTCCTTTTATCGCAATGGATCAAACGACTGGTGCAGCCAAGGGGCGGTTAACCCCGCGCCCCCAGCCGCAAACCGCCGTGAATGTAAAAAACATCACCCCCGAGGGCTTCATTCCGGTAAAGCTCACCTGCCAATGCGGCCACTTCCTCCGGTTCGATCAACCGCCGGATGGGAACATCCTTTAGAATTTTATCCAGGGCCGTCTGGTTCATCCCCTTTAGAATGGGGGTGGCCACATACCCCGGCGCGATGGCCACACATCTTATTCGATCCGCCAGGCCGCGGCGAAAAAACTCCGCTGTTATCACCCGGGGCATGACTGAAACGGCCGCTTTCGTCGATGAATAATTGATCTGGCCGGCGGTGCCGAGGCTGCCGATGGAAGAAACCAGGCAGATCAGGCCGCGACAGTTATGATCGATCATGCGCTCGGCACACTCTCGCACCGTCAGGAAAACACCGGTTAAATTGACGTCCACGACCTGCTGAAATTGCGCCAGGGACATTTTGCTTTTGACCTTGCCCGTATCCCGGTCCGTTGCCAGCAGTAGTCCGTCCCGAATGATGCCGGCAAACGGCGCCACCAGGTTGATGCGGCCGAACGCGTCAAGGGCGGCATCGGCCAGGCGGACGTTGTCTTCCTCATGGGCCGTATCACAGTGCACCGTCACCGCATCCGATCCAAGAACGGCCTGGACCTGTGCCAGGGCCTCTTCGGAAACGTCCCCGATGACCACCTTGCCCCCCTCACCTTTCCAGTAGCGGGCCAAAGCCAGACCGAGTCCGCTCGCCCCCCCGGTAATCACGGCAACGGCATCCTTTATCGCCAGCATACGTCTCCTTTCATCTTCGTGTCTATATGGATCCATTGAAACGGAATAACGCAGACACGCCGCGTCCACTAACGTTTCCAACCAAAAAAGAAAAAGCAAATCCTGTGCCGTCGGGCCTTTATTCACCAGCATGCATTGGGCCCCGTTTGCAAAGGCACTGATTTTGCTTACCGCAATCGAAAGGAATATGTGGCAACAATCATCGGCACCCATTCATCACTTTCGTTCCGATCGCGGCACCCGCATGCCCCAGACCCATCATCATGGGCGGCGGGAAGTCCCAAACGCTACCAAGGGAGGCCCCCATGACGTTCGGTATTCACAAAATCCTATTCTGCACCGATCTTTCCGATAATGCACGCTACGCGTTTCGCTTTGCCGCCGGTCTTGCGGCCCCATACGGCGCCGACATCGTCATCCTGCACGTCATCGAAGGCCTTACGGAGCCCTTCAAAAAACGCATCGAAAGCTCGCTGGGGAATGATATCTGGGAACAAATCCGCCAGGGGCAGGAAGCGGACGCCCGCCGAATCCTGATCGGCAAACAGACGGAACGCAACGTTCTCAGCCAGGCCCTGCAACAGTTCGCCGACCGCATGCATGACCAGGTCGCACGCACCCAGTCCCATAATGACGAAATCATCCTACGACATGGGGCCAATGTCACGGAAGAAATTTTACGAACGCTTCGCGAGTGCCAGTGCGACTGGGTTGTCATGTCCGCCAAAGGCGAAGGGCGTCTGAATAAACTGAAACTCGGCGGCACGCTTAAAAACGTGCTTAAAAAAGCACCCGTGCCGGTCACCATCATACCACCGCCCCAATCCTAGTGTCGATTGACTGTAGTAAATTTGCTACGCCAGCCTCTCGTTGCAACGGGGCCGGTTCCAACCAGGCAAAGGAGAGCGGAATGAATCTCGGATCCTTGTTTACCCGTCATGCGCGTTATCAGTCAGAACGCTTGGCAGTGGTCTTTGAAGGCAAACGGTTGACCCATGCCGAGTTCAACCGCAACATCAACCGGGTGGCCAACACCATGCAGGCTCTCGGCATCACCAAGGGCGACAAAGTGGCCACGGTTCTCCCCAACTGTCTGGAGTTGCTTGAGATATACTGGGCCTGTGCCAAGATCGGGGCCGTGGTGGTGCCCATGAGCACCCTCTTGCTGGAAGGCGCCTTGAAATCACTTTTAAACGACGCCGAAGCTGTTCTGGTCGTCACCCAAAACAGCTTCGCCGATATGCTCGATCGCATCCGGGACGATCTGCCCCGTATCGATGCGGGTCGTTTCCTGCTCACCGATGTCAGCGGGCAGGTGGGCTTTGGCGATTACGGGGCCCTTAAAGCAACCGCCAGCGATGCTGAACCCCGAGCCGTTTCCGTTTCCGGCGATGACCCCTTCAATATCATGTACAGCAGCGGAACCACCGGTATGCCCAAGGGCATCGTGCATACCCACGCCATCCGGATTGCCTATGGCACCTCCTTTGCCGCGGCCTTCCGCATCGCACCTGAAAGTGTGACCATGCACGCCGGGGCCATTGTTTTCAACGGGGCCTTTGTCGACCTCATGCCCACCGTATTTCAGGGAGCAACCTACGTATTGCTGCCGCAGTTTGACCCGGTCACCTATATCGAAACCATTGCCCGCGAAAAAGTGACCCACGTCATGATGGTGCCGGCCCAGATCGTGGCCATGCTCGATGCCCCCAACTTTGATCCCGCCGCCCTGGCTTCTCTCGAAATGATTCTGGCGCTGGGCGCCCCCCTGCACATGGAGCACAAAGAAAAACTCAATCGCCTGCTGCCCGGTCGGTTTTACGAACTATACGGCCTGACCGAAGGCTTTGTAACGGTACTGGACCGCAACGATTACGACCGCAAACCCCAATCCGTGGGCTGCCCGCCACCGCTGTTTGAAATGAAAATCCTGGATGATGACGGGCGGGAACTGCCTCCCGGCGAGGTGGGTGAAATCTGCGGCAAAGGACCGATTCTGATGCCGGGGTATTACAAGCGGCCCGATTTGACGACCGGTGCCATCGTTGACGGATGGCTGCACTCCGGCGATATCGGTTACGTGGATGACGAGGGCTTTCTCTATCTGGTGGACCGTAAAAAGGACCTGATCATCTCAGGCGGCGTGAATGTCTATCCGCGTGACATCGAAGAAATCGTGGTGCAGCACCCCGCTGTCCGGGAAGCAGCCGTATTCGGTATTCCCGACGACCGGTGGGGCGAGACACCCCTGGCTGCCGTGACCCTGATGCCGGCCGCCGCAATCAGCGCCGAGGAATTGAAAGCCTGGATCAACACCCGGGTGGACGCCAAGTTCCAGCGTGTGGCGCAGGTTGTCATCATGGACGATTTTCCCCGCAATGTCGCCGGTAAAACGCTCAAGCGGGAGATGCGGGCACCGTACTGGGAGGACCGCCCGGAGCCCCAGTGAAAACGACCTCGGGTGGCATCCCTGAAATCTGCGGTGTCAGGGTGTCAGGGCAATACCGTACTTTTTCATTTTCTTGTAGAGCAAGGTGCGATGGATGCCGAGGCGCCGCGCCGCCCGCGCCTTGTTGTAGCCCACCTCTGTAAGCACCTCCTGGATCGCCTCTTTTTCCGCACCCGCCTGGATGGCCTTGATGGTGCGGGCAGGGCGATACCCGCCGGAAGAGCGGGCACGACCGAGATAGAGCGGCAGGTTGGCCGGGCGGATGATTTTTCCGTCCAGCGCCGCCAGGGTGCGCTCGAAGACGTTGGCCAGTTCACGCACGTTGCCGGGCCAGTCGTGCTGAACCAGAACTTCCTCGGCGCGCGGTTCGAGCCGGACATCCGACAGGGTCAATTCACCGGAAAACTGTTTCAGGAGATGGCGGGCCAGTACGGGGATATCCACCCGCCGATCCCGCAGGGGGGGGATCGTCAGCGGGATCACATTCAGGCGATAAAATAAATCCCGTCGAAAACGGCCCTCGGCAATCATTTGTTCCAGGTTCTGGTTGGTGGCCGCCACCACGCGAAAGTTGGAGCGGCAGACCCGGGTGCCGCCGATACGCTCGAATTCCTTTTCCTCCAGTACGCGCAGGAGTTTGGGCTGCATGGCCAGGGGCAGATCGCCGATCTCGTCCAGGAAGAGCGTGCCCTGGTCGGCCAGTTCAAATTTCCCAGGTTTGCCGCCGGTGCGCGCGCCGGTAAAGGCCCCTTTTTCATAGCCGAAAAGCTCGGATTCAAGCAGGTCCTGGGGGATGGCCGCGCAGTTGATCCGCACGAAGGGATGCATTTTCCGGGGACTGGCATGGTGAATGGCCTGGGCAAAAAGCTCTTTGCCCGTACCGCTTTCACCGGTGATCAACACCGGCAATTCGTTGGCGGATGCCCGCAGGGCTTCGTCCTTAAGGGTTTGAATAACCTGGCTGTTGCCGATGATGCTCTCCAGCGTGTAGCGGGTCGAACGCAGATTGATCAATTCCTGTTCGTATAGCTTGACTTTGGATTCCAACAGGGGCAGGCGGTGAGCCAGACGACCGACATCGCGCACATCTTTGAACATCACTTGCCCGAAAACGGCAATCGTCCGCCCGTTCCTTTTGATGGGAATACGCTGCACCACCATGTTTTGCCCGTTGATGTGATGCGACTGATTGATCTCGGCTTTGCCGGTTCGGGCGACGATGTGCATGCGGCTGTTTTCAATGGCGTCACGGCAGTGCCGCCCGATCTGTGCGTCGGGGTCCACACCAAGAAAATCACCATAGGGCCGATTGAAGTGGGTGATGATGCCATCGGCATCGGTCACCATAGCGCCGTTAAAGATACTCTCGAAAATCAGCTCATACATATCCAGGCGACGACGGAGCTCGCTGATCTCAGGACTGTCCTCGGTGACAGGCATGATTTCCTCTCCAAAATTACCGGGCTGTTTGTATCAATAATTCTACATGTATTATCATTGATACATATTTTTATGCCAAATGTCGAGCTTTCCTTCAGCCTTTTTCAGCACCAACAATGAAAGGCATCCTCAGAATTGCCGGGTCCGTGGTGAATCGTCGGTTTCTTGCGGCCATTGACGGCCTTGGCCTCATATTTGCTTTTAGAAATTGAACGCGGGTAAGTAAACGAATCCCGATCATGAAAAACGGGTTATCCCAAACAACGCCAGATCGAGGCCACCGCATGGAAATCCAGGAACCCGAAATCGAAGGCCAAGACGTCCTACGCTTGAACGATCCAAACTTTCATGCCGAGAACGTCTGCCTGGTGACCGGGGCCGGCACCGGCATCGGACGCGCCACCGCCATTGCCGCCGCCATCAATGGCCTAACCGTCGTGGGGATCGATATCGATCCGGACGAAGGTCAGCGCACCCGGGAGATAGCGCAAACCTTTGGCGGGCGCATGGAATTCATCCAGGCCGACCTGACGCACGATGCGGCGGTAGCCGACGCGGTTGCGATCGCCGCCCGGAAAGGCACCATCAAATTCCTGGCCAACATAGCCGGCATTCAACACATCGACCCCGTGGACCAGTTTCCCATGGCCCAGTACGACCGCATGCAGCAACTGATGCTGCGCGCCCCTTTCTACCTGTCCCAACTGGTGATCCCCCACATGCGCGCCAGTCAAGACGGCAGCGGCGTGATTGCCCACATGGCCAGCATTCACGCTCATATTTGCACGGTCAAAAAACCTGTTTACAACATCACCAAATTCGGGCTGCGCGCCCTGGCCCAGTCGATTTCCGCCGAGGGGGAAGGCCGGATCCGCTCCTTTACGATCAGCACCGGTTTCGTCAAAACCCCGTTGGCCCTGAAACAGATTCCGGCCCAGGCCGAACAGCGCGGGATCACCGCCGAAGCCGTGGTCCACGATGTCATGATGGGTAAATCCCGCATCAAGGAAATGATGTCACCTGTAGAAGTCGCCAATCTTTTTGTGTTCGGTTTTTCGCGCTTCGCCCGCTATCTCATCGGCGGTGATCTGTTATTCGATGGCGGGGTGGTGCTGACCTACTGATTCCGTCGCCCCGAAGAACCGGAGAGACCGCCAACCGTTATAACGCTTAACAAGGAGGAGAGACCATGCCACGTATTCAACGCACGATCGTTTTATTGCTAACCGTCGCCCTAATCGTCGGGCTTATGTTCAGCCCGGTTGCCGCCGAAAAGAAAATCCTGCTTAAAGTGCCCATGGCCTATCCGTCCGCGCTGCCCGGTCTGGGAACCACCATCATCTGGATGGCTGAACGGGTCGAACTGCTGAGCGACAACACCCTGAATATCAAAATCTACGAGCCCGGCAAACTGATCCCTCCCTTCGAAATGCTGGATGCCGTGCATGCCGGCAAGGTGAACGCCTCCTACGGCGTGTCCGGCTATTGGTCGGGAAAATTTCCGGCGGCTGACTTTTTCACGGCCGTGCCGTTTGGACCGGAAGCCACCGAGTATATCGCCTGGATCTACTATGGCGGTGGCATGGAACTCTGGCAGGAAATGTACGACAGCAACGGCATGAACGTGAAAACCCTGCTTTGCGGTGTCCTTCCTCCGGAAACATCGGGATGGTATGTAAAGGAAATTGATTCGGTCGATGACTACAAAGGCCTGCCCATCCGCTTTTTCGGTCTGGGGGGCAAAGTGCTCCAGAACCTGGGCGCTTCGGTGACGCTGCTGCCTGGCGGCGAGGTCTTTGCAGCATTGGAAAAACGGGCCATCGAGGGTGGCGAGTTTTCCATGCCGGCCATCGACACCAAACTCGGGTTTTATAAGGTTGCCAAGTACAATTATTTTCCCGGATGGCACCAGCAGGCCACGCTTTTTGAGTTGCTGATCAACAAGGATGTCTGGGAAAAAGAAATGAGCGAGCGCCAGCGGATGCTCATCGAAACTCTCTGCAAGGCCAGCACCCTCAACACCATGGCCTGGACCGAATCGATCCAATATGAGGTGATGCTGAAAAACCAGAACGAACGTGGTGTCAAGAACATGTACTGGTCCGACGAGATGCTGGATGCCTTCAAAGCATCCTGGGAGCAAGTGGCCGAAGAACAAGCCGCCAAGGACGCCTTTTTCAAGAAAGTATGGGTGGATCTCCAGGATTTTCGTTCCAAGTACAAGATCTGGCGGGATTACGGCTTTCTGCCGCGTCCCGCCCCAACGAGCAAAAGCTTTGAATAACAACCCAACGTGACCAAAGACCGTGCGGCGATGCGGATTCCCTATCCCTTCGCCGCACGGTGGGCTGCAACAGAGGCCGATACACTGAGAAAGCCTCGTACCAAAGAAGAGGGCGCAAGCCCTCGAGGATCACACCATGAACAAGGACACCCAGGAAACCCCCAACCGATTCTGTGACAGCGCCGATGCCTTTATCCTTAGGCTCGGCCATGTGCTCATGTGGGCCAACTGCGTGGTCATCTTCTTTATCATTCTTCAGGTGATTCTGCGCTATGGTTTCGGGCACGGGCTGGTCATTTTGGAAGAGCTCCAATGGCATTTTTATGCCGTCGCCTTCATGTTCGGGCTGGCCTATGCGGTGATGACCGACTCCCACGTGGGCATGGACCTGGTCTACGCCAAGCTCAGTCCGAAGTGGCAGTGCCGTTGGGACATCTTCGGGATGGTCGTCTTACTACTCCCGTTTGCCGGCCTCATGTGCTACCAGAGCATCGACTTCGTCCACGAATCCTGGCGCCTCAACGAATCCTCCGTAGCCCCCCAGGGACTCCCTTGGCGCTGGATCATCAAGGCGGTGGTACCCCTGTCCTTCGGAATGGTGGTGGTGGCCTCTATTTCCCGACTGATTCGAACCGTCGCGACGCTCAGGAGACTGTAAACCCATGGAAGTCAACTACCTGGTCATAGCGATGTTCTTCACGTTTATCGCCCTCTTGTTCACGGGATTTCCGATTGCCTGGGTTCTGGGCGGCACCGCCGTTCTCTTCACCGGCATCGGCCTCCTGGCCGACCAGTATCTGGGAACCTGGACCGGCATCAACTACGCCGTTTTTTCCATGAGCATCAACCGCACCTACCGGCTCATGTACAATTGGGTACTGGTCGCGCTGCCCATGTTTATTTTCATGGGGTTGATGCTGGATCGCTCCGGCATTGCCGAACGCATGATGAAGTCCATGCAGAATCTCTTCGGAAAAGTGCATGGGGGTCTTGCCGTCACGGTCTGCCTGATCGGCATCATCCTGGCGGCGTCCACCGGCATCGTGGGCGCCTCGGTGGTGCTGTTGGGCCTGCTGACCATTCCGGCCATGATGGCCCAGGGGTATTCCAAGACCTTCGCCGTGGGCACCGTGGCCGGGTCAGGCACACTGGGAATCCTGATCCCGCCAAGCATCATGCTGGTGATCATGGCCGATCAACTGGCCCTTTCGGTGGGCGATCTCTTCATGGGGGCCGTGTTTCCGGGACTCGTGCTCGGCGTCCTGTATATCAGCTACATCCTTTTGTTTGGCCTTCTACGACCCAAAGCCGCGCCGCTGGACCCGGAACGCAAGCCGATCCGGTTCAGGATCATCTGGGACGTGTTCAAGGATATTCTGCCGGCGGCCCTGCTGATCCTGGCGGTCCTGGGTTCCATTTTCGCGGGTATCACCACCCCCACCGAAGCCAGCGGCGTGGGCGCCCTGGGGGCGATCATCCTCGCCATCGCCAACCGTAAGTTTTCATGGGCGGTACTCAAAGAGGTCACCCAGGCCTGCTTCAACACGACGGCCTACATCTATGGCATTCTCATCGGGGCCACCGCGTTCGCGCTGGTGCTGCGCAGCCTGGGCGGCGACGAATTCATCGAGGGAATCCTGATCGCCCTTCCTTTCGGCCCTTACGGCATCATGATCTTCATTCTTTTTTGCGTCTTCCTGCTGGGGTTTTTCCTGGATTGGATCGAAATCACGCTGATCATCCTGCCATTGGTGGCCCCGGTCATCCAGGAGCTCGGCCTTCCCATCGACGGCTACGGCGTGGTGGACAACCCGGCCCTGGTGTGGTTCACCATTCTCATCGCGGTGACCCTGCAGACCTCATTCTTATCCCCGCCGGTCGGGTTCGCACTGTTCTACCTCAAGGGCATCTGTCCGCCCGAAGTGAGCCTGGGGGACATCTATAAAGGTGTGATCCCTTTTATTATCCTGCAGCTCATCGGGCTGCTGGTCATCGCCTACTGGCCCCAACTCGTGCTGTGGCTGCCATCGGTTGCCTACCGTTGATCCGCCTGCCGTCTTAACGGCAGGCCCAATGCCGTTCGAACACGAAAAAGTCAATCCACCAGCAGAAGAAGCATTCCCGGTTCACGGCTTTTCATCCTTTGGCTGGCCGTATGGGTCAAAGGTCGTCATAGAACAAGGTTTTCGTCAGGGACAACTGTTCACCCGCTTCCGGGTCCAGAAAGGACGCTTTGAAGCCAAAGGATTGATAGATGACGCGGGCGTCGGTGTTTTTCACCTGCACTTCCAGCG
>Ga0180435_10006595_pt1 | contig 11124 bp, 8 predicted proteins | sample SS_ome_3_FD_132467 | JGI IMG/M metagenome (GOLD analysis project Ga0180435, IMG submission 132467) | Hypersaline lake sediment archaeal communities from the Salton Sea, California, USA - SS_3_S_1 metaG | ecosystem: Environmental > Aquatic > Non-marine Saline and Alkaline > Hypersaline > Sediment...
CTGCATGGCACCAATAATGGCTCCCATTGCGCTAAATCCAACAGCCATGTAACCGGCGTTGATCAGCCAGATGCGAAATGATTTTCGCTCATAGAGGTAGTTTATCCCGATAGCAAGGGCCACCCAGCCAATGCCTGTAAGTGCACCTGCAGTCAGCCCGAATTGAACGCCGTTGCCATTGCCAATGAAGGCAGCCAGGTTAAAGGCCATGATCAGCATGAGCAGGAACGACAATCCGAATATTTTAAACATCGTTACATTCGATTGCGGGTCTTTTGTAAACCCAAGCTCTTTCATCCATGCTTTGGCAAAAAGCAAGGGTGAATACCAGATGCTGCCGATTACAAAAAACGCAAGAGCAGAGAGCAATACTGCCAAATAATTAATGTCAGGAAATTCCATTGTTTTAAGATTTGATAAACCAGAGTAACTAACAAATGCAAAAGCAGAATTGTTTATTCTGCTTGCTTTGTTTCCGGAATGATAATGTTCAGAGCTTTAGGTATTACGGTGAATTCAAGGGGAGAATGTCCCAGTGATTCTCCGTCGGCTTCAAGTAATGCAATACCCTTTGGTTTGGAAACAATCGTACATTTTGCACCCCTGAACTGATCAACGAATTTTAGCTTGATGAATGATCCGTCGTAGAGCTTTGCCACATTTCTCACTATAGTCATTTTCGAGATCCCCTTGATTACCGTAATGTCCAGCAAGCCATCGTCGGGGATGGCATCAGGTACCTGCATCAACCCACCCCCGTTATATTTGCAGATACCCAGGTTCATACTCAGCACCTTTCCACTGAATACCTCCTTATCATCAACCCTGATATTGAAATGGGTATTGCGGTATTGGAACAATCCAGTAAATATATTCATCAGGTAGGTCAGCGTACCTCCCCTGCCTCTGTCTTTCATTTTGTTTGTTTTCAGTGCAACAAGGGCATCATATCCCATCCCGCTTACATTTACAAAATACCTTTCTTCCTGTCCTTTAGTTGAATGAAATTGAATATGGCCTACGTCCTGTGTAAATACTTTCTCTTCCCTGATCACCTGAATAGCCTTCTTGTATTTCTTTGGCAGATCGTACATCCTGCCCCAGTCATTTCCGGTCCCGACAGGGATCATGCCAAGCAATATTTCGCTGCTCGGGATGAAATTCTGGTTAAAAATGCCGTTTACTACTTCGTTCAGTGTGCCGTCACCCCCAACAACAATAATTCTTTTTAAGCCTTTTTGTATTGCCGTGCTGGTAAGCTCGATGGCGTGTTTCCTTCTTTCAGTGAAAACAGCTTCATATTTAAATAAACGATCATTTAGCAGGCGTGATATTTTGGGCCAGTCTTTTTCCCCTTTCCTGCTTCCCGCATTCGGGTTAACAACTACCAGCCACCTGTCATTCTTGCTGCCCGCTTTTGCCATGCTGTTTTATATTGAATTGATGTCTTTTTTACCAAAAAGGAACATGGAGGTGAAGAATGCAAAGATCGTAGCCCCTGCCTGGGTTTCTATTGTATCTTCCGAAATCATTGATACCATCATGATCACGAAGAATGAGAGGTAGAAGTAATCGGAAAAGCGCCTCAGTTTGAATGGAGGATAGATCAAACTGATCATAAACCAGATTATACCGATAATGCCAAAACCAACACCAATAGAGAAAAACTGGTTATGGGATCTCCATCGGAATTCCGGCTTTAACAGGCTGTTCATGATTTCGTACTGCCGTTCAAAAGCGATATTCATATCACCGGTACCAACCCCGATCAGCGGATATTTCTTGATGATCTGGAGTGATGTTTTCCAGAATTCAATACGTTGCATGGCCGAATATCCGCTCGGATCACCCGTGCGGAGATATTGTTGAACTTCCCAGATGATCTTGTATAGTCTGACATAGAACACCGACCGCTCATGATAGTGATAACTGGCTTCCCCGCTTTCAATCAGGTGAATATCTTCATCCGTGAGCTGGCTGACCCCTTCAGCATCTTTCCTCAAACCCCTGGAGGTCATGTAGCGTATCAGGGTAAACCTTATCTCCTGCCCTTTGCTGTCTTCCCCGTCAAATTTATACTCACTTCTTTCGTTCCATGCTGCCCTGAGCTCATCGGTGCAGATATATAGCCAGACATAATAACCGTTTTCCGTCTGCAGGTTGGAAAGATCGTGCCAGTAGTAGTTTCCCTGTGCAGTCTGCTTTTCAAGATTTTCCAGGTCTATTTTGTGCACTTTATATACATCTGTGATCACACCCATCAGATAAACGAATAAAACAGCTGGTGCAAGTATCAGTACTACCAATGAAATACGGGAGTAGATGTTTTTCTTCTTCATGGTGTAGTACAGAGCCATCACGAACACGGCGATCAATAAAACCACTATACCGGTGATGGAGGCTGAAAGTAGCAGATAGATCCCCAGCCATCCTATGGCAAACATGAATATAATGCGCATGTACAATTTAAAGCCTGCCTGCCGGGTCAGGAAATATGCCAGGGTGAACATGGCTATGCTGATCAACAGGCTGAACCGGATGTGGGAAATAAAGATAGAGATATCACGCAGGTTGTCAATATCCCTGGTGATCAAAATGAATGTGCTGACGAATGTTCCGACTAGCACTGATGCCACAAAAAACAACATCAGGATGCGGAACTTTTTCCAGTCCAACGCATCTGAAACCGATAAGATTACAGGTAAAACCAGCAGAGGGAGCTTGATCCTGAGATCTTTGAACGCATAATCGAAATCAACTGTGAACAGCAAGCCCAGTAAATGAAGCACATACAGGGAAGCAAATACAATAGCTGGCATGTTTTCCTTTCTGAAAAAAGCCCTGAAAATGCCTGCTATACTTTTTAAGATTCCATATATCAATACCGGTACGATCAAAAAAATATGGATATATACCGGGTAACGCTTAATGTAATTCCTGAACTGACTTAGAGAGACAAATTCGAGGATGAGGACGCCCGAAAGGGTGAACTGCGATACGCTCATCATATACCTCGACAGGGGGATTGAAACGATCATCATAACCAATCCCCAGAAATACATATGATCAAGTATTTCTCCTGCTTTTATCTTATCTGTGCGTATCAAGGTAGAATAAAGGCTCAATTATACACATTATTGCCCGACTATTTCCTGGTCGAGTAGTTTTTTTACTGCTTGCGGCATAATTTCTTCCATGCAGGTACATTTGCTGCCCGCCACACAGTCGTTGCATGATCCCCCTTTTACTAGATACCGGGCTTTTGGTCCTAGCGGGGCCCATCTGCCCGGGTGCATTGGTCGAATAGGCGGGTATATGCCGATAGCCTGGATTCCGACAGCTGCAGCTATGTGAAGGGGACCGGTACTGGCTGCTACCATGGAATCACATTCCCGGATGAAACTCATAAATTCTCCCAGCGACATCATTCCGCAAATGTTGGTGACTTTTGTACTTTCAAATATCCCAGTTGGTTCCAGAAGATCTCCTTCTTCCCTGGTGCCGCTTACAAAGATCTTATACTTGTCGTCAGGCAGAATTTCGATCAACTGTATGAAATTATGCACCCCCCATTCCCTGGCACTACCTTTTGATCGTGGGTGGAGAATTATATTTTTTCTTCCGGGGTCGATCAGCGCTTTAAACTCATTCTTCAATGGTGCTGTCTGTTGCAATCCATATAACTTCCCTATCTCCGGCAGATCCATGTTACTGACCCCTGTTACACTGGCTGCCAATTTAATATTCAGCTGCGCCTCATGCAATGAAGACTTTTTCCTGGACAGCCTGACCAGCATATTGCAGTATCCCCAATGATATAGGCGGTTTGTCGTACCCAGCCTGTAAGGGATCCTTGCTTGTTTCGCCATCAGCGCTATTTCCCGCCTGGGGAACACATGTATGATCATATCAGCTCCCGCCGATGCAAGAACAGAAGTTCCCTCACTAAGGCCGGGTTGGATGATCTCATCCCAGTTGAGGAATGAGTCGATATGCACACATGCTTTGATCACTTCCTCGGTGTATGATCTTCCAAGGAATATCAGTTTTGCATCAGGATATTTCTTTTTTAATATTCCCGCAAGGGGAAGGGTCAGGATCACATCTCCTATGCTGTCGGTACGGCTGATGATAATGCGTTTCAATTCCTTCATAAGCGCAATCAGGATTTCTTATCCTTTCTCAACTGCCTTATCTTGGCATATTTCATGAATGTAGCCTGGGCCGAGATGCGGCATACTACATAGCCATAATACCCGTCAAGAAATCCCAGCCTGATAATATAATCCCGGATAAACTTTACAAGGGGACTGAAAATGATCTTATACATACCGGCACGCTTGCCTTTTTCAACAGCAAGGGCAGCGGTCATATTGGTGAAATGATTTGCCTGTGAAATGTGCTGGGCAATATCATAGTATGAATAATGCAGAAGGTCTCCTTTAAGGTAGGAAACACGAGTATTAGCATCTTTATTCACCATCTGTTCATGAATGCGTTCTCCTCCCCACTGGTATTTGTCGCGATGAAACAGGCGCAATTTCCGATCGGGATACCAGCCACCATGTCGGATCCATTTACCGCAATAATTCGTAAGGCGGTTCATTTCGTATGCATCAGCATCGAACTGTTCTTTAGCTTCAAGAATGGACTTGCGTAGTTCCTCCGAAAGGGCCTCATCAGCATCGATTGAAAATATGTAATCGTGCGTTGCAAGACTGTTCGCAAAGTTCTTCTGTTCAATGTATCCCTGCCATGTATTGAATTCAAACCTGACTTCCTTTTCCCTGCAAATATCCTCCGTACCATCCGTTGATCCGGAATCCACAACGATGATTTCATCAGCCACACCTTTAAGGGAGTCAATGCAGCGACCGATATTTTTTTCTTCGTTCAGGGTAATTATGACGGCTGAAAGCTTTGTCATGTCCGGCTTTTCAAAATGGATCAGAGCCAAAGATAAGCTATTTCGCTCTAATGGTTTACTTTTTCCAGAACACAGGGGAGAAGAGGATGAGCACGGTGAAGAGTTCCAGTCGTCCCAGCAACATCAGAAAGGAAAGGAACCATTTACCAACACCAGGAATGAATGCATAATTATCCACCGGACCTACATTGCCAAGCCCGGGACCGATGTTGCCGATAGTGGCAGCAGTGGCTCCAATGGCTGTCGGGGCATCCAGTCCTATGAGGGCCATCACGGTAGAGCCGAAAATGAATATGATAATATAGATCAGGAAAAATGCCATCACTTTGAATATGATATCCTGCGAAACCACTTTGCCGTTCATCCTAACAGGGATGATCGCCTGCGGGTGTATCAGCCTTTTTAGTTCCAGAAGGCTGTTTTTCAGTAAGAGAAGCTGGCGTACCACTTTAATTCCACCACCTGTTGATCCAGCCATACCTCCGATGAACATCATCAGGACGATAAGGAACCAGATCATATGTGGCCAGTTAAGATAATTATCCGTGATATAGCCCGTAGTAGTAATAATGGAGGTAACCTGGAAAAATGCTGTCCTGAAAGCACTTTCAATCGCTACACCTTCCTGCCCGAATGCAAGCACAAGTGAAATGATTATACTTCCTGTGAGTATTGCCAGTATGAAATAACGAAATTCTTCACTCTGCCATACCTTGCGCAATTGCCCGTGCATTGCGAAATAGTGCAATGTGAAATTGGTACCCGCCAGTATCATAAAGAAAATAATTACATACTGTATGTACGGGGAAAATGTCGCAATGCTTGCGTTATGCGTAGAAAATCCCCCGGTGGCAACAGTCCCGAAAGTATGACATAATGCATCGAAAAGATTCATTCCGCCAAGCAACAACAGAATCGTTTCAAGAACAGTAAGGATCAGGTAAATGGCCCACAGCCTTTTGGCTGTTTCTGTGATCCTGGGATGCAGTTTGTCTTTGGTTACTCCGGGCATCTCGGCCGAATACAGCTGCATGCCTCCGATTCCCAAAATCGGAAGGATGGCAACGGTGAATACAATGATCCCCATACCTCCTATCCAGTGTGTCATGCTTCGCCAGAACAAAATGCTTTTCGGCAGGGATTCAATATCAGTAAGGATAGTAGCACCTGTGGTGGTAAATCCCGACATGGTCTCGAAAAACGCATCCGTGAAATTAGAAATTGCTCCGCTGAAGAGAAAGGGAAGCGTACCAAACAGGGATATGATGATCCAGGTGATCGCTACGATCACATATCCTTCCTTGCGGCCGATGCTTTTAGGATGTTTCCGGGTAGATATTCCAAGTATGGCACCTGTGCCAATAGTGATCAGTGCAGAGTATAGAATTGCAAAACCTTCTGATTCGCCATAATAGATTGAGAAGGGCAGGCTTCCAAGCATAAAGAAACCCTCAATCACAAGGAGAAACCCGATCACCTTGATGATCACCTTGACATTGATGCCTTTCCAGTCTTTCATTTGTGGTTGAATAGTTTGTCCACTTTATGGATTGATTCCGGTATACTGAAAACAACAACTTTGTCACCCTCTTCTATCTGGAAATCTCCTACTGCGATATGACTGTCTTCACCACGTATGATCCCGCCAATGATAGCACCCTTGGGCATATTCAGGTCCTTTATCGGCTTTTTGGTCACTGCGCTGTGTGGGTTTGCTACGAGCTCCATCACTTCAGCGTTAATGCCACTCAGGCATTTGATCGAGGTTACTTCGGCATGCATGGTGTACTTAACAATGTGGCTGGCCGTGCTGAGTTTCTTGTTTATGATGGTGTCGATGCCAATGTTCTGGGATATATCGATGTAATCGATGTTCTCAACCAGGGCTATCGTTCGCTTAACGCCAAATTTCCTTGCATGCAGGCATGAAAGAATGTTTGTTTCCGAGCTGTCAGTCACAGCGATGAACGCATCCATGCCGGTGATATCCTCATCCTCCATCAGCTGTATGTCGCGGGCATCCCCGTTGATGACCAGGGTACGCTCCAGCTGGCTGGCCAGTTGCATACTCTTTGCCTTATCGATCTCAAAAAGTTTGATATTCAGCCTGTTTTCCAGCTTTTTGGCAGTGGTTCTGCCTACACGCCCTCCTCCGACGATCATCACATTCCTGATATCAATCTTTTGCTTGCCCCCAAGCTTCAGAAGGTCATCAATACCGCCCGGCTTGGTTACCACATACGAAAGGTCATTAACAAGGAATTGATCATCTCCCCTTGGAATGATGGTTTTGGAGTTTCTGTGTATGGCCACAGCTCTGAAATCAAGATGGGGAAACATGGAAACGATGTCGTTCAGACTCTTGTTAACTACCGGAGCATTTTGTTCCAGTTTGATCAAAAACAGGAATAACTTGCCCTTTGAAAAATCAAATACTTCCGTGGCAGCGGTCTGGCTGAGCAGGTTTGTGATCTCCTGTGAAACGATATTTTCAGGACACACAAGCGCATCGATACCGATATTTTTAAACCTCGCTTCGTTTTCCGGGCGAAGATATTCCAGGTTGTTGATCCTGGCAATGGTCTTTTTGGCCCCAAGTTGTTTACCCAGGGCAGCGGTAATCAGGTTTGTACGTTCATCATGCAAGACAGAGATCAGGAGGTCGGCACGCTTTATATTGGCATTCTCCAGTACAGATACCGAAGTCGAATCACCGGTAACAGCCATAAGGTCTGTATGCGATTCAACCTGCTTGATCAGGTCTTCATGCGGATCAACAATAGTGATGTTCTGATTTTCAAGTGAGGACAATTCCTGAGCCAGGTGCAATCCTACTTCTCCGTCTCCTGCAATTACAATATTCATGTTTGGGTCCTAAAATCGGCTGCCAAATTAATACAAACAAATAGTAAAAAGCAAATTGTTATGCCCAAAACTAAAATTACGCACTTAGATCTTGTGCAATATTTTGGCTGCCCTGTCAAGTGTTTCTTCTTTCTTGGCAAAGCAAAAACGAAGCAAGGTGTTATCATCCCCCTTATGGTAAAAAGGTGATATTGGAATGCTGCCGATCCCGTGTTCTTTGATCAGTCGCTCAGCATATTCCATATCATGCTGATCAGATATACGGCCGTAATCAACAAGTTGAAAGTAGGTGCCATGACATGGAATAATTTTAAAGCGTGATCCACTGATTGCATTCGCAAAGTAGTCGCGTTTGTCCTGGTAAAATGTGTGCAGCTCACTGTAATTTCTGGATTTAGCCAGGAATTCAGCCAGGGCATATTGTATGGGAGTATTTACTGTAAACACAACAAACTGATGTGATTTTCTGAATTCCCTCATCAGGTTTTCCGGAGCCAGCACGTAGCCCATCTTCCAGCCGGTGGCATGGAAAGTCTTGCCAAAAGAACCGGTTACAAAACTTCTTTCTGCCAATCCGGGGTACTTGCATACGCTTTCATGAGGCTTGCCATCATATATCAGGTGCTCGTAAACCTCATCACTGAGTACAGCAATATCTGTGTCCTTAGTCAGGTGCTCCAATGCCAGAAGATCTTTTTTACTGAGTATAGAACCCGTTGGATTATGCGGGCTGTTGATGATGATCAGCCTGGTGCGGTGGGAAAGCATGCGGGCAACTTCCTGCCATTGGATCTGATAGTCGGGAGGCTCCATGCGTGCATATTTCACAATACCCCCGAAAAGCTCCACTGCCGGAGCGTAGCTATCATAAGCGGGTTCAAAAACAATGACCTCATCATCGTCTCGTACCATGGAAGAAATTACACTGAAAATGCCTTCTGTGGCTCCGGCTGTTACAGTGATCTCCCTGTCGGGATCATACTCTATACCGTAGGTGTTCTTAACCTTTTCAGCGATCCTTTCCCTTAACAATGGGATCCCTGGCATGGGAGCATACTGGTTGTACCCCTTCTTCATGTATCTGTTGATTAGGCTGATCAACTCAGCCGAGACGGGAAAGTCAGGGAACCCCTGTGCCAGGTTAATGGCATTATGCTGGCTGGAAAGTTGCGACATCACAGCAAATATGGAAGTACCCGTACGTGGTAGTTTAGACTTGAGAGTTCCGGGAAATTGTGTCATCAGCTGGGTAATTTTTGGAGTAAAGCAAATGTAACGATAATTGCATTGCTTTTTATAATTTTGTCTCCGGACGTACGATTCTTAACCTTCATTTAATACCGAACATATGCATACCATCGACAACTATAATTTCAACAGCAAAAAGGCACTGATACGTGTCGATTTTAATGTACCCCTGAATGATAATTTTGAGATCACGGATACTACCCGTATTGATGCTGCCATGCCTACAATTCGTAAAATCCTGGCTGGTGGCGGATCCGTCATTCTGATGTCCCATCTAGGCAGACCTAAAGCAGGACCGGAAGAGAAGTTTTCATTGAAGCACCTGCTTCCCTATTTAAATGAGCAACTCGGAGTTGATGTGCGATTTGCTGATGATTGCATCGGAGCTGAGGCACTGGATAAGTCAGCAGCTCTAGAGCCGGGTAATGTATTGTTACTCGAAAACCTGCGTTTCTATGCAGAGGAGACAAAAGGTGATGTGGCTTTTGCAGAAAAGCTTGCCTCTCTCGGAGATGTTTACGTGAACGATGCATTTGGTACGGCCCACAGGGCGCATGCTTCAACTGCTATCATTGCACAATTCTTTCCCAATGACAAGCTGTTTGGATATATTATGGAGAACGAGGTGAAAAGCATCGATAAAGTATTGCATGATTCCGGGAAACCATTCACAGCTATTCTTGGCGGAGCAAAAGTGTCGGGCAAGATAGAGATTATTAACAACCTGCTGGATAAGGTGGACAATATGATCATTGGTGGTGGGATGATGTTCACCTTCATCAAAGCCATGGGCGGACATGTTGGGCAAAGCCTGGTTGAAGAGGATCTGATTGATACGGCAAAAAAGGCGCTTTACAAGGCAAAGGAGTTGGGCGTAAATATGTACATTCCCTCCGATACGGTAGCTGCAGAGGAGTTCGACAATGACGCTGAGCGCGAAACGGTACAGGCGGATATGGTCCCTGATGATCTCATGGGACTGGATATCGGACCGGAAAGTATCAGGATATTTGAAGAAGCCATCCTGAATTCTTCAACGATATTGTGGAATGGCCCCATGGGTGTTTTTGAGATGAGCAATTACGAAAAAGGGACCAAGGCGATTGCCCTCGCTGTTGCAGAGGCTACCCAAAAAGGAGCATTCTCACTGATCGGGGGAGGAGATTCTGTTGCCGCCATTAACAAATATGGCCTCAAGGAAAAGGTAAGCTACGTTTCTACCGGTGGAGGTGCCATGCTTGAATATATTGAAGGAAAAGAACTTCCCGGAGTTAAAGCTATAAAGACTTAAGTTCAGGATTTAAAATCCTGTTCTATGATCTCCTTAATCCCATCTGTATAAGAGGTGGGTTTCAATCCGAACTTCTTCTCAAACTTATCGCTGTTAAAGACGTAATCGCGATCGTACTGGTACATCATCTCCACCAGTTCCTTCATGACCGGGTTGAAAAATCTCATGATCTTAACGATTCCCTTAGATGCTACCTGCATCTTTGGCTTTACACCCAGCTCCATAGCGATTTGCTCTACCCATTCCTTTCCTGTAAAAGGATCCTTTGCAGTGGGCAGGTGCCAGGTATCACCGTAGGCTTCCGGGCTGTTTCCAAGCAGAGCGGTCGCTTTTCCGGCATCGGGCGTATAAGTGAAGGAATGTTTAAAATTAGCCGATCCCAGCCAGTTGGCTTTCTTGCCTTTGCTCAGGGGGGTAAATACGATCTCTGTAAGGATGCTTACATCTTTAATTCCCGGGCCATAGAAATCGGCTGCACGTGCGATCAGGGCTTTGAGTCCATCTTCTTTTACGGCAGTCCAGATCATATTGACAACCGCTGCCCTGACCTTGCCTTTTTTGCTTGCCGGCCGTATGGGTAGATCCTCGGTAATGGGATCAAGTTGATCAGGAGCATACATATATATGTTATCGAAGAACACCAGCTTAACTTTGTGATGAATGCATGCATCAATCACATTTCTCATTACCACAGGCCAGTTTTCCTGCCAGGTCCTTGTTTTATATGGAAACCCGACCGTAAGGTAGGCGATCTCCGAGCCTTCCACGGCTTTCATCACCTCTTCAGGGTGCA
>Ga0180435_10006596_pt1 | contig 11124 bp, 10 predicted proteins | sample SS_ome_3_FD_132467 | JGI IMG/M metagenome (GOLD analysis project Ga0180435, IMG submission 132467) | Hypersaline lake sediment archaeal communities from the Salton Sea, California, USA - SS_3_S_1 metaG | ecosystem: Environmental > Aquatic > Non-marine Saline and Alkaline > Hypersaline >...
ACGACTACGACAACGACGCTGCCGGATACTGAACCGCCAGAGCTCGTCGTCACCAGTCCGGCTATGGGAGCGACCGTCGCCGATCCTCAGGTGGTTTTTCGGGGTACCGTCGAGCCCGGGGTGCAAGAGGTGTGGTCGCCTCCCGACCATGAGGCGGTAGTCGATGCCGATGGCAATTGGGAAGTAGCCATCACGTTGTCGTCGGGTCACAACAACATCGTCTTCTCCGCCCTCGACCAGGCAGGTAACGAAGCTATCGTCGAGCAGCTGATCACCTACACGGCACCCATGCCCTGCGAAGGAGCAGAGGTACTCGCTGAGCACGGCTCGACCTACCCGGTCGGGCCCAAGAGCTGGTGTGGAGGGTGGGGATACATCGAATCAATGAGCAGCAGCGAGATCGTCTTCGATCTGATCCAGGTCGACCTCAATGTCCCCGGTGATGAGTCGCAGGGCTGGTCATTCGTCAACGCAAACCCGATGCTCCGCTGGTTGCCATTCAGCTCGACTGTCGAGATCCGAGCCTGTGCTCCGGAGGCTGGATCGTCCGCTCCCGGTATCTGCGGCAACCCGTGGGTCGGCTGGGAAGGCGGCTACAGTCTGTGGACCGTGGCGGACCTCGACGGTTTTGTTGCCGCAAGTGACGAGCTCTGGCGGGTATACGTCGACTCATCCAGCGGGCAAGTCGTGTGGGTCGAGCAATGGTGGATTCCCTAGCGAGAGCCAATCTGAGTGGGGCCGATCGCATCTGCCGCACTCAGGTGTTGCCCATGATGGCTAACCCGGCCCCGACTGCGATGTAGAGGATCCCGGACAGCATCGGCAGATTGGACACTGCCGTCTCCACGCGCGACGACTCCCAGTTGTATCCGTGGCGCAGCACGTGGGCAAGCGAGAAGATGATCGGTCCGATGATCAGCATGAACAGCCCAAAGCCGATCAGGAAGTTGCCACTCATTGTCATCCGGCTCACCGGCGCACATTCGCCGCCCCGGGTGATTTGGCCACCCCAAGCAACGTATGCCCGGTTGTTGATACGGGTGCAGAGGTCGACCCAGTGCGGCTGGAAGAGAAGGCCGGCAACTGCGGCTCCGCTCAACCCGGCGACGAAGAGCAGCGGCCGACGTATCAGCGGTCGCGACAATAAGGCCATATGTCGATCATACGACTCGTCGCCGGTTGCGTGAATCAGGATTCCCCGAACGGCGTATCGCGCACGATGTCGGGCAAATTGCGACGGCGTGCGACGTTGACCCGGAAAGTCTGCGTCGGGTGCATGTCGGCGCCGGTGCGCGATTGGGCTTCGCCGAGGAGCCGACGGAGTCGGTCAACCTGGCCGCGGAGTCGATTGTTGTCGGCCTGGAGCTCCAGGATGCGGCGTACGCCCTCCAGATTGACTCCCTCCGCCGTGAGTTCCTGGATCAGGCCCAGTCGCTCCAGATCCTCATCGGAATAGCGGCGCGTGCCGCCCGGGGTGCGAAATGGCTCGATCAAGCCCTTCCGCTCATAGATGCGGAGCGTCTGGGGATGAACACCGGCCAGTTCGGCCGCCACCGAGATTATGTAGACAGCGTTGCTCTTGCTCATTGGTCACACCCCCAGGTGCGATCGTGGATTGTCGTCGGGGTTTTGCCTGCGGTACTTCTTCAGGAGCTCTTCACCTTCGCTGGTTAGCTGCTCGGGTATGGTCACCGACACAACTACCAGCAGGTCGCCGCGATTTCCCTTGCCGTCCTCAACACCGTGGTCACGAACCCGGAACGTCCTGCCGGTTTGTGTTCCCGGGGGGATCCGGAGCCGTACCTTGCCTTCGAGCGTCGGCACATCGATCTCGGCTCCGAGGGCGGCCTCGATGAAGGTAATCGGTACGTCGATAGTCAGATTCTTGCCGCTGCGCCCGAAGATCGGGTGCTCGGCGACTCGCACAGTCACATAGAGATCACCGGCCGGGCCACCATTGCGACCCGGTCCGCCGCGTCCCCGGACTCGAATACGCGCACCGTCGTTGACACCTTGCGGAATCTTCACTTTGACCGTTTGGCCGTTGATGTTCAATTGCCGGGTCGTGCCCGACACGGCATCGTGGAACGACAGGTTCATCTCGGCGGTCAGATCGTCTCCCGGGCGGGGTCGTGAGCTCACCTGACGACCGAACAGATCGCCCAATCCGCCGAACAAGTCGAACGGCGAGCCGCTACGGCCTCCTCCACCCATCAGATCCTCAACCCGCACGTACTGTTGGGCACCCCCCGGACCACCGACGAAGTAGCCCATTTCCCTGGCGTGGTCATACTCCTTGCGTGTCTCTTCGTCGCCGAGGACCTCGTACGCCTCGTTGACCTCTTTGAAGCGGCTCTCGGCCACCGGATCTCCTGCGTTCTTGTCGGGGTGGTATTGCTGCGCAAGCTTGCGATATGCCTGCTTGATTTCCTTGGCAGACGCGTCGGATTTGACGCCCAGCAGGGCGTAATAATCCGTGTCAAGCCATTCTTTGCGCATCGTGTTCAAGCATGCCTCACTGCGACCAGCGCCGCTCTGACTACTCGTCCCCGCAAGGTGTAACCGCGCCGCATCTCGGATACCAATAGCTCTCCGTCGCCTTCGCCCGGTCCGGTAACGGCCTCATGAACCGCCGGGTCGAACGGGACGTCGCTCGCTGCGATCGGCTCGAATCCGTCGACCGCCAGCGCCTCCATGAGCAGACGATGCGTATCGGCCATGCCGGCAAGCAGTTTCTCTTCGGTCTCGGTCTGGGGCTGATAAGTGAGAGCAGCGTCGAAGCTGTCGAGCGTCGGCAGCAGTCTCTCGATGAGTCGCTGTGACGCCCGCTCGATAATCTCATCTCGTTCCCGCACAGACCGCTTGCGGAAGTTGTCGAACTCCGCGGCGATCCGCTGCATTGTGTCGAGATACCTCGCGGACTGTTGCCGGCTTTCGCCGAGAGCCTCGATCAAGATCGGTACCGCCGCGGCCGGGTCGTCCGGCAGGTCGATGGCAACCTGGGGCGTTTCCGCTCCTTCAGGCTCAGTGACGATTTCGACACCTTCGGCCTGCTCGCCGTCACCGGCGAGCAGTTCCGGTGTCGTCAGATCGGCCGGCGCGCCATCCTCGGGTTTGGCCTGATCACCCACTATGCCTCGTCGCCCTCTTCTACGATCTCCGCCTCATCGACGATCTCAGCATCGACAACGTCGTTGCCCGCCGTGGCTTCGCCACCCTCGCCGGATGCGGCAGCCTCCGCCGCCGAGGCCTCGTAGATCTTCTGTCCGAGGATCTGCGAAGCCTTCATGACCTCGTCGCGAGCGGTGTTGAGGTCGGCCGCCGACGCGTCTTCGCCGAGCAACTTGCGCAGCTCCGCAACCTTGTCGGCTATCTGCTTCTTCTCATCGTCGGTCAGCTTGTCGCCATGCTCTTCGAGCAGTTTGTCGGTCTGGTAAGCGGTGTGATCCGCCTGGTTCCGGGCCTCGGCAATTTCCCGGCGCTGCGTGTCGTCGTTGGCGTGCTCCTCGGCATCCTTGACCATGCGGTCAATTTCGTTCTGGTCGAGGGCTGTACCGCCCGTGATGGTGACCTGCTGGGTCTTGCCGGTGCCCAGGTCCTTTGCGGAAACCGACACGATTCCGTTGGCGTCGATGTCGAATGTGACCTCGATCTGCGGTACCCCGCGCGGAGCCGGAGCGATTCCCGGCAACTTGAAGCGGCCGAGGGACTTGTTATCGGCGGCCATTGCTCGCTCGCCTTGCAGCACGTGGATTTCGACCTCGGGCTGACCGTCGGCAGCAGTCGTGAAGATCTCGCTGCGGCGAGTCGGGATAGTCGTGTTGCGTTCGATCATCTTGGTGAAAACACCGCCCTCGGTCTCCACCCCGAGCGTCAGCGGAGTCACGTCGAGGAGCAGAATGCCGGAGACGTCGCCCTTCAGCACGCCGGCCTGGACCGCTGCGCCGAGGGCGACGACCTCATCCGGGTTCACGCCCTGGTGCGGTTCCTTGCCGGCTAGCTCCTTGACGAGCTCCTGAACGGCAGGCATACGGGTTGAGCCGCCCACCAGGATGATGTGGTCGATCTCATCGACCGTGACCCCGGCGTCCTTGACGGCCTGCTGGAAGGGAGAGCGGGTGCGCTCAACCAGGTCGTCGGTCAACTTGCGGAATTCGGCTCGGGTCAGCTTCTTGAGGAGGTGTATCGGACCGGCATCTGTGGCGGTGATGAAGGGGAGGTTCACCTCGGTCTCGGCTACGGAGGAGAGCTCGATCTTGGCCTTCTCCGCAGCTTCCTTGAGACGGGTCAGCGCCATCGGGTCCTGGGACAAATCAACGCCATGCTCGTTCTTGAATTCCTTGACCAGCCATTCCATGACCCGGTCGTCCCAGTCATCACCGCCGAGATTGGTGTCGCCGCTCGTGGACTTGACCTCGAAGACTCCCTCGCCGATCTCCAGCACGGACACGTCGAAAGTCCCGCCACCGAGGTCGAAGACGAGGATCAAGTGGTCGTCGCTCTTGTCCATTCCGTAGGCGAGTGAGGCAGCGGTCGGCTCGTTGACGATACGCAACACCTCGAGACCGGCGATCTGGCCGGCTTCCTTGGTTGCTTGTCGCTGAGCGTCACCGAAGTAAGCAGGGACCGTGATGACGGCCTCGGTCACCGGCTCTCCCAGGTACTTCTCGGCGTCACGCTTGAGCTTCATCAGGATTCGCGCCGAGATCTCCTGGGACGTGTACTTCTTGCCGTCGATCTCAATCGACCAGTCTTCGCCCATGTGGCGCTTGACCGAACGTACCGTGCGATCTGGATTGGTTATCGCTTGTCGCTTTGCCTGCTCACCGACGAGTACTTCGCCGTTCTTCGCAAAAGCCACGACCGACGGAGTGGTGCGCTGTCCTTCTGCGTTGGCGATGACCTGGGGATCGTTGCCGTCGAGTGTGGCCACAACCGAATTGGTTGTGCCGAGGTCGATACCTACCGCTCGTGCCATTGTGGTTTGCTCCTCGTGGATGAAAGATCTAGCTGAGTTGAGTATACACAAAAGGTATAACTTGAGTCTAGGGTTGTCATATTCCATTATCGTCCGGTTCGGGCTGAGTCGGGATCGCATAGCGTCACCACCACAGCTAACTTCGCGAAGGCAGCAGGTAGGAGTGGGCCTTTGACCAGCAGAGCGATCAATTACCGGCGGGTACCGCGTGTACTGCTCTGGTTGGGGGGGCTCTGGCTGGCCGTGATGCTCGTGGCATTGGTTTGGGGCATCGGCAATGCCGAATCCAAACTGCGGGAGGCCGCAAGAGACTACCTGGAGGAGACCGGTCTCGAGATTGCCGTGGATATCTCGGGGCGGGACGCAACGCTTTACGGGTCGGTTGACAGCGACGATGAAGAAGGCCGGATCGTGTCCGGTGTAGACGCCATCCCCGGGGTGCGATCCGTCAACAGCGAGCTGATCATTGTGGAGCCTCCTGCGCCGGAAATCATCGCCCCCCGGGTTTCGATGCGCTTGGTCGGCGATGCGGTTTCCCTGCGGGCCACGCTCGCCGATGCTGATCAGGCCGGGGTCATGCTTGCAGCTGCCCAAGAGCAGTACGGCGCTGATCGGGTGATCGATTCGCTGGTTGTGTCCGAGAACGTCGCCGATGCGCAGTGGCTGGGGCGGATCAAGAACGTCTTCGGCCATCTCGCCGAGCTGCGCAAGGGAGGGTTCGTAGTCGACGATTCGGGCTTCATCCTCGAAGGCGAGGTCATCTCCGATCTGGTGAGAAAGGAGATGGAGAGTGAATTGGCCCTCGTGCTGGGAGATGCCGTTGCCTTCGCTTCGAATCTGTCACTCGCAGTGCTGCCGGAACCCACCTTCAGCGCATCCGGATCGGAAAGCCTGCTCACGCTGCGGGGGCAGGTCCCCAACCAGGAATCGGTCGAGGCGATCGCCGGGGCGGCCCGGCGCCTCCATCCCGGCGCCACTATCACCAACTCGTTGCGCGTCAGCGAGGTGGCAGGAGCGAGCTGGCTGGAGTCGATAGATGGATTGCTCGACGTAGTGACTCGCCTCGATCCGTGGACGATCGAGGTGAGGCAGGGAAGGGTGACCATAACGGGCACGAGCGCCGATCCGGACCTTGTCAACGCCATCGACGTTCTCGCCACAGAGGTTGTTGCCGGTCAGCTCGACGTGACTACCGAGGTCGAATTGGATCCCGAAGCGGTTGCTGTGCGGCTGTCACAGTTACTCCTAGGAGTCGAGATGTTTGCGGCTGGGGAGACGACGCTGTCTACGGAGGGGCAAACGGCGCTCGACGAAGCGGTCGGGATCATCCAGGCTTATTCCGAAGTCCGACTGATCGTGGCTGCGCACACGGACAATCAGGGTGACTCGGATGGTCTCCTGTTGTTGTCGGTGCAGCGTGCCGAGGCTGCCGTTGCGTATTTGGTGTCCGCGGGAATTGCTGAAGAAAGACTGATCGCAATCGGGTACGGTGATGCGCAACCAATTGCTGACAATGCGACCGACGAAGGCAGAGCACAGAATCGCAGGATCGAGTTCCTGATAGACCAAGGAGAGCAGTAGATGTTGGATGGAGTTGAGTGGGCGGCAGCCGAGATTGTCTTCTACATGCTGCTCGCAACGTTGATCGGCTTTGCCATTGCGTACGTGTTCATTCGCTGGTTTCAGACGGGATCAATAGCGGACAGCTTTGAGGCCGAGCTGGCTGCCCAGCAGGAACTCACCCGCAAAGCGGAGCATCGTCTGATTGAGAGCAACGAATCCCTCGACAAGGTACAACTAGAGCTCAGAGGCGAACAACAGCGTGTCGGCAAGCTGCAAGCAGAGCTGGAAAGCGCCAAGACTGCCCTGGCCGAGCTAGAGGCTGCCACCCCGGACGAGTCGGAGGTGGCACAGCTGCAGGCCGATCTCGAGTCGAGTCGCGCCGAGACGGCCGAAGCGGTACGCCAAATCGCCGAGCTGGAGTCGGCGAAGACCGCCTCGGATGAAGCCGCCGGGGACCGAGCAGAAACGGTCGAGAAGCTCGAACAAGATCTGGCGGAAGCGCGTCTCGAGGCAGTGGCGCTGCAGCAGCGGGTCACCGAACTCGAGTCCGCCGTTGCGGAGTGCGCGGGGCGGCGTGACGAACTGGAGTCGCAGGTCGAAGAGTTGGCAGCGGCGCGGATTTCCGGAGAGGTGGCTGAAGAAACCGGACCGGCACCCGAATTCCCAGCGCCATCGGACCGAGAGGCGCCTTCGCAGGAAGAAGGCCTCGAGCGTATCGCCGAGATCGCCGCGCGAACCGCCGGTGCGGGACCGCGGGCCGACGATGATCTCAAGAAGGTGCACGGGATCGGCCCGAAGCTCGAACGCACGCTGAAGGATCTAGGGATCTCGAGTTACCGCCAGATCGCCAATTTCGAGGCGGACGACATCTCCTACGTGACGGCAGCCCTAGATGCCTTCAAAGGTCGCATCGAGCGCGATGACTGGATGGGCAGCGCCGCCGCCGAGCACATGAAGAAGTACGGCGAGCCGGCCTGATCATCGCGTAGATATGTAGGCCACAAGGGCCTCGATCTCCTCGTCAGTCAAGCTGACGACCTGCATCAGCCCGGCAGGGAAGCCTGACACGACCTTGGCATCGGGCGAGCGAATTGACTCAGCGATGTAGCCGGCGGTCGCGGTGACTGTCGACCCATCGGTGAGGGTGACCGTCGAACCGGCCAGGCCCGCCCATGACGGACCCAATCCGACGCTGCCGTCGGTGGAGTGGCAGTTGCGACATCCGCGGTCGGTCGCGAGATCGGACCCCAATGCCACATAGTCAACCGCGACCGTGGTTGTCGTCGGGGCCACCGTGGTTGAGGTTGTCGTGGTGGTCGTTGTTGTGGTCGTCGGGGCCGCCGTCGTGGTGGCAATCGTCGTTGTTGTCGACGTTGTCGTTGTCGACGTCGTTGTCTCTGTGGGCGGAGTCGTGGTGGTGGTGGTGGTGGGAGCTGCGGTCGTGGTTGTCGTCGTCGACGTCGCGGCCGTCATCGACGTCGCGGCCGTCGTCGACGTCGCGGCCGTCATCGAAGTTGTGGTCGTCGTTGGTCCGGTCGTTGGAGCCGCCGTCGTCGATTCAGCCGCGTTCGAACAGCCTGAGAGCACAAGCATGATTGCGGCGAGGATTAGCCGTCCCATTTCCCGATTATCGACCCATTTACGATTTAGCTGAGGTTCCGATCAGCGGCCATTACTCATTTCTTCGATCCGGGCAGCCAGATCGATGTCCCTGTTGGTCAGGCCGTTGCGGTCGTGAGTCGTCAGCGCAATCGAGACTTTGTTCCAACGGATGTCGATGTCGGGATGATGATCGACTATCTCCGCAATCAGGGCGACACGCACAACGAACCCGATGGCTTCGTTGAAGTCGGCGAAGGAGTAGGTAGTCCGGATGGTTTCGCCATCGAGCGTCCACCCCGGGAAGTCATCCAGGAATCGTGTTCTTGCTCCAGAATCGAGAATGGTCATCTGTTGCTCCATGTCGGCATCCCCCGGCGGGGGTGTAGCGGTGTTCCCCCTTTGTTCGGTGCCGGCGCCGGGATGTGGCGAGTTTCCTTGGTGTACAGTCCAGGGGGCAGCTGCTGAAGCTGTGCGGGAGAGTCCGGTTTTGGCCGGCGCCGAAGGAGCAACCGCCCCGGGAAACTCTCAGGCAATGGAACCGCATAGATCAGGCGCCTCTGGAAAGTGAGCACATCGTCGATAGGCGAGCGCCTCCACCGAAGGGGAAAACCGGCTTGCCGGTGAATCTCTCAGGTACCGACGACAGAGCGGGGCGGAGACCGAGCCGTTGCGTTCTCTGCGCCGCGACCAAGGAGGTACCGAACATGGGGACAAATAGCACCGGAGCGGCCGAGTTCATCGACCGTCACCTCGGCCCCCGTGATACCGACATCGACTCGATGCTCCAGACCGTGGGACTCAGCAGCCTCGAAGAGTTGACCGATCGTGCCGTCCCGGAGTCCATCAGGCTGAGGGAGGGCCTCGATCTGCCCGCCGCCGACTCCGAACCGGGTGTGCTAGCCCGGCTGAAGCATTTCGGCGCACGCAATAGTGTCTACACCTCTTTGATCGGCATGGGCTACTACGGCACCCACGTCCCGTCTGTGATTATGCGCAATGTTCTCGAGAACCCGGGGTGGTACACGTCCTACACGCCCTATCAGCCAGAGATTTCGCAGGGTCGTCTCGAAGCGATGCTCAACTTCCAGACGATGGTCGCCGACCTCACTGGATTCGACATCGCCAACGCCTCACTGCTCGACGAGGCAACCGCGGTTGCCGAGGCCATGACCATGCTGCGTCGCCTTTCTCGGAGCAATTCAAGTTCCTTCTTTGTTGATCGCGACTGTCATCCCCAGGTCATCCAGGTGGTGCGCACCCGTGCGCTCCCGCTCGATATCGATATTGTCGTGGGCGATCCGGGCGACATCGATGCGGAGGTCGTATTTGGGGTTGTCCTCGCCTATCCGGGAACATCCGGCTTAGTGCGCGATCATCGAGGGTTGATCTCGTCGCTACGAGATGCAGGCGTACTCGTCGCCGTGACTACCGATCTTCTTGCACTGACCCTGCTCACGCCCCCGTTGGAGATGGGGGCGGATGTAGCAGTGGGATCATCGCAGCGTTTTGGTGTGCCGCTGATGTTCGGCGGTCCCCATGCTGCGTTCCTCGCTACCCGCGACGACTACAAGCGCGCCCTTCCCGGCCGGCTCGTTGGAGTCTCGCGCGATGAGCAGAACCGGATGGCTCTCCGCCTCGCCCTGACGACGCGGGAGCAGCACATCCGACGGGAGAAGGCAACATCCAACATCTGCACCGCCCAGGCGTTGCTTGCCGTCATGGCGGGACTCTACGGGATCTGGCACGGACCGGAGGGACTCCGTGCCATTGCCGGTGAGGTGCATCGCCTGACAACGGATTTGGCCGGTCGTCTGATCGGCGGCGGGGTCGAGGTGGCCAACGACACCTGGTTCGACACTCTCACGGTGCGAGTACCGGCACGAGCGGAAGAGGTCGTCGCCGCAGCTGAAGACCGCAAGATCAATCTGCGGCTCGTCGATCCGGACCACGTCGGGGTATCGCTGGATGAGACCAGCACCGACGAGATCGTTGCCGCTGTTGCTGAGGCCTTTTTCGTCCACGGGTCGGCGATTGTGCCCAAGATCGGCATCCCCGATGACCTGCGCCGTACCAGCGGATTCATGACCCACGCGGTCTTTCACAGCTACCGCAGCGAAACGGAAATGATGCGCTACCTGCGCCGCCTCCAGGGCCGTGACATTGCTCTCGATCGGTCGATGATTCCACTTGGTTCCTGCACGATGAAACTAAACGCAGCCACCGAGATGGCGGCGGTCAGTTGGCCGGAGTTCGCGGACATCCATCCGTATGCTCCGCTGGAACAGGCGGCCGGATATCTGGAACTGATCGGCGATGTGGAGCGGTGGCTGGCTGAGGTAACGGGCTACGACGCAGTGTCACTGCAGCCGAACGCCGGCTCACAGGGTGAGTACGCCGGTTTGCTGGCTATCACCTCATATCACGCAAGTCGCGGAGAAGGCCATCGCAACATCTGTCTGATTCCTGCATCGGCTCATGGCACGAATCCGGCCAGTGCAGTGATGGCCGGCCTGCAAGTTGTTGTTGTCGCCACCGACGACGCAGGCAACGTCGACCTGGTAGATCTCGAGGAGAAGGCGGCAAAGCACCGCGACAACCTCGCTGCGTTGATGATCACATATCCCTCTACCCACGGTGTGTTCGAGCAAGACGTTCGTCGAGTCTGCGATGTGGTGCACGAGAACGGCGGTCAGGTCTACATAGACGGAGCCAACCTGAACGCGCTGCTCGGCTTGGCCAAGCCCGGCGAGTTCGGCGGCGACGTGTCGCATCTGAACCTGCACAAGACGTTCGCTATCCCGCACGGTGGCGGTGGTCCCGGGGTCGGCCCGATTGGTGTGAAGAAGCATCTGGAGCCTTTCCTGCCGGGTCATCCGCTGGTCAACGACCAGGCAGGGTCGCGGGATGGGATCGGGGCGGTTGCTGCCGCGCCTTGGGGATCAGCCGGGATTCTGCCGATTTCCTGGGCCTATATCGCACTC
>Ga0180435_10006597_pt1 | contig 11124 bp, 5 predicted proteins | sample SS_ome_3_FD_132467 | JGI IMG/M metagenome (GOLD analysis project Ga0180435, IMG submission 132467) | Hypersaline lake sediment archaeal communities from the Salton Sea, California, USA - SS_3_S_1 metaG | ecosystem: Environmental > Aquatic > Non-marine Saline and Alkaline > Hypersaline > Sediment...
ACCATCCGGAGCTGGTTCGCCGTTCCCCGCGGGTGTAGATGCGGACGGCAATACCGAAGGCGAGGGCGATGAAGAAAAGAAGACCGCTGCCGCATCTGGCGGCATTCGAGGCAAGCTGCCGTTGATCCTCGGCGCTGTGGCCGCTGTCATCGTTTTGGCTTTGGTCGTGCCTGGGATGTTCGGCGACAATGATGCCGAGGTTGCCGATGGCGGCGACAACACAGAAGACACCACCGACGATGGCGCCGATGCTGACGAAACAACACCTGATGATGACAGCGGTAAGACGGCTGATGATGCGCGAGGCGGCGACGATACGACGGGTGGGAATAATGCGTCTGGTGGCTCGACCTTGACGACAGGACGCAACGACGGCGACACAACGCCCAGCGTGAGTAATCCACCGGATACGATCGTTGGTGGCGGCGGCGTGACGACCCCGCCTGATGGGCCCGGTGTGACGGTGGATCCCCCTGACATGCCGGGCTTGCCTGGTGGCGCCACGGTGATTGGGTCGGGTGACGGCCCCGATGTGGTCATCGCGCCGGGGCCTGGTACGGGCGGGGGGACTGTGATTCCGTCTGATCCGGGCGGTCGACCAACGGTCGAACCGGGGCCGGGATCAACTCCGCCGATTGATCCAGTTCCGTCGACACCTTCTGATCCTCCGCCGCCGATTGATCCCGGCCCATCAACTCCCCCCGATCCAACGCCGCCAGCCAGCGCCAGTCCGCAAGAGACTGCGGCAGTGAATCGGGCGCTCCAATCGGCGATGGGGGCGCTCGCCAGTCGTGACGCCAGTGGCGCCCAGCGGGAAATCGCCGCGGCAGCCGGTCAGGCGAGGTCGCCCGAGATGCAGGCCAAGGTCGAGCGGCACAAGGTGCTTGCCGACTACGTCAGCCAGTTCTGGAACGCCTACAGCGAGGGCCTAAAGAACCTACGAGCGAACACGCCCGATTTGGTCGTGGAAGGGCAGCGGGTCGCAGTGGTCGAGGTCTCGGCCACCGAGATCGTCTACCGCGACCGGGGCAAAAATAAGCGGAAGTCGCTGGGCGAACTGCGGACGCCGACGATCCTGGCGATTGCCGACAGTTGGTTTGACAACAGCCCCGCCAACAAGGTGATGAAGGGGGCGTTTCACGCGGTCTCGCCCGAAGGCGATCGAGTGGAAGCCCGGCGGCTCTGGCAGGAGGCCCAACGATCCGGCGTCGATATCGGCGATTTGATCAGCGTGCTGGATGATTCGTACTAAAAGGGGTGGAGGGGCCAAACTGATCGCGGCCTGGCATTCCGTTGCTCGTATCGGATCATCTGAAGGAGGCGGTTATGAAACGACCTCTGCTTGGTCTGCCTCTCTTTGAAGTGTTTTTCTCCGTCATGTTGCTCGGAGCGGTCTTCCTTTCCGTCGTTGCGAGTTTGTTTTTCTGATCACAGTTGCGGGGACGCGAACGGGCTTGTTTCCTGAGGGCCACCCAAATTCACTCCGGCCCTCGCCCTTGACCATCTGTCCGCGCAACCGGTACGATGCCGGGCTACCTTTATCCGCCCATCCTTCCCGTCTCGACTGCCTCTCTTATGCCTGAACCCCGCGAAGATCTGCGAAACGTTGCGATTATTGCCCACGTCGATCATGGCAAGACGACGTTGGTTGATTGCATGTTGCGCGAGAGTGGACAATTCCGCGAGTCGCAGCTTTCGGGCGAGCAGATTCTGGATACCAATGATCTGGAACGGGAACGCGGCATCACGATTCTCGCCAAGAACATCGCGATTCCCTACCAAGGCGTGAAGATCAACATCATCGACACACCAGGTCACGCCGACTTTGGTGGCGAGGTGGAACGCGTGTTGGGGATGGCCGACGGCTGCCTGGTGTTGGTCGACGCCGCCGAAGGCCCGATGCCGCAAACGCGGTTCGTGCTCGGCAAGGCGCTCGAAGCGGGCCTGAAACCGATCGTCGTGATCAACAAGATCGACCGTGGCGACGCCCGGCCGCACGAAGTGGTCGACGAAGTGCTCGACCTGTTTTTGCAGTTGGAGGCCGATGACTCGCTGGCCGACTTCCCCTATCTGTTCGCCAGTTCGAAGCAGGGGTTCGCCACCGATGATCCGGACGTACCGAGCGATACGATTCGCCCGTTGATGGATCTGATCCTCCGCGAGGTGCCGGCCCCGGTCGTTGATGTGGGCGAACCGTTGCAGATGCTGGTCACCACGCTCGACTGGTCGGATTACGTCGGCCGGATCGCGATTGGGCGTGTTCATGCCGGTACGATCCGTAAGGGACAGAATGTCGTACTCATGCAGACCGGCGACCGTGAGACGCCGGGCAAACTCGCGTCGGTTTACACGTTCGATAAGCTCGGTCGCAACGAAGTGCACGAGGCAGACGCCGGCGACATTGCCGCGGTGGTTGGGCTTGCGGATGTCGAGATCGGCGACACGATCTGCTGTCCTCTAACGCCGCACGCATTGCCGCGGGTGGCGGTCGACGAACCCACGCTACGGATGACGTTCAGCATCAACAGTTCACCGCTCGCGGGCAAGTCAGGCAAATACGTCACCAGTCGACACTTGCGCGAACGGCTGATGCGAGAATTGGAGCGGAACGTGGCGTTGAAGGTCGAGCCGATCGCCGGCACCGAACAGTTTGCCGTTTCCGGCCGCGGTGTGCTGCACCTCTCCGTGTTGATCGAAACGATGCGGAGGGAGTCGTACGAGCTTTCCGTCGGCAAGCCGGAGGTGATCTTCCGCACACGTGACGGCGTGGTCGAAGAACCGTTCGAAACACTGGTCGTCGAGACGCCGAACGATCAGACCGGTCCCGTGATGGAGTTGGTCGGTGCTCGCCGCGGGCAGTTGTTCGAAATGGCCAGTCGCGGCGACTACACGGTGATGACGTTTTCCATTCCCGCCCGCGGGTTGATCGGTCTTCGCACGCGGTTGCTCAACGCCACGCAGGGCACAGCCGTCATCAATCATCGCTTCGAAGGCTACAAACCCAAGGAACAGGCGATCCCGGGACGGGCGACCGGCACACTGGTTTCGATGGTTGCCGGCAAGGTAGTGGCTTTTGCACTCGATACGTTGCAGCAGCGCAGCGAACTGCACGTGGCGCCTGGCGACGTCGTCTACGAGGGCATGATCGTCGGTGAAAACAGCCGTAGCGGCGACATGGAAGTGAACCCGACCAAGGAAAAGAAGCTGACAAATATCCGCGCCGCCGGCAGCGACCGCAATATCTTCCTGAAGCCGCCTCGACGTCTCTCCCTCGAAGAAGCCCTCGAGTTTATCGAGGAAGACGAACTAGTCGAGGTCACGCCCACCGAGATCCGCCTCCGCAAGATCTTGCTGAAAGAGACCGACCGCCGCAAAGCCAACCGAGCCGCGAAGTCGGCGCAGGGATGATAGCAGGTCTTGCTCAGTCCTGCTTCACGCTATCCAACGCCGCCTGCAGGGCTTTGCGCGCAGCCACTTCTTTCTCGGGATGCTTGTTTTGATTCGACTGGGCAGGGGGCTGCCAAATTTCGACCACCGGACGCAGTTGGCCGCGGTTGGTGAGTATGTACTCCCGGTTTCGCACGTGCCGAGCATCGCCGTTCTGGGCGTGAATCCACTCGCGCGGTTTGCCCCGTTTGTCGAGTAGTTGCGGCACGAAGCTGCGGCCGTGAATCTTGGCAGCGGGCAAGGGAGCGCCTGCCAGTTTACACAGCGTGGGGCACAAGTCCGAGAAGTCAATCAAATCGTAGCACGTCGAACCCGCCTCAATCTTGCCCGGCCAGCGCACGATCAGCGGCACACGTGTGCCTCGGTCAGTCATCGAGCCCTTGCCGCCGCGAATCTCCTTACCATCCCCCCACGTGTTGGTGATGCGGCGATCTGTGCCGTTGTCGGCCAGGAAGATGAACACGGTGTTGTCTGCGATGCCCAACTCGTCGACCGTCTGCATCAAGCGGCCGACGCACTTGTCCATGTATTTCACCAAGTCGGGGAAGTACCTTGGATTGCCCAGCCCCGTTGCGGAATCGGGTCGGCAGCTCTTGTCCTCGCTGTCCGGCGTCGGTACCCAAGGAAAGTGCGGCAACAAACAGGTGTAGTAGGCCAAGAACGGTTTCTTCTTCGCAGCATTGGTTTTGATGAAATCAGTCAGGAATTCGACGTTTACGTCCGGGCCGTATCGATCAACGATTTCTTCCGCAATGATCTCGCCGTTGCGGAGGAAATGCGGCTTTTGAAACCGCTGCGTTTTCGATTCGTCGTTGCGAAAGATTTGCCAGCACTGGTACTGGTCGAAGCCGAAATCGTTGACTGTGTTGCGTTCGTGCAGGAAACTGAGCTGCCACTTGCCAGCAATCGCGGTTGTATAGCCGACCTGCTTGAGTTGCCGGGCAAAGCTCGGTTGATCGGTGTGCAGATAGGTTTCTGCATGGCGATCCGCGTCGAAAATGACAATCTTCAGGCCGTTTGTCAGCGGATAGCGTCCCGTCAACAGAGTGGCTCGCGAAGGCGAACACAACGGGTTGGAAAAACAGTGCGAAAACCGCATGCCTTGCGCCGCTAGTCTGTCGAGATGTGGCGTATCATGGGCCGTACCGCCGTATGTCGATAGGCACTCGATGCCCAAGTCGTCGGCAAGGATGACCACGAAGTTGGGTTTGCGTGTCTCTGCCGTGGGCTCGACCGCCAGAGCGGCGAAGGTGAAAGCAATAACCAAAACTAGAAACAATCGGTTGTGTAACACTTCAGCGGTCTGAAGCACGTCATTCCCGCGCAGGCGGGAATCCAGGGAGCTGGGTTGATCGGCTAGATTCCCGCCTGCGCGGGAATGACGCGAATGAGGCCGTCTATTGCTCCTTGCTTCAGATGGCTGAAGTGTTACTCGGTTGTGAATCGTTGTGTGAGTCATCGTGTCCATCTCTTGGATGTCTCCCAATTGGGCCGCGCGATACGGCATGGCAAGATTTGTGCGACGACGCGTTCTATCGAACGCACTTATCGCCTTTATTCGGCACTGGATGTCTCCGTGAATCCGCCATGCTTGCCGATCACGGCAGGTCCTCGAAACGCCACTCGAAGCGAGTGACGGTCGCGCCGTCTTCCAGGTAGGTCACGGACGAGAATCCGCGGCAGCACTTGAGGATCTCCGTGCCCGTTTGCATTTGCGAGAGGACGAACGGCAGCATCTGCTCGGCGTCGCCGCCCTCGGCTGCAAACCCTTGGCGAATACCGTAATCGACCCACGGCGAGATGGCGTCGAGCATTCCCGCCATGTTGAAGTGTGAGGCGGAGGCGATCGGTTTGTCTTGGTATTCACCGATTAGCGAACCAGCGGCGACCGTCGTTTTCGCCAGCAGACGCTCGGTTTGTTCGAGCGTGATTGTCAACGCCAGCACAGACCCCGACAACCCAGCATTTGGGAAGAGTTTGCGATCGAGGCCGACTTCCGGCGGTAGCGGATAGAAGAAGCTCTCTCCGCCGGCAACCGTCTTTTTCTGCGGAGCCGGCAACGTCATGAGCGGCACTTCTTCGGGAGAAAGCTCTGCCAACTTGGCGATGAAGCTGTTGGCGACGTGATAATACTCGGCAATGCCCTTCTTCAGTAGATCGGCGTCGCTGACACCGACAATGATGGCCAGTTCCGGGGCCGGCAGCGGTTGCTCGGCGGGCGGCATTGCCATGTGCCACTGCTTGCTTGCCGTCTTCATGTCGAACACGACACCGGCCTGTCCGTCGGCCAGAGCCGGTATCAGCATGTTGCGGTTGGCGGCGTCGATTCGTTTCACCAGCGGCAGCATTTCGTTCGTGATGCGGTCGTAAAGCTCCAAGTCATCACCCTCGAGCGTGCCGCGAGCGAAGTCGTCCCCGTAGCCGAAGAGACGCTGTATCCATTTTGTGAATGTTTCGTACGATTGGGGCGATTGCTTGGTGCGGTTCACGCTGAACGCGATCGGATCGCCGCCGACATGATTGAGCAAAGTCAGCGGCTTCGAGGCGTCTTGCGATAGGTTTTCCGTCCAATTGTAGATGTACCCCTCGAACCCCTTGTCGCTGAGGTAGGCGAATTGCAGATGGGCGCCAGGTTCGGGGATCACTCCCTTGATGTCGTGGGCGAACTCAGCAACATCTTTGAGGATGCGGTCGCGGAGTGGCGGGCCAAGCTCTGCCGGAATGAGCTCGGCGGCGATCTCTTTCAGGGCATCCATGTCATCCGGGTGGCTGCTCATCTGTGAGATGAACGCTTCGCTCGTGTAGGCGATGCTGGTCAGGTCGCGGTTGGCGTGTTTGCGCAGGGGCTCCAGCTCCAGACGGTCGACCAGTAGGTCGCCCTGTCCGAATGTAGCCAGGTGGTCGTTGTTGTCGCCAATCGAAAGCAGCACGTAGTCTTCCATGACGCCGAGACTGACGGTAAGCGTCTTCTTTTTCAGCTTGTCGACGAGTTCATCGTACTGCCCCTCGTGTTCTTCGATCTCTTCGAATTCGATTTCCTCCCAGGGAACCATCGAACCGTCAAGCGTGAGTACAAGAAACTCGCCCGAGCCGATCGTTTGGGGTTTGAGTCGGCCCTGCAACATCGGCTCTTGAGCCAGTGCCTGTGCGGCGAGGCCTTCGAGCATTTTCAAATGCTTCTTGGCGGAGTCGACCGATTGCACCTTGCAACCGATTACGAGGTCGGGAACGCGAATGCGATCGGCGTTTTCTTCGAGGGATTCGAGAATGGCGCGAAGCTGCGCGGTCTCGTCTTCTGCGCCCGGTCCGCCGGCCATGATCCCTTGGAGTTGTTCCAGCGATCCCCACTGCTGAGCGGCGTTGATTTCCTGAAACACGTCGAATAGCTCGCCCCAATCGCCCGAACCGTAGACGAAGATCTCGTCCGAAAACATCTCGATGACGAGGTCGTTGATTTCCTTGACGGCCGGGTCGGCAAGCATCGCCTCGTACTGGGCCATCGGCTCCTTCATTTGTTCGAGAGCCATCTGCATGATCGGCATCGTCTTCAGTTTGGCGATGGCGTTGCTGGCCATCACCTTGTCGAAGATCTGTCGATTGCGAAGCGACGTGCCATACATGGCCGCATCGGCCGGGATAAGCTTCAATGACGTATCTTCGCGGAGATTCGTCTCGGCAAACGCGGGCGTGACCGCGCTCACGACTAGTATCGCGATGAGCGCACCAACGAGGACCAAATTGTGACGGAACATCTTTCCCCCCTTCATTTCGATGAGAATGTTTGAATCGCAGCCCAAATCGACCGCTTTGTGAGCAACCGTGCCTTGATTCTTAGCGTTTCGGGGGGATCTGGCAACCATACCCGGAAACCTAGTTGACAATCAGGGCCAAAAACGGTTATTTTTGATAGGTCAAAAAAAACATTTTGATTGTCCGTGACCGGGGTCGTCATTATGAATCCACTTGTGTTGTTGCTGTTGGGATTTGCCTTCATCGCGCTGGGGCTCGTTCTGTTTTGGCCGGGGCGAGGATCCTATTGGAAGTGGCGGCGCTATCAACGCCTTGGTGAACGGGGCATCATCGAAGACGCTCTCAAGCACATGCACCAGCTAGAGTTCGAGGGGCGGCGAGCCAATGTCGACACGATTTCCGGTGCTTTGCAGGTCACGCGCAACCGCGCCGCCAAACTGGTTGAGAGTTTGGAGCATCTGGGACTCTCTGAGACCGATGCCGACGGTTGCCGGCTATCGGCTGATGGGCAAGGCGAGGCTCTGCGTATCGTGCGTGTCCATCGGCTGCTCGAACAGTACTTGGCCGAACAGACTGGTTGGGATGAAACCGATTGGCACGAGCAGGCAGACCAGCAAGAGCACTTCCTTTCTGCTGACGAAGTCGATCAGCTTGCTGAGCAGATGGGATACCCCCGCTACGACCCGCATGGCGATCCGATTCCCACGGCAGAAGGCGAGATTCCGCAAGCCCAGGGTGTGCCGCTCAATTCGCTTTCGAGTGCCAACCATGTGGTGGTTGTGCACGTGGAAGACGAACCAGATGCGATCTACGCTCAGCTTGTCGCCTTGGGTATTTCTGTTGGATCACGACTGCGGATCATTGAGGCGACCCCACAAAGAATACGCATCGCGGTCGACGGCGTTGAGCATATTTTAGCGCCGGTAGTTGCCGCGAACCTCACCGTGGTTGAGCTGCCCAAGGATCAGGCGCCGCAGGTGGCCGCCCGACGTCTATCGGACTTGGCGATTGGCGAGTCGGCCGAGGTGGTCGACATTGCGCCCGCCTGCCGCGGCGTGCAACGGCGTCGGTTGCTTGATCTAGGCGTCGTCCCGGGCACGGTTATTCAGGCGGAACTTGAAAGCTTGTCCGGCGACCCCACCGCCTACAGCATTCGCGGCGCTACGATCGCACTTCGTCGACGCCAAGCCGATTGGATTTTGGTCACCCCCAGCTAGAACACACGAATCATGACCACGCAGCCCACCAACGATCCCCCGCCTCCCGAAAACGTCGTCCAGCTTATTCGCATGGGCGTGTCTGCCGACAAGTCGGACTATGTCGTCGCCTTGGCTGGCAATCCCAACGTTGGCAAGAGTACGGTCTTCAACACCCTGACCGGTTTGCGGCAACACACGGGTAACTGGCCCGGCAAAACGGTAGCACGTGCGGAGGGGGCGTTCCATTTCGACGGACGCACGTTCAAGATCGTCGACCTGCCCGGCACGTATTCGCTGATGGCGGCCACGCCCGACGAGGAAGTCGCCCGAAACTTCATCCTCTTTGGCAAGCCGCACGTGACGGTGATCGTCGTCGACGCTTCGCGTTTGGAACGGAATCTGAATCTTGCGTTGCAAGTGCTCGAAATCACCGATCGCGCGGTGATCTGCCTGAACTTGATGGACGAAGCGGCGAGACACGGCATCGAGGTCGATCACGAGCAGTTGTCGAAGGATCTCGGAGTGCCGGTTGTGCCGACATCCGCTCGGTTCGGCAAAGGCACGGACGACTTGCTTGAAGCGATTCACGAAGTCGCCCAGCGAGATACGCCGATCAGGGCGGCGGCGATCGCGAAGAAGCCGAAACGACTGGAAGTTGCCCTTTCGAAATTGGCGGATCAGTTGCGCGGAATCGCGCCGTCTCTCCCAAACGCCGAGTGGGTCGCCATGCGGCTGCTCGATGGCGACGCCCGCGTTGCCGAGGCGATCCGCAAAGGCGAGCTATCTTCGCTGTCGGCCATCGATGAAAAGGGGGAGGGGGCCGTCGCGGCGACATCGACAACGTCTGCCACGACCGCCGATGCCGAAGCCATCTTACGATCGGTTTCTGAACTGCGGTGGGAGGTCGGCCCGAGGTTCCACGAAGAACTGGTCGAGTCGCTCTACGCCGAGGCCGGCAAGATCGCCGACCGCGTGGTAACCCGCCCCGGTGAGGCCGAGAAGAAAACGTTCGACCGTACCCTCGACCGCATCGTCACCAGTCGCATACTGGGTGTGCCGCTCATGATCGGCATGCTCGCGGCCGTGCTCTACATCACCGTGCTCGGCGCCAATGTGCCCTCGGGGATGTTGGCGTGGTTGCTGGTAGATACGATTCATCCGATCCTCAAGGAAGGCGCGGCAGCAATCGGCTTGCCGTGGTGGTTGGACGGCCTGCTCATCGACGGTATCTACCTGGCGACGGCTTGGGTCATTGCCGTGATGCTGCCGCCGATGGCGATCTTCTTTCCACTGTTCACATTGTTGGAGGATTTCGGCTATCTCCCGCGGGCGGCCTTTAACCTGGACGGCATGTTCCGCCGTTGCGGGGCACACGGCAAGCAGGCTCTGACGATGTGCATGGGTTTCGGTTGCAATGCGGCAGGCGTGGTCGCCTGTCGAGTCATCGACAGCCCTCGCGAGCGATTGATCGCGATCATCACGAACAACTTTTCGCTCTGCAACGGGCGTTGGCCGACGCAAATTTTGATCGCCTCTGTGTTCATCGGGGCGCTCGTGCCTTCGGCCATGACCGGCGCCGTTTCGGCATTGGCGGTCGTTGGCGTGGCGCTGCTGGGCGTCGGGTTGACATTCGGCGTCTCCTGGGCTCTTTCGCGTACCGTGTTGCGGGGTGAGGCCTCCACATTTAGTATGGAGTTGCCGCCCTATCGACCGCCGCGAATTCTGCAAACCCTCTACACATCGCTGATCGACCGTACGATCTTCGTACTGTGGCGGGCGATCGTTTTTGCTGTGCCGGCCGGGGCCGCAATCTGGTTGGTCGCCAACATTGAAATCGATGGACTCAGCCTTGCCGCCCACTTCGTGAATTGGACAGATCCACTGGCGGCCGTCTTCGGACTGACGGGCATTGTGTTGCTGGCATACGTCGTCGCTATTCCCGCCAATGAAATCGTGGTGCCAACGATCCTTATGCTGACAGTCTTGCTTGTGCCCGGCATGGCAGAGCTTGGCGAGGGAACGGGCGTCATGTTTGAAAGCGATGACGAAGCAATGGCGAACCTGTTGAATGCCGGTGGCTTCACCCTGCTCACTGCGGTCAGCCTGATGCTTTTCAGTCTGCTCCATAACCCATGCAGCACAACGATCTACACGATTTGGAAGGAGACCGGCAGCGTCCGCTGGACGGTGCTCGCCTCCCTCTTACCGCTCGTGATGGGTTTTGTCGTCTGCTTCTTTGTCGCCCAGTTCTGGCGATTGCTGGCCGGTTGAATCGCGGTTCGAAGCTGACGCGCTTGTTGCAATTCGCCCAAAGTTCGGCCCGCCGCAAATTGGACCAAAGGTTCATTTTCGCGCGCGAAAATCGTAGTTGCGTCTTTTGCGAAAGGGCGATGTGGTTCATCTGGATTCTGCGTACTTGGGAACTCGCGTACCAATCCACTGTCGATCCGGGGCAGGCAGATTATCCACCACAGAGAGCTTGGCGCGGCGGGGCCGCAACCAAAACGACTACCGCAGAGTTCGCAGAGGAAAGAAAGGGAAAGGGAGAAGGAAAGGATTGTTGATTTCTGATCTCGAGTGGCATCTGAAATCAGAAGACAGCCATTCTTCGGTTCTTTCTCTGCGGTTCAAGAACTCCGCGTTGACAACGATTGGAGTTTGAACCGCAGAGAGGGAGGAGGCCGCAGAGGAAGCAAGAGTGAGAAAGGCTTGTTGGCTACACTCGCAA
>Ga0180435_10006598_pt1 | contig 11123 bp, 10 predicted proteins | sample SS_ome_3_FD_132467 | JGI IMG/M metagenome (GOLD analysis project Ga0180435, IMG submission 132467) | Hypersaline lake sediment archaeal communities from the Salton Sea, California, USA - SS_3_S_1 metaG | ecosystem: Environmental > Aquatic > Non-marine Saline and Alkaline > Hypersaline >...
ATAGGTGCCGCTCTTGCCGCCGGTTTTTTTCAGCAGGCAGATGTCGGTAATGGTCATGGCCTTGTCCACCGCCTTGCACATGTCGTAGAGGGTCAGGGCTGCCACGGATACGGCCGTCAGGGCTTCCATTTCGATTCCGGTCTGGTCCACGATGCGGGCCGAACCTTCGATGCGAATGGTGTGGGTGTCCGCATCGGGAAAAAAATCGACCTGCACATGGGTCAGGTTGAGAGGGTGGCACATGGGAATCAGGTCCGCGGTCTTCTTGGCCGCCATCACACCGGCAATGCGGGCCGTTTCCAACACATTTCCCTTGGAGACGTTACCGGCGGCGATGCGGTGGAAGGTTTCGGCACTCATGTGGACCACGGCCTGGGCTGTGGCATTCCGTTGGGTTGGCGCTTTGGCCGTCACATCCACCATGCGTACGCGGCCCTGGTCATCAAGGTGGGTCAAATCGGACATCTTTTTCTCCTCGGCCTTACAAGAGCCAATGTGTCGGCGTTACCGGTCGTCGCCGTCTATCGAAATACGGCCTCCTCCCTCGGGCCTTGCCAAATTGGCTCTCGTAGGGCCTTTGCACCCAGAGCGGCCCTCTATAATTTGGCCTTTTCCGGAGTGTCACGCAACGAAAAATTCGGTCTTGGCCGTCACCGTAGACTTGATCGCGTTGAGCGTGTCGCTCAAGACCGCAATCACATTCTCCCGAATGTCCCCGGCCACGACCAGCAGCATGACGTCCTCTCCGACCGACAGGTCCCGATCAGCGGCAATTTCTATTTGTATGTCCACGATGCCCGGCCGGGATCGCTGCTCGGCCAGGACCTGCTCCAGCCGCTCCCGATCCACGGCCACGCGCAAACCCGTCACCGAGCGGCCGTCGCGGGATGTTCCCCGCACCACGCCGTTATGGCACAAGATCATGCCTGCCAGGGCGTAGTCGGGATGATTTTTAATCTTGGCGATCAAATTGTCGGCATTCATCTTCGTGTCACTCCTCGGCGAATTTTTGAACCATCATTTCAGCCCGTTCCAAGTCCTCGGGGGTGTTGATATTGAAAAAAGAAAGCAGTTCCGGATCCGCCTGCCGCAAAGCGGCCTCGTCGACGGTTTTAACCCGGACCTTGCGGAAAAGCCCCTGGATTTTTAACAGATCTTTTTCCAGCTGCTGGGCCATGACAGGCAGGCAGCTTTTTTTATAGACGGCAAACATCGGCTCATAACCGGCGGATGTGGTCGGAATGATGATGTCGGCCCTGGGTTCGATATGATCCAACACGCATCGGATCAGCGACGGCCGGGCAAAAGGGGCATCACAGGCCGTAAAAAAGGCATGGTCATGGGCGGCGGCATACAGGCCGGCATGCAAGCCGTTGAGCGAACTGCGCTTAGGATAGTGGTCGCTGACGATCAGCGCGTCAAGGTCGGTGTAAGCGACCGGGTCATTGGTCACCAATACGACCTGCTCAAAAATCCGGCCATATCCCTCCATCAGGCGATCCACGATGCGCTTGCCGCCTATGCGCAGGAAGGCCTTGTTTTGTCCGCCAAATCGCTTGTTTTGTCCGCCGGCCAGAATCACGCCGGTGCAGGCTATGGTCATATAACGCCCCGGCAAGGTTGGGTTCAGGAAGCCAATACGACTCAGACATTACCGAAAAACCACGTTCCGAACATAGAGAAAAGTGCATGCAAAAGCAAGACGCTTGACCGGTTCCGGCTTGCCACAGACCCCTTCATGGGTTAGGTTGGGTGCGGTCCGAACACAGGCGCATTCCAACCGTTGACGGCAAGGATTGGTCCGTTACCCCCAGAGCCAAGGAGAAATGCATTCATGGGCGTACACCAGCATCGTAAAGCAGCACCGAATTCGGTGGCCGTAGGCATTCTTACGGTTTCCACCTCCCGCAGCATCGAAGAGGACGAGAGCGGCCAGTGGATTGCCAAACGGGCCCGCAAGGAGGGCCATGCGATCCGGTTTCACCAGGTGGTCACCGACGACATCAAAGCGATCCGCACGGCGGCCCTGGAGGCCATCCGGCACGCCGGGTTGCAAGCCCTGCTGGTCACCGGCGGGACCGGCATCACGCCCAAAGATGTCACCATCGAAGCGCTCAAGCCCCTGTTCGCAAAGGAGATGACCGCCTTCGGCACCCTCTTCGCCCAGCTCAGCTACGAAGAGATCGACTCCGCCGCGATCCTTTCGCGAGCCGCGGCAGGAATTATCGGCAACACGGTGGTGTTTAGCATGCCCGGCAGCAAAAAGGCCTGCCAGTTGGCCTGCAAGGCGTTGATATTTCCGGAACTCGGTCACGTTGTCGCCCACATTCAACAGTGAGTTTTTGCCGGGCGCTTCGCCGTTTTCGTAAAATCAATTGCCGGAAGGGTATCGGCTTCGATGCTTTTGACATGAGCGTAGCCCAATTGAAAAAAATGAAGGAGTTTCTGTATGCAATTTAAAAATTATACCCGCAACGAGTTCGGAAAAACAGATACTCCGGAAAACACGATCCGAAATATCGTCGATGGGTTTCATCGGCTAGGCCATGATCTCCAACATATTCCCTTTTCGTATTCAGACCATCTTCACTGGTCCACAATTAATATCTATTCCATTCATCTTGAATGCCAGGGAAAAGGGCTGACACCGCTGCTTTCCGAGGCCAGCGCCCATGCGGAACTCGCCGAGCGCTTCAGCGGCGGTCTGTTTTACCAGGCCTTTGAAGAGCAAGTTCGCTTCAACATGCCCGCCCTTTACAGTCGGCAAGTCAACGGTTTTTTAAACTATGAATGGCTCGATGGCTATGTGAACAGCCACCAGGACAACTTAGGGACGGAACACCTGTCCATCGAAACGCTGTTGTGCAGACAAACCCATCTGAATTCGGAGGATATCAAACGAATTAAAAACAGCCAAATGGCGATGCATTGGGTGGACGGCTATTCGATAATGCGGGAGAAAACCATCAAGGTGCCCATCAACTTTATTGCCTACATCAACGCATCCAACGGCATGGCAGCCGGAAACACCTTGGAGGAGGCGATTATCCAGGCGACGTGCGAAGTATTTGAACGGCACGCCCAAATTCAGATCATCAAGCCGGAGCAAACCATTCCCACGATAGACAAGAAAACGATCACCAATGACCGCCTGAAGTCAATAATCTCCTTTTACGAAAACGAAAATGTTGAGATCGTCTTGAAAGATTTCTCAATCGGCGGACGTTTTCCGAGCATCGGTGTGCTGTTTATCAATCACAACCTGCGGGTCGGAAGACTGGAGCATAAGATTCTCATACCAGGCGTTTCCTTCAATTTGGAGGAAGCGCTCAGTCGTTGCCTGACTGAATATATGCAAGGCCGGAGCACACTGATGACCTCTCGCCCTGATATGGACAGACCGGTTGTCCATCGCTCCCGTATCTCCAATTCCTACCTGCTGTTCAAATGCTGTGTCTCTCAAAAAGATATTTCTTTTTTGGAAAAAGGAGACGCCATCGCTTTCAGGGACAGTTTAGGTGGAGATCTCTTGACAGAAATCGAGGCAATCAAAAAAATATGCCTTGCTCTTGAAACAGATTTCATCGTTTTAAACCTCACCCATCCGGTGCTGGAATTCCCCGTCGTTCGCGTCGTTCTGCCCGGCATTTCTGACTTTCTTCCATTTGTTCACAACGATATCCTAACGTCGGTTGACACTAGACCGGATTCTGTCTGGCGCGGAGAGCCGTATAAACGCGTAATGGCTTCCTTTTTTTGACCGTATCCTGTTGGTCATACGAACGGAGCACGTCTTCCCAACCACACGAGATGTTATGGAAAAAAGAAAAACAACTCCAGGCTCGGCAAAAGCGCTAACCATCAGGGACCTCCAGGCCGCCGTGGACCGTTGGATCAAAACCTACGGGGTGCGGTACTTCTCGGAAATGACCAACCTGGCCGTGCTCATGGAGGAGGTGGGCGAACTGGCCCGCATCATATCACGGACCTATGGCGAACAGAGTTTCAAGGCCAGCCCAAAAAAACCGGATTTTGCTGACGAGATCGCCGATGTGCTCTTCGTGTTGGTCTGCCTCGCCAATCAGACCGGCGTGGATCTGGAGGCGGCCTTTTCCCAAAACCTGAAGAAAAAAACCGACCGGGACAACTTTCGCCACCGCAACAATCCCAAACTGAAAACCTGACGACCTCGTAACAAGCCCGATATCTGCTTTACGTTTCATCCTTCGTCACTGCCGAGTACTGTAAGCACTCCTCATTCCTCAGGATTCGCAGGCCTTTATCTCGGGCTTGTTACAAGGTCGTCTGAAAAGAGACGCTATTCCTGTTCATCAAGGGCTTGAAGCGTTTATTTCGGAGCAAGGGTCAGGGCGAAGGCCTGTGCCTTTTTCAGCCAGCCAATCAATGCGCCTGCGGTTTCAAATCCTTCGGGAGCCACCATGACCCAGCCTTTCATGGGCCTGCCCGTGATGTCGAACGGCCTGACATGCGGCCGGGACAGCGCCTCACCGGCAGCCTCTTCTCCCAGGCGCAAGATGAGAAACTCCTTGTAAACGCCGCAGAACATGTTGCCGTGAACCAGGTGACAACTGCCGCCGAACATCTTTTTGGCGGCAGCGCCTTCCCATCCATCAATAACCACCAGAATCCGGCGTTCCAAATTCTCATCGTAGGCCATGGTTTTGCTCCTTTGGGTGCTCGGGTCCCGATTGGGGCTTTGGTGCGGACCGGCGATGCCTGCATTGAACGTGTCGGTTTGTAAGGCGGCACAAGGTTCGTGCTTTGGCCACATGGCAGGCCACCCAGGCGTCGCCCACCTGACGGACCTCGGGATCCTGTTTTGGGCAGCGGGGATGAAAGGCGCAGCCCGGTGGGGGCTTGCCAGAAAAACCTCTGTTTTATTAGGGCTCGCTGTTGAGCCTGTCGATCAGCGCTTGTTCGAATGTCAGCGGCTGGCCGTCCAGACTGATGGCAGGAACAATGCCCATGAGTGCATTGGTGAGCAACACCGCATCCGCATTCATAAGCTGCTCCGGACGCAATGGCTCTTCCACAATGGTAAAGCCCTGCACCAGCAGGCGCCGGCAGGCCTCCGCCTGCATCACGCCGGGCAGCACGTGTGGCGATGCGGGCCGGGATGCGGTTCGTCCGCGAACAACCAGGATGTTGGCGGTGTTGGTTTCCGAAACCGTTCCGTCGGGGTTGAGGATAACCGCTTCGTCGGCCCCATGCCTCCCGGCCCAGGTTCCCGCCCGATGGTAGAATAGATAGTTCAAGCTCTTGTGGTCGGCCAGGGGCGTCAACCGCGGATGCGGGTAGGTTGCCAGCCGCAGGCCCGCGGTTCCGAGGACCGCCAGTCGGTGGACATAGGGCCGGGCGTTCACCAACAAGGTGCCGTTGAAGACGGGAGCGTCCATATCACCGCGGGTTGCCAGGATTTTGACTGCCGCGATCCCATCGCCCAAGCCGTTGGCCGCCACCACCTGGGCGACGACCTCTTCCCAGGTGACATCGGGAGGTTCCCCGCCAAAAAGGCCTCTCCAAGAGCGGTTGAAGCGCGCCACATGGCCCGGCAGGCGGCGAGCGGTCCCGCGGTCCACCCGGATGGTTTCGAAAAAACCGAAGCCGTATTGCAGCCCTAAATCGGACACCGGCACGACCGCCCGGTTTCGGGGAACCAGGATACCATTGTGCCACACCTGCGGCTCCGTTGTCCCGGCGTCTGCTTCTACTCCTTCGGCGGCCTGAAAAACAGACATCAGGGTGCGGCCTTTGTGCAGGGTCTCCTCGTACTCGGCCGCCGGGTCGGAGTCGTAGACAATGCCCCCGCCACGGAGAAAACGAGGCGGTCACCGACAATGGTGGCCGTACGGATGGCGATCGAAAGGTCCATGGTGTCGTGGAAGCTGACGTAGCCGATGGATCCGGTGTAAACGTGGCGGCGGCGGCTTTCCAGTTCGTCGATGATCTCCATGGCCCGGATCTTGGGGCAGCCCGTAATTGAGCCGCCGGGAAAGGCGGCCCGGATCAGGTCCGTCGAATCTTTGCCTTTCGCCAGGGTACCTTCCACAACCGAGACCAGGTGGTAGACATTCTGGTAGGCCTCCAGCCGTTTGTGTTCAGCTACGGTCACCGATCCGCCGGTGCATGCCCTGCCGATGTCGTTGCGCAGCAGGTCCACGATCATGGAAAGCTCGGCGTCGTCTTTGGGACTGTCGGCCAACTCGGCTTTCATCTGCTCGTCCTGCTCTGGTGTCGCCCCCCTGGGCCGGGTGCCTTTGATGGGACGGGTCTCCACCTGCCTTCCCTCCTGAAGCAGGAACCGCTCCGGCGAGGTGGAAACAATCTGGTGGTCTCCGGCGTGGACATAGGCGAAAAAAGGTGCCGGGTTTAAATCGTACAGGGTTTGAAACAGGCGGTAGGCGTTTCCGGAAAAATCCGTTTCGAAGCGTTGGGACAGGTTCACCTGGTAGGCGTCGCCGGCGGCGATGTACGCGCGGATGCGCTGGACCGCGGCCTCATACGCGGGCCGGGTGAAGTTGGATTGCAGCCCACGACGGCCCCCCGCAAAGTCTGTATTTGCCACAGGCGGCCGCTCCAACTCCTGACGGAAGGCATCTATGGCGGCCTCGGCCGCCGACGGGTTCCGGCCTGTCCGTATCAGCGAATGGACCCGAGTCGTGGCCTCGGCCTTGTCCTGAACCACGATCAGGGACGGAGCGGTCATGAACAGGCTGGGAAGCCCCAGGTCGTCGACAGCTGTTCTGGGAAGCTCTTCCAAGTCGTCTTTTAGATCGTAGGCCAGGTAGCCGAAAAGGCCGCCGGCCACCGGGGCGGGCATCTCTTCCGGGTCGAGGCGGCAGCGGTCGAGAATTGACCCGAGCACATCCAGGGGCTGCCTGTTTTCCTCAAAAGACGTCCCGTCTACCACCAGCGCTGTTTTTCCGGGCCTTCCGGTAACGGTCAGCCAGGGGCGCAGTGCCAGGATATGGTAGCGGGCGCAGTCCAGGTCCCCGCCGCTGAGCAGTACCACAGTGCCCGGCTCTCCGGCGAAGCGCGCTGCCATGGCCTCGAACGGTTCCTGCAGCACCACGGCCGCCGTCTTTACCCCGACGAGGTCGGGAAGACCGGCCGTCAGCGGTTTCAACAGGCCCTCGCAACAATTGGCCTGCTCTGCGGCTTTGCAGTCAAAATCGGTGTGATCGCTGCTTGGTGCGGTTCTTCGATTTCCAGTGCCGCTGCAAGCGGCCCCAACCGTAAAAAGGATTCGATCATGGTGAAGCCCCGTTCGGTGAGGAAGCTTTCCGGATGGAACTGCAGGCCATGCAGGGGAAACCGGTTGTGGGAGAGACCCATGATCGTTCCGTCGGCGGTCTTTCCGGTGATCGTAAGCGCCTCTTCCAGGGCCTGGGACGACGGCTGTACGGCCAGCGAGTGGTAGCGGGCGGCGGTGAAGGGCGAGGGCATATGGGCAAACAGGGCCTTTCCCTGGTGAAACACCGGACTGGTTTTGCCGTGGGTCGGCACCGGAGAACGGACGGTTCGGCCCCCGAAAACCTCGTTGAGGCACTGCATGCCCAGACAAACACCCAGGATCGGGACGGCTCGATAATGCCGCCGGATCACCTCTTTGGAGATGCCGGCGAATTCCGGATCCTTGGGTCCGGGGCTGATCAGAATATAGTCCGGCGAAAACGCGGCCACCTGGTCCAGGGTGATCCGGTCGCTGCGATGCACCTGGATGTCGAGATCATAGCACATGAACATCTGTACCAGGTTAAAGGTAAACGAGTCATAGTTGTCGATCACCAGCAATGTGGGCACAACGTCCTCCTTGAAAAACCCTTTTGGTTTTCGTGCGACAAGCAAATCGCCGTTTGACTTTGAGGCCGGGGAGACGGCTTCGTAAACCGTTCGAGAGCAAGGCTTGCGAGTCCCGAGGAAGGAGGCGTACATGAAGGTCCTCCGCACCGACGAGGGACGAAGCGTAACGCAGATTTCGGACGGTTTACGAAGCCGTCAATAAAAAAAGCCACCCAGTTTGAGCCTGGGTGGCTTGCGCCTATTACATAACTCAATGCAATCTCCGCCAAGAAGGCGGCGTCTGATTGTCTTTTTCCCTACCGAATCCGGCCGAATCGGTCAAGCAGTAAATGCGCTAGTCCACCGGCAGCAACACCGTAAACGTCGTCCCCTTCTCCGGCTTGCTTTCGACGCTGATGTGGCCTTGCAAAGCCTCGACCAGCCCTTTGACGATGGGCAGGCCCAGGCCGGTGCCGGTGATGAAGCGGGTCTTGTCGTTCTTGACACGGAAAAAGCGCTTAAAGATCTTATCCAGGAAACGCGCTTCGATGCCGAATCCATTGTCGACGACCCGGACGCGCAGATTGATGCCGGCCATATCGGCCTTGACCGCAATCTGGCCGCCCTCCTGGGTATAATTGATGGCGTTGGTAATCAAATTGCCGAAGATGCTTTCCAGCGCCAGGGGATCGGCCTTGATGGACGGCAACGGTTCGGGCGGCGGTTCGAAGACGAGCGTCTGCCCCTTGGTTCGGGCACGGGTGCCCAGAAAATCAACGATGTTGCCCAACAGATCTTCGAGTTGGACCGGTTTGGGCTCCTGGCAGGTTGTGCCGGACTCGATCCGCGACAGGTCCAGCAGGTCGCCGATGGTGGAAATCAGCCCCTGGGTTTTCTCCTTGGCCCTGGAGAGCAGGTGTTCTTCCGACTCGCTGAGTTGGCCCATCAGATCGTTCAGCACCAGGGCCAGTTGCTCGTGGATGGTGGAAAGCGGGCTGCGCAGTTCGTGGGACACCTTGGCCACGAATTCGGATTTGAGCCGATCCAGGACTTTCATGTTGGTGATGTCGATCACGGTGACCACGGCCCCCAGGCATTGGTTGCGTCCCCCCAGCACCGGCCTGCCACGGGCCATCAGGAACCGGTCGTCGCCCACGGAAAACTCGATCGAAGGAATATCGTCGAAGTCGACATGACATCCACTGGAAATTTCCGTGATCTGGCGGCAAAGCGCTTCGTCGGCAATGTACGTGGAGATCGTTTCGCCGGTTTCGATGTCGGTCTCTATGTTCAGGTGCCTGCGGAAGGCAGGATTCATCAACACCACCCGAGCCTCGGCATTGGTCACCACGATCCCGTTGGGAATCGAGTCGATGATGGTGTGGATTCTGCTTTTTTCCGTTCCCAGGTCCGCCAGGGTCCGGCGCCGCTCCAGCTCCAGCTTGAGCGCCTCCTGCTTGAGCTGAATTTTTTCCCGGGCCCGGTTGACCACGATTCTCAGCTGGTCCGGCTCGAAGGGTTTGGGGATGAAGTCGTAGGCGCCCCGCTTCATGGCCTCGATGGCGGTCTCGATGGTGGCAAAACCGGTGATGACGATAACCAGGATGTCCCGCTCCATGGCCTGAATGCGCTTAAGCACCTCCATCCCGTCGATGCCGGGCATTTTCAGGTCCAGCAAAACAATGGCGACCGCGTTGGTTTCGATGAGGCCCAATCCCTCCTCACCGTTTTTGGCTGTCAAGGCAGCGCAACCCATGCGGTTGATGATCCGTTGTGACCCGTCCCGGATGCCCTTTTCATCGTCAACCACCAACACGGTTACGGGATCAGGCTTGCTCTGCATATTCAGCTCCTTTTTCGGTGTCATGGGTGATGGGAAGCTCGATGGTGAAGGTGCTGCCGCGGTCGGGGACACTTCTGGCTGTGATCGTGCCTCCGTGGTTTTCAATGATGCCATAGACGACGCTCAGCCCCAACCCGGTTCCTTTGCCTTCCTCTTTGGTGGTGAAAAAGGGTTCGAAAATATGCTCCAGGTTTTTGGCGGGAATTCCCGGACCGCTGTCGGTGATTTCAATGACCACCCCATCCTTGGTGGCCGACTCCCGGGTAACGATGGTAATCGACCCGTTGCCGTCCATGGCCTGAGCGGCATTGATGATAATGTTCATAAACACGTGGCCCAGTTGCTGGGCATCCGCCATGACCAGGGGAACGAAGGGCGCCATTTTCTTCTGGATGGCGATATTGTGAAAAAGGGTCTGATTTTTGATGAGGTAAAGCGTCCGTTCGATGGCCATGTTGATGTTCTGGGGTTTCATGAACTGGCGGGTCTGCCGGGCAAATTCGAGCAGCTCTTTTACGGTGTCCCGGCACCGCTGGGCGTCCTTGAGGATGCGGTAGAGGTCGTCCTTGGCGTTTTCCTCCAGGTCATAGTCTTCCAGCATCAATTTGGTATACAGGGTGATGCCGCCCAAAGGATTGTTCAACTGGTGGGCCACCCCGGCGGACAATTTTCCCAAAGAGGCCATTTTTTCGGATTGGATGAGCTGAAGCTGGGTTTTTTCGAGCTTTTTCTGAATGTGAATCCGCTCGCGAAGATCGTGGAAAAAGCCGATCGACCCGGCCTCTTGTCCTTTTTCGTCGTAAATGATGGATGCGTATAAGCTGATGGGAATCTTCTGGCCGTCTTTGCCGATGGCATTGATGCGATATTTTTTAAGCTTGCCCTTGCCGCCGTATTCTTCTCCTCGCAAGTGCCGCATGACTTCGCGGGCGCCCCCGCCCTCATAGATCTGCCGAATGTTGAGATGATCCAGCGCCGCCTCGACGCTGTGGCCCGAGACTTCGGCAGCCGCATCGTTGAAAATGATGATTTTGCCCGTCGTGTCGGCGGCGATCACGCCGTCGCAGGCGCTCTGAAGCAGGTTATATAGAAAACTGTTGGCCCGCCGCAGCTCTTCTTCGAGTCCGTCCAGGGCCGGCAGCTCGAAATTGAAGATTGTGAACACTTCCTGTCCGTCTTCATCCATAATGGGATAGGCGTACAGGCAGGCTCTTTTCTGTTTTCCCAAAGACTCGGATGACAGATCGCGCAGGGAAGGGTTTCCTGAAACGATTACCTTTTTGGCCGGGCAGTTTTCGCAGGGTTCGGGGCGGTTGTAGAACAAAAGATGGCAGCACTTTCCCAGCGGAGACTCACCGCCGAGGAGCGCGTCTGTGCCTGCCGAGGCCAGGATGCGGTACTCCTTTGAAATAACGACGATTTTCCGATTGAAAGCATCCAGCGCCTTGAGCAGCAGATTGCGCTCTTTTTCCGTGCG
>Ga0180435_10006601_pt1 | contig 11119 bp, 10 predicted proteins | sample SS_ome_3_FD_132467 | JGI IMG/M metagenome (GOLD analysis project Ga0180435, IMG submission 132467) | Hypersaline lake sediment archaeal communities from the Salton Sea, California, USA - SS_3_S_1 metaG | ecosystem: Environmental > Aquatic > Non-marine Saline and Alkaline > Hypersaline >...
AAGCTCGTCGATATTCTGTGCGGACAATTGCGCCGATACGGCAGCATGTGCAGGCACAGAAAACATCAGGTAAATGGCGATGCTGAGTGCAACGCAGAATCGACTTACCATAGTTTTTCACCCTGACGGTTACTGAAATCACCTTTGCGTAACCGTTCTTTTGTTTCGTGAGAAAACTTCCGTCGCAACAAGCCACCCGGATCGTCGGGTACCCGGCGCAGCCATTGCTCGAGCGCTTCCTGCTTTTCGTCCCTGGCATTTTCGTTTTCTTCGGCTTCTGCCATCTGCTGCTCAGAGCCTTCCTGTTCGTTATCCTGCTCGCTCTGCGACTCATCCTGTTGCTGCTGATCGGATTGTTCCGATTCATCCTGCTGCTCGGACTGATCCTGATCTTCCTGTTGATCGCCTTGTTGACTGTCACTGCTGTCGTTATTGGCCTGACTCTGCTGATTCTGTTCCTGCTCCTGTTGGGCGTCCTGTTTTTCCTGCAGCAGGCGTTCGACAAGTTCTTTGTTATACAGCGCATCTTCATGATCAGGTTGCACAGACAGTACCTGGTCGTACAGTGCAATTGCGCTTTCATAGTCTCCCAGACGTGCAATTGTGTTGGCTTCGTTGTAACGGCCTGTTGTGCCGGGGTCAGCCTGAAAGCCTGCCAGTGCGCCCGCATAATCTCCGCTTCGATACTGGGCAACAGAGCGCCATTGATCACTGTCGAACAGTGTAGCCGCGCGCTCTGGCTCGCCACTTCGCAACGCTTTGTAGCCGCGCTGATCGCTGCGCTGCCAGAGACTGTCCCAGACATCGCCGAGACCCGCAGCATGCGCTGGCGGAGCCGGCAGAATGCACACTGCCACTATGCAGACCAATACACCCTTGCGAAAGCTGAGCAGCAGCAGCGGGATCAACAGCAGAGTGACCCAGTGACCCTGGTCAAACCAGGTATCAAATTCACGCTCTACCTCAATGGTTTCGTCATCGCTTGGCAGCGGCGTATCGAGGATCGAAAGAATGTCCTGGTCGCCTACGTCGGCCTGAGCGTATTTACCATAAGACAGTTCAGCTACTTCGCGCAGACGCACGTCGTCGAGCATGGCAATCACCTGATTGCCTTCCTGAGTTTGTAAAAATCGCCCGGGCTGCCGCACACGATCCAGCGGGATGACACCACCATCGTAGGTGCCGATACCCAACACTGAAATTGGAAATGCGCGGCTGCGATGACGGCTGACAGAGCTGATGTCATCAACCCCATCTGTCACCATCAGAATTCGGCCCTGCTGCACAAAGCTGTTTTCGAACAGTTCATGGGCCAGCGTCAACGCGTGATTTGGATTGCTGCCAAAAACCGGCATCATTTCCGGACTTAGAGCGACCAACAGATTGGTAATGGTGGCCACGTCATCCGTTAAAGGCACAACGGCGTGGGCATCGCCGGCATAGGCAATCAAGGCTGTTTGACCCTCATCTCGCAATCGCAGAGCATCCGCTATCTCCTGGCGCGCACGTTCAATCCGTGAGGGTTTCACATCCTCTGCAAGCATGGATAAAGAAAGGTCGAGCAAGATGACCAGAGCGTCATTCTTCTGTTCCACACTTTGCGGTAATTTCTGCCAGGTGGGTCCAGCAACACCGATGCTCGCAGCAGCCAGCGCACCGATCAGAAGAATGACAATGGAGCGGTTTGTCTGTTTGTGAGCACTATCCAACAGGACATTAAGCAGGCTGTCATCGATGCTGCTTTCCCACCCCGAGCCAGATTGAGTTTTGCGCACCCAGTACCAACCGAGTAACAACAAGGGGGGTAACGTGGCAAGCCATAGCGGGCGGAGAAAATGAAACTCTTCAAACATAACGTCTTCTCGCAATATCTATCAGCAACAGAAATGCAAACAGAGCGATCCCGATGCCCAGAGGATAAAAATAAAGCGCCTGTATCGGACGATAAATTTCCGGGTCCTGATCGATGGGCTCCAGTTCATCAATAAGGCTGTAGATTTCCAGCAGACCCTGGGTATCCCGGGCGCGGAAGTATTTTCCTCCGGTTGTCTGTGCAATGGCGGTTAACGTGTCCTCGTCAAGATCCGCGGATGGATTTGTAATACGCCTTCCAAACAGACCTGGCATGCGCATTTCATCAGCACCTACTCCTATAGTGTAGATTTTGATGTTATCGAAGGCAGCAAGTTCCGCTGCTTTTTCCGGTGCAACTTCACCGACGTTGTTGGCGCCGTCGGTCAGCAGAATGAGTATTTTGTCCTCCTGTGGACGCAGGCGCAGTCGCTTTACCGCTAAACCGATCGCATCACCAATGGCCGTCTTGCCCCCAGCGATACCGATAGGTGCTTCGATCAGCAACCGATTTACGCTGGTTAAATCGAAAGTAAGAGGTGCCTGCAGGTAAGCGTTTGTACCAAACAGAACCAGTCCGACGCGATCGCCTTTGCGTTCCTCGATAAACCCGCTGACAACAGCCTTCACTACGTTTAAGCGATCAACAAAGTCACCGTTGAGAGCCATGTCTTCAGTTGCCATACTGCCGGAGATGTCCACCGCGAGCATCAGATCCCGCCCGCTGGTAGGCAGGGTGACGGCGTCTCCAGTCCACTGTGGGCGCGCAGCAGCGACCAGTAGCAGAATCCAGATAGACCACAGCAGGATATGCTGCCAGCGACGGCCGGGTTCAATGAACGACTGTTCGTCGGATACCTCTGCAAAGCGTGATAGTGATGGAACGGTCAGCGCAGCCTGTGTCCTTGTTTTCGCCTGCCAGAGCATTCGTACCACAAACGGTGCAGGCAACAGCACAAACATCCAAGGCCATAACCATTCAATCATGGCTTCACCTTGCCCAACACCTGCTGCAAGGCACCGTGCAGTTGTTCAACGTCAACCTCTGGGTCCGCGCTGAAACGACTGTTGCCAAGTACACTTGCTGCGCCACTGGTGAATTTTGATGTGCCGGAAAGTTCATCCAGGACGCGTAACCACGCATCCCCGGATAAGCGCGCATAGCTGGTTTGCCGATAAGCACGGACCATGAGTCGCTTAAGAAGTTCGTTTCCAGAGTGCAGGTATTCTACGGCGCTGATCTCACCCGCCTGATAGCGGTGGTACAGATCCGCCAGCTGCGTTCTGGCGGCACGAGAAGGCGCTCGCATTTTATAAGTCTTCATGAGTCGCCAGCACGCCCAGACAAGTGCCGTCATGAGTATCAGTGCAAACAGCCACCAACCGAACGCGGGAGGCCACCAGGATGGGTCTGGCGGCAGATGCACATCGCGCAATTGCTGTAGAGGATCGCCTTCCATTACACCCAGACCATCCCATCAAGATTGGTATTGTCCGTCTGTACACCGATGTAGGTCATCGCATCGTGTTGACACATCTGTTTGAGTGTTTCCAGGCGTTCGGCAAAGCGCTGCGCATATCTGTTGCGCAGCTGATGGTCACCGGTATAAAACTGCAGCCGGCTCTGCCCATCTGTGACCGCGTAGTGATCTGCCGGCGGTAAATGCTGTTCGAGCGGGTCGTAGATATGGACTAAGACAACCTGATTATGTCGGGCCAGCTGGTGCAGGTGTTGTTGCCAGCGATCCAGGTCGCCTGCAAAATCACTCAAGATGAAGATGCGAAAATTTGTTCTCGTCAGACGTCTGACGCGCAACATACCTTCATCAACACTAGCGCTACTGTCGACGTTGCCGGGTTTCAGTTTCTGATTACACTCACTGACATCATTCAGCAGGCGCGCAACGGCTTTTGCTGTCCGATAGGGTCGGTGCACAATCTGTTGATCATTACTGATTACAATGCCGCCAACACGGTCGCCTGCGGCCAGGTTCTGCCAGGCTATGCGCGCCGCCAGGTCCGCACAGGCAACTGACTTGAGTCTAACTTTAGAGCCAAAAAACATCTGTTGAGATTGATCAACGACCAATAGGGTGGGGCGTTCTCGTTCTTCCCGGAATATTTTGGTATGGGGCTTATTTTTTCGCGCAGTAACCCGCCAGTCTATCGTCCGAATATCGTCACCGGGCTGATAAGTTCTCACTTCAGAAAAATCTACACCGCGACCTTTCAGTTTCGACAGTTTCAAACCCGCACGATTGCCGACCACGCGAGAACTGCTGGCGGGGTTCTGCGCTGCGCTTTTGTAGCGCAGGGCCAACAACTGGTCCAAGTCGACATATGCGCCACTTAAAACCGCAGACTCTACTGTTTTTGGCATTGCCGGCATCTGTCTTATGGTACAGGCACCTGATCGATCAGAGCATCAATGACCTGGTCGGGCGTAACGCCTTGAGCGGCAGCTTCAAATGACAGAATCAGTCGGTGCCGTAACACATCGTGCGCAACTGCCTGCACGTCTTCGGGGGTGACGAAGTCTCTGCCACTGAGCCAGGCCAATGCTCTCGAGCACAGGTCAAGTGCAATGGTTGCTCTTGGGCTGCCACCAAACTCCAGCCATCTGGCCTGTTCTTCAGACGGCTGTCTTGAAGCCATTACCAGGGCAACAATGTAACGCTCCACAGATTCTGTCATATGCAGGTTGAGTAACTCTTTGCGAGCGGCAAATATCTGTTGTTGAGAGACAATAGGCGGTGGCTGATCGTCTCCGCTCAGAGCGCTTTCATTGCGGACAAGATCTAGTATTTTTCTCTCCGCCGCAGCGTCGGGGTATTCAACAATAACGTGCAGCAGAAATCGATCCAACTGCGCCTCGGGAAGCGGGTAGGTACCTTCCTGCTCAATAGGGTTCTGGGTCGCCATAACCATAAAAAGATCAGCCAGCGGGAAGGTCTCCCGGCCAACGCTGACCTGGTGTTCAGCCATGGCTTCCAACAGGGCGGATTGAACCTTTGCGGGTGCGCGGTTGATTTCATCAGCCAGAATCAGGTTGTGAAAAATGGGACCTTCCTGAAACTTGAACGAACCATCTTCGGGTCGAAAAATCTCAGTCCCGGTCACATCACTGGGCAGTAGATCTGGTGTGAACTGAATGCGATGGAAGTCGCCCTCGATGACTCGAGCTAATTCCTTGATGGCTCGGGTTTTTGCCAGGCCGGGTGCGCCTTCAACGAGCAGATGTCCGCCACACAGCAGTGCCATCATAAGTCTTTGTATCAACCGGTCCTGACCGATAATTTTAGTTTCCAACCAACGTGATGCCTGGTTGATGGATTCATAAGTCGACTCGGTTGAAACGGTGTTCATAATATCTCGGAGGTTGCGCAACGGGCTATTGTAGCGGTCGGTCTAGTGAGGTCCAGCATTAGCGCGTTGCAAATTGTGTCTATAGTAAAGAGATGGATAGGTTTCAAGCCACACCCGCTGGATCAGGGCGCCGATACGTTGTTGATTTGCGGTTAACGACTGCGCAGATTCAGGCGTTCTATGCAGGGAATGTCAGCCAGGTTTCGGCTCGGGATCGGCGGGGCGTGCGCATCGCTTTTCCCATCGTGAGTCTGCGAAGATTTGTCGATCACGGTGGAATTTCCGGCACATTTGCAATTGATGTGGATCGCCACAACAGATTGCAGAAGATAGAAAGACTTTAGTCGCAATAACGCGGCCCACGCTGCGTTACAAAAATTCCCAAAATGCCACACAGGCGCCCTAAAATGGTGCGAAAAACGTTCGCTAATATTTGATTTCCCTGTTTCTCACACTTTAAAGGTCGTCTGATCCGTTGCATGCACGAAAATGTGGCATATCGATAAGCCGTGATGAATAATGTTTCGCAAATTATCTAAAAAAAGCATGGGTTCAGGGGGAAAGACTATGACCAGAGCAGTGATGTTGCTGTTGGCAAGCATGATCAGTTTGCCAGCGTGGGCTGACAACGGATTCAGCGGTGCCGATACAGCCTGGATCTTAACCGCAACGGCGTTAGTTCTGTTCATGACCATACCTGGTCTTTCCTTATTCTACGGCGGCCTGGTGAGAACAAAGAACGTGCTCAGCGTTCTGATGCAGTGTTTCACCATTACCTGCATCTCATCCGTTTTATGGTTGGTGCTTGGCTATTCGCTGGCGTTCAGTGATGGCGGCTCAGCTAACGCGTTTATCGGCGGGCTGGATAACGTCATGTTCGGCGCGATTTCTGAAGACACCCTCGCAGGCAGCATTCCGGAAAGCTCGTTTGCACTGTTTCAGATGACCTTCGCAATCATTACACCGGCACTTATTGTTGGTGGTTTTGCAGAGCGTATCCGCTTTTCAGCCATGGTGGTTTTCAGTGCCGCGTGGTTGTTATTAGTCTACGCGCCCATTTGCCACTGGGTCTGGGGCGGTGGCTGGTTGAGTGATCTCGGCGTAATGGACTTTGCGGGTGGGACGGTTGTGCACATCACCGCCGGCGTTGCTGCGCTGGTTGCCGCAATCATGCTGGGTAAAAGACGGGGTTTCCCCACCCAGGCAATGCCACCGCATAACATGACGCTGACGGTCACAGGTGCCGGGATGTTATGGGTAGGCTGGTTTGGTTTCAACGGCGGCAGCGCGCTGGCTGCTAATGGTGATGCTGCCATGGCGATGTTAGTCACCCATATTTCGGCTGCTGCTGGAGCGCTTTCCTGGATGGCGGCGGAGCGGGTCAAATATGGCAAGCCGTCTGCACTAGGCGCGGTCACCGGTATGGTTGCCGGTCTGGGCACCATTACACCGGCATCCGGATTTGTCGGCCCTGGCGGTGCACTGGTTATTGGTATCAGCGCGGGCATTATCTGTTTCCTGGCCACCAATTACCTCAAACGGACGCTGAAAATTGATGACTCTCTGGACGTTTTCCCGGTCCATGGCGTTGGCGGTATTCTGGGCACAATGCTGACAGCAATATTCGCCAGCAATGCCCTGGGTATTTTCAGCGGGCAGCAAGACATCAATATCGGCAGCCAGTTAGGCATTCAGGCGGTAGGTGTGATCGCCACGCTTGCGTATACCGTAGTGGTGACCTTTGCCATCTTAAAATTCACAGACAGCGTGTTTGGCAACCGGGTAGCAGACGAGGAAGAACTCGAAGGTCTCGATCTGGTATCGCATAACGAACGTGGTTACGATTTGTAGGGAACAAAGCTAAAGAATTGTTGCTGGCTGCCGTTATCCCAATAGACCGATCAAGGATGACGGACTTAGCCATGCAAATTGCAAACTACGGTGGCGCACCGGTTCAGCAGGGTATTGCCCAGCCGCCTGTTGTGCCACCTGCTGTGGAAAACCCACAAATCCAGACGCTTGTGCAGAACAACAGCCAGCTGGCTGCCGCTGCGCCAACCTACCCGGTAGCCATGATGAGTCCGGCTTATCTGATGGCTTACGTGCAGATGCCCGTTGCTGTGAGCGGCTTCACCGGGGCAATGTCCGGCGCCTCTTTTTCTTCCACACCAGCGGCAGGGACTGTTGCCGGTATGGCGGGTATGCCTGCTTCGGCTGCTGACAATCCTAATGGTGCAAGCCATGTAACCGCCAATCCGACAAACTCTACTGCGTCAGCAGCGATGCCATCAATGGCAGGGTATGGGGGTTACGGAGGCGTGGGCGGATATGCAGGGTATGCCATGCCTGTCATGATGATGGCCCCGGTGTTCCTGCAGATGGGTTATCCCATGGTCTTTCAGGGCTCCGTTGCACAGCCACCAGCTGCGTTGCCTGTGCCGGAGGACGTGGCAGGATCGAGCAGCCCGCAACCCGCAACACCTGCTATACAGACAGACGCTGTACCTGATGCGCCGGTAGTCACAGATAGCCCGGTTATTGATGTTGTGCCGCAAGCAGACCCTGATAACCCTCCAGGCAGCTTACCGTCTCTGCCAATCAGCTCAATGCAGGCGGATGATTTTGCAGACTACAAACTGATCGAAAAAACCAAGCAAACCGAAACCAACCTGAGTTTCTCTCTGACCACCAAAGATGGTGACCAGATCACACTGAACTTCAGTCAGATTGATGCCGCTTCAACCATGCGTTTCAACGGTGAAACCCTTGAAGGTGGCACGATGCAAGACAGTAGCTTTACGGAAGAATCCGAGCGTATTGTCAATATGGACGTGACAGGCGACTTATCTGAGGATGAAAAAGCGGCTATCGACAAAGTCATGTCGACAGTGATCGAAGCTGTGAACGCATTTTTTACCGGCAAAGTGGGTGATGCGGTTGCCAAACTCAAAGCCATGGATTTTGATGGTGCCCAACTGGCTGAAATGTCTCTCAACATGTCGTTAAGCAAGTCGGCAAGTGTGTCCAAAGCCTACCATGATGGCGCAGACTATCTGCATGATCTGAAAAATCGTGATGCGGATATTGGTCAAGCACTTGAGTTTATGGCCACTGAACAGAAACGTTTGATCGATATGGCGAAAAACTTACTTGATGCACCCAGCGCAGCAAAGCTCGTTCGCACTCTGGTGCCGCCAATGATGGCCGAGCCGTTTGCGCAGCTTGCTGAGCAGATTGCACAACCTGTCGCCGAAGACGCTGCTGGCGATACCATGATCGATAAAGACACTGCGCAGGTTTAGCAGCTTAAAGCCCTGCGGCAGGTCAGTGTCTGATCTGCTTCAGCTCGTGCTCAGCACCAGGTCAGCGCCGCGTTTGACCGCTTGTCTGACAAGATGATCCACCAGTCTCTGAAAAGGATATCCGATGGCTTCAGCGCCTTCCGGATAAAGGCTGACAGGCGTCATGCCGGGCAGGGTATTTACTTCAAGTAACGTAATCTCTCCGTTATCAGTAACAATAAAATCAGCGCGAGACAGGTCGCGTAAATCCAGCACCTGATGGGCTTTCACTGCAATATCCTGTAACTGTTGCTGAATGTGAGCGGGCAATCGCGCCGGTATCAGGTGTTCACTTTGTCCCGGCGTGTAACGATTATCATAATCATACCACTGCGCATCGGCTGTAATGATCTCGATCACCGGATGTGCAAGCAGCGTTTGTTCAACCTGCAGAACGCCAACCGTTATTTCTTTACCGAGCACAAAAGGTTCTACCAGACAGCTACCGTAAATAAGTGCCTGTGCTAATGCGGCGGGCAAATCACCGCCGTCAGGCAAAGGCGTTACACCAATCGCCGAACCCTGATTCAGTGGTTTGATGACAACAGCAGGTCCCAGCATCCTGAGAATTTTCTGGCTGGCTGCATGACGATCGTCAGCTGGTGTAACCACCAGATCCGGCGCCACCGGCAGACCCGCCTGCCGGAATATATGTTTGGCAACCGCTTTGTCCATGGCCATCGCGCTGCCACGCACGCGGCTTCCAACATACGGTAGCCCTGACATTTCGAGCATGCCCTGTACAGTACCATCTTCACCAGGTGGCCCATGTAATGCTGGAAACACCGCGTCTGGTGCAATTTTCAGCAGGCTCGCCATACAGGACTCATCCAGTTCGACCAGATGGCAATCATGGCCTTGCGCTATCAGAGCCTGTGCTACCTGTTGAGCTGAATTTCGTGAGACCTGTGCTTCGGCAGAAGCGCCACCCATTAAAACGGCGACGCGCAGTGTCTGTTCAGGCATAAGGGCTACGTATCCTTTTCTAAACTCTGAGAGGCAACGGGTACCATTACCGTCGAATGCTGGGCAGTAGCGCGCAAACCAGGCCGCCTGGCAATGCAGCACCACCGTTCATGATCCCGCCACGCCCCATTAATAAATAAAAATGCTTCGGAATAGCCTTCTTTGACAAAGCCACAACGCGCCACCAGGTTGGCAGATCGAGTGTTTTCCGGCTGAATATTAGCTTCCAGCCTGTGTAAACCCATTGTGTTGAATGCATATTTGACCAGTTGTTGAAGGCCTTCCTGCATATAACCATTACCCTGAAATTCCGCACCTACATAGTAACCCAGCGAAGCACTCTGGAATGAACCGCGAACAATATTGTTTATATTGATCACACCAACAATACGGTTGTCTTCCACCCGGGTGATCACAAAGCCGGCGTGGTCTTCACGATTCACCCGCTGCAGGTAATACTTGAACAACACCGGGTTTGTTGGCGGTGTTATCCAGGGTTCGTGCAGAGAAATGCTGCCGCGCATGAGGTGAACAAATTCCTGTTCATCATCCCGCACCACCCGTCGAATAGAAACTCGCGGCTTATCCTTCACCATTTCCTCGATTTTCGAGCAGGAAAATTTCCCAGAGGGTGGGTGGAATCAGTGCCAGACCGAAAATCAGCAGATAAACCGGATGAGCGCTGAGCTGCCGCGCCATGGGCCAGACGTTGGCCAGGTCGAAATTGATCTGTTGCCATCCCAACAGGCCCGCAGTGGTTAAAGCAAAGCCGGCTGCAAGTAACAAAAAACGGATCAGAAAGCGAAAGTACATGCCGTGGTCAGTCTCAATTTAAACACCATTTGTAGTTTGTGCAGCCAGAATATAAGCAGCACCGCGCCGGCACAGCCAGGCGTTTATAAATTCTTCCAGCGCATAGCGGCGCTGCACGTTCTGATGGTCAGCAGCTGCAGGGTCCTTGACCAGAACTTCGTTGCCGTCGACCCCGTATAAAAGTACCAGATGACCAGGGGTTTCCGTCAATGGGGCATGTTTGAGTTCGCCGCTGTTAAAACGGATGCTACAGACCATCGGGATTTGCTGCTGCAGCAGAGCAAGCGCATCTGACCAGTGTGAAAACACCTCAACTGCACCCACCACTCCTTGCTTGCCGGCCCAGCGGATGGCCAGAGGCCAGGATCCGTAGGCTTTGCTGATCGGGTCGTAACAGGCGCTGACCGTTGCCTCCCAGGATGGGTGACGGGTGAATTTGGAGAGCGCCATCTGAAGTGCCGTCGGTGAACAGATACGGCGGGCAACTGCAGCCTCAGCCTGCATCTGGCTGATACTGGCAGGCACAGGAACAACAACCTTACCGCCGGTGGGCGGTATCTCTGGTTCAATATTCAGCGGTCGCAGACCGACTACCAAAAGATAGTTGCATGGCTTGTCAGCAGACTCTACAACCACCGTCACCGTGCTGGTGGCTGTATCTGTTGTTGTGTGCCAGCAATCGATATGTGTCGAAACCGCGGCAACCTTGCCTGCTACAACTTCGGTGCGGGCATTTTCCTGCTGCTCAGCCATACCTGGAACGTATTGCAGGATGCTTTTTG
>Ga0180435_10006602_pt1 | contig 11118 bp, 8 predicted proteins | sample SS_ome_3_FD_132467 | JGI IMG/M metagenome (GOLD analysis project Ga0180435, IMG submission 132467) | Hypersaline lake sediment archaeal communities from the Salton Sea, California, USA - SS_3_S_1 metaG | ecosystem: Environmental > Aquatic > Non-marine Saline and Alkaline > Hypersaline > Sediment...
TCCGCCCGTCCGCCCGTCCGCCCGTCCGCCCGTCCGCCCGTCCGCTACCCCAAAAACCAATCCAGCGCCGTCTCTGAGACGTCACCCGGTACCTCGTGTCCGCCTTCGAACTCATGGAACGTCACGTCGTATCCTCTGTCGCGGAGTGCGGGTACTATCGCGTTCGCGGTGTTGCTGAACGGTAGTACGAGGTCGTCTTGACCGTGCGAGACGAATATGTCGGGCGTACCTACCACAGGGTCCGGAATCGCCCAAAGGCCCGGCGAGTAGGAGACGATATGGCTGAACAGGTCGCCGTTGCCAACTCCGAGCGACAATGCGTATGTGGCACCGTCAGAAAACCCGCCCAGCGCGATCCGCGATGGATCGATTCGGCAGCGCTCGAAAACGTAGCTCAACATGTCGTCGATGAACTCTACATCTGGCCCGAACCCTCTACTCGCTAGATCTACCAGGTCCCAGGTACTGCCTCGAGAGTCGGGTGCGACGAAGATCATCCCGCGCTGTTCGGCACGGTCCGGATAGCTCGCCCAATCGTCGGCATCACCTCCCGCACCGTGCAATCCGATGAACAAGGGTGCAGGTGTGTCGGAAGAGTAGCCCTGAGGCACGTACATGACACCATCCCTGCCTCCGCCGATACCCAACTCACTCAGGCCGAGAGTAGGTGACTCGGTGGGCAGGCCGGGCCTCGCCGTGAGCCGTGCGCTACCGGGAGGGCTTCCGGTGCCGGTAGGTGGTTCGCTCAGGCAGGCGCCTAAGAAGGGAACAGACAGTGCAGTGGCCGTACCCGCCAGGAAATACCGTCTGGAGATTGCCCCGGAAGTGCGGGAACACACCATCGCCTTCGTTGCCAAGTAGAACTTCGCGAACCCGGGGTCTTCGTTGGAGCCGTGTATTCTCTGCATCAGAGCCATTCTTTCGGTAATCTTACAACTGTGCCTATACCCCGGGGTCTCGGCAACGGGTCCGCCGAGGTGCATTGTGCAACGGTAGCTGTGCCTCGATGTAGATCCAACGGGCCAATTCTGCACCAAGGAGACATGGTTTGGTTGAAAGATTCGAAGACATTCTGAACGCTCCTGCAGACCATGAGGTAGGGGGAACACAGATTGGCGAGTCCAGAGAAGGACGCCCCATTAGGGCCCACCGCTTCGGCAACGGTCAACGTCGGATCAGTCTCTTGGCTGGTTGCCACGCCGATGAACCCGTGGGGCCGAGGCTGCTCGCGCTGTTCTGCCGTTGTCTGGCGAGGCTCCCCGATAGCGACCGGCTGGTCACGGACTACGAGTGGTGGATCGTTCCTCACATCAACCCGGACGGTCAGTCGCGCAACGCCGCTTGGCAACACGAAGACGCCGAACGGTACGGTTTCGTCGAGTACCTGGAGCATCGCGTAAGAGAGTTGCCTGGCGATGACATTGAATTCGGGTTCCCCGAAAATGAAGACGATGCGGGCGTTCGACCGGAAAACGTAGCTGCCTACAACTGGTGGCGGTCGGCGGGTGGTCCGTTTTCGCTTCACGTCTCGCTGCACGGGATGGGGCATGCGGCAGGTCCGTGGTTTCTTGTTGAAGCTGCCTGGAAGGATCGTTTTGCCGAGCTGAAGTCCCGCTGCGTTCGGCTAGTGAGTGAGATGGGATATTTACTTCACGATGTGGAACGCAACGGCGAGAAGGGGTTCTTTCGACTGGGCCGGGGATTCTGTACGCGTCCGGATTCACGGTATATGCGTTCACACTTTCTCGAGCTAGGAGACGAAGAGACAGCGTCGAAATTTCGCCCCAGCTCGATGGAGACCATTCGCTCGCTCGGTGGTGACGCGCTGACACTGGTTTCCGAAATGCCACTTTTCTTGACGCCTGGTGTTGGAGTGACACTGGGGCCGCCGGATCCGGAAGCGCAAATGTGGAAGGAGAGAATTGCAGATTGGAGCCTGATGGCCACGACCACTCCGGAGGGCCGAAACGAGGTTGCGGAAAGCGCTGCTGCACTCGGTTTGACCGCAATGCCCGTTCGCGATCAGATGAAACTCCAGCTGGGTTTGATCGCGGCCGGTATCGAACAGGTCGAATTGGAGAACACGCGTTCGGTTCGCTGAATCGTGGTACAACCTAAGCTCGGCTGGGTTGTGCGGCCTCTTCATTCCCTCACCCGTTTCGTTGTCGTATCTTCAGACGGATGCTAATCTCTTCGCCGTTTCTGCTTTCACGCCTTCGGTGAGTGCAGTAGCGGGGTCCTTACATCGCAGGAGGTACGCGCATTGTGAGTGGTAACACCGAAGCTCCGCGCGAGGATGTGGGTAGCGCCAATCAGGCGGAGCTGGCGGCGCGCATTAGAGAAAGCGACCCGGATGCCATAAGGGATGTGGTACACGCCTATTTGCCACAGATCATGAGAGCTGCCCTGGGCGCCGGCCTCGACAGGCCTGTGGCTGAAGACGTCACTCAGTCAACCTTCGCCACTTTCATTGAATCTGCGCACAGGTTCGAGGGCCGGTCTCACGTGAGGACTTGGCTCTTCGGGATCCTCTACAAGAAGATCGCCGAGACCAGGAGACGCCTCAAACGCGATCGCGAGACCGACGACATCGATGAGGTTTTCGAGCAACGATTCGACAAGAACGGCATTTGGACAAAGGGTCCCCGGCCTGTGGATGCCGTGGTTTTCGACAAGGAGATTAGACAGAGCATAGACGACTGTCTGGAAGAAGTACCCTCCAAGCAAAAGATGGCGTTTGTGCTTCGAGAGATCGAACAGTTGGACTCGGAACAGATCTGTAACATTCTGGAGGTGACCCGCACCAACCTCGGTGTACTACTTCATAGGGTCCGGAATCGCCTCCGTGAATGTCTTGAACAAAAAGGTATCGAGGGAACAGCGAGTGCTTAGCTGCAGGGATGTCACTCGGATCGTATCCAGTGACGAATTGGAGAACGCTGGAGCTCTCTTGAAGTTCAGAGTCAAATTGCACTTCTTGCTCTGCGTTCGATGTAAACGCTACGCCGACCAAATTCGGATGATTGGAATCGCCGCGCGCGAGAGAGCAGTAATGCTGCTCCCCGAAGAGGAGCATTTATTGCGTTTGGAGAAATCGATTCTCGACGACGCTTTTGGTGCCCAAGGCAAACAGACATAGCCGTGCCTCGGTGAACCTGCTCAGGTCGCTCCACCTGCTCCTACGATGACCGACCACCGGGCTGCGTTGCCTGCCGGCCGGTTGACGTCGCTCGATGTATTCCGTGGTATCACGATCGCTGGGATGATTTTGGTCAACAATCCCGGCAGCTGGAGTTTTGTCTATCCCCCGCTACTGCATGCCGAATGGCACGGCTGGACTCCGACCGACCTGATCTTTCCGTTCTTCCTTTTCATCGTCGGTGTGGCCATGGCGTTCTCTCTCGTACCTCGGATCGAAAGGGGAGACAGCCAACGCGAGATCTTCTTCAAGGTGCTCAAACGAAGCATGATCATTGTGGGCATCGGGTTGTTTCTAAACGCGTTCCCGAGGTTCGACGTTCTAGAAATGCGTTATCCCGGGGTGCTGCAGCGTATCGGCGTCGTGTTCTTTTTCGCCTCAGTCATTGCGCTCAAGACCGGAATCAAAGGGCAGGCGATTGCAGCAATACTGCTTCTGCTGTGCTACTGGGCCTTGATGACGCTCGTGCCCGTACCCGGCTACGGCGCCGGCAACCTCACGCCCGACGGGAATCTCGCCGCATTCATCGACCGGGCGGTTTTTGGAAGCCACACATGGAGGGAGACCTGGGATCCCGAAGGGCTGCTCAGCACGATGCCCGCTATCTCTACGACTTTGCTGGGGTTACTCACCGGGCATCTGCTTCGATCAAAGCTGGCGCGTTCCGAGATTGCCGGTTGGTTGTTCGTGCTCGGCTGGGCTGGGATCCTGTTGGGTTTGATCTGGAGTCTGGCCTTTCCGATCAACAAGAACATCTGGACATCGTCCTACGTTGTTTTCACTGCCGGAGCCGCACTTCAGTTCCTGGGAGTCTGCTATTGGTTGATTGACGTCATGGGCTGGAAAGCGTGGGCGTTCCCGGGTTTGGTTTTCGGGATGAACGCAATAGCCGTATACGTTCTTTCCGGCATTCTGGTCGACATCATGCTGGTGATTCGAATGCCGGCGGCCGGAGGCGAAACGACTTCCCTCTACTCGTGGATCTACCAACACCTGTTCGTTCCGTGGGCTGGTCCACTCAACGGTTCTTTGGCTTTCGCGCTGTCCTACATAATCCTCCTGTTTGGCGCGATGTACGTCCTCTATCGCAGAAAGATCTTCCTCAAGGTCTAACATCAGGCATCGCTTCGCTGTCCTCTGGCAAGGACAGGGAACACACCACTAACAGGCAGAAACCATATCGCGTCGAGCACAGACCCGCAGAAACACGGGGATTATCGTAGGGCACATCTTTTGCGAATCGGGACGGCTCAGGCGACATTTGTTTTGCGTAGCGGGCACCTCTGCTATGCGATGGGCATTCGGGGAGGATGGAGTGATAATTCGGGACGACGCCGGATTTGATTCGGCGAGAGAAGCAGGTGAGAAACCTGACAAACGTAACTAGCGCCATGAAACACAGGCGTTTTCAGATAGCCGCAATTGCAATCCTGCTCACACTGATCTCCGCTCCTGCGGCAGGTCAGCAACTCCGTGATATCGTGGGTACGGTTCGATCAGCCAGTGACTCCTCTGGTCTGGGTGGTGTCAGGGTGCTCGTCTCCGATCAGGGGTTGGTTGCAACCACTCGTGAGGATGGTTTCTACCGCCTACTTGGAGTACCTCGATCGAGGGTGGCGGTCACCTTTGCTCGTATCGGAGTCGCGGCGGATACGGTTTGGCTCAATCCGGACAGAGATACGCTCGACGTTTACCTCCTGGCTGTCGCTATACAGCTCGAAGCCGTCAGGGCCGAGGCGGTGCTGGAGGCGCGCGAGAGGTTCGAGGAGATCGTTCAGCCGAGTGTTGTGAGTATCGATCGATCGACGATCAGGGAGTTGCCCAGTATAGGGGAAGCAGACGTTCTTCGGGCAGTGCAACTCATGCCTGGAACGATCGCCACCAACGACTATACGGTTGGCTTCAACGTGCGCGGTGGAGAACCCGATCAGAATCTCACTCAGATAGACGGCATCACGATCTTCAATCCAACGCATCTCGGTGGTCTTTTCAGCACATTCGACGCTGACGCAGTCGAAAGCATCGACTTCATCACCGGTGCGTTCCCCGCCGAATACGGGGGCAGGCTCAGCAGCGTACTCGACGTCGGTATGCGCAGGGGTCGGTCCGATCGGTTGGGCGCGAGAGGGCAAATCTCGCTGATCAGCAGCAAGCTGTTACTAGAAGGACCGATTCCCGGAACGCCGGCGACTTTCCTGATTTCGGGGCGCCGCACGTATGCCGACAAGCTGGTCAGTGCGTTGAGCAACGAGTCCATGCCCTACTACTTCGCCGATGCGGTTTCCAAGCTCTCATTGCCGCTCGGCAAAGGAGTCCTGTCGGCCACAGCGTATTGGGGCGAGGATGTGATCTCGTGGCCTTGGATCGATCCAGAGCCGGGTCGCCCGGGAGTCGATCTGGAGGCCGATTGGGGTAACAAGCTGGTTGGTATGAGCTGGCAACAGATGTTTGGAGAGCGCGAGCTGAGAGTAGACGCCAGCTATACCGATTTCGCAACCGTCTTCGGCTTGGAGCCCAGCATCTTCACCGCAAAGAACAAGGTGAGATTGCTCACCGCGCGAGCAACAGCCGCGCTCAGCCCGGGGGCGACACACGATATCCGTACAGGTGGAAGTGTCGAAGACTATCGGATGACGTACGACGTTTTCAGTGAGAGCTTCGGGTCCGATCTCTTCACCGCGAGATATGCTCCGAGAATCTGGTCTCTCTTTCTCGACGATCAATGGCGGGCATTCCCGTGGCTGTCGCTTCGCCCGGGCGTTCGAATGGAGTACGTGGAAGGTCCGGAGTCGGTCAACTGGGCGCCGCGAATCGGGGTGAAATCGTTCTTGACCGAAGACTTTGCCTTGATAGGCTCGATCGGCCGCTACCATCAGGCGATTCACTCGCTGCGAGACCAGAATGTGTCTTGGAACATCTTCGACTTCTGGATCGGAGCCGACAGCGCGACGCCGGTGGCAAGCTCAGACCATTTAGTCCTCGGCTTCGAGAGCTGGTTCGGCGAATCTGTTTCCCTGAAAATCGAGGCGTATAAGAAGACGTTCGACGACATCGTCGATGTGAACATCCGTGAGGATCCACGCGTGAGCGGAGACGAGATCGTTCCGATGTCGGGTGATGCGTGGGGAGGCGATTTCCTGCTGCAAAAGCATTCGGGTGCCATTACGGGTTGGGTGTCGTACGGACTCGCAAAGGTCACTCGCGAAGCGCACGGGCAGGAGTTTGCGGCGGTTCATGACAGGCGCCACACACTCAACGTCGTGATGCAGACCAGAGGGCCCCTGGGAAGCAACATGAGCCTCAGGTGGGGCTACGGCTCGCCACTCCCGTTCACTCCCTTTGTGGGCGAGTGGAATCATCGATTCTACTATGTGGGCAATCACAACTTCGATGACTACGACCGCGAACCGATTGCGGACCCAGTATTAAACAGTGCACGGTATCCCTACTACAACCGCTTCGACTTGAGCTTCCGCTGGGAATGGCACAAGTGGGGCGGGATACTGCGACCGTACCTGCAGCTCATAAATGCCACCAACCACAAGAACGTGTTCGTGTACACATTCGACTACAGCTCTACTCCGGCCACGAGGAGTGCGGTGTCGCAAATCCCGTTGCTGCCGACGATATGATTGGAGTTCGAGTTTTGAAGACTAGACTGACGATCCTGTTTCTCATCGCACTCGCTGCAACCTCGTGCGAGTTCGATGAAGTCGCGATACCCGACGGCGAACCGTTGGTCGTGGTCTACTCGGTTGTTCGCCCCGACAGAGACCGCCAATGGGTTTTGGTGGAGCAGACACTCACCGGTTCAACCGCGCAAGAAGACACCGCGTCGTCGGTGATCCCGGGAGACGAACCGCCCGTCCCCATAACCGGGGCGACCGTCACCATCACGAATCTGACTCTGACCACCGATCCGTGCGGCCAGACTTCGTTCACCGAAACCCCGGCAGACCCCGGACTGGCACGGTCACTCGGGCTCTACTGGGGTCCGGCAAACTGCCCCACCATGAGGGGTGGTGACACTCTTCTGCTCAGGGTTGAAACGGCAGACGGACTGATCGTTACCGGCCGCACAGAAGTTGTGGACGCCAACAATATGTTCCTGCGTGCCAACGGAACCTCCGTCGACGTGCCGGGGCCATCGCTATTGATGAACCGCGACTTGGACACTCTCGAGGCAGAGGTTGATGCGCAGTTCGGAAGGTCGGTGCACGTGGAGATAGCACGTCCCGACAGTCTGAACGTTCTCGACCCGCACTTCTTCATGTTCCTGGACACTACAGCCATCACGGTTCCCGGCAATCTCGTGAATTTCTTCGATGAGTTCTTCGACGATGACGACGACTCCACCTCCAACGATTCGCCGGAATCGATTTTCGAGGCTGGTAGATACCACACGGTCACCGTCGCGCTGGTGGACGACCATTTCTTCGACTACATGCGTACCGGCAACACGCCTCTTTCGGGTAGAGGGTTCGTGAACCATATCGAAGGTGGCATGGGCATATTCGGATGTCTCACAGCCGCGGCCAACGAGGTGAAGGTGGTGGGCGATCTCGACGACGACCGAGAAGGTGTGTACCAGCTGATCGGCACAGTCAACGGCGTAGCTGTCGACATCGAGTTGGAGCTGTACGTAGCCAATGCGGGATTGGATACCACGAGGATAGGTGCGTTCGTGGAAGGCGACTGGGTTTTTGGTGCGCTGGAAACGAGTGCCGGTGGGATCTTCGAGGGCGGCGACATGGCACTCACCATCTACCAGGTGGACCCCGCGAACCCCGATTCTGTCGCGGCTATCCTGATAGGAGGCTCGCCGGGCACAGGAGGATCATTCTCGTTGAGTGCCTACGACCGGCAGCTGAACCAGGTCGGGACATTGACGGCAACGAGGAACTGACGGCAGTGTTCGATTTGCCGCGGAAGCACGCGGAAAGACGCGGACGAGCACACATACCGTTTTCTAGCCTCACCCGATCAACACCTCGATGTTTGTCCGCGTTGATCCGCGGCAAACACACACACCAATCCGGATTTCACTCCGCCAGGTATGACTCGATAGTACAATTCGATACAACACCTCGCCACACATAGTATGTGAGGTGATGCAACTTTTGGCACGAGTGATCCGTACTGCGTTTGTACGGGTCAACTTGGCCGCTGCAATGGGCCACGGTCTCAAATGGAAGGAACGTGATGAGGATCGATCGCGAGTTGATGCGAGGCGCCGGCCCCGTGGCCGTTCTGCAGTTGCTCGAACAACGGGAGATGTACGGCTACGAACTGGTCGTAGCGCTTTCGAAGCACAGCGACGGCGTGCTCGCGATGGGGCAGTCTACGCTCTATCCGCTTCTGTACAACCTGGAGTCGAAGAAGCTGATTCGCGGCAAGTGGAGAGAATCGAGTTCCGGGCGCCAGAGAAAATACTATTCGCTCACGAAGAAAGGTGCGACGCATCTCTCGGCACACCGGGAGCAGTGGCAGAGCCTCGTTGGAGCCATGAAGGGCCTTGGGCTGCTCGAGTCGTAGCCGAAGACATGACCGTATCCGACTGCAATTCGGGAGTCGATCGTGAGTAACGAGGAAATCACCAGGATAGCGAAACTGTTAGCGTCTTCGGAGCTTCCGGATGAGGCGCGATCACGGGTTTTGGAGATCGTGAACAACTGCGGTCTGCCTGACGAGAAGCGAATCGATCTGGCAAAGGAGTTGGTTGCACATTTCGACGACGGGCTGGCTGCAGGTAGATCGCTCGATGAGCTTCTCGAGACTTTTGGCGACGGCTCGATTATCGCACGGCAGTTCAAGAATGCACGCAGCGGTTCGGTTGGGCCGACACACCGGCTGGAGCATGTCTGGAAGAACGGCGACCCTTTGGCAATGCGTTTGCTCAGAAACGTGCGCTACGCCATGCGCCGCCTTCTTCAGAGCCCGGGCTTCACGTTCACCGCCCTCTTGTCATTGGCAATTGGCATCGGTGCCAACACGGCGATCTTCAGTCTCGTCAACGCGATTCTTTTAAGACAGACGCCTTTGCAGAACCCAGAGACACTCGTAGACCTATACGTCCAACGTCCCGAAATACCGTACAACCTCTTCTCGATCCCCGACTATGAAAACCTGAAGGAAGACACCAGAGACGTTTTCGCCGGGGTCGGTGGATCGATGCTCAGCCTGGTGCAAGTTGACCGTGACGGCGATATCGAGATGGTGCCGGTCGAGATGGTCACCGGCAGTTTCTTTCCCTTGATTGGCGTCAATGCAATGCTGGGGCGCACGCTCCTGCCCGAAGACAATGTCTCACCGGGGGCTCACCCGGTGGCGGTTATGGGGCATGATTACTGGAAGACCGCATTCGGCAGTGATCCGAACGTTGTAGGCACGACAATCCGGCTCAGCGGCCGTCTTTACACCATCGTGGGAGTTGCGCCCGAGGACTACCCCGGCAAGTTCCGCGGCATTGTGCCCGGATTTTTCCTGCCGGTCATGATGGTTGACGAAGTGCAAGCGGGTAGCAGCCAGTTGGAAGCCCGGGGCAACCATTCGTTCTTTGTGAGAGCACGTCTGAAGCCCGGAGTCACTCTCCAGCAGGCAGGTGTCTCCACGGCCGCTCTCGCCTCGAGGCTCAAGGAAGACTATCCCCGCAATTGGGGTGCTGATGACGGAATACGGATGGTGCCGACGGCGGAAATCATCGTCTATCCACCATTCGACCGGTTCGTCAGGGCTGCCGCGTGGTTGCTCATGAGTGTGGTGGGTCTCGTCCTGCTAATAACGTGCGCCAATCTCGCCAGTTTCCAGTTGGCGCGAGCCACCGATAGACGCAAAGAGATCGCTGTCAGGCTTGCTCTCGGTGCTACGCGAAGGTCATTGGTCGGGCAATTGATCGGCGAGTCTCTGCTGCTCGGGATCCTCGGGGGCATCGGTGGATTGGCCTTCGGAGTCCTATTGCTCAAGCTGCTCCTTGCCGCGGAGCTACCTCTCCCGATCCCGATTGATCTGGACCTGAGTCTGGACACCACCGTGCTGACTTTCAGCCTGGTCATCTCAGCGATTGCGGGGGTGCTCTTCGGGTTGGCTCCTGCTCTGCAGTCTACGAGGCCGGATGTTGCGTCAACTCTCAAAGATGAAACAGCGGGCGGCGGACAGGCGTCGCGCTCCAGCCTTCGTAACATGCTGATCGTGGGCCAGGTCGCCGTATCGTTTCTGTTGCTCATCGGAGCGGGTTTGTTTCTGCGGAGTTACCAGGCCACTCAGTCAGTAGACCCAGGGTTCGGTCACGAGCCGGCGGCGATACTCACCATGGCCTTGCCCACGACACGTTACTCGGAGGCCGAAGGTAGGCTCTTCTTGCAGAATTACTTCGAGAGAATCCGGCAGATACCGGGAGTACGCACTGTCGGTCTCACGAACAACCTGCATCTGAACACACTCAGCACGAATACGATTCGGATCAACGTAGCCGGCATCGATCCCCCGCCCGACAGAGATGGCCACGACGTGGACCGAAAGGAGGTCGATGCGGGGTTCTTCGATGCCGTCGGAATCAAGATCCTGCGCGGGCGCAACTTTGGAAGTATGGACACAGAGGATTCGCCCAGGGTAGCGATTGTCAGTCAGGCGCTTGCAGCGAGGTTTTGGCCTGGAGAGAACGCAGTCGGAAGGATGATCCACCGTCCTGGCGGAGAAGAACTTATGGTGGTTGGGGTAGCAAGCGACGCAAAGATCCGGTCGTTGGGCGAGGTGCCACGGCCGCTGGTATATCTGCCGTTCGGTCAGGAGTACGAGTCGTACCTGACAGTGGTCGCCAGCACCTCGCTCGACACCAGGCGCGCTGCGACTCAGATGCTGGCCGCACTGCGCGAATTGGATCCCGAGGCATGGGTTTGGGAAGCAAAGACCATGGACGAACA
>Ga0180435_10006603_pt1 | contig 11118 bp, 11 predicted proteins | sample SS_ome_3_FD_132467 | JGI IMG/M metagenome (GOLD analysis project Ga0180435, IMG submission 132467) | Hypersaline lake sediment archaeal communities from the Salton Sea, California, USA - SS_3_S_1 metaG | ecosystem: Environmental > Aquatic > Non-marine Saline and Alkaline > Hypersaline >...
ATCGAACGGGCTTTCGACCAAACTGGCCGTTGGGCGTGAGACCGGCAGATGCGGCCATCTGGAACCGGGCAGGTCGCTCGACGCCGCGGTGCTGGCCGTTGTCTACAGTGATGTCGGCTCGGTGACGTCGATCGAGCCGGATGGCCGCGTGATCGGCCCTGCGGTTGCGCCTGATGTGGGCGCGGGGGGAGTCTCAACGCAAAGGCGCTAAGGTGCAAAGGACCACTCCTGTATTGTTAGGATAGCGGGCACCATGTGTTACGACAATGGCGTGCCGTGTGCCAGGTAGAGACGCAGCATGCTGCTTCTCTATAACAACCGATCGCCAATCAGCGTCTGTGCCCCACCATTCGCCGCAATCGGTCTTCGGAATAGAATCCAATGCCCGTCTGCGGGCGCGCCTGCTCGCAGGCACCAGGTGGGACGAAAATTGGCGCTGGTGAACCTATCGTTGCTGCGTCGACAATGTAGGGGCGACTCACAGAGTCGCCCACGAGGCAGACATCATTTCGGTTCGGCGCAAGGCGACCACGGTCGCCCGTCAACCCGGCGGCGCAGCCTATTTTCGGGATTGCCCATATGTGCGCACTCGCGGCATACGCGTGCGCACGAGCAGGATGCAGCTCTCACTCGCCGACCAAGAGTCCGCGCGCCAGCTTGCCGTGGAGGCGGCCAATGAGCCGCGCCAGATGCATGATTGCGGTGAGCAACAGCACGCCGCCCATGGCGAGAAGCGGTGTGGACCAGTCGGGCAGGTAGTAGAGCGTGTTGTTGGTGACCACGATCGGCAAGTGCAGAATGGGCCCGATGATAGGCGCTGCCACGAGGCTCAGGGCAAGCGTGATCAGGGTGATGAACAACGTGAAGTAGATGATGCCGAGCGGCAGCTGCAGCACCATGTAAAGGAGCGCCAACCATGTGCGCTTGCCAAAGAGCAGTGGCTTGAGCCGTTGCCACCAGCCGACATCCTTGCGCGCATACTTAGCGCGACGCGGCATACGGACCCCCAGCAATGCCTCCACCAGGCGACCCTCCACCAGCGCCAGGCCCCGCACCGATAGCATGAACAGGACCGTGACCGGTATGCCGATGATGAGCACGAGAACGCCGATGGATATTGAAAGCCCCGACACCGCCCAGGTGAAGTAGATGATGCCGGTGACAAGCGACAGGATCAAGTAGAGCAGAGCCCCCCAGGCATATGGATCGGCGAACACCCCGAAGAAGCGCGCCAGAGCCGGGCGGCTCTTGACCTGCGGCCGCCCGCCCAGTGGCGGTCCCAGCCGTTCCTCGATCTGTTGGTAGGCTGCGGCCGTCTCCGCAGGTGTGCCGTAGCCCTCAATGATAGCGGGTAGGGCCTCGATCTCCGAGATATCAGGTTGTGACTCTCGAAGGGCTTCGAGCGCAGATCTGAGATGTTCCTCGGCATCCGACACGGCATCCTGGACGGTTGCTCGATCGCTGCCAGATAGCTCTTTGCGCAGTTGGCTCAAGTATTGCTCGATGTTCTCACTCATTGTCGACTCCTTCCAGCATGTTGTCCACGAAGGACTTGGTCTGCTCCCAGATACCCGTCCACTGCTCAAGCGTCTCACGACCGAACTGTGTCGTGTGGTAGTAGCGGCGCGGCGGCCCTGATGTGGATGGCTCTACTTTGCTCTGGAGCAGGCCGCTCCTCTCCAGCGATCGCAGCACCGGGTAGATCGCGCCCTGTTTGCCCATCGGTGTATCGGCGTCACCGGCGCCGACCAACTTTGCGATCTGGTAGCCGTACATAGGTTCGTTGCCCCGGTCGAGCACGCTCAGCAGAACGAGTGCAACTGTGCCTGAACTGAGTTCTTTTCTGAACTTGCGGTTGGTGGCCGTATCTTCGTCCAAGGGTCTCTCCTTATCAAATGATATGGCGATTCCGGCATCAGCCGTGAAGGCCGCTGCGGGGATCGGCGTCAAACGTCAAGGCTCTGTTTGCTGCTGTGAAGTGACGCTAGTTATGAAGTTACTAGTATAGATAAGTTAATAATACTACACAACTGATACTATGTCAAGAGGAATTTAGGCAAAACCGTTGACTCTTGGGCGGCTGTGGCGTAAAATGATAGTGTGTATCGACTGAAGGCAGGACATCTGTGGAAGAACTGACGATCAGCGAGCTGCAGGACAGGATGAGCTCTGGCGAGTGGTCGGCGTGCGATATTCTCGAGATGTACCTCGAGCGGATCGACGCGATTGACAAGCATGGCCCCTGTGTAAATGCTGTGATTGAGCGGAATCCCGATGCGCGGGAGATTGCTGAGGCCCTGGATGTGGGGCGGCGTGCGGGCACGATGCGTGGCCCGCTGCATGGCATCCCGGTTATGCTGAAGGATAACATCGATACCGCCGATCGGATGATGACCACGGCGGGCTCGCTTGCGCTGGTGGGCTTGGCTGCCGACAGGGATTCCTGGGTTGCCGAGCGCTTGCGCCTGGCCGGTGCGGTGATCCTGGGCAAGACGAACCTGAGCGAATGGGCCAATTTCCGCTCGACGCATTCGACGAGCGGTTGGAGTAGCCGGGGCGGGCAGACGCGCAATCCCTATGCGCTGGATCGGAACCCCTGCGGCTCCAGCTCCGGTTCGGCGGTGGCGGTGGCAGCTAATCTGTGCGCCGCGGCGATCGGGACCGAGACTGACGGTTCGATCATCTGCCCCGCGCACGCTAACTCCATCGTGGGCATCAAGCCAACCGTGGGACTGGTGAGCCGGACCGGCATCGTGCCCATCGCGCATAGCCAGGACACGGCCGGTCCGATGGCCAGGACTGTGGCTGATACCGCTATCGTGCTGGGTGTGCTGACCGGTGTGGACCCGAGTGATTCGGCGACAGAGGCGAGCCGCGGCCGGTCATACGGCGACTACACCCTATTCCTCGATCCTCAGGGGCTTCAGGGGGCGCGCATCGGTGTGGCGCGTAACTTCTTTGGATTCGATGGACGGGTTGATCGGGTTATCGAGTCGTGTGTCGCTGTGATGAAGGACGCGGGCGCGGAGATCGTCGATCCGGCCAGCATCGACACGGTGAAGGACTTCGAGGATACGGAGTTTGAGGTATTGCTGTACGAGTTCAAGGCGGATCTCAATCGCTATCTGACGGCTCGGAGGCCCGAGGCGCCGGTGCAGTCGCTGGAGGAGATCATTGCCTTCAACACGCTCAACCGCGAGCGCGCGATGCCCTACTTCGATCAGGAGATCATGCATATGGCGCAGGCGAAGGGGCCGCTGACCGATGAGGCCTACCTGAGGGCGCTCGAGGCCAACCAGATCCTCTCGCGGGTGCAGGGGATCGATAAGGTGTTGAGCGAGCATCGTCTGGATGCCATCGTCGCGCCCTCGGGAGGTCCGGCATGGCTGACCGACTGGATCAGAGGCGATCATTATGCGGGCGGCAGCTCATCGCTCGCCGCAGTGGCCGGGTATCCGAGTATCACGGTACCGGCCGGTTACGTGTTCGGCCTGCCGATTGGGATATCCTTTATTGGCGGGGCCTATCAGGAACCCCTGCTGATCCGGTTGGCCTACGCCTTCGAACAGGCGACCCGGGTGCGCCGGCCGCCTCGATTCCTACTGAGCGTGGAGGCGGGGTGAGATGAGACCGCCGGTTCGCAGGTGGATTCTTCTCTCCGTTGGTATCCTGGCGGTGATACTGGGCACGGTCGGCGTGTTTGTGCCTCTGTTGCCTACGACGCCCTTTCTCATGCTTGCGGCGGCCTGTTTCTTGCGCAGTTCCGACCGGATGCATCATTGGTTACTCACCCATCCGGTGTTCGGCAAGTATGTGCGCAACTATCGAGAGCATCACGCCATTACCCTTCCGGCGAAGCTCGTGAGTCTGGTGCTTCTCTGGGGCACGATCCTCTATTCGGCCACATCCATCGTTGAATCGCTGTTCGTGCGCATTCTGCTCGGGCTGATCGCTGTGGGAGTGACCATCCATCTGCTGACTCTAAAAACCCTGACGCGCGCGATGCTGGCCGCGGAGGAAGAGGAAGCGCCAGAAGCCCGTCCCGGCGGGCAGATTGTGCATGGGATGGAAGACGATGGCCAATGAGTATAGCAAACCAGACTTCGTCAGCCGCGCTCGTATCTTGCACATGGGAGATGCGCGTTGCATTGCCCAGATGTCCAATTGCGATATTGGTCGCTATGTACTGTAGATGGACGTGGGATGTGGTACAATAATGCCAAATGGGGTATGTGATGTGAAGGGGGGGCAACGATGGTCTGGTATGTTCCGATCGTGGCAGCCGCGAAGAAGCAGCGCGAGACAGAAGAGGAGGAACTAATGGCCCGGCAGATGAAAGACGAGTTAGGCGATGACTGGGAGTTCAAGGTCGTCCGCAGCGAATTCTACGCTTTTGCCAATCGCGAACGTCTGGAAGAGATGCTTGAGGAGGAATCCGCGGCCGGCTGGCAGTTCGCGGGCAAACTGGATGACAACCGGGTCTTTCTGAAGCGTCCTAGCAGCGCGCACCTGCAGGACGGCCTGCTTGATGCAAGCATCGATCCCTACCGCACGAGCTATGGCGGGTGGGCGGGCCGGGGAGTTGTCGCGGTGATGATCGGACTGCTGGTCACCGGGCTGCTCGTGCTGGTCCTTGTCTCATTTGGCGCGCACGCCCTGCTGCCCGATGAATTCTCGCCGCTGTGGATAATCGCCGGGCTGACCTTCATCCTGGCAATCGCGCTGGGAATTGTGAAGCTCGTTGTGCGACGCTGAGCTCGGAAGGACGCCTGGAATAGGCGAGGGATGCATCGAACGCCCCGCGTCTTGTCTCTACCGCCCCCTCACCAACATGGGCATGTAATACGTGTGCGCCGCCTGAACGGTGAAGATGGCGCTGGCCTCTCCGCTCTGCAACGTCCCGCTGAACGCCGCGGTGTTCGTGACGACGTCGCCAAAGAGGCCCACGTGGTTCGCGCTGAAATTTAGCGTGATGGTCGCTCCGGCCGCTATCTCACCGCTCCAGGTGAGTGTATTGTCGCTGGCTTCGGCATTGAGCGGCCGCTCGATCCACGCGCCGAAGTCAACCTGGGTGGGCAGTGTGTCGCTCAGCAGCGCCGTGTCGCTGACCGCGCCGGTGTTGGCGATGGCGAGTGTGTATGTCACGGCGCTGTGAAGCGCGAGGGGACCGGTGGGGGTCACGGTCTTCGTGATGGTGAGTTCGGCAGCCTGCGCGCGGTTCCGGAATATGTAGGCCGCGCCGCTGTCGGGCAGTGGGTCTCCGAAGCCGCCGTCCTCGAAGGGTGCACCCACTATGATCGTGTCGCCAGCGGTGGCTACCGCTCATCCACCCCAATCGGACGGCTGCGCGTCAGCGGCGCGCAGTACGGCAACCTCGCCCCACGTGTCGGCGCCTCCGAGATTGCGCTGGAATATATAGGCGCCGCCGCCCTCCGAGACAGGGTCGCCGGTACCGCCGTCCTCACCGGTTGCTCCGATGGCGATAATGTCACCTCGGATGGAGACAGGCGTGCCGAACATATCCTCAACCTGGGCATCGGAGGCGCGCAACGTTGTCACTTCTCCCCAACAACCGGCGCCGCCCTGGTTGCGGTTGAAGACGTAGGCTGCGCCGGCCATGCTCATTGGATTCCCGGCGCCGCCCTCACTCTGCTCGAAGACGTAAGCCGCGCCATCATCCGGTGAGGCCTGATTGCATGTCGGTCCTGGGGCACCGACGACCACTGCATCGCCGCTGACTCCGATCGACATGCCGAAGTAGTCGGATTCCTCAGCATCTGACGCACGGAGGATCGTCACCTCGCCCCAACAACCGGCGCCGCCCTGGTCGCGCGCAAAGATGTAGGCCGCTCCGGCTCCGGGGATTGGGTCTCCCAGGCCGCCGTCCTCACCCATTGCTCCGACGACGACTATGCCGCCACTGATGGCCACCGAGCGGCCGAAGTCATCATCAACCGTGCCATCTGAGCCGTGGAGGATGGTGACCTGGCCCCAGTTGTCCGGGCCGCCCTGGTTACGCTCGAAGATGTATGCAGCCTCAGCGGATGGAGCGCCGACGACGATCGTGTCTCCGCTGATGCCGACGGAATAGCCAAAGATATCGTCTGCCTGGGCATCGGAGGCCCGCAGGGTCGTGACCTGGCCCCACTGGCCAGCGCCATCCTGATTGCGCGCCATCACGTAGGCGGCGCCTGCGTCAACGCCGCCGTCCTCACGGCAGGCCCCGACTACCGCGATATCAGCATCGATGGCAGCCGCGCAGCCGAACTGATCCCCCTCTTCGGCATCCGTCGAACGGCGTACGCCGGTTTCCTGCCAGACGCCATCATCGGCGACGAATATGTAGGCTGCGCCGCTGTCGGGCAGGGGCAGCAGAAGCAGTGTGAGGAGCAGAAAGATGCTGATGGCCAGCGAGCGCATCCGCAGTGTGTGTTGGTTCCAGGTACGTCCCATGATGACCTCCAGCGGCGCCGGATCTGGTGTGTTGCGACTATGACCTGCATCGATTCCTGGACACGAAGTATAGACCCGCGGCGGCTTTGAGACAAGCGGATTCGAGGGTGGTGCGCAGATACCCGGCGAGCGCATCGGGGACGCGGATGATCTCGGGTTTGAAAGTTAGAACGGAATCCGCGTGCTCTGAGCCGTGCGCCTACCCGCGCATTACCATCGGCAGGTAGAACGGCTCCCCGATGGCGAAGAGGTAGGCCGCGCCAGTTGCACTGGCCGGGTTTCCGGGACCGCCGTCCTCGCTGCGCGCGCCGAACACCATCGTGACGCCGTGCAGCGCGACGGAGTAGCCAAATTCGTCGCCGGTCTGCGCGTCGGAGCCAGCCAGTATCGCTACCTCGCCCCAGTTGTCCGCGCCGCCCGCGTTCCGCTCGAAAGCGTAGCCCGCGCCCGCGCCGTTGACCGGATCTCCCAGGCCGCCGTCTGCCTGGTATGCCCCCACGGCGATGACATTGCCGCTGACCGCGACGGAGCAGCCGAAGTGGTCGTGCGTGAGGGGATCGGAGGCGCGGAGCGGTGTGATCTCGCCCCAGCTGCCCGTGCCGCCCTGGTCGCGCCCGAAGATGTAGGCTGCGCCCGAGGCTGAAGTCGGATCGCCGCTGCCGCCATCCTCGTATTCGGCGCCCACGACGGCCACGTCGCCGCTGATCGCCACCGATGTGCCAAAATAGTCGTTGGTCTGCGCATCGGATGCACGCAGAGCCGCGGCCTGGCCCCAGCTACCCGCGCCACCCTGGTCGCGTTCGAAGACGTAGGCCGCGCCCGAGGCTGAGACTGGATCGCCGCTGCCGCCATCCTCGTGGGGCGCACCGACGATGGCGGTGTCCCCATCAACCGCGACTGAATTGCCGAAGCTGTCGCCCGCCTGGCTGTCGGAGGAACGGAGGACGGTGACCTGACCCCAGCTGCCCGTGCCGCCCTGGTCGCGTTCGAAGACGTAGCCCGCGCCGGAGTCTCCGGTCGGGTCGCCGCTCCCGCCGTCCTCGCTCTCGGCGCCAATAACGATGGTGTCGCCGCTGATGCCCGCCGATACGCCGAAGCGGTCGCCGGTCTGGAGGTCGGAGGCGTGCAGGATGGCGACCTGACCCCAGTTACCGGCGCCGCCCTGGTTGCGTTCGAAGACGTAGCCCGCCCCGGCGCTGGCCGCAGGGTTCCCGCTCCCACCGGCCTCGAAGGGGGCGCCGACGACGATGGTGTCGCCCGAGATGCTCACGCTGCGTCCAAAGCCATCTCCGTTCTGGGCGTCGGACGCACGCAGTATCCTGGCCTGGCTTCCGTTCTCGAAGACGTAGGCGGCGCCAGCGCCGCCATTGGCGTATGGGGCGCCGACGACGATGGTGCTCCCGCTGGCGGCGACCGTGTAGCCGAACCAGTTGCCGACCCCGATCTCGGAGGCGTGCAGGATGCGAAGCAGGCGGTGGGTGATGGCGGCAGCGGGCGTGACGATATGCAGGAGGATGGCGATGGCCAGGATAGCGATCAGGACAAGCGATGCAACTCGTCGGACAACGTTCCGAGGATGTGGTGCACGCCCAATGTCGAGCGCCGGACGGTGTGCTGGATAGTTCTCATACATAGGGTACTCCTTCACCGATGCGTCTGACCCGCGGATGGCCTGCCCGTGGATGTGGTTGCGGAGTATGCTGTGCGGGGCATTCTGGTTGCGGCCTGCCGGGTCAGAATGTGGGAAATGGTTGTTGGACTGTGATATAGCCTTAGTGTACACGATTTTGCCCGGTTTTGCCAGTTTCGTTTGTGGCCCAGAAGCAACCGGCTTATGGAAACCCTCACGCCCGCCCGCCGGGAGGGGGCGTTGTTCCGAAAATAGATTACGCCGCCGGTTGAGTGGCGCCGAGTCCGCGAGGCGCCGTATCGAAACCAAGGCGCGAGCGACGTCAGGGAGCCGCGGGCTTCGCAGGTGCCTGGCACTTTGCAAGTGCCAGGCACCTCTACCGTCATCGATTTTCGTACCACATGGTGCCCGCGCGCGGGCGCGCCCGCAGACGGGCATGGGCTTCTATTCTGAAAATGCTGAATCCCCAGGCCATGCCTTGGACACGTCTCTACCTCTGCGCCTTGGCGTCTTTGCGTTGAGATTGTCTCCGTGTCCACAGGCAACATGGGCAGCTGTTCTGAACATACATTTCGATATAGACCGCCGAAGTGCCACGCGGGTTGTGTCGGGTGCGGATGTCTAAGCATGCGGGGGCGCCTTTTGGGAGTGGATGGGTGCAGAGACTTTGGAAGTCGTCGGTCGTTTTCGTAGTCCATCGTGCGCGCCAGCGCACGCGTGTGCGTCAAACGCACATGGGCTTCTCTCCAGAATCCCGGAAATATGCTACAATGGCCGGAATGACTGCCGGCAGGCGGGCACGACTGCCCACTATGAGGTGAGCACACCATGACTGGACTTGCGGACGCTACAACGCCGCGACCCTCTGGCGCCTACGACCCCTGGACGCCGCCGGATGAGCTGGACGAGTTTCAGGAGTCGCTGGTGCTGGGCGCCTATCCACCGGGCAGCCGGATCCTCGCGGAACGCTCCTACCGGCCCGGCTATATGCGCTACCCGCTCCGCGTGACGGTGGGCATGCCCGATGGCAGCCTGGCTGCCTGCGTGCTGAAGATCGATCCGGGGATTGGGGTTGTCGAGAAAGAAGCGCGTCTGCTGCCGGTGCTCGCCCGCCTGGGGTTGGCGGCGCCGCGCGTTCTGGCTGGGCCGGCGGCACACCCGGAATACCCGAACGCAGGCCTGATGGTTGTGCTGAGCGAGCTTCCCGGCGAGCCGCTGCCGTGGCTCGAGGCGACGCTGGCCGGGGCCGACCTCACGTGTAGGCTGCTCGAAGAGGCGGTCGACCGGCTGCACGCCCTCACCGACCCTGTGCGGCGGGAGGCCATCGCGCGGGATCTTCCGGAGAACAGCGTGGCCGCGGAATTGGAAAGTATCACCGCCGCCGAGAGTCCCTGGGTGCGGACGGAACTCTTCCAAACCGTGATCCCTCGCTTGCGCCCGATCGTCGGGAGGATCGACACTCCGCTGGTCTTCTCGAACAGCGACTATAATCCGCTCAACTTCCTCTTCGTAGGGGAATCCGTGACCGGCTGGCTCGACTTTGCCGGCGCGTGTTTCGAGGATCCGCACATCGGCTATGCTCGTTTCCTCGTCCTGAGCTTCGACAGCTGGGGCTGGGGGACAGGCGTGAGGAGCGGCCTGGTCGAGCGCCACCTCTATACCCATAACATGTCGCGTCACGACTTCGCCCCGCGGCTCGCCGTGCGTTGCCTGTGGCGCCTGCAGCGGGATATATCGGTTTCTGGCGAGCAGGACGCGACTGCGCGTGCGGCGATCCTGGAATTATTGCGGCGCGCGCTGAGCGACTTAGAACAATCGGAGGAATCATGACGAAACTGGCAGAACTGGACCGTGAGCTGGCCCGGCGCTTTGGGCCTTATGCGAGCTACGCCACCGATGTTGACCCGATTCTGGAAGAAACACACGGTGACGGTCCCACCGAGGAGGTCGACCGTCTGCTGGATCACTTCGCGACGCCCACAAGCCACGTGCTGGATCTGGGCTGCGGCGTGGGCTTCACGCTGTGCCGTCTGGCGCCGCGGGTTGCGAGTATCTGGGGATTGGAACCGGATCCCGACCGGCTGGCTGCGGCACGGATGCGGGTGGCGGAGCAGGGCCTGGAGAACACCACCGTTGTCGCGGGCAGCACGGTCAATGTCGATGACGTGGCTCGGCTGCCGGACGAAACCTTCGATCTGGTGCTGAGCCGGCGCGGGCCGAACGTCAATAGCGCCATTCTGGAGAAGATGAGACCAACCGCGATGGTCGTCCAGGTGGTCTTTCAAGATCCCTTGGGGCTGCTCGAGTTCTTCGGCCGGAAGACGCTCGTCGCTGATCTGGGCGACAATCCCGGCTGGCTGGTAGAGGAGTACTCGTGGCTGGGCCTGATGCCGGTGAGCATCAAGGAGTACTACTTCGAATCCTACTTCCGCGACGCCGAGCACCTGGCGGCCTACCTCTCGCTGGAGACGATGCTCTTTAGCTGGCCTATGCCCGCGATGCCCTACGAGGAGACGCGCGACCGGGCTGCGCTAGAGCTTTACGTCCGCTATAACTCCACGCCCAAGGGGGTGCGCGTGATCAACCACCGTATGGTCTATCTCTTCCGGCGTGAGCGGATGCAGTACGCACCGGTCGCGCCCGATTTGGAGCCACTGGAATAGGGGGTAGTTAGTGGATCGAGAACTGCCTGACGGGTTCGCTGAGAGCGTCCTGGGCGTCTTCGGGAATGCCGGCCGGAAGTGGCTGGCGCGCCTGCCCGAGACGATCGCGCGCTGCGAGAGGCGCTGGCCGCTGGAAGTGGGCCCGCCGCTGGAGGGACTATGGGCCAACTGGGTTGCGCCGGCCGTCTGTATGGATGGGTCAGAAGCCGTGCTCAAACTCGGTGTGCCGTCTTCTGGTCTGCTGGCCGAGCTGGCGGCGCTTGATCTTTACGATGGCCGCGGCTGCGCCCGGTTGCTGGCGTTCGATCGCGAACTCGGCGCGCTGCTGATCGAACGGGTCCGGCCGGGCCAGCAGCTGTGGGACGTCGCGGA
>Ga0180435_10006604_pt1 | contig 11117 bp, 10 predicted proteins | sample SS_ome_3_FD_132467 | JGI IMG/M metagenome (GOLD analysis project Ga0180435, IMG submission 132467) | Hypersaline lake sediment archaeal communities from the Salton Sea, California, USA - SS_3_S_1 metaG | ecosystem: Environmental > Aquatic > Non-marine Saline and Alkaline > Hypersaline >...
AAAGTATTATGTCATAGCGTCGTTGCTTTTGTTCTTGATCATGGCTGGCATTAACAGTTCCGGGCAGGGAACTAAAGATCCCGGGACCCCGGCTTGCTCCGAGGTTCCAATGAAATTCACCTGCTCCCGCCCCAATGCCGAAGAGGATGTCATACTCCACGCGAATTTGCCGGGGGGATGGAAGCGCAACCCGGCGTTCGGTACAGTGGTCTTTGAACCGGGGGACGCGAATGAGTACTTTGAAACTCCATCCATCGAAGTTGAGGTTCTTTGCGAAGGCGAGTGCGTTCCTCAAGCCATACCCGGAAATATTTTGTCTTATATTCAACGCCTGAAAGCTGGCTGGAAAACACTGGCGACCGGCAATCCGGAAATGGATAAACAGGGAGCTTTCGTGGAGATTATTAATGATGAGCAATCAGAAGATACTCGAATCCTGGAGGTGAAGCTGACCTACCCGGAAGGCGTATCGATGGCGATGTATCCACCGCGCCACTGGGTTTATCGATTTATCCATAACCCCGAAGATCCTTTTTTTATTTTAATTAAGGGGAAAGTGCCCGTAAATCTGGCCGGCCAATTCCTCTCCGATGTCCGTGCCGCGTGTCTGAGCGTGAAAATTTAGGTCCGGGCGAGCAATGCCGGGGATTTGCCTTTCCTTATCAGTAAGCCATGGAGGGATTACAATCCAGGTTATTTTCTCCGTCATCTGACATTTTTCTTCAGATAAATCTCTCGAACTGCTAATGTTTATATCATAGCCAATCTTCTTTTATTGGAGGCCAATATATGGCAGATATAAAAAGTTCTGGATTCTGTCCTACATTTCAAAACCTCAAAACACCGTTATGGATTCCCGCACTCTGCCGGATGGCACTGGGTGAGTTAGCTCCCGATCGGAGCGAATATTAATAAAAATATCATTCTAAAAAGGAGTGACTCTTAATGTATAAAAAATTAACTATAATAATCCTGGCCGGTCTGCTGATTACTGTTACCGGCTGTCAGTCGGCTTACTATAATACCATGGAAGCTTTCGGTGTTCACAAGAGGGATCTGTTGAAGGATAACGTTGAGGAAGCGCGGGACAGCCAGACGGAAGCCAAGGAACAGTTTCAATCAGCCCTGGAGAAGTTTACTGAAGTAACAAACTTCCGGGGAGGGGATCTGGAATCGAAGTATAAAGAACTGGATACTGAACTGGAGCGCTGCGAGTCGAAGGCCTCAAGGGTGAGCGAGCGTATCGGCAAGGTCGAGGCAGTGGCGGAAGCCCTCTTTGACGAGTGGGAGGATGAACTCGACCAGTATAACAGCCAGGATCTCCGGCGGAAAAGTGAACGAAAATTGGACGCGACCCGGCGGCAGTACGGCAAGCTGGATGCCGCGATGCGGCAGGCGGAAGATAAGATGGATCCCGTTTTGATAGTCTTCCGGGATCAGGTGCTTTTCCTGAAGCATAATCTCAATGCCAAGGCGATCGCGTCCCTGCAGGATGAATTGGTCGCTGTGGAGGAGGATGTCGCCCTCCTGGTTAAAGATATGGAGACATCCATAGCTGAGGCGGACCGGTTTATAAGTACCATGACGGAAGAATAGCACCACCCTGATTGACCCGCCTTTTTCGGATTATTCCGGCCCGGCAGTCTTTTTTGATTTCTGGGTCAACAGAAAGACAACAATCAGCGTAATAAAATTAAACTAAAATTAAAGTTGTATGGATTATTCTTACGCTATACAATAATAAACAAATCATTAATCCCTATAGATGGAGGTGAAGAATGTGGACTATCATATTGCTGGCTGTCATCGCGATAGCGGGAGTAATCATCGTTTATCTTGTTTCTAACCGTGGAAAAGGGAAGGAATAAGCCCGCGGCCCGGTTTGTTAATAAGACGGTGGAATAAGAGCCACCCCGGGAACCAGGAATGAAGGCACAGACCTGCCGACTCTACTGTAACACCCTCGAAAGCGGACAACGGCGCAGATATCACTCCTGATGCTGTTGAGCCTCCCCCCCCCTAATCGAAAAAACAAATTCATACACCGCTGCTTCAGGCTGATGTAGATGAATCCCGGTTTTCTTTGCTCCTCCAGAGGAGGGCGCGGTAGAGTCGGCACCGGCGCATCAGTTCCCGCTCCGGCCGCTGCCAGCTATAGGGGAAACTCCGGCAGGCAGTCGGGCGGAGGGAATAGATGATACAGCTGTCTTCAATCAGAAAGGGGCAGCGGCCATCAGCGGTCTCGACGGCCTGGAGGTGATATCGGTCTTCGGCCAGATCAAAGTAGCGTTCAGCGCATTCGCGTTCATCCAGGTTGAGTAACGCGGCAATCTCCGGAAGGGAATGAGGAGAGAATACAACTTCGCCCGACCAGCGGCAGCAGGCACTGCATCCGCTGCAATACCGTTCGTCGTCCGGTTCCGGCTTAAAGCTGGTCGCGGGAAGGTTCTTCATTACATCATACCGGGCCGGACAGCGGTCATGGCGATCCAGGGATGCTCGGGGTGAAGGGCAATTCTCACGTCCTCCAGCCCCGCCGACGCCAGCCGTTCGCGATATTTTTTAGGGGTGAGAATCTCCATCTCCCGGAGTAAGGTACGGGCGGTCATCCCACCCCCGCAGGCGGCTTCCAGTATCCGGGCCTGTTCGGGAAACTTCCCCAACTTCAACCCCCACTCCCGCAGGGGGCGGTGATGGGAGTTCATGCTTTCGGCCACCTGCCGCCCCAGTCTGCCGGTGGGGCGCCGGTGAGCCAGAAGATAGGCTTCTCTATCTGATATAGGAGCCATTACTCGGACAGACTCCTGATCCGGTTATTTCGCCGGGTATTTCTCATCGAGAATCTTGTTCCAGGCCGCGATCTTATCGGCCTCCGCATCCAGAAGCGGCTGGATATCACCATCGATAGTGACGGTCTTGATCGAGTCGCCCTGAACTATGGAGTTGACCACGGCCAGATCATCGGGGCCGATTATCTTCCCGAAGACGGTATGTTTTCCGTTCAGATGAGGAGTCGGACCGTGAGTTATAAAAAACTGGGAACCATTTGTTCCCGGTCCGGCGTTGGCCATGGAGAGAACCCCGGGGGAATCGTGTTTCAGATCCGGAGTACACTCATCGGCAAAACGATAACCCGGGCCGCCCCGACCGGTTCCGGTAGGATCTCCGCCCTGGATCATGAAGTTATTGATTACCCGGTGGAACTTTACCCCGTCATAATATCCCCGTCGGGAGAGATTGACAAAGTTAGCCGCGGTAATCGGGGTTTTATCCGCGAAGAGAGTTAGACGGATCGGACCTTTGGTGGTCTCAATGGTAACAGTAATGGGTTTGATTTCAGGCATATCTTTCTCCTTGGTTGTTGTTTCGTCGGTTCCGCATCCATAAGTAAGCAGAGCCAGGGCAAGGATGAGACTTGCCCGGAAAATATTGGACTTGATCATGGTTTCCTCCAGATAAATGATTGAGCTATTGTGCTGAATACCTGAATTCGAAAATATACAGAGGTAAGACAATAGAGGGAACCGGGGAGAAAGAAAAGAATATTTTTCCTTAATATATCGAATAATCCTGAAACTCTCAAAAACATCGCCGGACCCGACTGATAAATCCCATAGAATTCTAATGCTATGGAGCTCGCATTGATTGGACCCGCTAGGTCGGGTATTATGTGAATGGTATTATAGGATGCTATTCCCCGACGGGTTCCCGCCGGAGATTGATTTTCCTGTTCTCAGAACTTTCTATTCGGTATATTTATTTAATTTCGGGGAATCTATACTGTCATCTGAATTCTAATAGCCGGATCGAATGGAATTGATTAAGAAAATTCATAGTCTCTGTCCCGTTTGTCGCCTCCGGATTCCGGCGGTTGTGGTTGAAGATGACGGTCTCGTTTACATGGAGAAAGAGTGCCCGGTTCACGGATTCTTCCGCCCCCTGATTGCCCGGTACGCTCGCTACTATCAGGATCTGGCGCGACTCTATGGTCTTCTCCGGAAACATTTTCCGATTCGACCTGATGCGGTAGAATCATGTGCCTTGACCGCTACCCTTGACTGCAACCTGAGCTGCCCGATCTGCTTTGCCGGGGATGAAGAGCGGGTTATGCCCCGGGAAATGCCTCTATCCGAGATTGAAGAGAAACTGGTCCCCATTAGGGGATCCGGGATCATGTTTAAGCTTCATGGCGGTGAGGCGACATTGAGAAAGGACCTTCCGGATATCATCCGGTTGGTGAGAAAATCGGGAAATTATCCTGTGCTGGTTACCAACTCATTGAAACTGCATGATTTTGACTATCTGAAATCACTTAAAAAGAGCGGGCTTTACGCGGTAGGGACCTGGTTTGATACCGTTGACGATGACAATATATACAAAAAGATGCGCGGAGCGCCGCTTGTTGAGCAGCGCGGGAAGGTACTGGAGAATATCCGCCGGATCGGGCTGAGGTTAATGGTCTTCTTTGTCAGCGTCAGGGGCGTTAATGACGGCCAGCTCGCCGGTATTCTGAAGATGGCCCGGGAGAATCCGGAAATCTACAAGATAATCGTTCTGGCTTATATGCACCGTGGCTGCCGAGGCTTCTCCGAAGAGAATGAATATACCGCGGACGAGACCTGGGATCTGGTCGTGGATGCCTCCGATGTTTTTTCCGGCCGGGGGGAACTCTATCTCGCCCTCAAGATAAATATTATCGCCCGGGCCTTACGGAATAGATATCAATGTTTTAATTCACAGACCGTGCTGATGCCGCGCTCGGACCGCCCGGAGGGCGGTTTTAACCCGGATCACTGGCGGGGAGTGATCGAACGCTTTGAAGAGATGCTTAAGAGCAGTCCGGCTCGGGCCCGGCTCTACTTTCTAGGTAAACTGGGAATTGACCTGCTGGGAAAGGGATTTGTTAAGCCACTGACATCACGACTGGTTCTAAGGCGAAAAGAACTGGCCGACACATTTATTCCGCCTTCCTATTACTGGCTTCAGTTCCAGACCATGTATTATCCGAAGAACTACGATGAGGAGATGGTGCAGGAATTCTGCCCCTTCATTTCTTTCAACCCGGGACTCGATAAGAAGGTCTCGTTCTGCGAGTATTACAACCTGCACCTCAAGACCTGATCTAATCCAGGTTGATTTTCACCACGAAGGACACGAAGATCTTTGTTAATGACCCTATCACAAAGTCTGGTTCTCTTCCATTCTGTGTGGGTAACTATTTATATGAAAATACTGGACGCCAAAGGCGTCCAACATGTAAGCCCAGGGTGAAACCCTGGGTATGGGTAAATCTACAAAAACACCCGCACCCCAAGCAGCCTTCGCTCCGCCAAAGCAGCGGAGCTGCGGCGGCCGGACGGGGTGCTGCATCTTCTCACATATGTATCATTATTACCTAACCAACCCGATATAGAATGTTGCACCCTTTCAGGGTGCAGGGGGGAGGGTTGGGGCCAATATATACCCGGTGATTCTCGCCGGGCTAAAATGTTACACCCCTTTGGGGTGAACGAATAAAATACTGATCAATACATATTTAAAATGTTATCCACACAAAATGGAAGAGAACCCAAAGTCTTAATGATTGATGCATAACGGCAGTGTAGCTGCAGGCTTCAGCCAGCGCCGGTTTTTGGTTCAGGCACTGTAATAGTAGAAATTGAGTCTCCTTGAATCTCCATGCTCATATTGATATTGATCGTCTAATCTGCGGCCCTACTCTGTAACCTCTGTGATCTCCGTGTCCTCTGTGGTAAATTCGGATATTTTAGTCCGGCCGATGATATCCCGGCTTGGATTTATTCTATAAATATCATCGAAAATCTCTTCGCTTTCCCGGGCCTCCTTCAGGCACCTGAGAATCTCCTCCTCGGTCAGGCCAAGCTTTTTCAGCGCCGGGCGAACCCGACCGCGTTTCAGCAGGCGGAGGCGGGATAAGCAGGAGATCAGTTTAAAGGCCAGCAGGTACTTCAACCGGCTTTCTTCCCCCTTCCTTATCTTTTCACTGACCCAGTCCCGGAAGGGGGGCTCGCCAAAATGGAGTGTATCGCAGTGAGCCATCAGCCATCTGAGATCGCAGGTGGTCCGGCGGGTGAGAGTCCGGCGAATATCCAGCAGACCGAGTTGCTGCAGTTTCTCTCGCACTTCCTTCTCCGAAGGATAGTCCAGAACGTGCATGGGCATCAGGATGCGGGGAAAGGAAAGATCCTCTCCCCCCCCGGGGAAGTAAAAACGTTCTTTGATCTCAGGGGATATCACTGAATGTTCCCGGAAATCTCCGGCAAGTTGGTATTGCTCCATAAATGTCTCTTTCTTCAGCTCATAGAACCAGTTCCTGGTCACCTGTAAGGGAGAATACCCGATCAGGACCAGCGGTATGCCCTCTTTTTGAGCAACACGGATAGCCGAACTCAAAAGGGCGAGGTGACAGACCCGGCAGACCGTAGCGGTGAGTCCCTCTCTCAGGGGGTGAGTAAATAAGTGGCGGTAGAAGGCCCGGCTGAACCCGGGGGGCCAGCAGAAGGTGGTGAGCGATAGTCCCAGCTTCTTCACTAACCGGGAGATGTTGGGTCCGGCCAGGTTGGAGCCGAAACCCGGCCGCATGTTATAGGCCAGGATATTGAGACCATATTGTTCTGTGAGGAGGTATGCCAGGTAGGCGCTGTCCTTGCCCCCGCTCAGGCAGAGAAGCGCGTCGTAAGGATATTTGCCCCTGATCCGTTCGATGGTCTCTTCGAAATCCCGCCGGCAGTCTTCCCGAATTCGGGATGGAGGGGATGACCGAAAGCCGCGGTCATCCGAACGGCAGAGTTGACAGACCCCCTCCGAATCGAACTTGATCCCCGGGTAGTCGGAAGTTAACAGACATTTTTTGCAGACGGTCATGGGGTTAATATAAATGATTCAGGATACAGGATGCAGGATACGAGATAACAAACCCCGGCTATATCCGGCATTATACATCCAGTACCCCGTATCCCGAACCCTGTATCTTGTATCCCGCATCCTGTATCCCGTTTCTTGTATCTTGCATCCTGTATCCCGTATCTTGTATTATACCAACATGACCTCTTTGGAAACTAAAAAATCGATCAAATCCAAAGTTCTTCTTCTTTTCTCGGGGGGGATGGATTCCATAGCCGCCGCTGTCCTGCTCTGCGAACGCTTTCCCCGCGTCCGCCTTCTGACCTGTAATCCCCCTTTCGTGCTGGGCTGCCGCTCTCTGACCTCCGCCCGGGTCCGGGATTTGCGGAAGAACTTTCCGGGGGTTGAGATCACCCAGACTTTTGTAAATTCTTTTCCCATGCTCCGCCGGCTCCGTCCTCTGGAAGCGGCTAAAGAAGCGAAATCATCCCTCCTGATCTGTACTGCCTGTAAGCTCTCCATGCAGCTCAAGGCGATCGAGGTCTGCCGCCGGGAGGGGATACGCTACGCTTCGAGCGGGATCGGCGTCCGGGAGCAGCAGAACTTTCCCGACCAAATCCCGGATCTGGAAGCCCGCGTCAATGCGCTCTATGCCGACGCGGGTATTGAGAGGCTCTCGCCCTTGAATAGGCGCACCAAGGCTGAAGTGAAAGAGCTACTGGTTCCCCGAGGCCTCTTCCCGCGATTCCGGATTCCCCGTTGCCCGGTCAAGCATCTCCAGGAACTGTGGTGGTTCTACTTCGGCTTCCCGAAAGACGAACGCATCCTGGCATGGTATGATTCAAAGCTCCCCGTTCTAAAAAGTTTTATTGATGATTTAATGAAATAGATGCGGGATGCGGGATTCGGGATACAAGATAGATCTTAGCCCGTCGCTTCGCTCGGGCAACTTAATTAACCGCGGATTGTGCGGATTATGCTGATTAAAGGGAAAAATCAATCCGTCTAATCCGCTTAATCCGCGGTTTATTGAAATTCCGAAATAGGAACTTAGCGCTTCGCGCTAACTTTAGGTAGCCGCACCCTTCAGGGTGCGCAGGCTAAAGCCTGCGGCTACCATTTTCGTGATTTATTGAAATTCCGAAGCAGCAAGATGCGGGATACGGCCTATGCGAAGGCGATCCTGCATCATGTATCTTGCATCTGTTTTTTATCCTGTATCGGAGTCTGCCGTCAGGCAGGCTCCCCATATCCTGTATCATGCATCATGCATCTTGTATCCCTCACTCTTACCCTTTCTCGCGATTACGATAAAGTGATCCACGGCTTTATCCGTTATCTCGGAATAATGACGGACTCCCCGGGCAATGTCCCGGAGCGTGATATTCCGTTTCCGGCATGCCTGCCGGATCTTCCGGAAGAAATACCGGGCCTTGAAACAGTGCGGGAGGATCCGTCTCGCCAGTATAGGAAGGAGGGCCTCCTTCCCGGTCCCGGTAAACCTCCGGTTTCCCAATTCCGCCAGGACTTCTTTAAAGGCCGGGCGAAGGGCGGTGTTGGCGATGCCTTCGATCGAGATGGATGTGAAGAGCTTCTCCGTGCCGGTCCCCCGGGAAAGGAGCAACGATTCAAGCTCCTCCCGGTAATATTCACTGCGAAGAAGATGGGAGAAGAAGAGTCGGGGATCGTCGTTAGGATTTTCATGATACAGGTCCTGGGAGAGCTTACGGTTCGGGGTGGTGAAGATCAGTCTGCCGCCGGGTTTCAACACCCGGCTGATCTCTGAGAGGCATATCCCGGCCCCGTCCCGGTCCATCGTGTGAATGATGGAATAGACTGAGAACACCATATCGAAGCACTCTGTCCGGAAGGGGAGGCAGCAGGCATCGGCACTCATGAAGTTGAGCCCGGGCCCGGAATAGGCCCTGGCGGCATATCGGGGCAGCGCGGCGACTCGATCGGCCCCCGTAAGGGAGGCTCGGCGGATGAAATGTTGCTTCAGGTAGGCCGTATCGTAGCCGGTTCCGCACCCGATCTCCAGTATCTGGACCCCGGCCTTATCGATCGCGGTTGCATATTCCCCGATGACGATATAAGGCGCTGCATTAAAAGCCAGGTGCATCTCGGGGCCGAATATCTCTCCGCCGGCCGCGTAAACAAGGGCTTCCCGGGGCGGCCGGGGGAACCGTCCGCTTTCCAACCGGCGAAGGTACTCTTCCATTTCTGCGGTTAAATCCATAGTTGCCTCGGTCTACTGATCCCTGCCGCCGTACCACTGCAGCTCATAGGCACAGGACATCCACTCCCTGGCGAGATAGGAGGCGATAGATGTGGGCAGACCGTTTTTTGATAATCTCTGGCGCCACCTCTCCTTTAATCCCCCCCGACTCAGCCCCCTCTTTTTCCTGGTAGGGGAACACCACGAGCTCGTCAATCCCCACCCTCTTGACTACGTCGATTGTCTCTTCGAAATCTTCTTCTGTTTCCGTGGGGAAGCCGACCATGACGTGGGTGGTAATGACCGTGGAGGGGCTAGCGTTCTTGATATCGAGGAGGACTGAGACTACCTTGTCCGAGTTGGAGTAACGGTTCATCAGCTGGAGGATTCTGTCGCTTCCGGATTGAATACAACATTCGATCGTCCCTAACTTACCAGAGCCAGCTATCAAGGTGAGTTCCTGAGCGTATTTAACGAGCCAGATGGGATTGAGACATCCCAGGTCGAGTGTAAAATCGCTCTTGATTGAGATCAGTTCCTGGAGCAGCCGGGGAAGACTGGAACCGATATCGAGTCCGTAGGCTCCTGTATCGTCCCCCTCCAGGACAATACTGTTAAAACCCTGGTCCAAACCCCTGCACAGCTCCTCACGGCAGACTGCTATGGGCTTGCTTCTCAGGTCGCCGATGGCCTTACGGATGACACAATAGCTGCACTTTCCCCGGCAGCCCCAGCTGGTCCGGATGTAGAATTTTTGTGCCCAGAGCCTCTCGATCCTCCGCTTTTTTAAGAACATTTTTAACGTTAAAACAGGGTGCCGGCTCACCCTCCTGAATATGTCTCCAGGACGAAAGAAGGGCAAAGGGCTGACAGTAGATGCCCGGTTAGCGTCGGAAATCTTGGAGAAATTGACAGGGAAGCCGGGGAAATACCTGTCGATATCGCCCAGCAAGTGGATAGGAAGGGTAATTCCGGAAAAAACCTTTTCGAGCCGCTGAGGGTTGATGGCCGGAAGGCATCCCGTAACGATCAGCTGGTTTTTCATTCGGGAGAATCTCTCCACCATGTCGAGGGCCAGATCTTCAGCCTGACAGGTATAGGCACAGGTGATCAGGACTATGACGTCAGCGTCAGCAGCCGATCGGGTTCGCTGGCAACCGTTTTGCCGGAAGTAGTCCTTGAGTTGTGTCGCGTCCAGCCGGCGACGCGGACAGTCAGCACTGGTTATTAGACAGACTTTCATTGAAGATTATATAAGATTTCATCTTTGGTTACGAGAGCAACTGCCTTTTACCGGGCCGCCCAATATAATAACAGATTCTTTATCTGAAAAAACAGGTTTTGAAATAACAGGCGGTGGTGGTATCGGACGAGGGAGCAGTATGCTCGAAAGAAACTCACCGGTTGTGAGAAGATATATCTGAGATTATGAAATAAAAATGAACGCCGGACCAGATGATTCAGCTTCCGGGCTTTGATCTCCCTGGTATCGAAGGTCCGTTCATAGAAAGAGATCTTAGTGAAGTCAAAATCCTCACCGATCTCCCCCCGCTCCTGCCAGATTCGGGTGAGCTCCGTTCCCGGCAGCGGGGTTGCGGTGAAGAAGTGGGCAAAGGGGATACCGAGTCGCGCCGGGTAGCGAAGAGATTTCTTGATCTGACCCGGCTTTTCTCCGGGGAAACCAACGCAGATGAACGAACAAACCCGGATGCCCAGCTGCTTCATCAATGACACCTTATCATCGATACCCTCCAGATTTTTAAGGGGCTTTCCGATGATACCGGTTAAGCATTCCTGATCCCCGCTTTCCAGGCCCAATGTCAGCTGATAGCAACCGCTGGCCTTCATCAGCCTGAGCAAACCGTTATCCAATTTCCAGGCGGCAACACCATTGGGCAGGCTCCAGGATATATTCATCTTCCTGTCATTTAAACCCTGGAAGATTGCCCGGGCCCGGGAGATATCCAGGGTCATGTTATCGTCAAGAAAATCAATCTCTTCCACCCCGAACTTCTCTTGCAGTGAACTTATTTCC
>Ga0180435_10006605_pt1 | contig 11117 bp, 9 predicted proteins | sample SS_ome_3_FD_132467 | JGI IMG/M metagenome (GOLD analysis project Ga0180435, IMG submission 132467) | Hypersaline lake sediment archaeal communities from the Salton Sea, California, USA - SS_3_S_1 metaG | ecosystem: Environmental > Aquatic > Non-marine Saline and Alkaline > Hypersaline > Sediment...
CTATCTTTTCTGGTCCCGACCATCATTGCGGTGATTTATGAGCAACCCATCCGCAGATATTTGGAGAACCTGTACCATCAGGACCCCAACCCGGAAAATGTAACCCTACGCGCCCGACAGCGCTTATTAAACGAACCCTTTTTTTTAATCAGCATGGCCTTTATCGTATGGATTATGGCGGGATTCTTATTTGCGGGTTCGCTGTGGCGGTTAGGTGCAGATCAAGTGGTCATCGAGGAGGCATTATTCCAAAATCTTTTTACCGGATTTATTACCGTGACCATTGAATTTTTTGTTCTCGAATTTGTATTTCAACGGCGCCTGGTGCACTACTTCTTTCCCAAAGGCGGACTGACTACGACCGGGAAAACAATGCGCATCCGTATCCGGACGCGTCTGTTGGCGCTCATGCTGGCCATCAATGTGGTACCTTTGCTGGCGCTATATGCGGATGTATCCAAAATATATTCGAAGACAACCGGGATGCATCCGCAGCTGCCTCAGCTCATCCAGGCCATCAAGTTTGAGATCGTGATTTTCTTTGTGGTGGGGCTATGGGTGGTCTTTCTGGTGAGCAGCAATCTGACCAAACCATTTGAAAATATAATTCAAGTGTTACGAAATATAAAAAATGGCGATTTTAAGAGCCGGGTGCAGGTGACATCCAATGATGAAATTGGGTATACCGGTGATGTGATCAATGCCATGTCTCGGGGTCTGGAAGAGCGCGATCGCATCCGGCATTCCCTGACCATGGCCAAAGAGATTCAACAAAACCTGGTGCCCAGAAAGAATATCAGCATCAATGGCTTGAATCTGGCCGGCCGCAGTGTTTACTGTGATGAAACCGGCGGAGATTACTATGATTTCATTCCGGTCGCAGCCAATGGGTATCCGATAACGGGGGTAGCCGTGGGGGATGTCAGCGGCCACGGGATTTCCTCGGCCCTGCTCATGGCCACAGTCCGGGCCTCTTTGCGTCAGCGGGCATCCATCCCCGGCAGTGCCGCTCAGGTGATTACCGACGTCAATACGCTCTTAGCCCAGGATGTTGAATACTCGGGCGATTTTATGACCCTGTTTTTCCTGTTGATCGATACAAAAAAGGGTTCCCTCGAATGGGTACGGGCCGGTCATGACCCGGCCGTGCGTTATAATCCGGCAACGGATTCTTTTGACGAATTAAAGGGTGCCGGGCTGGCGTTGGGTGTGCAGGCCGAATGGCAATATGAAAGCCATACCCTGGAAGATCTGGCGGCCGGACAAATCATATTGCTGGGAACGGATGGTATTTGGGAAGCAGAAAATTCAGACGGTAAACGCATCGGTAAAGACCCCATCTACCAGGTACTTCGGGAGAAGGCTGATGACAGCGCTCCGGAAATTTTGAAAACAGTATTCGATGTTCTCAGGAAGCATGTCAACGGTACCCGGACGGAAGACGATATCACCGCGGTCATCGTGAAAGTTGAAAGCCTGAAATCCACAGTTGCGAAATGAGTTAGCTCCCAATGTTGGTGCATAACGACTCCTCATGCGAATCTAACATTTTTCTAATGGCCTGATAACAGTCAGCGCATAAAATTGGTCCACTAATGTATAAACGGCGGACAATTTTAACATTTGATAATGAAATACCAATAAAAGCGTGTGCGAAGAAATGGCCAAAGAACATATACTTGTGGTTGATGATGAAGAGGATATCCTGGAGCTGGTTCAATACAACCTGGTTCGAGAAGGTTATCAGGTAAAAGGGGCATTGAGCGGAGAAGAGGCCCTCAAGAAGGTCGCCAAAGAATCCTTTGATCTGATTGTGTTGGACTTAATGTTGCCGGGAATTGATGGACTGGAAGTTGCCAAGCAGCTGCGCAATGATAAAAAAAATCAGCATGTACCCATTGTCATGCTGACCGCCAAGGGCGAAGAAGCAGATGTTGTAAGCGGATTGGAATTGGGTGCAGATGACTATGTAACCAAGCCCTTCAGCCCGCGAATCCTGATAGCCCGCATTCGGGCCGTCCTACGACGAAAGGCCAAGGCGCCGGAAGATGATTCTGCCGTGATTAGTATCCGCGGTCTGGAGATACATCCCGGTCGTCGAACGGTTTCAACTGAGGATGGGCCTATTGATCTAACCTATACCGAATTTCAGGTATTGACCATTTTAGCCCGTCGGCCGGGATGGGTGTTTACCCGCTCGCAGATCGTTGACGGTGTTCGCGGTAGTGACTATCCGGTGACCGACCGTAGCGTCGATGTCCAGATCGTTGGCTTACGCAAAAAGCTGGGCAGTTACGGAAAGTTTGTTGAGACGGTCCGGGGTGTTGGCTACCGCTTCAAGGAGAGTCAATGATTAAACGCAAACGGCTCATATGGCGTTTGTTCCTGCCTTTCGTGCTGATAACGTTGTTGTCGCTAATCGCAGTCAGTTGGTATGCTACCAGTTCTTTGGGCAGGTTTTTCATGGATCAGACGGCGGCTGATCTGGAAGCCCGGGCACACCTACTGGAAACCCAAATGGGACATGGCGCTTTCATCGACCAACCTGCCGCGGTAGATGCGTTCTGCAAAGAAGCCGGCAAACGTTCGGCAACGCGCATAACCATTGTTCTGCCTGATGGAACCGTAATCGGAGATTCCAGAGAAACACCTCGTCATATGGATAACCATGCCGGACGTCCCGAAATTGCGGGCGCCTTGAATGGTGAAACAGGTAAATCCCTTCGCTACAGCGACACCTTGCACCAACGCATGATGTATGTGGCCATCCCTTTTTTCGAGGGCAATCATATTGTAGCTGTAATTAGAACATCCTTGCCGTTGACTGCGTTGGATGAGGCTCTTGCTGACATCCGTATTCGCATTTTGCTCGGTGTCTTTTTGATTGCAGTCATAGCTGCGGTTGTCAGCCTTCTGATATCCCGTCAATATAGCCGTCCATTAGAGAAAATGAAGGAAGGTGCCAACCGATTTGCAAGGGGTGAGCTCGAACATCGCTTAACCCTGCCGGATTCAGAGGAAATGGCTGGTCTGGCGGAGACCATGAATTCAATGGCCGAGCAGCTCAGCAACCGAATTGATATCATCCGCAGCCAGCGTAGAGAATTAGAAACAGTGCTTTCCAGTATGCTGGAGGGCCTTGTCGCCATTGACAACGAGGAACGAATTATCAGTATCAATCAGGCGGCTGCCAATTGGTTTGAAGTCGAAACACAATCAGCTCAGGGTCGCAACCTTCAGGAGATTATTCGCAATCAAGCACTCCAAAAGTTTGTTACAGATGCGCTCCAAAATGGCGATCCAATGGAGGGTGATGTTACGGCCTTCCAAAACGGTGAAAGGGTATTGAATGTCAAAAGCTCTCCATTATTGGATGCAGCCCATAAACGGATTGGGACGCTGATCGTTTTTAATGATGTGACCCAACTCAGGCGCTTGGAGAATATGCGCCGTGATTTCGTGGCCAATGTAAGCCACGAAATCAAAACGCCCCTGACGGCCATTAAAGGATTTGTGGAGACAATTCATCATGGCAACGTTGAGGAATCCGAAGAGATATCAAGATTCTTAGGCATCATTCTCAAGCATGTGGACCGTTTGAACGCGATTGTAGAAGATCTGCTGTCCTTATCACGTATCGAACAGGGGTCTGAGGCAGGTATCGGTAACTTCGAAATCAAGCAGGTAAAAGGTATTATAAAATCAGCTATACAGATTTGTCGACCAAAAGCAGAACAAAAAGATGTATCCATCAAGCTTAACTGTCCGGATGAACTTGAAATCAATATGGATGCCATGCTGTTGGAGCAAGCCGTGGTCAATCTGCTAGACAATGCCATTAAATACAGCGATAATAACTCTGAAGTCCGGATTCAAGCCAAAGATGATAACGGGAGTGTCAATATTAGTGTAAAAGATACAGGCACCGGCATTGCTCAGAAGCACCAATCACGCCTTTTTGAAAGATTCTACCGGGTGGACAAGGCACGTAGTCGTAAACTGGGCGGCACAGGCCTGGGTTTGGCCATTGTCAAGCATATCGTCCAAGCCCATAGCGGTAGTGTATCCGTTGAAAGCAAACTGGGGGAAGGCAGTACTTTCACCATTCATTTACCCAAAATAAAATGAGCTAAAGAAATGAGGCGTATACCTCATTTCTTTAGCTCATTTTATTTTTTGATTAGCCGAAGCGACCCGTTATATAATCCTCGGTCAACTGATGGCTCGGATTGGTAAAGATTCGTTCGGTGGGACCCACCTCGATCAAATCACCCAGATGAAAATAGGCCGTGCGCTGGGATACACGCGAAGCTTGTTGCATGGAATGGGTAACGATGACGATGGAGTATTGTGTTTTTAATTCGGCAATCAAATCTTCGATGACGGCCGTTGCAATCGGGTCCAAGGCGGAACAGGGCTCGTCCATGAGGATGACTTCCGGGCCCACCGCAATGGTGCGCGCAATACACAGACGCTGCTGCTGCCCGCCGGAGAGTCCGGTTCCCGGCTGATTGAGACGATCTTTGACCTCATCCCACAGGCCCGCTTTTTTCAATGATGTTTCCACAATTTCATCCAAATCAGACTTGGTTGGCGCCAGGCCATGAATTTTGGGGCCGTAAGCAATATTCTCATAAATGGATTTGGGGAAGGGATTGGGCTTCTGAAACACCATACCGACCTGGGCCCGCAAAGGTACCACATCAATGTTCTTATCATAGATGTTGACGCCATCCATGATGATGTCACCGGTTACCCGGCAGCTGTCGATGGTATCGTTCATGCGGTTGAGACAGCGAATAAAGGTGGACTTGCCGCAGCCGGAGGGTCCAATCATCGACAATACCTCGTTGTTGCCGATATCAATGGAAACATTTATAATAGCCTGTTTGTCATCATAAAATACGTTCACATCACGGCAGGTCATTCGTGGGTTTTTAACCGTCACGTCTCCGACAGTTTGGCGATCATCACGGTCAACCAGTATGCGGCCATGGTCTTTGCCCTCTAAACTTTTGGGAATACTTTCTGACATAAACACTTTCGACCAGTCCTATTGAGTGATCATACAAACAGTATGGTTATCCTTAATAATTAATAAAAGTCAAACCTGAAGTTAAATAACTAGACCGGGCTTAAAGGCCCGGTCTAAAGCTAATAACCCTAATTTATTTTACAGATGTAAGCGTTTTCAGTAAGCCGGCATTGCTTCTGAACATCTTACGTTCACTGTCCGGCATGGGGATCAGGCCTTTTTCGCTCAAATACCCATCTTCGCCAAAGGCTTTTTCACTGGTGAACTCTTGCAAATACTCTTTCATACCCGGGATAACATTCACATGCGCCTCTTTAACATAGAAGAAAAGCGGCCGTGAAACAGGGTACTCGCCATCAGCGATGGCGTCGAAAGTAGGCTGTACGCCATCTACAAAAGATCCTTGGATCTTGTCGGTGTTTTGGTCCAGGAAGCTGAATCCAAAAATGCCCAGGGCTTTGGGATTGGCTTCCAATTTCTGAACGATCAGGTTGTCATTTTCACCGGCTTCAATATACGCACCGTCTTCACGAACCGTGTGGCAGACGGCTTTATATTTTTTCTTGTCTTTATTCTTCATGGCCTTGATCCAGGCAAATTTCTTGGCGCCGCCTTCCATGGCCAGTTCCACGAATGCATCGCGGGTTCCACTGGTCGGGGGCGGACCCAATACCTCTATTTTTGTGGCCGGTAAAGCAGAATTGACATCCTTCCAGGTACGGTAAGGATTCGGTACCAATTTTTCGGCACCACTCGGATCGGGTACATCTTTGGCCAAGGCCAGAAAAATATCCTTGCGGGTCAGCTTCAATGGAGAGGCCTTCTTTGAATTGGCCATAACAATACCATCATAACCGATCTTGATTTCGATGATGCCGGTGACGCCATTGGCCTGACATTTTTCGAATTCAGATTTTTTGATGGCTCGAGAGGCATTGGTGATATCAGGATGTTCAACACCGACACCGGCACAAAACAGCTTTAATCCGCCGCCGGATCCGGTTGATTCGATTTTAGGGGTTTTGAACGATGTGGTTTTGCCAAATTGCTCAGCGACGACAGTTGCAAAGGGGTAAACCGTAGATGAGCCGACGATGCTGATGTAATCCCTTCCTGATGCTGCAATGGCAGTACCCATGGCAGTTGCCACAAAAATTGCAGCGATCAAAACGATGATTCCTTTTTTCATGCTTCTTTCCTCCTTAGGATTAAAATATAATAAAGCCGAAGACGTGCTTGAGGCGACGTCTTAAATTACGAGAGAGTTTAAGATTTATTTGTTAGGGTCATATGAGCTAAACATTTGTATTTTGTTTAAGTTTAGGATCGGGTGGCTTCCTTAAGGCTTTTCAATGGTGCTTTATAAGGATATTTTTCATGATCCTAACAATATTGAACCTACCACCGGCGTTCGAACTTTTTTCGTAATATTATTGCGGCAGCATTCATGGTGATTAAAAAGGCCAAAAGAACCATAATGGCCGCAGATGTACGTTCCACAAAAGCCCTTTCGGGACTGTCGGCCCATAGGTAAACCTGCACCGGAAGCGCTGTGGATGGATCGGTAAAACCACCGGGAATGTCAACGATAAAGGCCACCATACCAATCATCAAAAGCGGAGCCGTTTCACCCAGGGCACGAGCCATGCCGATAATGGTACCGGTCAGCATGCCCGGAAGCGCAAGGGGTAAAACATGATGGGCGACCATCTGCATTTTTGAGGCCCCCACACCAAGAGCGGCTTCCCGGATTGAAGGGGGTACGGATTGCAATGCCGACCGGCTGGCGATGATGATGGTCGGCAGTGTCATCAGCGTCAGCACCAGACCACCCACCACAGGGGCTGAGCGCGGCAGGTTAAAAAAATTAAGAAATACGGCCAGCCCCAATAACCCAAATACAATCGAGGGAACCGCGGCCAGGTTGTTGATGTTGATCTCTATCAGATCGGTCCAGCGATTTTTGGGTGCGAATTCTTCCAGGTAGACCGCCGCAGCTACCCCAATGGGAAAAGAAAGCAGCAAGGTAACGACCAGGGTGAAAAAAGATCCCATCACGGCACCCCATATCCCGGCGAGTTCTGGCTCTCTGGAATCGCCAACTGAAAAGAATACTGTATTAAATCGTTTTTCCAGCTTGCCCTGTGCTGCGAGCGCATCAAGCCATTTGAGCTGCTGGTCATTTAAACGCCGTTCACCTTCAGGGACATTTCGTTCGATATGGCCTTTTACCAGCATGTCCACGTCATCATCGGCCGGTACCCAGATAGACAGGGTTTCACCGATAATTTTGGGGTCAGTTAACGCCGCATCGCGCAATTGAAAAGTCGCACCGCCGCTGACCATGCTGTAAAGTTGGCGTTTGTCACGCCGGCTTTTTGCTTCGGGGAACATGTCGCGCAAGGTCTTTTTAACAAGCCCCTGGTAGTTGGCCGTAGCCAATGAATCCTGTTCTATTATTTCAGGGTCAAAATGAACTTCCAACTGAATATAAGTCTGCCAGAAGGCACTGTAGCCATTGGCGAAAATAGAGATAAACAGAAGCGAGAGAAAGGCAATGCTGGCTGCAATGGCGGCAATACCATACCATTTAAATCGGCGTTCGGATCGATAACGTCGCGGCAGGCTTTGGTTGACGATATCGATGGCGCGTTGTTTCCGCATATTCTGAACCTTTTTACTCTAATCAAAAGCCACTGACAAGATCGGTGGTCGTTGACTTTGGTTTACTTAAAATCGTGGCAACGATTTTATTCATACTGTTCCCGGTATTTCCTCACGACGTATAGGGCGATGACGTTCAGTATTAAGGTGACGATAAACAAAAGTAGACCCAGAGCAAAGGCCGCCAGGGTTTTGGGACTGTCGAATTCCTGATCCCCGACAAGCAGGGTAACAATTTGAACGGTTACGGTGGTGACCGTCTTGAGAGGATTGACCGTCAAGTTAGCTGACAGGCCGGCGGCCATAACCACAATCATGGTTTCGCCAATGGCGCGGGATACGGCCAGCAATATCCCACCGATAATACCGGGCAGTGCCGCCGGAATAATGACTTTACGTATGGTTTCCGATTGGGTGGCGCCAAGGCTGTAGGCACCATCTCTCAAGGATTGTGGCACCGCGTTAATAAAGTCGTCCGACAAAGATGAGACAAAGGGGATGATCATGATACCCATGACCAAACCGGCTGCCAAAGCACTTTCGGAAGAGACATCCATACCCAGCATGGAACCTGTTTCGCGGATAAACGGCGCCACGGTTAAGGCCGCGAAAAAGCCGTAAACAACTGTGGGTATACCGGCCAGAATTTCGATCAAGGGTTTGGCTAGGGATCTGAAACTGCGGTTGGCGTATTCAGACAAGTAGATTGCCGACATCAGACCGATGGGGACTGCCACCACCATGGCAATGGCGGAAATAAGCAGCGTGCCCATGAAGACCGGTATGGCACCAAAGGCACCGGAAGATCCCACCTGATCCGCGCGGATGGCCATTTGGGGACTCCATTCCAGTCCAAACAAAAACTCGGTGATGGGGATAATCTGAAAAAATCGGATAGCTTCATACAATACGGACAAAACGATGCCGATGGTTGTAAAAATAGCGATGGTGGAACAGGCGATTAAAACATATTTAATGATGGATTCCACCTGATTGCGGGCGCGTAAACTGGCTTTGATTCGTCCCCGAACCAGTAAGATGCCCCCAATGGCAATAGCAACGGCGATGACTGACAATGCTGCACTGCTGATGGTTTGCAATTGCCGGTAGTGGTCAGCAGCCGCCTGCATCGTGGCATCGATTTCTCCGGAGGTAATATTGCCACTGACCAGATTGCGGATGTTATTGACAATCAGGTTCAGCTTGGCAGCCGACAACTTGTGCAATTCTTCTGGGAATTGGGCCACCACCAGTTGGGTAATTATGGTATCTTCGAAAGCCAACCAGAAGCCGAATATAAGAAGTGCGGGAATTCCGCACCAGAGTGCTGTCAATGCACCGTAATAGGTTGGGCGCGAGTGAAGCTCTTTGACCTGGCTTGGTGAACCGGCGACCACGAAAGCGCGTCGTCGGCCAAAATAATAACCGACTAATGAGAGTAAGAGGAGCACAAATAATAAGGTGGTTGCCGGCATCTGTTTATTCCTTAAACGGCGAAACCAACGGGTTCAAAATTGGTGGCAGAGATATATGTTAAATTCATAATGTATACGCTGTTTCAATGTGCAAGCAGTATAAGTCTTAATTGTTAGTGTTTTGTTAGGAGTAAATTAGGCTTTTGTTAAGTACTAAATTATGTTGGAAAAATAGAAATAAATATGCTTAACTCCTGGAACATTTTGAAAAGATTATTGCAGGAGGGAACATGACCAAACGTTTTCGAAAAGAACTGGAAAATATAAAAAAGCAAATCCTAACCCTGGGTTCCATGGTTGAGGAACGGTTTCAAATGGCCTTAAAGGCTGTGGAAGACAACGATTCGGAGCTAGCCAACCAGATTATCAAGACCGATTACGAAATTGATGAGGTCGAAGTCGAAATTGAAGAAGAGTGTTTGAAAGTATTGGCATTGCATCAGCCGGTGGCCGTCGATCTACGATTTTTGGTGGCCGTAATAAAAATTAACAATGATTTGGAACGAATCGGCGACCAAGCCGTAAATATCGCTGAACGGGTTGGGGTAACAGCCAAGTTCGAACCCATCGATAACTTTTTTGATTATTCATCCATGGGTGAGAAAGTTCAAGCCATGTTGAAAATGAGCCTGGATGCCCTCATCAATCTGGACATGGATACGGCTTATAAAGTTGCCACATTAGACGATGAGGTCGACGATATTAAAAGTGAAGCCTATGATCGCATCAAACAGGCCATCCAGGAAAACCCGGATAAAGTTGGATACCTGATCAATCTATTACTGATATCACGTCATCTAGAAAGACTGGCCGATCATACTGAAAATATAGCTGAGGAAATTATCTACCTCGTGGAAGGTGAAATCGTACGTCATATGAAACAGGAATGATATATTTCATTATTTATCGCATCGAATCCGAATACTGCTGCTTTACAGATGGCGTCACCAAAAAAACAAGATTCACCAGCAATAAAGATACCACCACCCGTCATTTTTGTTATCCTTCTCATCATTGCCGGCCTGGCTGAATATTGGTATGGCCTTTTCCGGGTTGCGTATGTGGGTGGAATGATTTGGACGATAGCTGTGTTGATATGGATTTTTTCAGGCTATTTGGCCCTGCATGCTGTCTTTGTGTTGAAAAGAGAAGGGACCCCCATCGATCCAAGCAGGCCGGCAATTAAGATTGTAGCCGGCGGCCCTTTTCGGATTTCACGGAATCCCATGTACCTGTCATTGGTGTTATCTATGTTGGGGTTGTCGGTCGCTTTTGTATCGATTTGGTTTCTGATCGCAACCATCATATTGGTGGTTACACTTGACCGGATGGCTGTGATGCCTGAAGAAGCATACCTCGAAGCTAAATTCGGTGACGCGTACCGGGCCTACCAATCAAGCGTACGTAGATGGTTTTAATCTATATGAGCCGAATTTCATTTATAATCTTGGATCTGTTTCCACCGGTGCGCTATCAAGGTATGACCTAAATAGCTGACTTTTGATGGAATCAGCTAACTTGGGTCGAACGCTATACCGAACAAAATGTATAAACTCTTTAAGGGACTCAGAATAATCGACATAGTTCGGTTTTGTTTCAACTGCACTATAGACAGAAGCCTGTTGGGCTAATTGGCGCCGTTGTGCTTCAGTAATTTCCAAATTTGCGAGATGGATGGCCTCAAGACGATTGCGCCCATCTACTTTTTTGAAAAAGTCCTCAATTCTACATTTATTTGATATCATGTGTCCTCCTTGAATTTTCAATTCTCACTCAAGAAAACTGATCATAATTCGGTCGATGGGATGGGGAAACAATACAAAGATACATAGCGCCCAGAAATTCAAAATTCAATTTTTTTTTAAAATAAAATCATTTTTTTTCTAAAGCAAGCCATTACGGTATCCTAACCGTTTTCTAACAAAAATATAACATTATGCTTC
>Ga0180435_10006606_pt1 | contig 11114 bp, 7 predicted proteins | sample SS_ome_3_FD_132467 | JGI IMG/M metagenome (GOLD analysis project Ga0180435, IMG submission 132467) | Hypersaline lake sediment archaeal communities from the Salton Sea, California, USA - SS_3_S_1 metaG | ecosystem: Environmental > Aquatic > Non-marine Saline and Alkaline > Hypersaline > Sediment...
CGCTGCCTGCACCAGCGTGGCTGCCGGTACGAGGTAGCCCCACTCGACCAGGGCCGCACCGCCCCGATCGCGAAGCGCCATCGCTTCCAGGAACACGGGCCAGCGGAAAAAATTGAAGAAATAGGGTCGCTCATCGGTGGCGACCTCGATGTCGAACTTGTAACGATCCTGGAACGTCTCCGCGTCCGGTCCGAGGAGCGCCTGCACGCCCTCGTGGAACCAGGGCCGCTCGAGCCGGTAGAAACGGTTGCTGCGGTTTGCCTTGATTCCGGGGTAATGAACCGCGTCGAAGGCGCGACTGTCCGTGAACGCCTCGATTTTGGATATGTCCTCGATGCCCAGTTCGCCGTTCTTCAGGACCAGTGTCGTGGTGCTCCAGTCCCGGATCATGGCGATCCGCGCTGCGGGATCGGCTACACCGGCATCGCGCAAGGCCGATGCGAGCGTGTTTACCAGCTTGAGGCTGTCCCGGGGCGGAACCTTCAGCCATCGCGTGATGGACAGAATGCCGTTCGGTTTGAGCAGCGCCAGGTAATCGAGAAAGGCCTCCTTCGTGTAGAGGTAGTTTTCGTTCAATGCCTGCACCCCGGACCCGGATACCGCAAAGGAATCGAGCAGCCCGATCTGCACCAGGTCGTAGCGCGCCCGGCTGCGCGCCGAGAAGCCGCGTGCTTCGCCGATATGCAGGCGCACGCCGGGATGATCAAAAACGGAGCCGGAGAATCCCGCGAAGCGACCACGTACCAGTCCGGCCATGGCCGGGTCGAGTTCTACCGCGTCGACACGGGCTGCGCCGTGCAGCAGGGCCTGCATCGTGTCGGTGCCGGTGCCGGCACCCAGGATCAGCACGTCCGGGGCGTCGGTCAGCTGATAGGGCAGGGCCGATGTCGTGTCGCCCAGCCAGGGGGGCGGCGCCGGTCCGTTCCACCGCGAGATGGCGCTCATGCCGTCCGCGTCGCGGAACACCGCCAGCTGGTCCGGCGGAATGTGCCGGGTTGCGATACTCAGGCCGGGTGCGTGGCGAAAGGGCACTTGCCGGTTCTCCACCACGGTGAGCATGCCCAAAGGGCTCGAGCTTTCATGCAGGACGCGGCTGCCCACGGTCTGCAGTGCTTGGCTCAGACCCTTGAACTCGGAAACCCGCAGCCCGGTCAGGCCGCTGGAGTGCAGAATGACGAGCAGCAGCGCCCAGGCGAACGCGGCCGTTCGAAGGCCCGTTCCACGACCGGCCCGCAGGGACGCGGCCAGCGCGAGCGCCGACAGCAGCACCAGGGCCGCGGGGGGAGCCATCACGAACAGCAGCACGATAACGAGAACGGCCCCCGCGCCGGCGCCCAGCAGATCGACAAAATAGATGCGTCCCGGCTGGTCGCTACAGAAGCTGAAAGCCATGCCGATGCACACGGCGGCGAAGAAGAACGGCAGCATGAAAAGCAGGTAAAGAACGCCGAGCCACAGGAGCTGCCGGACGTCCCAGATCACTTCCAGCGCATTGAAGGGTACGTACTGCGCCACGATCCAGCAGCCGACCATGGTGACGCTGAACAGCAGGGCGCTCAGCGCGAAGCCGTTTTCGAAGCGGGGCGCCAGGCGGTTCCCGGCCAGTGCGATAGCCGTGCCGCTGGCGCCGTAGCCCAGCAGCGCGAGGCTGATCACCATCCAGGCGAAATGGTGCCACTGCACGATGGACAGCATGCGCATCAGCAGGATTTCATAGGCGATCGCCGCCATCGACACCAGCGCCACGGATGGCAGTATGCGGCGCATCAGGACCCTGCCGGTACCGGCTTGATCAGCACCGCTTTCCGTTTTTTCCGGGCCACCTGACTTCGCTCCCCGCTTTTTTCCCGAAGCACTAGTGACCGCCGGTCAGCGGAACGAATCGAACGGCCGATACCTGGCTGGAACGAACTTCACCGTCACGGTCTTTTTCAACCAGCAGCAGGTACTGGACCTGGAACGGCCCGCCCACCGGGATCACCATGCGGCCGCCCGGTCTGAGTTGCGCGATCAGCGGCGGCGGAACGTGACTGGCGGCCGCCGTGACGATGATCGCGTCGAACGGAGCGTGCTCCTGCCAGCCGTAGTAACCGTCGCCGAGTTTCGTGGTGACGCCGGTATAACCCAATCGGGACAGCCGTTCCGCGGCCTGCTCGGCCAGCGGTTCGATGATTTCGATACTGCAGACCTCGGCGCCCATTTCGGCGAGCACTGCTGCCTGGTATCCCGATCCCGTACCCACCTCGAGCACCCTGGCGTCATTTGAAAGGTTCAGCAGATCGGTCATCAGCGCCACGATGTAGGGCTGGGAGATGGTCTGGCCGTGACCGATCGGCAGCGGGTGATTGCGGTAGGCTTGCGAGCGGGCGCCCGCGGGCACGAATTCGTGCCGCTCGACGCGCATCATCGCCTGCAGAACCCGTTCGTCAAGCCCGGGTGGGTCGTTGAGGTGGGCGTAGTGGCGTACTTCGCCGACCAGCGCCGCCCGTTTCGCGGTGTATTCGTCTGCCTGTACCGCGTGCGCCATCCAGGCCGCCGCCAGGAGAACGGGTATCCAGTGTTTCAGGCTGCAGGTTTCCATGGTTCCTTCTCCGCCAGCATCCACGCACCGTAGCCCACCACCCGGTCACGTGGACCGGCGGTATCGCCGGAGGTGCAAAGATCCAGGGTGCGTACCGCCAGGCCGCGCCGGTGAGCGGCTCGCAGCAGCCCGCGAAGAGGCGCTGCGCCGCAGGCGTCATGGCGCCCGATGCCGGAGGCGTCGAGTGCCGCGATCGCCCGGCAGGTGTCGCTGTCGCGTCTTTGCGCCTCGGCATGGGGCAGGTAGTGGCTCAAATCCGAGCTGACCACGACCAGCGTCGTTGAATCCCACAGGCTCTCGATCACGTCGGCGACGTCATCGGCCCGCGCCTGCCCGACCACCAGCGGCAGGAGGCTGAACCCGGCGAGCGCTAGCTGCAGGAAGGGCAGTTGGACCTCCAGGCTGTGTTCGAGCCGGTGGGCATTGAAATCGATGGTGACGGCGGGGTGGTCCGGCAGCCCCGCCGTTTCCAGAGGAACGGCGCCCAGTGGCGTGGTGAATTCGTCGACGCCCGGAAGCGCGAGGCCGCGCAGCGACTCCCGGTGCGCCGGCCCGAGCAGGACCACGCGGCGATAGTGCGACCGGTGCGGCAAGAGCTTTGCGTAGGCAGAAGCGGCCACGGCTCCGGAGTACCTGTAGCCGGCATGCGGCACGATCAGGGCCCGGGGAGCGGGTCCCGGGTCAATGCCTGCCCCGTCCAGCAGGGCCTGGACCGCGGCGCGCAACTCGTTTGGATCGGACGGGTAGAAAGAGCCGGCAACCGCGGGTTCTCTTTTCTGTACCATCATATTCAGTATAGGCGGTCATTCTTGCGGCGGCAGTAATTCGCGACCATAGTACTGACATGGCGCAGAAAATTGCCGACAGGGACCGGATCAGCGGCGTGCCGGGCCGGTACTGGCACCGCCTGGAGGACGGTCGCCTGCAATGCGACCTCTGCCCGCGGTACTGTCGCCTGCGCGAGGGGCAGCGGGGGTTCTGTTACGTGCGCGGCCGGTCCGACGACAAGATCGTCCTGGCCACATACGGCCGCTCGAGTGGCTTCTGCATCGATCCCATCGAGAAAAAGCCGCTCTATCATTTCCTGCCCGGGACACCGGTGTTGTCCTTTGGCACGGCCGGCTGCAACCTGGCCTGCAAGTTCTGTCAGAACTGGGACATCAGCAAGGCCCGCGACGACGACCGCCTGCAGGAAACCGCATCGCCCGATGCAATCGCTGCAATCGCCGTCCGCACCGGTTGCCGCAGCGTGGCCTTTACCTACAACGACCCCGTCATTTTTCTCGAGTACGCAGCGGACACGATCGCCGCCTGCCGCGAGCGCGGCCTCCACACCATCGCGGTCAGCGCCGGTTACGTCTGCGCCGAGCCGCGCGAGGCGTTTTTTCGACTGGTGGATGCCGTGAATATCGATCTCAAGGCATTCAGCGAACGTTTTTACCGCACGCTCTGTGGGGGAAGGCTGGCGCCGGTGCTGGAAACCCTCGAATACATTGCGCGTGAAACCTCCGCCTGGCTCGAAGTCACCACGTTGGTCATCCCCGGTGAAAACGATTCCGACGATGAACTCGACCGGTTGACGAGCTGGGTGGCCAATACGCTCGGCCGTGACGTGCCGCTGCATCTCTCCGCTTTTCATCCGGCCTGGAGAATGCTGAACCGGCCGCGAACGCCAGCGTCGAGCCTGCGCCGGGCGCGGCTGATCGCACGGGCCAACGGGCTGCGCCACGTCTATACCGGAAACGTCCTGGACCCTGCTGGTGCGGCCACGTACTGCCCGTCCTGCGGAAAAGTCGTGATCGGCAGAACCGGCTATCTTCCTGACCGCTGGCGATTGCAGCTCGCCGGTCGGCGTGCGGTCTGCAACGCCTGCCATTCGGTGGTGGAGGGCGTGTTCGAGGAGCGGCCTGGTGACTGGGGTTCACGCTGCGTTCCGGTGTCCCCGGAAGCCTGAATGATCCGCTGGAAGGTGCCCTGTTGAAGAAATGGCGGAGTCCGGCCGTTGGGCATTTCGACAAAAACATTCCTGTCGCCCATAATGAAATCACTGCAGAAGGAGGATCCGTATGAAACTCACCAGCTCCAGTTTCAGCGACGGCCAGCCGGTTCCGGAAACCAATGCGTTCTGCATCGAGGATCCGGATACCCACGTCGCTCTTTCCGACAACTTCAACCCCGAAATCTCCTGGGAGGACCTGCCCGAGGATACCCGCTCGCTGGTGCTGATCTGCCACGATCCGGACGTGCCCACCCGCCCCGACGACGTCAACCAGGAAGGGCGCACGGTGCCCGCGGACCTGCCCCGTTTCGATTTTTATCACTGGGTGCTCGTGGATATTCCCCCGGAACTGGGCGCCATCGCCGAGGGTGATCACAGCGACGCGGTCACGCCGCGCGGCAAAGAGGGGCCGGAAGCTCCCGGCGGCATGCGCCACGGCCTGAACAATTACACGGACTGGTTCGACGGTGACCCGGACATGGAAGGCCAGTATTTCGGTTACGACGGACCGTGCCCGCCCTGGAACGACAGCATCGTGCACCACTACGTTTTCACGCTTTATGCCCTGGACGTCGAAGCGTGCCCGGTGGAGGGTGTGTTCGGCGGCGGCGACGTGCTCGAGGCGATCGCCCCGCACGTGCTCGGGCAGGCCTCGATCACCGGCACCTACAGCCTGAACCCGGACGTGCCGGCCTGAACCGGCGGCCCGGCCGGGTTCCGGTCCGGGTCAGCCGAGCAGCATGTGCAGGAAGATGCCGGTCAGCACGAGCGGCGCAAAGTAGCGCAGCAGGAAGCGCCAGGCGCCGTACCAGAACGACGGTGAATCACCGTAAAGTTCTTCACGGCTGAAGCGCTGTTTCACGCGCCAGCCGAGGAACACCGCGACCAGGATGCCGCCCGCGGGCATCATCAAATTGATCACCAGGAAATCGAACAGGTCGAAAAACGTTTTGCCGGCGAATATGCCGATTCCATCGAGCGGGTAATAGTCCGACAGGCGGTTCTGGGAAAGCACCGCCAGCACGCCCAGTGACCAGCTGATTCCGCCGGCCAGCAGCGCGGCGCCCGTTCTGCCCAGTCGCGTGCGCTCCGCCAGCCAGGCCACCGGCGCTTCGATCATGCCGATCGATGAGGTCAGCGCGGCGAAAAGCAGCAGCACGAAGAAAATCGTGCCGAACAGCTGCCCGCCCATGATGTCGCCAAAGACGAACGGCAGCGTGATGAAGACGAGGCCCGGCCCCGCGTCCGGCTCCAGGCCGAACGCGAAGATGATCGGGAAAATGGCCAGGCCGGCGAGTATGGCGATCAGCGTGTCGATACTGACGATGATCAGCGCCGACTGCGGAATGGACATGTTGCGGCGGATGTAGGCGCCGTAAGCGACCAGCGCGGTCAGGCCCACGCTGACGGAAAAAAAGGCCTGTCCGAACGCGGAGAGCACGATGGACGTATCGAGCTTGCTGAAATCAGGTGTGAACAGGAACTCCAGCGCGCGGGCGAAGTCGCCGACGCGGGCGGCGTAGCCCACCATCAACAACAGCAGCACGAACAGCGCCGGCATCATCAGCTTCACCGCCCGCTCGACGCCGGCGTTGACGCCGCGCGCCGAGATCAGGACGGTTGCACCGATGAACACCGAGAACCAGGCGAGCAGGGTCCAGGGATTGTCGTTCAGGGCGCCGAACGCCTGTTGCGCTCCTTCGATGCTCACGCCCTGCAGGGTGCCCCGCGCCGATTCCAGCGCATAGGCCATGGTCCAGCCGCCGACCACGGAGTAGAAGGAGAGCGCGATGATGCCGCCGAAGCCGCCCAGGATGACGCCCATCCAGCCCCAGTTGGGCGAAAGCCCGGACTCGCGCGCCACGTTTCGAATCGCCGTCGGGGGCGCTCCCTTGCCGCGCCGCCCGATGGTCAACTCGGCGATGACCAGCGGTAGGGCCAGGAGGACGGCGGCGCCGAGATACACCAGAACGAACGCGCTGCCGCCGCCAACGCCCACGCTGTAGGGAAACCGCCAGATGTTCGCCAGGCCGACGGCGGAACCGACCGCCGCCATCATGAATGCGAATCGGGATGACCATCTCACCTGGGTATCGGAACTCATGAATGACTCTCCTCGTCGCAGCAAATGTTGCGCTGGCGAAAAGCGAATCCTAATGAATCCGGATACCCGGTGTAAACGATAGCCCGGTCAAATTGAAGCTTCAGAAGTCGAAACGCACGCCCATTGTGAAGCTGCGGGACTTGTCCGGGCGGGCGCCGTAAGGGTCGCGACCGGCGATGTAAACCTCGTCCGCCAGGTTTTCACCGATGCCGTAGATTTCCCAGCGCTCATTCAGACGGTAGTGCAGCCCCAAGTCGAACAGGTGGGCCGCTTCCGTCTTTTCAAATGCGCCGCAGGCAGCCTGCGTGCAGACGCCGTCGACAAAGGTGTAGCTGATGTAGCCGGCAAACTTTCCGAACTCGGCGCCGAAAGAGGCGCGTGCCTGCTGGTTCGGGATGTACGGCACCGGGTCGCCCTTCATGACTTCGCCGAAAAAGTCCGAATCGAAGCTGTCCTGGAATTCCGCATCCATCCAGGTGTAGGTCAGGTTGACCGGAAAGACCCAGCCGGTGTCGTTTTCCAGGTCAGCGTAAAAACTGACCTCGATACCGGGTACGCTTACGCCTTTGCCGTTGAAAGAATCTCCGGGCTCGCAGTCGGCGCCGGAGGAGTTGGTGCAGACACCGACCAGGTTTTCGTAGTCGTTGTAGAAACCCATCACGTCAAGGGCGACCCTGCCGCTGGTCCAGCGCAGGCCCAGTTCATAATTGACGGACTCTTCGGGATCCACGCCGGGCTTGTTGCCCGGGGTGCTGAACCCCCTGTGGACACCGGCCACCAGGCGCAGTTCATCATTGAAGTCGAACAGCAGGCCGATGCCGGGAATCCACACGTCTACCTCGTTGGAACGGACGCTCTTCACGTTGTCCGGATTCCGCGAGGCCGGATCCTCACCCGAGGTGTCGTAGTCCACCCGCGAGAGGTCGATGGATTCGAAGCGCAGCCCCGGCGTGAACGTCCAGGCGTTCCACTCGATTCTGTCGTGGATGAACGCCGACCAGGCCTTGGCGTTTTGTACGCGGTTTCCGGCGTTGCCCAGCAAGCCGACGTCGTTGAGGACCAGCCTGCCGTCCCGTTGCTGCCAGGTATCGTTGCGCTGCAGGCGGTCTTCCTCGTCTTCGTGGTAGCGCACACCCACCTGAACGGTGTGACGCGTGTTTGGGCCGGCCAACTCCCAGTCCATCGCGGCCTGCACTCCCCGCGAATAGTATTCACGGGAGTTGTTGCGCAGCTGGATCGAGCCGGGCGCCGTGTCCGCACCGTTGAGGATGGCAGCCATATCACGGGCGCTGACAGCGCCGATGGATTGACCCAGGTTGACCGCTTCGACCACCCTTGCCCAGCTGGTTCGCGAAAATTCCTGCGCGTTTTCGCTGCCATCGAAGTCGATGCCCTCGGTTTTGTACCAGGCGCGTTCGGTCTCGTTGTTGTAGCCGGTCACGGTCAGGTTGGCGCCGTTCTCGAATTCCATCCTCCAGCTCAGAACCACCTGGCTGTGCTCGTTGTCCATCTCGTCTTCGACCGAAACCCCGTATCGGCGCATGCTGTCGCGCCTGAAATCCGCATCGGTCAGGCCAAGGTAGCTTTGGCGGGACTGTTCCTCCGAACTTTGCAGCTTGATGTCCAGGAAGTGGCGCATACTGCTGGCCGGGTCGTTATTGAACTGCAGCTTGGCGACGTAGTCGGATTTTTCGAAGCCGGTGTCGCTAGCGCTGCGGTCGATGGACTGGAAGCCGTCCGACTGCCATTGATGGGTCTCTGCCAGGAACCGGGCTTTGTCGTTGCCGCCACCGTACCAGCCATGCGCGCGCCAGGTGTCGTTGCTGCCGTACTCGCCCAGCAGCATGCCCTGGCTGGAGGCGGGAATCGGCGTGGAGATCAGGTTCAGCGCACCGCCCATCGTGTAGGGCCCCTGCGTGATCGAGGCCGGCCCCTTGAGGACTTCCACGCGGTTGATGCGTCCGAACGTCGGGAAATAGTAGGCCGACGGGGCCGAGTAGGGCGCCGGGGCGATCAGGATATTGTCTTCCAGGATCGTGATGCGGCTGGAGCGCTCGGCCGGCGTGCCGCGGATACTGATGTTGGGCCGCAATCCATACCCGTCTTCCACCTGGATCGATACGCCCGGCGCCTGGCGCAGGACACGCTGGACATCGGTCGCTTTGAATTCGTCCAGGGCCTCGGCGGTGATGACGCTGACCGCGCCGGTGACGTCGATCACGTCTTCCGCCATGGCGAGAATCGTAACCTGCTCCATCGGGCCGCAGCTTGGCCCGTTGGCTGGAGCGCTGCGGTCCGCCGGATCGAAGCAGTCTGCAATCTCGGCCCGGGCAGTGCCCGGTTGGCCGGCGGCAAACAGGACAACGGCAATCGCCGCGGGCAGGACCCTGATGTTCAATCGGTGCATCGATATTTCCCTCTAAATGCGAATGATTATCATTTAAGTTAAGAATGGTACCTTTCGCCGATCTAAATAACAATGATTCTCATTTGCATTTTATTGACCTGCGTCAACGGGCAGGCAAAAAAACTCCAGGACCGCGCACGGCACCATCGGGAGCTGGGGGCGGCCCGCTGCCCCGTTTGGCTTCGTCAAGCGCAGCGAACGGTGCTGATTGACCATCATCAGGCAAGTCCTTCGCTGAGGCTGAAATTCATCGAACAGGAGGGTTACAGTTGGATTCAAATACGAATTATTCGAAATCCTGATTCGGGAGGCGCACGCCATGAACCTGATGAACAATGCAGTAATCAATACCCCCTACCCAAGCAATGAGCCGGTGCTGGATTACGCACCGGGGACACCCGAAAAAGCCGCTCTGAAAGCCGCTCTGGCCGATCTGTCCTCGAAACAGGTCGAGATTCCGCTGGTCATCGGCGGCGAGCGGGTCAAGACCGGTCGCATGGCGCAGTGCGTGATGCCGCACGATCACCAGCATGTGCTCGGCAGCTATCACAAAGCCGGCCCCGAAGAAGTGCAGAAAGCCATTGACGCCGCGGTCGCGGCCCAGGCCGGCTGGCAGAAATTCCGCTGGGAAGAGCGCGCGGCCATTTTCCTCAAGGCCGCCGAACTCCTCGCCACGAAATATCGCCACGTGATGAATGCCGGCTCCATGCTCAACGGCGGCAAGACCGCGTTCCAGGCGGAGATCGACGCCGCCTGCGAACTGATCGATTTCCTGCGCTTCAACGTGGCCTACGCGCAGCAGATTTACGAGAACCAGCCGGAGTCCTCGCCGGGCGTCTGGAATTTCGTGCAGTACCGCCCGCTGGAGGGTTTCGTGTTCGCGGTGACGCCGTTCAACTTCACCGCGATCGCCGGCAACCTGCCGACCGCGCCGGCGATCATGGGCAACACGGTCGTCTGGAAACCGGCCTCTTCGCTGGTTTACACGCCGTGGCTGTTCATGCAGATCCTGGAAGAAGCGGGACTGCCGCCGGGCGTGATTAATTTCGTACCGGGTTCCGGCGCGGACGTCGGCGATACCGCGCTGGCCAGCCCGTATTTCGCGGGTGTGCACTTCACCGGTTCCACGCGCGTGTTCCAGGGCATGTGGAAGACCATTGGCGAAAACATCCACAACTACCGCTCCTACCCGCGCATCGTCGGTGAAACGGGTGGCAAGGACTTCATCTTCGCGCACGCCAGTGCCGACGTGCCCGCGCTGGTTACCGCCATGGTTCGGGGCGCGTTCGAGTACCAGGGACAGAAATGCTCCGCGGCCAGCCGGGCGTTCATCCCGAAATCGCTGTGGCCGGACGTCAGGGCCGGGCTTGAGACGGAGATCGGCAAAATCCGCATGGGACCGCCGACCGACTTCCGCAATTTTGTCGGCGCCGTGATCGACCGGGCCGCCTTTGATTCGATCAAGGGCTATCTCGATTACACCAACGAGAACGATGGCGCCGAGATCATCATCGGCGGCGGCTGCGACGACAGTAGGGGTTTCTTTATCGAACCCACGATCATCCTGGCCGAGGATCCGCATTTCAAGACGATGGTCGAGGAGATTTTCGGCCCGGTCCTGTCGGTGTACGTCTACGCCGACGAAAAATTCGAGGAAACGCTGGAACTGTGCGACACATCCTCGATGTACGCCCTGACCGGCGCCGTGTTCGCCAGTGATCGTGCAGCGGCCAGTTTCGCGGTTGGCCGGCTCGAACACTCCGCCGGAAACTTCTACATCAACGACAAGCCCACCGGCGCCGTGGTCGGCCAGCAGCCTTTCGGCGGCGGCCGGGCGTCGGGCACCAACGACAAGGCCGGCTCGGCCGCGAACCTGATGCGCTGGGTCTCGACCCGGACGATCAAGGAGACCTTCGTGCCGCCGACGGACTTCGGCTACCCGTTCATGGGCGAAGAGTAGATCTTCGGGCCAGGTTGAAAAAAGAGCGGGCTTCGGCCCGCTCTTTTTGCTTCACTTGTTCAC
>Ga0180435_10006609_pt1 | contig 11109 bp, 11 predicted proteins | sample SS_ome_3_FD_132467 | JGI IMG/M metagenome (GOLD analysis project Ga0180435, IMG submission 132467) | Hypersaline lake sediment archaeal communities from the Salton Sea, California, USA - SS_3_S_1 metaG | ecosystem: Environmental > Aquatic > Non-marine Saline and Alkaline > Hypersaline >...
ACGTACACGTAAACGTGCGCGTGCACGTGCTCGGTACTTTATGTTTATTGCCGTTGCCACCATCGAACAAGGCCCTGAACCGTGGTTCAACACATTTCCTGGATTCCGGGGTGCGCCGGAATGACGAAACAAGACCAAACAGCCGTGCACGCGCACGCGCACGTGTCCGTTCACGTGTACGTTTACGAGGGATAGCTAACGGCTAATCGCTCGGGTTCAAGGATTCAAGGGGTCAAAGGTTTGTTGGGTTCGCTGTTCGTTGGATCGTCATTCCGGCATGCGGGCCGGATGTGGTTTTTCCAATTTAACCAATCAACCATTTAACCATTCAACGAATAACCAGTTTCTTTCCTGATAAATCCGGCTGCCCGCAGCCTGCCGCGGCGTAGCTCGCAGAGCGTAGACGGGCCGGCGGCCCCCGCTTGTATGAAACTTCGAAAGGTGTCAGCAAAAGAATCCGTATCGATTTAAATGGCGGGCCATATGCTGGAAGGTCCCCCTTAATCGCCCTCTGAAACCGCGGCCTTCAGCGCATTAACAAATCGATGCAAAATATCCGGCAGACGCGGATGGGCCAGATGCTGTTCGATCAGGCGTTCAAACGCGCTGCCGACCACGACGCCGTCTGCCACGGCCGCCGTGTCCGCCGCCTGGGACGGGGTGGATATGCCGAAGCCGACGCAGATCGGCAGATCGGTCATGCCGCGCAGCACCTGGACCTGACGCCCGACGGGGGCTGTGTCCAATCCCCCGCCGCCGGTGACGCCGGCCATGGACACCAGATAAATAAAACCGTGCGCCGCGGCACAGATGTGCTGCATGCGTTCCGGTGGTGTGGTGGGTGCCACCAGGCGGATCAGGGCCAGACCGGCATTCTGCGCCGCCGCGTCGATTTCGCCGGATTCCTCGGGCGGCAGGTCGACCACCAGCAGGCCGTCGGCGCCGGCGGCCGCCGCATCCCGGCAGAAACGGTCGACGCCGTAGACGAAGATCGGGTTGTAGTAGCCGAATAAAACGACCGGCAGACGGCAGGTACTGCGCAACGCGTGCAGCATGTCGAGCACCATGCCCGTTGAAGCGCCGGCCGCCAGTGCGCGCTGGGAAGAGCGCTGGATGGCGGTTCCGTCCGCAGTTGGATCCGAAAAAGGAATCCCCAGCTCCAGCAGATCCAGACCGCCGTCCTGCATGGCTTCAACAATGCGCATGGAGCGGCCACGGGACGGATCGCCGGCGGTCACAAAGCCGACCAGTGCTTTTTCACCCCGGCCCTGCAGCGTTGTAAACAAATGGTCAATGCGATTCATCTTGCATCCTTTCATTCAAAGCTTGCTGCTGGACAATGCCTAAGTCCTTGTCGCCCCGGCCGGACAGATTGACGACGATGATCGATTTCTCCGGGCGCCGCCGGGCTTCCTTTATGGCTTGGGCCACGGCATGGGCGCTTTCCAGGGCCGGGATGATGCCTTCCATGCGGCACAGCAGATGAAAGGCATCCAGCGCTTCCCGGTCTTCGATGACGGTGTATTGAACGCGCCCTGCGTCCTTTAACAGGGCGTGCTCGGGACCTACGCCCGGGTAGTCGAGCCCGGCGGATACGGAGTACGCCTCGCGGATCTGTCCGTCGGGGTCCTGCAGCACATAAGACTTGGCGCCGTGCAGTACGCCGACCGATCCGGCGCTTAAGGTGGCGGCGTGTTTCCCGCCGGACAATCCCTGACCGCCGGCCTCGACGCCCACCATGGCAACCGGATCTTCCATGAAAGGATAAAAAAGACCCATGGCGTTGCTGCCGCCGCCGACACAGGCGACGAGCACGTCCGGCAGCCGTCCGGCCATTTTCAGGATCTGCGCCCTTGTTTCCTGTCCGATCACGGTTTGAAAGTCGCGTACCATGACCGGATAGGGGTGCGGCCCGGCCACCGATCCAATAACGTAAAAGGTGTCTTCCACGGCCGCCACCCAGTGGCGCATGGCTTCGTTCATGGCGTCCTTCAGCGTACCCGTGCCGCTGTCAACCGCAACAATTTCGGCGCCCATGAGTTCCATGCGCTGGACGTTGGGCGCCTGACGCCGGATGTCTTCCACACCCATAAAAATGCGGCATTCCAGGCCGAAAAGGGCGGCGGTGGCGGCCGTGGCCACGCCGTGCTGGCCGGCGCCGGTTTCGGCGATCAGTTTGCGCTTGCCAATCCAGCGGGCCAGAAGGCCCTGGCCCAGGGTGTTGTTGATTTTGTGGGCGCCGGTGTGGCTCAAGTCTTCGCGCTTTAAAAAAATGGCTGCGCCGCCGACGTGCCGGGTCAGGCGGGATGCAGGATACAACGGCGTCGGCCGGCCGGCGTAGCGGTCCAGCAGCAGCTTGCGTTCTTTCTGGAAAGCGGCTTTGTGCGAAATCCGTCGATAGTCCGCGTCCAGGGCCAGAAGAGCGGGCATCAGGGTTTCGCCCACGTAGCGGCCGCCGTAGGGGCCGAAGTGTCCGCTGTCGTCCGGCAAGTTCGGGTGGTTTGACGGTTGTAACGTAATATCGATCATTTGAAAATCCTCCTTAGGAAACGCCGGCCGGCTGCCGCCGGCAGCGCAGCCGTCAGCAGTTTCACCTTGCGGGGGTCCTTGCGCCCCGGGGCGGACTCGACGCTCGAGCTGACGTCCACCGCATCGGGTTGACAGGCGCCTGCGGCGGCGGCGATGTTTTCCACCGACAGCCCGCCGGCCAGTACAAGGGGATGCCGGCGGCTGAACTGCTTCAGCGGTTCGGGGTTCCAGGCTTGCGCAGTGCCGCCGGGCAGCCGCCCGGCGCCGGATTCCAGTAGAAAGGCGTGGGCAGGGTAATGCGGCGCCTGCGTCGCAAAGGGCCGGCGGTGCACGAAAAGAGCCTTGATGACCGGCAGGGGCGCACGGGCGAGACGATCCACCAGGGCCGGTGGTTCGCCGCCGTGCAGCTGTACGGCGTTCAAGCCGCATGTTCTCACGGCTTGCATAATGATCTCGTAGGATGCATCCACGAAAACACCGACCAGGGGAACGGCGCCTTTCAGGGCGTGCGCGATGGCCGCCGCCGTTTCCAGCGGCACGTGCCGGGGACTGGGCGGATAAAACACACACCCGATGGCGTCCGCTCCCGCCGCAACGCAGGCCAGCGCCTCGTCCGCGCGGGTCAGGCCGCAGACTTTCAACTGGGGTTTTTGCACAGGGCTTTGCCGCATCATGTCCGGCCGCCTTGAAGGCCGGTGGGTGCATCCGGGCGCAGCAGGCACCGCAGGCCGGCGCCGGGATCGGTGTTTCGCATCAATGCCTCGCCGATCAGAAAAGCGTTCAAGCCGGCGGCCAGGTACCCGTCGATGTCCGCTCTGCACCGGATGCCGCTGGCCACGATCGGCAGCTGGTGGGCCTCCAGACAGGGCGCCAGCCGGATGGCGGTCTGCAGATCGGTGGTAAACGTTTTCAGGTCGCGGTTGTTGATGCCGATCAGCTCGGCGGCGCTGCCGGCCGTTTTTTCCAAATCGTCATGCGAATGCACTTCCACCAGCGCTTCCAGGTGCACATCCCGGCACACCGCAAGAAAGGCCTCTATCTGCCGCCGTTCCAGAATGCGGGCGATGAGCAGCACGGCATCCGCTCCGTAACCGGCCGCCTCGATGATCTGGTAGGTGGAAACAATGAAATCCTTGCGCAATACAGGAATCCGCACCGCCGCCGCCGCAGCGCTGAGATCCTTTAGACTGCCGTTGAAAAAGGCCTTGTCGGTCAACACCGAAAGCGCAGCCGCACCGGCGGTTTCATATGCACCGGCGACGGTGCCGGCGTTCAGATTTGCTGCAAATACGCCCTTTGACGGCGAGGCACGCTTGATTTCGGCGATGATGCGGATCTTTTCACCTTTTCGGACCGCCAGCGCCGCCTTCAGCGAACGCATCGGCCGCTCCCGTTTGATCTGCAGGAGCGCACTTTCGGGCACCCTGCGCCGCGCCAGCGCAACCGCGGCCTTTTTGCGGGCGACAATCCGATCTAAAAATGATTTGTTCATCACTTTGTCTCCATGGCGATCACATGCGCTCAACCATTCATGTTTGGTTGAAATTTTATTATAAGGGTCCAAGGGTTTAAGGGCTCGTTTCCAGCTTCTGCTTCACGGGGGGACCGCTGATGGCTAATCGCTGACAGCTATTAGACCAATTCAAAATTCAAAATTTCGCGGCCCCCTCACCCGCCGTTAATGCTGAATTCAACCAGGCGCTCCAGCTTGTCCAGCGCCGCGCCGCTGTCGATGGCGTCAGCGGCCAGTTCGATGCCATCAGCGATGTCGGCCGCCCTGCCGGCGACGACCAGCGCGGCGGCGGCATTCAGGACGACAATGTCCCGCCGCGGGCCGGGCCGGCCGTTCAGGATGTCGCGGGTGATGCGGGCGTTGACATCCGGGGAACCGCCGGCCAGTTCCTGATGATCGGCCGGGGGATCGAAAAATTGATCGGGCATCAGATCGCAGGTCTTGATCACCCCGTTTTTAAGGGCCGACACCCGCGTCGGCGCACAGGTGGAAATTTCATCCATGCCGTCGTGGCCGTGGACCACCCAGGCGCTGCGGGCGCCCAGGTGCTTGAGGGCCAGGGCGAACATTTCCGTCAGCGCCGGGGCATAAACCCCGATGAGCTGGCAGCCGGCGCCGGCGGGATTGGTCAGCGGCCCGAGCATGTTGAATATCGAGCGCAAACCGATTTCCCGGCGTGCAGCGGCGGCGTGGCGCATGGCGCCGTGGTACAGCGGCGCAAACAGAAAACCGATGCCGATGTCGGCGACGGCCGCTTCGACCATTTCCGGCGGCGTGTCCAGACGCAGGCCCAGGGCCTCCAGCACATCAGCGCTGCCGCAGCGGCTGGAAACGGAGCGGTTGCCGTGTTTGGCCACGGTCACGCCGCAGCCGGCGACCACGAAGGCCGCGGTGGTGCTGATGTTGAAGGTGTCGCTTCCGTCACCGCCGGTGCCGCAGGTGTCCACCACCACGGGGTCCATGGTTTGAATTCGCCCGGCCCGGCGACGCATGGCAACGGCGGCGCCCGAAAGCTCCTCGACGGTTTCGCCTTTGGTGGCCAGGGCGCCCATGAAAGCCCCGATTTGGGCATGGCCGGCCTTGCCGTCGAAAATGGCGGCCATCAGATCCGCCGTCTGTTTTGACGTCAAGTCCTGCCCCTGAATGATCTGCTGCAGGTATTCGCGGAACATGGTTTTCCTCCCTGGTATCCATTCAACGAATCAGCCCTTCGACGCATCGACCAATTCAAAATTCATAATTCAAAATTCAAAATTATCCCCGCCCTCCGACCTCCGACCCCTGACTTCCCGGTGCGTGACAAAGCCCGATAAAGTTGCGCAGAATGCGCTTGCCCACCCGGGTCATGATGGATTCCGGGTGGAACTGAATGCCCTCGGTCGGGTGTTCGCGGTGCCGCAGTCCCATGATTTCCCCGTCGTCGGCCGTGGCGCTGATTGCGAGCATCGAAGGCAGGTTTTCCCTGGAAACCGCCAGCGAGTGATAGCGCATGGCACTGAAAGATGCGGGCAGGTTTTGAAAAAGGGTTTTGCGATCACAGCTGACCGCGGATGTTTTACCGTGCATCAGATGGGCGGCGGGAACGATGGCGGCGCCGAAGGCCCGGGCAATGACTTGATGACCGAGGCATACACCTAGAATGGGTGTCCGACCTGAAAAGGCCCGTATCACCGCCAGCGAGATGCCGGCGTCCGCCGGCCCTCCCGGGCCCGGTGAAATGACAATGCCCTCGGGGTTCAGATCGGCGATGTCGCCGATGTCAACGGCATCGTTGCGGAAGACGCGGGTTTCGGCGCCGATTTCACGGATGTACTGCACCAGGTTGTAGGTAAAGGAATCGTAGTTGTCGATAAACACAATCATTGGGATACCTCCGGATTTACCTGGATCTGTTTACGACCGGCGACGCCGGATGCAGAGAACCGGCCGCCGTCCGTGACCGCTGCAGCGCTTCGGCTTTCCCGTCCCAGCGACGGCTGCTGCGTCAGAAGGGACATGGCACGCTCGACGGACTTGGCCTTGTTGACGGATTCTTCATATTCTTTTTGCGGATCGGAGTCGGCCACGATCCCGGCGCCGGCCCGCACCGTCAGACGTCCGTTTTCAATGACGGCGGTGCGGATGGTAATGGCCATGTCCATGTTGCCGTCAAAGCCGATGTAGCCCACGGCCCCGCCGTAGGGTCCTCTTTCCATGTTTTCCAGGGCGGCGATGATTTCCATGGCTTTTATTTTGGGTGCGCCCGTCAGCGTCCCGGCCGGGAACGCCGCCCGCAGCAGATCCCAGGCCCCGAAATCTTGTGCAAGATCACAGGTGATGTTGGAGACCAGGTGCATGACGTGGGAATAGCGTTCCACCACCATCAGTTCCGTGACCTGAACCGATCCGGTTTCGGCGACCCGGCCCAGATCGTTGCGGCCCAGGTCCACCAGCATGAGATGCTCGGCGCGCTCCTTTTCATCTTTGAGCATTTCGTCGGCCAAAAGACGATCCTGCTTCGCGCTGCGGCCCCGGGGGCGGGTGCCGGCGATGGGCCGCAGGGTCGCCGCCCCGTTTTCCAGACGCACCATGGTTTCCGGTGACGATCCCACCAGCGTGATGTCGTCGAATGCCAGGAAAAAAAGATAGGGGGAGGGGTTGATGTAGCGCTGGGCCCGGTAGAGGGACCAGGCGTCCGGCGCCGGTTCGTACACAAAAGGCTGGGATATGACGGCCTGGATGACATCGCCGCTGCGGATGCGTTCTTTAATTTGCTTGACCGCGGCCATGAAGTCGGTGGCCGGGGGAACAACGGCGCGTGCCGGCGGCGGCGGGGATCCGTTGTCCGCCGGGAGTGCCGGGGGGTGTTCCAAAGATGCCAGCATAGATGCGATGCGCTGTTCAGCGAGGGCGTATACCCTGTCTACAGGGCTTTTTTCGTCCAGATAGGCCAGCGCCAGGCAGAACAGGCTGTGGCGCACGTTGTCGAAAATCATCAGGGCGTCCGGCAGAACAAACTGGGCCAGGGGGCCCGCCCCACGCGGGGCGCCGGCAACCGGTTCGAAAAACGACACGGCTTCATAGGCCAGATAACCGACCAGTCCGCCCCAGAAGCGCGGCAGCTGCGGAAGGTCGGCCGCCTTAAAACGCGCCATGTACGCCTTAAGCAGTGCAAAGGGTCGGCCGTGGTGCGGGATCCGCTCAATGCCCGCCGCATCCGCAAAAGAGACGACATCCGGCAGCACCTTTATGCGGCAGCGGCTGGAAATGCCTAAGAAACTGTAGCGGCCCCAGCGCTCGCCGCCTTCCACGCTTTCCAGCAGGAACAAGGGGGAAGATTGGCACCGGTGAAAATGTCCCAGCAGGGATACCGGCGTCAGGGTGTCCGCCAGCAATTCGACACACACCGGGATGACATTGTGGTGCCGTGCCAGACGACGAAACGTCGGCGGGTCGGGAAATTGTCTGATCTGCATGCTGACTGCTCCCTTCGGTGATGGTGTGGGTGCATAAAAAAAGGGGAGCCGCGCGATGCCACGGCTCCCCTTTCAACAAAAAAGCCGTGGGTTGGTGAGTCCCCACGGCTTTGGTTTCAATCGATCAGGCGGTTGCTAGAAAAACCCTTCTCCGTCGGCAGACTCACGGATGTGAACCTGCCACCACCAGTTGTGTGTGCCTGTCATTTGCAATGGTTTCATAAGGTTTTTCCCTATCCTGAAGCCACCATACTATCAGGATGGGTCGCTGGAATCAAGTCTTTTTTTCAGCTTTCGACCTTCGGCATGGCCGATGCGCCACGCAAGCGCCGTCAGGGCCAGACGATACCCATCCGCGCCCAGACCGCTGATGGTGCCGGTGACAATGTCCGATACCAGGGACTTGTGCCGAAACGGTTCCCGGCGGTGGATGTTGGACAGATGCACCTCGATTGTCGGCACGTCCAGCATGCACAAAGCGTCCCGGATGCCGACGCTGGTGTGGGTGTAGGCGGCGGGATTGATGATCAAGCCCTTGCAGCCATCCAGCGCCGACTGAATTTTTTCAATGATGCGGCCTTCGTGGTTGGACTGGAAGGTTTCCAGCGCCACGCCCAGCGACCGGGCTGTTTTTTCCAGCGCAAGATCGATGTCGGCCAGGGTTTGAGGACCGTAGACGGCGGGTTCCCGCCGGCCCAACAGATTCAGGTTGGGACCGTGGATGACCAGAATCAGCGGAGAGGATTTCATGTCGGCTTCCTTGTTTTCGGTTGCGGTGGGCGGCGCTTTTGCGGGCCGTCGGCGGATGCCTTTATAAGGGCGGTTCGTCGGCGATGCGCTTGCTGATCCGCTCGGCGGCGGCCAAAAGCCGGCGGCGTTGTTCCCGGGCATAGGGGTTATAGGTGTTCATGTCCACAAACAACTGCCACGTGTCGTTCTGCACCACCCCCAGAACATGCAGCAGCCGCTGGTAGCCTTCGGTGTCGATTTCGAGCGGCGCGGCGCCGAACTCCGAGAGGGTCCGGCCGATAAAATGGGTCATGGCCAGGCTGATGGAAATTTCCCGGTCATGCCGCTCCGCAGTGGTCTCGATGACCGTCAGGCCTTTGGCGGCAAGGTACTGACGGACCTTTTCGTAAACCGTCGTCTCGATGCGCTCCGGACACAACACAATTTTGCGGCCTTTAAGGGACACGGCGGCGCTGTCCGGCCCGAACATGGGATGGGTGGCCAGGATGGACACCGTTTCCGGCAGATGCTCGCGCATCCACCGCACCGGATAGGTCTTGACCGAGCACACATCCACCACGGTGGTGCCGTCCTTCAGGTGCGGCCGGATGCTTTCCAGCGTGGATCGGAGGGCGGAAATGGGCACCGCCAGGATCACAAAGCTCCGGCGGCAGGCTGTTTCCAATGACACGGCGGCGGCGCCCAGCGTGCGGATGCCGTCGCGGTTGGTACCGCTGTCATAAACGCAGACCCTGAAATCATCGGCCAGATAGCGGGTCATGAGACGGCCGAAGCGGCCGAAGCCGATGATGCCGATCGTGGTCTGCCCGCTATTTTTGGGGCCGCCGGCCGTCATCGCGCGCCCCCGGACGCCTCGCGGGCCTTCTGCTGCAGCAGCAGGTCGGCAATGACGAGGGCCGCCATGCTTTCGACAATGGGAACCGCCCGCGGCACGACGCAGGGATCGTGCCGGCCGCCGGCGGCCAGGGTTGCGGGTCGGCCGTTAAAATCCACGGTCTGCTGCGCCTTGCCGATGGTCGCCGGCGGTTTGAAGGCCACGCGCATCAGCACCGGTTCGCCGTTGCTGATGCCGCCCTGCACGCCGCCGCTGAAATTGGAGCCGGTTCCCAGGCGCCCGTTCTTGACAACAAAGGGATCATTGTGTTCGGAGCCCTTCATGCGGCTGCCGTCAAAGCCCGACCCGATTTCAAATCCCTTGGTCGCCGGAATGGACAGCATGGCCTGGGCCAGCAGGGCTTCCATTTTGTGAAACACCGGCTCCCCCAGGCCGGCCGGTACGTTGCGGCAGACGCAGGAAACAACGCCGCCGATGGAGTCGCCCGCTTGCTTCAGATCGCGGATCAGATGCGCCATTTCCTGTGAACTTTCTGAATGCGGGCAGCGCACGGGACTGCCGTCCACCACCGTCCGGTCAACGGTTCGGGAATCGACGGACGGCGCGGCAATGCCGCCGACGGCGCTGACCCAGGCGACAATGTCGATGTCCGCCAGCTGATGCAGCACCTTTTCGGCCACGGCGCCGGCGGCGACGCGGCCGGCGGTTTCGCGGGCGCTGGCCCGCCCTCCCCCGCTGACCGGCCGCGTGCCGTATTTGACATAATAGGTGTAATCGGCGTGCGACGGCCGCGGAACGGTGCGCATGCCCCGGTAGTCCGCCGGGCGCTGGTCCTTATTGGCGACCATCAGCGCCAGGGGCGTGCCGAGGGTTTTCCCGTCCGCAACGCCGGACAAAATGGTGACCCTGTCCGCTTCGCTGCGGGCGGTCGTCAGGTCGCTCTGTCCCGGACGGCGCCGGTCCAGCTGGGGTTGTATGTCTTCCGGGGACAGCGGGATGCCGGCGGGATTGCCGTCGATGACGACGCCGATGCCGCGGCCGTGGGATTCGCCGAAGGTCGTTATTTTATAAAGTCGACCCAGAGTGCTCGACATGTGATTTGCCCTTTCTTTGGCGCAAACAGTTGGATCTTTTGCGGTCGGCCGTCAGCCATGCGCTTTTCGCTCAGGGTTCCAGCAGGTTTTTGATAACGGCGGCGATTTCAACGATTTTCCGGCCGTCGGTATCGACAACGTGGTCCGCCGCGGTCCTGTAAAACGGCCGCCGCGCCTGCAGCACTGCTTCGGTTTCCGCCGCCGCATCCGTGCCGCTGAGCGGGGGTCGGTTTGCAGGCGTCTTGCCATCCGCCGCCATGCGGCGTCGAATGGTCTCCGGCCGGGCGCTGAGCCAGATAAGCGTGCCCACCCTCTGCATGACGGAAACGCTGCGCGGATCGAGCACCACACCGCCGCCGGTGGCGACGATCCGCGCTGGTTGACGGCATAGGCTTTGGATGACCTCCCGCTCCAGATGCCGAAAGGCCGTCCAGCCCTCTTCGCGCACCATGTCTTCAATGGACCGGCCGGCGCGGCGAACAATTTCGACATCGCTGTCCGCAAAAGGACACCCCAGCAATCCGGCCAGCGTCCGCCCCACGCTGGTTTTCCCTGTGCAGCGATATCCGATCAGAAAGACATGCCGCGCGAGCGTGGACTGCATCATGATTTTAGGGTTCGAGGGTTCAAGGGTTCAAGCAATTATGAATTTTAAAATTTTGAATTGTCTCGGCGCGCCTTCGCTGATTCGTCATTCCGGCGGACGCCGGAATGACGAATCAAGGTCAAACCGCCGTGCACGAGCACGTGTCCGTTCACGTGTACGGGGGACAGCTGACAGCGAATGGCGCTAAAGCATGTTTTTTTCTGATAAATCCGGATTCCCGCCGCCGACGGGCCCGGCTCTTTATAACATATTAAATACCCTCCAGAAATCAGGAAAAGATTTTTCCACGCAGCGTGCGTTGCGGATCACAACGCCCGGCACCACCA
>Ga0180435_10006611_pt1 | contig 11108 bp, 11 predicted proteins | sample SS_ome_3_FD_132467 | JGI IMG/M metagenome (GOLD analysis project Ga0180435, IMG submission 132467) | Hypersaline lake sediment archaeal communities from the Salton Sea, California, USA - SS_3_S_1 metaG | ecosystem: Environmental > Aquatic > Non-marine Saline and Alkaline > Hypersaline >...
ATATTTAAAATGGTCAAAATCTATCGAAATCACAACGAAGTGTTCGTCATTTATTCTAACAAAAGGATTAAAGTATTTGTTTAGGGTGGAGACGTTAATTTTCAGATGATTCTGTTTAAAAATATTTGAAAGGAAATTGCATAAAAATCTTAGCTTTATCTTTACGCATTTTCAGGAATTTATAAATTAAAACAAATCGATTTTTTTACTAAGTAATTTTTTGAAGAACAAAATCTGGTATCTCTTCTTTTGTAAGGGCATTAGTTGTCCTTTGCATCTGCCATGTCTCTGTATGAACAACACTCTTTCCTGGTGCAATCGAAGTTAGCGGCCCAAGCGTCTCCAATTCCAGCATCTCTGCATTCGTGAATAACTCAACATTCACATTCCTATCCGGATATTTCGCGCCTTTTTCAGTGCGGAAATGCTTGATAAACACATCCTCTCCGTTCTGATAAGCTGCCCGTCCCTTTTCAACAAAGAAACCGGCTTTTTGTGGATTTGCCGCAGATTCATCCTGATCAAGAAATACGAAGTTGGTCCCCCACCGCCAGCGCGGATCGGCCATATCCGTGTATGCCCACAATGTAATATTCCCGTTTGGCAGAAGGTGTTCAGGATGTGTGCCTTTTGGCGGGAGCGGTATGATCGCCCGGCCGCCTGGCGCCATGACGGACAGAGCCCATGGCGCTAATTCAACAGTCCAGAGGTTTGTATTCGTCAACCGGTGCTCTACGTCAACACGCGCTTCTTCCGGATGCATTCGAACGATGATCTCCTTTTTTATCCCGGTTGTCGTTTCTGCTTCCGGTTGAAGAATGAGCGTGTCCCCTTCGATTTCACACGCGACAGGATCATTATCCGGGTAATATGTCCTCGGGTCATTCTCGGGGGCGTGCCATAACCGGTGCCCGCCGTAAACCTTCCATTCCTCCCCGCCTGTATACCCCAGCGTGGCAGGATCCACAAAGAACATATTTTTCCCGCCATCGAATCCGAAGTGGATGATCCTCGGACCTGCGTCCGTCAATGCGATCAATTCAATCTTGCCGTTGCTGACCCGGCAGGAGTTTTTCCACCCGTGGTAATCTACTTTTTCAATTTTTACCATCTACGGCCTGCCCTTTCATAAGAAAACATTAATCCTCAATACGTTTGGTCAGCAGGATCGGGATCAGGGAGAGCAAACTGACCATGGCAGAAACGGTAAATATCGCCGCGGTGGGTATATATCCCGCTTCGCCATTTTGCACGGTCGGAACGCCAAAAGCGGCTATCACAGCCGCGCCGATTACCGGGCCGATGACCATCGGCAGCATGACCTGGAAGATCATGCGCATACCCTGAAATCCTCCCCGCTCTGTCTTTGGGTACAGGTCCATCACCCATGCGCCAGTAACCATCCCTGAGATCAATCCAAGCGCGATATAAAAATAACCGAGGATCATGATCTTCGGGACACTGTCCAGTAAGCCGAATAGAAAAACACCAAGCGATGCGATCACGCCTGCGATGAGCGCCGTCTTCCGCCGGTTCCAGCGGTCCAGGAATTGGCCCATAACAACAGCGAAAACCCCTGATACCAGTGTTAAGAGTAAAGTAACGATGCCGATGGTGGTCTTTGAAGCGCCGATGGAATTTTCCAGGTAAATAAAGAGATACGGCAGGTTGATCTGGCTGGAAATACCAGAAATCAAAATGGTGATAAACAACAGGAAAAGGACTGGATTATCTTTAACAGTGTTCCAGCGAAAAATAGAAAAAACCTGCTTCCAGTATTTCCCATTCACCGACGGCTTCAGATCAGTATTGTCCTGAACAAGCGGTTTTGAGAGAGTTCCTGCCAGGAGGACGATCGCCCCCAGAAGGTAGAAGAAAACAAAATACCCGAACTGGTCAATCACGATCCCGCCGATCACACCGGTGATGCCTGTCGCCAGGGCAGGCATGAAGGAAGTAACACCCAGTACTTTTGCCCGGTTGGTCTCATCAGTAATATCTGTCAGCCAGGCGTTATACGCAGCATCATTGGCGGTGGAACCGAGCGCGGTCATAACGCCGTCAAACACAATCACCATGACAACAATGACCCCTGTGACCTGGAAAAAAACAGCCGAAGGGAACAGCGCGATGGTTAGACCCCAGAGGATATATCCCCACACCAGGAACGGTTTCCGTTTTCCGATCCGGTCGCTCCAGGTGCCGATCAGGAAAGTTGTGGCTGTGGAAATCACCGCGCTTGTGGCGACCATCCACGCGATCGGAGCGGGGTCAGGGGTAACCATATCAAATACAAACGTGTTGAACCAGTTCGCTTCTACCACCCAGGCAAGCTGGCCGATGAATCCCAGCAGGATGATCGAGAACCATGTGCGAGCGGGGATTTTGGTTGATTTTTGTGCGTCGTTGTCTTTCATGTTTGGTCTCCTTATGGATTGTGATTTCTCATCCGCCCTTTGTGATTTTTTGAATGAATTTTTTCTCTTCTTCTTTATAGGAAGTCCCATCCGGCCTCAGGACATCGTGGTACCACAGGGGCGGCTCCTCGCCGTTGGGATAAAAATCTTCCCAGGAATACATCGTTTGCGTTTTTCCGGCTACCAGCCCCCAGTTAATTGCCCCGATCTTATCTTGCTTGAATAGAGGCATGATCGCCTGGAATGTATTCCCGGTTCCGCGGGCGAGATACTCTGTGCAAATCATCGGACGCCCTTCCGGTTTCAGCATATCTATCAGTGCTTGCGTATCCTCCGGATTAAAGTAGGAGTGAAATGAAACAACATCGCTCAGCTCTAAACTGAGTGGATTAAGCTTGGCGCCGATTGAAGGTTTCAAGAAATACAGGCCGGCTGTCAGCGGCTGGGTCGGGTTTGCTTCCCGTGCCCATCCGAATGCCTGAACCAGTAAGTCTCTGGAAGGCCCGGCCACAAGCAAATGTTTGACTAATTTTCCTATTAGAAGCACGTACCGGACCACAACAGGCAAATTCAGAGACACAAGGAAGTTATTCCCCGGCTCATTATAAATATCCCACATGATCACGCGCGCGTCCCCGGCATACGTTCCTATAATATCCTTCACATATTCTTCAAGACGGCCCCATTCATCCTTGTTTTGCAATACTTTTCTGCCCGGCCCCTGCAGCCAGCCGGGGTTGTGAATACCCGGCTTCGGTTTTGGCTGCGGACCCAGTTTGATCTCGTCATGCCAGCAGTCATCAAAGAGGACAAAGATGGTTTTAATGCCATGTTTGGCTGAAATCCTTAGATATTCGTCAATCCTTTTTTTGAAACCATCCGGATCTGCATACCAGACCATATCATGCAGGTAAACCCGCATCACGTTGAACCCCAGATCGGCCGCCCAGCCAAGCTCACGATCGATGGTTTTCGGATCAAAACTCTCTTCCTGCCACATCTCCAGCTGGTTGATGGCTGTGCTCGGGTAAAAATTACAGCCGCGCAGCCAGGGCTGACCGCTGAACCATTTTTTTGCCTCATCGATCGTCCATTTTTTTCCGGTCATGCTTCCTCCTTTTTTCCTCACGTTATGTCTCGACCTTCTCAGAACTAACCCCATCTTCTGCTGCTACGGAAAAAATTGAGGGGTCAATTTGGGTTATTTGGGAATATTCCTGTCTAACAGATTCAATAAAATTCTTCTCGGCGTTCTTCTTTATCAGTGCCAATGCGCATCCCCCAAAGCCCGCGCCGGTCATGCGCGCGCCAAAACAACCTGGTTGGCGCAGGGCTATCTCTACAATCAAATCCAATTCTGTGCTCGAAACTTCAAAGTCGTCGCGTAAACTTGCATGGCTCTGATTGAGCAGCGCTCCCATACGGGCAAAATCAGTATCACGCATCGCCGCTGCGAAATCATGAACGCGTTTGTTTTCAGAGATCACATGCCGGGCGCGTTTGTATACAATTGCGTTCATTTCATTCTGTAGAACAGTGAGCATTATCAGCGTCGCATCCCGCAGAGTATTTACCCCAAGGACCTGAGCGGCTTGTTCACACTCTTCTCTGCGCTCGTTGTAAGCCGAATTGGAAAGCTCCCTGCGCGTACCGGTATCCAGCACAACGAATCTGGCCTCCCTGGGAATCTGCACATATTTGTATTCCAGCGTCCGGCAATCAATCCGGACCGCATGCCCTTTTTTCCCAACAGCGGATATGAGCTGATCCATGATCCCCACCTGTACCCCGACCCACACTCGTTCTGCTTTCTGTGCGGCTGAAGCAAGCTCAACCCTGGACTTCTGGATATCTGTAAACAGATTAAACGCGAATGCGGAAGCGATCTCGACCGCGGCTGAAGAGGAAAGGCCGGCGCCGATAGGAACATCTCCTGCCATGACACCATCCCAGCCGCATAACGATTGGCCTCCCCTTTGCATGACCCAAGCAACCCCTTTGATATATTCCTGCCATCCAGGGCTGGATTTCTGGAGATCATCCAGGCGCACATCAAGCATTTCATCGAAATCAATCGAGAAGACTCGCAGCTGGCTGTCCTGCCGGGGGCTGGCGGCGATCGAAATACCGCGATTGATTGCCATAGGCATCACAAAACCTTCCGAATAATCGGTATGCTCGCCGATCAAATTCACCCTGCCAGGTGCGTTTATGACTGCTTCCGGGCGGCCTCCAAACCGATCCTTAAACGCGTTCTCAACAGCAGCTGAAAGCTGTTCTCTCATCCGCCTGGTTTCCTCCCGGCAGACCATTTGCCTACGATTCTTAACAACGCCTCGGCTTCTTCCTGACTATTGACATACGTGCGCATAAACAAACCTTCCGGAGGGAGATAGGTGAGGATCTTTTCAACTTCGTCCGGTGCTGTGAGCAAATACAGGTTCTTTCCGCTGGCCAGTATTTTCTGGTATTTCGGAATGTATTCCTCTGAGTAGGTGGGCGGCATGCCTGCCCCCGGTGTGAATTGGATCGTCTTTATCTGGTCGATCTCCAGGAGGATATCAAGCATGTTGCGCATGCATGTCGGTCCATCAAGATGATAAACGCCATACTCGCACCAGTCCCCCATCTTTAAAATCTCGGGGATGAAGAATTCAGTGAACATCTGCGGTGATATGACGGACGAGAAATCACACGCGATCTGGTCCGTGCGGCCCGGCGCCCATAAACCCATCCAGGCGACGGTATTACCGCCTTCATTCACACGCGCGGTCATCTGGTGCACATCTTCCATCAGATCCACCCACACATTGGATATGAACTCAACTCCCTGACGGACCTGCTCTGGATGCATGACCAGGTCCAACGCGAGCTTATCCATCCCGCGCATCAGCGACAGCACATCCGCACCGTTACCCAGCTCCGGTGAACCGACAAAATAATTACCCTGGGCGCCTGCGATAAATCGCTCCACAATTTGGACGATGGTCCGCCAGGTTTCGCTGGTGTCCTTATCAAAATCCCACTGCCACTCAGTCCAATCCTTGATTACAGCCGGATACCAGACGCTTTTGAGGGAGAATTCCGGCGGGCTTCCGAACAACGCCGCCATTGCCATCGCGCCCCAGTTGACGTACGTGATCGGGAGCGCTTCCCCGCCAAAATATGTGTTTTCAAACCACAGCATGGCCCGGTCAAAGTTCTGGTCCGCATCAGTCCACCAATTCCTGATTGCTGCATGGTCTGTCTCTTTCAGGTTTTCCAGTCCGTGAAGCCACGGGCCGTTCTGCAGGTCAGGAACAGGCGGCAGGGGTACATTTTTTTTCGGCGCGTGCACGGCGATACAGCAGCGGTCAACGACAGCATGATTCCACCATGCCTCCGACCTCGTCTTTGCAGCGTCCCAATCGGGTTTATATTTCATCAATGCTCCTCATCGCCGTTTTCACACATTATCCGCCTCATTTGAACGGAGATCTTCCACGATCTCGCTGATTGTGTGGCTGCTGTTCTTACCGCGTACGGATGATGCCCGCTGCCGCAATTCCACCGGAAAAACGATCTGCCTCTCCCGAATTTCCATTGCGGGACCTTCGGAAAGCAAAGCGACCACCAATTCCCCGGTCAACCGTCCCAGAGCTTTCTGGTCAATCCGCATGGTTGAAAGCGGCGGGTTCGCCAGCGCAGCCATATCAATATCATCAAAACCCACCACCGCCAAATCCTCAGGAATCCTCCGGCCGTGCTTCTTTGCGGCCAGCAGCGCGCCCAACGCCATCAGATCGTTGTAACAGAAGAACGCATCGATATCAGGGTTTGTTTCAAGTGCGCGGTCAGCAGCGTGAAACCCGCCCTCGATAGTCCGCTGCTCCTGAAAAACGAGTTCTGGATTGAAAGGTATACCTTTTTCTTTGAGCGCTTCGCGGTATCCCGCCAGGCGCCATCCGCTCGGTTCGCGGTCAGATGGACCCTGCAGGTGCGCGACTTGCCGGTAGCCCTGCGCAAGGAGATGTGTAACCGCCTTCCGTGCCCCGCCGGCGCTGTCCACGTTGATATTGATATGTTTGTTCCAGCCGGGTTCTTCCTTCATATCCACGGTGACCAGGGCAGTATCTTCACCGATTATTTCAGTCAGGTCTTCGCAGCACAACCGCGCCCCCCACAGGATCACGCCGTCTACACCGCGGCTCATCAGCAGGTTAAGCGATTGCTTCTCCCGGTCAATATCTTCATTGGAATTGCACAGAAAGAGGTTATATTCCCGCTCAAAAAGAAAATCCTCACATCCGCGGATGGCTGGACCAAAAAACGGATTGGCGATATCGGAAACGATCACGCCAATTGTTCCGGTCTTACCGGTCACCAGGGACCGGGCGGCCTGGTTGCGCCGGTATCCCAGCGTTTCAATCGCGTCCTGTACTCGTTCACGCGTTTCCGCGCTCACGTACGGCCAATCATTGACCACGTTTGATACCGTCTTTAATGACACACCGGCATGCCGGGCGACATCCTTCATCGTGACGGATTTCTTTCTTGCTGACATGGTAAAAAATTATACAACGTTGTATACAGCGTTGTAAATAGGCAGTTTTATGGGCTTCTCTATGCTTGTATGTCAGGATAAATTGAATCTTCGTGAGCAGCGCGGCACATGGTCAGGCGCTCAACAAGATAAACTTCACCTTCCCTTTTCTAATAACCGTAACGGAGATTCTGATATTCCGCCCACTGGCCTGTCTGGCGGTCTCTCGAATGGTTTTTGACGAAATCCACCCACTCCTGATGCGGCCAGGTATGAAATTGGGCTTTTCCCCTGAATAATTCTCCCCAATCCGTCCTGAAATCCCCGACTCCGCTTGAACGGCCGGAGCGTATCAGGGCCGTGTTGCGCAGATCGTACGCGACTGCAGAAATCACCAACGCAAACTGACCGCTGGCCGCAATGCCTTCCGCTAAACTTTGCTGGCGGAACAGCTGGTATCCAGAAGTGGCTGCAGGGCACCGCTTCAAGCTCTGCTTTCCCGCTTCAGTCAGCGTAAGATGATCCCAGTACCTCCTACCCCATACTGTCTGGTGGCAAATCTGCCGGTAATCGCATTCCGCGGCTGGCCGCATACACCGGGAGATATCCGGATTTGCCGGTCTTTTTGCGCTGCCTTTGGACCGCCGTGCTGAACAGGCATAAAAACTGTGTTCGGTATATTTGCTTTCTATCAGGACGATGCCCGGGCCATTTTTTGTCGTGACCAGAAGAGCAACATCCGGCGAGGTCTGGCTGGACCCCCGCCTACCGCCCGCCTCTCCCAGCAGGGCTGAGGGAGATAAATCCCCCTCGAACGCGAACTCAAGTTCAACCGCATTAATCGAAATGACATCAGTCTTCAACTTGGTCTTCAGGAAATCAATCATCAGCCGCCTGAAATCCGGAATAATCCGTACAGGAAAATAAAGGTTGGCGCAATTCACCCACGAACTGAGAAGATTGTTCGTCCCAGTGTGCGCCTGAATGTTCCTGGCTGAGATATATTCTGGTAGCTCTTCACGAATCCCGGCCCACAAGTTTTCCTTCCAATTCAATCGCGGAACCACATGCGCGTAGCGCTCTCCATTGTGAAACCCGTATTTCATAGTGGAAATATTCGTCTTTCGCCAGGCCATCTGGCGGTTTCTTTGCGTTTCTTTGAAATCGTTTGTCATTAATATCCTCCCTGGTCATCTTCATTGAAAATCAGAATCATCGCAAATTGTGATTCATCATCTGACCGATTTTCCGCGCCTGGCATCAGGTTTTTATAATGATTCTATTATTTCCTTATACCTGAAACAACCGGTCTCGTGATCGTTCACCATCCCAACTGCCTGCATGTGCGCATACATGATGGTCGGACCTACAAATGTAAACCCGCGCTCCTTCAGGTCCTTGCTAAGGGCTTCTGACTCTTGTGAGACTGCCGGGATCTGCGCGATGGCCTCCCACCTATTTACAATCGGTGCGCCGCCGACAAATTCCCATATATACGCGTCAAAACTGCCGAATTCTTCCTGGGTTTCAAGAAATCTACCTGCATTGTTAATCGCCGAGCGGACCTTGAGCTTATTGCGGATGATACCGGCATCATTGATCAACCTTTCATAATCTGCTTCCATGAATTTAGCCACTTTCGCCGGATCAAATTCGGCGAACGCGGACCGGTACCCATCTCTCCTTTTCAGTATCGTTGCCCAGCTCAACCCCGCCTGCGCGCCTTCGAGGACGAGAAACTCAAAATGCTTGCGGTCATCATGCACCGGTACGCCCCACTCCGCATCATGGTATGCGTGAAAGATAGGTTTGGCAGCCCATGCACATCGATTTCGCATGTGTTTATTATAGATTCAGAAGTCGTATTCTCTATCTGTGCCTTCTGATTTCCTGTTATTATTTGCTACTATATCGACCTTGACTTAAAGCGAGCAAACATGAATCTTCCGGCCCGAGAAAAATCTGAAGCATTATTATCCGAATATATTGAAAACCCTTCCCTGCGGCATCACTGTGATATGGTCGCAGTCGCCATGGATGCCTACGCGCAGAAATATGATCAGGATCGCGAGCTGTGGTACCAGACCGGCCTTTTGCATGATATTGATTATGAAAAGTACCCGGAAGAACATCCCTTCAAGGGCGCCAACGAACTGCTCAGCGGTTATCCTGATGTTCTAACCCGGGCTGTTCTCGCTCACGGGCCGGAGATTACCGGGGTACAGCCCGAATCAAGAATGGAGCGCTACCTGTACGCCTGCGATGAAATATCCGGATTCATGCATGCCTATTCACTCATGCGCCCCAACGGATTTGCGGGGATGAAAGCGAACAAGATCCTCAAAAAATTGAAAGACCTGAATTTCGCCGCCAAGATCAACCGTGAAGATATCGCCCGCGGCTTTGAATTGATCGAGGAAGAACCCGCTGAGCATATCCGCTTCCTGGTGGAAGTTTTCAATTTAATCTAACAAGTGAAGCGGGCCCGATCGTAGGAAATAAATAAAAGGGGATTTCGCCTAATTCGCCGGCCCAGCGAGAACACCTTTCTCCTCGCCCTCTCCCGGCCAGGGATCTGAGAGTTTCCAGGCAGCGTCAAATGTGCCGATCTGGTATTGCGTCGCCCGCAGAAAGATCCACTTCATCTTTTCCTGCTCGTATTCTGTGCTTTTTGGGCCGTATTCATTGATGCCGTCAACCGTCGCGGCCAGTAAGTCTCTTGCGTGCGGGTCAATCCATTGCTCCACCCAGGCCTTTTGAATGGGTGACAGATTTTCTGGTTTTTCGCATTCATACCGGTCCCCGAACGTGACCGGGAAGGAATAACACACATAATATCCGCAGCAGATATCCCCGAATGTGCCCTCATAAGCGGTCCTGATCCAAAAATTCATCAGACCATCGCGCATTGGACGGGATGCCCACCTGGATTTCGCGAAATCTCCGGTTTTAGCGAGCAATTCAAGCTCCACCCGTTCCTCGGCTGACCTGCGCGAATATTCCTGCCGCAAACTGATCCAGGGGTTGTGCGGAGGAACTTTCGGGTACACGATCTCAGCGATATGGTTGCTCAGATACGAGAGATTTTGGATGAGCCAGTAGTTAAACTGGTCTTCAGACAGCGTGCCTGCAAAAAATGCCTCGATCCATGGATGGTGAAGATAACGCTCCCAGGCAGGGCCGGCAAATCGGATACATTCATCTAAAAAAGTCATTGGGGGTTCTCCATATTGATTTCAGATAGAGCAATTTCGGTGCATCTGATTTTCAGTGGATTATACACTGGCCAGGTTCCGGATAAATAAATAGTAATCTTTACATCAGCACTAGTGACTAACCAGGATTTATTGACTATATAATACAAAGTAACGCTCTTCAAATATTCATGCAGACCTGCAATTTGTCTGTATCCCATCCGGGAAGACTCACTTTTAATCCCCTCGTAGCAAAGGAGATAAACACAATGACCCCCTACAAGAAACTGGCAATCACAAATATCGACGATTACATCTTCGGAAGCTGCCCCAATCCTGTGAAACTGAATAACGGTTTAACTATCGGCAGCGGCGAGGTGTATCCTGAACTCAATTTCACCCTACCGGCCATGGAAATCAATGAATCCACCATCTCCGCGGTGTATGATCAGTACGCGCAAATTATCGAAGGCGCCTGCACACGCGCAGCCGAACTGTTCGCGCCGGGACTGGTGGTCGAATTTGAGCTTCTGCCGGAGTTGACCAAGGTTCCTGCCTGGGGCGCGAAGGTAACGGAGATCATCAAAGCCGCTTTGAATGAACTGCAGGAAAAACACGGCATTCCAACCGCGCTGCGGGTCACGCCCAACGACATTCGGGAATTTGAACGTCCGCCTCTGATGCGGCGCGGGGAAATGCTTGAGCGGATGATGGAAAGTTTTTCCCATTGCGCCGCAGCTGGCGCTGATTTCCTCGCGATCGAATCCACCGGCGGGAAGGAATTGCACGATGATGCGATATTGAACGGTGACCTGGATATGTCGGTATTTGCCCTTGGTGTGCTGGGCGCGCGCGATATGGCCTACCTTTGGGACCGGATAACAGACGTCGGTTCGCAAACCGGCGCTATCCCTTCCGGGGATACCGCCTGTGGGTTTGCCAACACCGCCATGGTGCTGGCCGAGCAGCGCTTCA
>Ga0180435_10006612_pt1 | contig 11108 bp, 8 predicted proteins | sample SS_ome_3_FD_132467 | JGI IMG/M metagenome (GOLD analysis project Ga0180435, IMG submission 132467) | Hypersaline lake sediment archaeal communities from the Salton Sea, California, USA - SS_3_S_1 metaG | ecosystem: Environmental > Aquatic > Non-marine Saline and Alkaline > Hypersaline > Sediment...
AGCAGGTTGCCCACCTGGGGGCCGTTTCCGTGGGTGATGATAATGCGATAGCGGCGAGACAGGCGTGCAATTTGCCGGGTCGGCACTTTCAGGTTGTCAAATTGTTCACGGATGGTGCCGCTTTGTCCTTTACGAATGAGGGCATTACCCCCCAAGGCAATCAAAAGCGTTTCCGGCCTTTTGGCTATAGGGGCCATACGATTTTACCCTTTGATACGGTTAACGCGGCAGGTGCCCGATCACGAAACGGGCGCCCCTTGCCTGAAGCCCCTCTGCTGATGACAATAATCGGCGGTAATCCGGCCTGTCCATCGAGCCCGCGGCGGGTGATCACGCGAGCTTCAGCCGTTTTACGAGGGCGTCCTCCAGTTGAGGTCCCTGGGACGTATCCTGGTACTCGTAGCGAATTCGCAGGGTTGGTTTGTCGATTTTCAAGAGTCTGGGCAAGTCGATCGGGGTGGCAAACAGAACCAGGTCGCACTCGGCCCGGCGGATGGTCTCTTCCAGGTCGGCGATCTGCTGCCGGCCGTAGCCCATGGCGGGTAAGACCTGACGGATCTGGGGATAATTGGCGTACGTGTCGCGTATACTCCCCACAGCATACCGAGCGGCTTCGACGACTTCGCCCGCCCCGTAGCGACGGGCGGCAATCGTGCCGGCCCCGAATGACATATCGCCGTGGGTCAGGGTCGGGCCGTCTTCCACCACCAGCACCCGCTGGCCTTTGATCTGTTCGGGGGCATCCGCCAGGATAGCCGATTCGGCCATGACGATATCGGCATCGGGGGCATGCCTGGCGATGTTGCGGCGCACCGTTTCGATCTGGTCGGCTTGGGCACTGTCGACCTTGTTGATCACGGCGATGTCGGCCATGATCATGTTGGTTTCGCCGGGGTAATAGCGGCACTCATGGCCGGCGCGGTGCGGATCGAAAACGACGATGTGAACATCGGGGTGATAAAAGGGGGTATCATTGTTGCCGCCGTCCCAGACAATAATATCGGCTTCTTTTTCGGCCTCCTTCAAGATGGCCTGGTAATCGATACCGGCGTAGACCACGATCCCCTGGTCCACGAGGGGCTCGTACTCTTCCCTTTCTTCGATGGTGCAGTTATGGCGGTCGAAGTCGTTGTGGTGGGCGAAACGCTGGACGACCTGCTGGGTCAGGTCACCGTAAGGCATCGGGTGGCGCACGGCCACGACGCGGTGTCCCCGGCTTTTGGCAATGCGGCAGACCTTGCGGGTGGTCTGGGATTTACCGCAGCCCGTGCGAACGGCGCAAACGGCGACCACCGGCTTGCTGGCGCGCAGCATGGTGTAGGTGGCGCCAATCAGGATGAAGTCGGCACCTTCGGCCATGGCCAACGAGGCCTTGTGCATGACGTCGATGTGGGGCACATCGCTGTAGGAAAACGCAACCAGGTCCACTTTGTGTTCCCGGATGAGGGCGCCCAGTTCTTTTTCGTGATAGATAGGGACGCCATCGGGATAAAGGTCTCCGGTCAGAGCCGGCGGGTAGAGACGGTCGTCGATATCGGGAATCTGGGTGGCCGTAAAGGCCACCAACCGGTAACGTGAATTATTCTTGAAATAGATGTTGAAATTGTGAAAGTCGCGACCGGCGGCACCCATGATAATGACATTTTCTACCATCCCAAACCCTTTCCCTTACGAGCGTTTGTTGGCCAGAAACAGCATAATGGCGTTCTGGACATGCATTCGGTTTTCGGCCTCCTCGAAGACGATCGAGGCCGGTGATTCAATGACGGCATCCGTCACTTCCATATCCCGCTGGGCCGGCAGGCAGTGCATGAAATAGGCTGACGGTCGGGCAGCGGCCATCAGCGCTTCATTGACTTGAAATCCGGCAAAATGGCGCTTGCGTTCCTCCAGTTCATGCTTCTGGCCCATGGATGCCCATACATCGGTATAGACGACGTCGGCATCCTGGACGGCATGCAGCGGATCGTGCTCGATGGCGATCGTCGAGCACCCCGCCTTCCTGGCAAGGTCAACGGTGGCGCTGTCCGGCGTATAGGCTTCCGGGCAGGCGCAAACGAAGTGGATCGCTAGACGGGCGGCCAGGCGCAGCCACGAGTTCACGATGTTGTTGCCATCGCCGACGTAGACGATTTTTAAGGCGTTTAAATGGCCCCGTTTTTCCCAGATGGTAAAGATATCCGCCATGATCTGGCAGGGGTGGTTGTAATCGGTCAGGGCATTAATGACGGGAACCGTGGCGTAGGCGGCCAGCTCCTCGATATGCGCATGGTCGAAGAGGCGTGCCATGATCAAGTCGTTGTAGCGGCTGACCACGCGGGCGATATCCTTGACGGCTTCCCGCTTGCCGATTTCGATATCCTGGGGCGTAAGATAAATGGCATGGCCTCCCAGACGATAAAAGCCGGTTTCGAAAGAAACCCGGGTGCGGGCCGATGGTTTGTTGAAAATCATGGCCAGGGAATGATTTTGAAACGGCTTGTAATCTTCTCTTCGCTTGAACCGGGCCTTCACATCGCGGGCCAGTTCCAGCACCTGCCAGATTTCTTCGGTGGTCAGATCATCCACATGCAAAAAATCGCGTTTCACGGTTTTGCCTTTCTCGCTGATCGGTTGGCGGAAGCTGCCGGACCGGCTGATGCGGTGCAAAGCGTGGTGCCGTTCGGCAGATGAAGTGGCCCGTTTCTAATCGGCCGCCAGAACTTTTGCAATCCTTTCCATGGCCCAATCGATGTCATTCCGCCTGATCACCAGGGGAGGCGCGATACGGATAATGTGATCATGGGTCTCTTTGCAGAGCATGCCCTGATGCATCAGTTTTTCACAGTACTGGCGGGCGCCACCCACCTCCGGGTGGTATTCGATACCGATCATCAACCCTTTTCCCCGGATTTCTTTAATTTTGGGGTCGCCCAGGGAGCGCAAGGCATCCACGAAATAATCGCCCTGTTGGGCGGCATTTTCGATCATGCCCTCTTCTATCAGCACCCGCAGGGCTGTGCGCGCAATGGCGCAGGCCAAAGGATTTCCACCGAAGGTACTGCCGTGTTCGCCGGGGCGCAGCACATCCATGACTTCCTTGTTGGACAGAACCGCGGAAACCGGATAAAAGCCCCCGGACAATGCTTTGCCCACCAGGGTCAGGTCCGCTTCGATGCCTTCGTGCTCTTCCGCCAGAAGTTTGCCCGTGCGTCCCAGGCCGGTTTGGATCTCATCCAGGATCAGCACGATATTATGCTTTTCGCAGAGGTGTTTGGCCTGCTTGAGGTATCCCTCCGGCGGAATGATGACCCCGGCTTCGCCTTGGATCGGTTCCACCAGAAATCCCACGGTGTTGGGGGTAATGGCCTTTTCGAGAGCTTCGGCATCACCGAAAGGAACGATTTTGAACCCCGGCGTAAACGGTCCGAAACCGTCGCGGGAGCCAGGATCGGTGCTGAAGCCGACAATCGTAATGGTGCGTCCATGAAAATTATCGCTGCAGACGATGATTTCCGCCTGGTTGTCGGCAACCCCCTTTACCCGATAACCCCATTTGCGAACCGCTTTGATGACGGTTTCGACAGCCTCGGCCCCGCTGTTCATCGGCAGCATTTTATGCGAACGGGTCTGTTCGCACACTTCTTTATACAGCAAGCCCAGTTGATCGTTGCGGAAGGCGCGCGAGGTGAGTGTCAGCTGACCTGCCTGATCCACCATGGTTTGCATGATGGCGGGATGACAGTGTCCCTGATTTACGGCGGAATAGGCCGACAGGCAGTCCATGTAGCGATTGCCGTCCACATCCCAGACCCAAATGCCCTCGCCGCGTTTCAGGACGACGTCCAAAGGCTTGTAGTTGTGTGCCCCATAACGGTTTTCCAGTGCGATATAGTCCTGGGATTTCATCACTCCTCCTGCCTTTTTGCTTTGATGTCCTTTCCGGAAGGCATCTTGGCGTTGGGTTATTGGATATCGGCCTTTGCCCGTTTCCCCATCGTTGTTTTCTCATCGGATCCCTGGTGGGAGGCCTCTTTCATGTGCCGGTTGAACCGTCGCACGTGACTCAGGGCGATCTCTCGCGCTTCGTCAGGCTTTTTGGCCCTGACAGCGTCTACCAGAGAACAAAGATCCCGATAGTTTTCCTCCAGAACCTTCTGCCGTCGGAAGGTAAAGCGGTCATAGAATCCCAAGATGGTTTCATGGACCATTTTAATGACGGCGATAAAAACAGGATTGCCTGATATTTTGGCCAGCGCGATGTGCAAGCGGATGTCCATGCGAATAAAATCGTAGGGGGTCTGGTCATTTTTTTCGAGACAGATCCCGGCGCGGGTCAGGATCTGCTCAAGGTGGGCCACATCGGCCGGCGTCGCTCGGAGACTTGCCAGGGCAGCCACGTCCCCTTCGATGCTTTCCCGAAACTCGGCCAGATGATCCAGAGAAACGTGTTGCTGCTGCAGCAACAACGTCAGACCATCCGTTAGAGAATCAGTGCCGGCTGCCTTGATGACAGCGCCACCACTGACGCCCAGCTTGACCTCGATCAGCCCTTTTTGTTCCAACACACGCAAGGCTTCCCGAATGGAAGCGCGGCTTGTTTGAAACATAGCGACCATTTCTCGCTGGGGGGGGAGTTTATCTCCGGGTTTAAGCCGGCCGTTAACGATCGCTTCCTGAATTTGATCCACAAGATCCTGAAAAACGCGATTATGTTGGGTTTTTCGAAACATAAGCTGTCTTGACGAAGCTGTGTTCGGATTCCGATCTAATGTTGGATTTCTGCTGTGACCTCAGAAGTGAAATGCATATGCTTTTAATGGGTGACCCATTAGTACTCTTGGATGCTTTTGTCAATCGAAATCATGACCAGGGTGTAAATCTACATCAAGGCACTTGCATACCTGCTTATTCGTGACCAACCCATTAGCTGTTTTGCTGAAAAGGTGGCAGGCGCTGCTGAACAGATGGGGGGAAAGTAACTGCTCAGGTCAATCCAAATGCGCGTGGCCATCGGTCTGCCTATTTGCAAAATCGTCAAAATCATGACGAGAAGCTTACAAAATTGTTAAACAAAACCGTTTTCGCGTTGCCTGCTGAAACAACTTCCAGAAGATGTAAAACGATGCAACCAATTGAAATAAATAGTAATAAAAAAAACCTAATGAGGATGATCGTGGTTCGTGGCACAGGATTTGTAAAGTATCGACTGCAAAAGCCGATAAAAGCCTCAGACTGATAATAATAAAGAAAGTTCAGGATATCATGATGTATGAAAAACCCAACCTGCCCAGTTTACCCCAGACCGTAGATGAAGTCGCCGATCTGCTGATTGCCGACCTGCCACCGAAAGAGATGGTTACGCTGTCGAATATGGGCGAATTCGAGTTTCTGCGGTTATATAATTCCGTCGCCCAATATGTTCTGGACGAATTCAAGGTTTGGACTGGAAATGATGAGTTGCTGCAATCCTGCCTGGACAAGCTTTCCAACAGTGATGACGACACGGATCCGGCCATGATCATTCTGCGGCGCGTCTGGCAGAAACTGAGCGATTTTCCGGAGATTCTTATCGTCACCTGAAGCGGACGATGGTTTTTTGGTGGCATGGATTCCTGCCATGCAATCCCTCTTACCGGCATCCCGGTCAGGTCATCTCGATGGAGACGGCGTTGGATATACAGCGCCAATGCCGTTCCTCTGAAAACCGCTTGGTCGTTCTTTTTTTACGGCCGACGGCATACGCATTATCTTCTTAATGCGGCTGGGCCTTTTCATCCCATCAAGGCCATATCGCCCGGGAGGCGGCTTGCCCTCCTGGTACCCTCCTGCCTTTTTATCCTTTCCCAACAAGAATATGGTTACCTGGCTTGACGGCAAGCATTGGAATATTCAATAACGTCCTTTAGGGGAACATAGCGTTTGCTGGAAAGGCCCTGATCTGCCTTCATGGATGTCCCTGCCTATCGTCCCCCTTCCCCCGGGCGACATCGCTATCATGATACCAGGGCTGCTCAACGACGAAACCGCCAACAAAACGAACCTAAACCATTTACGGCTGGACCTTCACCAGGAAAGGACGAGATGATGACGGACCTCAAGAAAACCGTACTGCATGATATCCATCAGGAGCTTGGTGCCACCATGGTCGATTTCGGTGGTTGGCATATGCCGGTCCAATATCCCGAGGGTATTTTGCATGAGCATTTGATGACCCGATGTGGGGCAGGGCTTTTTGACGTTTCACACATGGGACGCTTTGTTTTCAGCGGTGACTCTGCCCGGCCGTTTCTGCAGAAAGTGCTGACCAACAACGCTGCCGCTCTGGATGCGGGACAAAGCCAATACACCATGATTCCAGAGGAAACCGGGGGAGCCGTTGATGATGCCTATCTTTACCGCTTCCGCGATGATGAATATCTCCTGGTGGTCAATGCGGCCAATCGCGAGAAAGACTGGGAGCATTTTCAGCAGAACAAAACGGGATTCGATGACCTGACGATCGAGGATCGATCCGCGGAGTTGGCCATGCTAAGTCTGCAGGGGCCGCAAGCCAAAGCACTGCTACAAAAGCTGATCACCGCCGGTGGTTTGCCGGAGCCGGAAAAAAATGCCCTTGGCCAGGGCGTGATCGGCGCAGCCCAGGTGTGGCTGGCACGCACGGGGTATACCGGTGAACCGCTCGGATTCGAGTTGTTCATGTCCGCGAAACACGCCGCTCCGGTCTGGCGGGCGCTTGTCGATATCGGGGCAACGCCGGTGGGGCTTGGCGCCCGGGATACCCTGCGTCTCGAGGCGGGTTTGCCGCTGTATGGCCATGAACTCGGAATGGACATGGACGACCATCCGATTCCCATCTTTGCCTGCGGACTGGCACGCTTTGCCGTGAGCTTTTCAAGCTTGAAGGGCGATTTCAATGGGCGCCAAGCGCTTGAAAAACAGTTCAAAGCCTGGGAGGGCATTCAGCGGCAAGACTATTCCCGTCGCCTGGATCTGCCGCGTGTGATCATGCCCATTGCCCTGACGGACAAGGGGATTGCCCGGGCCGGTGCGCCGGTTTACCGGGGATCCGACGCGGTCGGCTATGTCACCAGCGGAACGATGGTCCCCTACTGGCACACCGAAGGCGAGGGTATCGCTTCCCGCCTGACCGATAAGAAAGGCCGACGAGCCATCGGGCTGGCGCTGATCGACTGCACTGTGCAAGAGGGGGATGAACTGGAAATCGACGTGCGTGGAAAACGCTATCCGGCCATTGTTGTCCCCTACCACCTGAGGGCCGAAGCGCCCCCGTTGGCCCGCCCGATCCTGTATGACCAACTGCGTCCGGATTATAAAGCCGGTTTTGATGTGTCCGAAGGGCAGCGCAAAGCCCACTTGCTACTGGAAAAAGCCCTGGCCAATCACGCCTGGCGGCAAGAGGATTGCATCAATCTTATTCCGTCCGAGCAAACCACATCGCGGTTGGCGCGCCTGCTTTCCATCATGGACCCGGTGGGCCGCTATGCCGAGCATAAGACCGTGGCGGCACTGGTGGATTGCGATGTGTTTTATTACCAGGGAACCGAGTTTATTGCCGAAACAGAAGCCCTGCTGGCCAGTGAAATGCGACAGTTTTTAGGATGCCGTGAGGTTGAAACACGGTTGATTTCCGGTCAGATGGCGAACACGGCTGTTTTCAGCGCCATGGTCGACTTTTTGAACCGGACGGATCGTCGTTCGGAACCGCGCCGAATGCGCCAGGTGATGAACCATCACATTATCAAGGGTGGCCATCTCAGCGCCCAGCCCATGGGAGCCCTGCGGGATTTTGTCGCTCGTGATCCGCGAACGGAAAAACCCGCTGTTATCAATTTTCCTGTTCTGAAGGAGAACCCCTATCAGGTAGACGTTGATGCCTGTCAGGCACTGCTTGAGTTCCATCAACCCGAGCTGGTGATTTTCGGGCGGAGCATGACGCTTTACCGGGAACCGGTGAGGGCGATCCGTGCCATGGTGGACGGCATGGGGTTGCAAACCACCCTCATGTATGACATGGCCCATGTCCTTGGTTTGGCCGGGCCACATTTTCAGGAACCCTTCGTGGAAGGCGCCGATCTGGTAACGGGCTCGACGCATAAGACATTCTTCGGCACTCAGCGGGGCGTCGTGGCCTCGAATGTCAAGCGGCAGGATGAAACCTGGCCCCTATGGGAAGCGATCCAGCGTCGTGCTTTCCCCGGCAGTGTCAGCAATCATCATTTGGGAACGCTGCTGGGGCTTCTGCTGGCCGCCTATGAAATGAATTCTTTCAAAGATGCCTATCAACACCAGGTGCTCGCCAATGCCAAAGCCTTGGCTGCCGCCCTGAACGATACCGGTCTCCAGGTGGCTGGTGATCCTGCCATGGGATTTACGGAAACCCACCAAGTGATCATAGAAGTGGGATATGCGCAAGGGGCCGAAATAGCCCAGCGTCTCGAAGATAACAATATTATCGTCAACTATCAGGCCGGTCCCACCGAGGAGGGGTTTACCGCCTCAGGTGCATTGCGCCTGGGATTGGCCGAGATGACGCGCTTTGGCATGGTGGAAGCGGATATGGGGCGACTGGCCCAGCTTTTTCATGACGTCATTGTCGGACAGCGACAGGTCAAAGCGGAAGTCAGCGCTTTTCGGAAACAATTCCAGGATCTGCGCTTTTGTTTTGCGGAAGACGCCATGAGTGACCTGTTGGCGCAAATAATGCAAAAATTATGATGATCGGGACCGGCATGAAACCCCTGCATCTCAGGAGATGCGGGGTTTCCTGATCCGTGTCGTCGTGTCCCGGCTATGTCCGTGAATTCCGATCGGTCTTCTTCCCGGAGGACACCAGGGTCGCCTTGTTGACGAGGTTTCGCCCGAATTTTGCGTTGATGGCATCGACAGCGCGATCCACTTTTTCCCACCCTTCTGTGGCGACAGCTTTTTCCGGAAACAAATCAGCCTGAACCGGTGTTTGGGCGGCCACAAAATTGGATGCGCCCACACCGATCAAGCGTACCTTGCGATGGAGAGGGTAGTCCTGCAACAGGGCGTCGGCCTGCTTGAATATCCACTCGGCGGCCTGGGTGGGTTGTTTCAGGGTTGTGCTGCGCGTCACCAGCTGAAAGTCGGCGTGCTTGATTTTCAGGGTAATGGTTCGCGCTTTGACATTTAGCCGGCGAAGCTGGCGTCCGACATCTTCGGCATGATGCAAAAGGATATCATGCAGGATGGCAACATCGTTGGTATCCTGCGACAGGGTGTTTTCGGAACTGACGGATTTGGCGGCTGAGGATGGGGTTATCGGCGTTGGATCCTTACCTTGCGCGAGGGCAATCAGGCGGTGGCCGAACTTCCCCAAACGACGGATCAGCATGTCCTGCGGGTAGCGTCGAACATCGCCCAGCGTCGCGATATTCATCTGCGTCAGGTGGTCGTGCGTGACCTGTCCAACGCCGGGAATTTTGCGGACCGCGAGCGCCTCGATGAAAGACGACACCTCCTCCGGGGCGATGATGGTAAGCCCGTCCGGTTTCTGCATGTCGGAGGCAATTTTGGCCAGAAAACGGAGGGGGGCTGCGCCGATGGAGCAGGTCAGCCCGGTGGTTTGCAGGATATGGTTTTTTATTCGGCGGGCCATGTCAGCCGTGGGTCCGAAAAGACGCCGCGTATCCCCGATGTCCATAAAGGCTTCATCGATCGAGACCGGTTCGACGAGGGGCGTATAACTTCTCAATACATCCATGATTTTGCGTGATACGGATTTATAGCGCGCCATGCGTCCGGGTACAATTACGGCGTGTGGGCAGCGTCGCCGGGCTTCGAACATGGGCATGGCCGAGCGTACACCATAGCGGCGGGCTTCGTAACTGGCGGTGGTCACCACCCCGCGCTCGGACCGCCCCCCGACGATAACGCATCTGCCCCGGAGCTCCGGCTGGTCCAGTTGCTCTATGGATGCGAAAAAGGCATCCATGTCGATATGGAGTATCATCGTCATCTTGCCGTTTGATCGTCTGGCGCTGCAGGGCTTTGGCATGCTCCGGCAACCACGCCCTTCAGACTCCTGATGGCGCCAATCCTTCACAAAGCCATTTGGGTCGCAACAAGTGGGTCCACATGGTTCAACGGACAGTCCTTGCTTTGCCGTCCGTATCTTAAACTTGGCGTTTGCCTTTATCGCAACGATGCTTAAGCATTGGTTCAGTCATCTAGTGTCTAATCCCAAACCGCTTTGGTCGTTAAAAATGGATTTGTTTCTCCAATGAAGATAATATCACCGATCAATTCGCCGCTAATAAATACGATCGTCCGTTTGAAGATATGGGGGGTGCTGGCTTTTCTGCTGTTATCGCTGGCTGCTCCCGAGGCCAACGCTTTCCCGGTTTTCTGCAGCGATATAACGATCCTGCCGGATCGTATATTGACGGGTTGTCCGGTGGAAAGCAACCCTCCCGTTGGGGTGGATGTGCCCGGCACCGAAATGGCGGAGGAAGATGACCGCAACCCAAGTGTCGATGCGATTCTGGCGCCGAAATTCCAGAACCGACAACTGTTTCAGGTGGGGCGTAATGCTCTCGCCAGCCCCTCGCCCGATGATTCCGATCAGGCGGCACGCGCCAAAGGCTCTGAAGATCAAAGCGGCAGCGGCGATAAAAGCCCGGCGGGTTCAAACGATACGGTCTTTGGTGAAGTGACTTCCGACGAACGCTGGTACTACATGGCAATTGATCAGGACGGCACCTATCTGTTCCTTGGCGATGCGATCGATATGGATGATCCGGCGAATACTATGGATGAAGACAGCTTTCTGCCGGATGGTATCGGTATTGGTAAAAAGTGGTGGTTTTAATTGAATAAATTTATGCCGTGTGTCACCGTTGCGCATTACCGCCGGCCACCTGCGGCCGACGGCTTGGCCAATCGCCGCAGAAATGTTTCGAATTGATCGTAGTTCTGCTCTAAATCGTGATGTTGGGCAATGTGCCGGGATGCGGTGCGCCACGTTGCGGTGGGAGGAACCTGGAGATGGACGAACACTGGGTGTCGGGGCGGACCGCGCTGGTAACAGGAGCTGCTCGAGGCATCGGTAAGTGCATCGCCGCGACATTGGCTCAGTCCGG
>Ga0180435_10006615_pt1 | contig 11107 bp, 12 predicted proteins | sample SS_ome_3_FD_132467 | JGI IMG/M metagenome (GOLD analysis project Ga0180435, IMG submission 132467) | Hypersaline lake sediment archaeal communities from the Salton Sea, California, USA - SS_3_S_1 metaG | ecosystem: Environmental > Aquatic > Non-marine Saline and Alkaline > Hypersaline >...
GATGCTCGTCCAAGAATCCGCCACGCAGGAAGAGAAGTCCTCCGGGGAGCTTGTCGATCTCCCTTCGGCAGGCAGGGCAGTGGTTCTCGTGAACCGTCTCCGCTGCATCCTCCAGCTCTCCGGTTTGCCAACGGGCATGCTTGTAGACGAGCTTGCAGCGTGGGCAGATCGTTGGCTCGGCGTACTTGCGCCCCTCGTGGTACGGATTGGTGCTCCCGCCCCCGAGGCGCCCCCTCTTCTCACCTTCAGGCATGAACGTCACCCCGTGTGCAACGAGATTCGCGCGTGGCAGCCCGTCGATTCCGTCTCAAGACGCGATTCGCATCGCGGACTGCCGGGAGAGCTAGCTCTCTTTCGCGGAAAGAAGGGTTTCGAGAAAGGCGATGGCCTCGCCGACGTTGGAGATCTTCTCGGCTTCTTCATCCGGGATCTCCACGCCAAACTCATCCTCGAACTCCATGATTAGCTCGACCGTATCGAGCGAGTCAGCCCCCAAGTCCTCCACAAAGGACGACTCTGGCGTCACATCGTCGGGCTCCACCATCAGCTGCTCACAGATGATCGCCTTCACCTTCTCCGAAATGTTGTCGCTCATATCGGAGCAACCTCCCTTTTCTTGCGTGTTTTAGGGCGCCAAACCCCCATCCGCCCTGATGACTTGACCAGTTATATAGGAAGCCTCTGACGAAAGCAAGAAGGCCACAACAGAGGCGATCTCATCTGGCTTCCCGGGCCTTCCGAGCGCGATGCGCTTCAGGTAGTCGGCACGAATCTCTTCGGGCAGATCGTGCGTCATCTCTGATTCGATGAAGCCTGGGGCGACCACGTTCACACGGACGCCGCGACCGGCGGCCTCCTTGGCCAGCGTCTTGCAAAGGGCGTTGAGCCCCGCCTTGGCGGCCGCGTAGTTGGCCTGCCCGACATTGCCGATCTCGCCGATGATAGATGACACGGCAACGACGGCTCCGGCATCACTCTTCATCAGAGGACGAAGCGCCGCCTGCATGCAGTGAAAGGCGCCCGTCAGGTTGACCTCAAGAACCGACCGCCACTCTTCGTCGGTCATCCGGAGGAAGAGCCTGTCCCGCGTAATCCCCGCATTGGAGACGAGAAGGTCGAGTCCCCCGTGGGAGGAGACAACCTGCTTGATTGCAGCCTCGACGGCTTCGCGCGACGCGACGTCAACCGCCATGAAGTGCGCCTTCTCGTGAGCGGAAGCCCAGTGCTCTCCGGCCTGCTCGCTCCGGCCGAAGCCGATAACGCGTGCCCCTTCGGAAAGAAGCCGCTCGGCGATGGCGCGGCCGATGCCCCGTGACGCGCCGGTCACCAGCGCAATCCGGTCGCTAAAGCGTCCCATGAATGGCCTCCTCATAGGCGATGAAACGAATCTCATCGGTGATGCGCCGGCCCAGGTTGGAGAGAACGTCGCCGGCGCCAACCTCAATCGCGTGCGTAACGCCTTCATCCACAAGTTGCCGGACGACATCGACCCACTGAACGCAGGAGGTCATTTGCACACGCATCAGGTTGTGAAGCGTCTCCCCCCCCGTCTCCGGCCGTCCGGTGACAGCGCAGATCACCGGGCAGCTGGGCGTGTGAAACGGGATCTGGTCGAGGATTCGAACGAACGTCTCTTGCGACGGTTCCATGAACGGCGAATGGAAGGGGCCGGAAACGCGGAGCGGAATGCCTCGTCCTCCAGCACGGGCAGCGGCGTCGATGACGTGTCCAACCGCATCAGCCAGACCGGAAACGACGACCTGCTTCGCGCCGTTGTGGTTGGCCACGACCACGTTTGGGCCGGCGGCATCACAGAGCGCGGCCACTGTCTCCAGATCGAGCTTGACGATCGCGGCCATTGTCCCCTCGACGCCGGACATGGCTGCGCCGCGGGCAATGACGAGATCAAGTGCGTCGGACGTGTGGAGCACGCCGGAGCTGGCCAATGCGGAGAACTCCCCGAGACTGTGTCCGGCGACGAAAGCCGGCTCGATGCCCGCCTCACGCAAGCGGGCGTCCCGCGCCATGCTGTCGATCAGAATGGTCGGCTGCGCGGCGTCGGTCTGCGTGAGGCGATCACGGTTGTCATCCTGTAGCCACGCCTTCAGGTTGAGGTTCGATTCAAGTGCGATCGCGTAGAGGTCATCAATCAAGGAAGACATCGGCGGTAGCCCCGTCGGCAGGCTCCCCTGTCCTGGGAAGAGAAACGCGACGCGCGGTTCGGTTGTCATGCGCGTAGCACCACCGCTCCGTAGGTCACGCCGGCGCCGAACGCCGTCATCACGACCAAATCGCCATCGCGGATGCGTCCGTCTCTTCGAGCCTCGTCATAGGCGATGGGGATGGAAGCGGTCGACGTGTTGGCGACGCGGTCGAGATTCACGATGACGCGTTCCGGGTCCACGCCAAGGCGGCGGACCAGCGCATCGACAATGCGCAGATTCGCCTGGTGGGGAACCACCCAATCCACATCGGAGAGCCGAAGTCGCGCGGCCTCAAGCGCCTGTCGGGTTGCTGTCTCCATCATCGGCACCGCATGCCGGAAGACCCCCGACCCTTCCATCTTGAGGAAGTGGCCGCCGCCGGCCACGGTGTCGCTGGAGGCTGGCTGTCGGGAGCCGCCCCCGGGCATGTGGAGGAGGAACGTCTTGTCGACTGCATCCCCCAGGATCGCCGAGCCGAGAATGCCCCGCTCTCCGTCGAAAGGCTGCAGGTACGCCGCGCCGGCCCCGTCGCCGAAGAGCACGCACGTTCGGCGATCGCTCCAGTCGGTCACGCGCGAAAGCGCCTCCATGCCGATCAACAGGGCGCTGGGAAAGACGCCTGACCGCAGAAGCCCATCGACAACGGCGAGGCCGTAGACGAAACCGGTGCATCCGGCCGTAATGTCGAAGAACGGAGCCTTCTCGATGCCGAGCGCCTCACAGACGAAGGGAGCCGTTCCCGGGCAAATCATGTCGGGGAAGTTCGTCGCGACCAGGACAAGGCCAACGTCCGCAGGGGACCGGCCGGCATCGTCAAGTGCGCGTTTTGCCGCTTCGATCGCCATGGTCGACGGGAGTTCATCGGCCTCCAGGAGGTGTCGGGAGCGGATGCCGGTTCGTTGGACGATCCACTCGTCAGATGTATCGATGCGTTGCGCCAGGTCATCGTTCGTCACGACCTGCGGCGGCGTGTAGGACCCTGTCCCTTCGACCAGGCTAGGCATGTGCGTCCCAACCGGAGAGCCCCTCGGCGAAGCGCGACGAGAGATCGGCCTCGACCTGTTTCGCCGCGACATCGATCGCGTTCTCGATGGCCACTGCATCCGATCGCCCGTGTGCGATGACAACATCCCCCTTGACCCCCAGGAGAACCGCGCCGCCGCGGCGACGATACGAGAGCGTGCCCCGTACGCGGGCGATCGATCCGCTCATAAGGAGGGCGCCGAGCATGGCGATCACGCGGCCTCGAATCGTTCTCTTGAGAAGCTGGGCAACGGCGTAGACACCCCCCTCGACCGACTTGAGGAAGACATTGCCGACGAAGCCGTCGCAAACGACGACATCGACGGGCCGTGTGGAGAGGACGCTGTTGGCCTCCACGTTCCCCACAAAGGGGAGATGGCTGTCGGCCAGCCGCTGGTGCGTCTTGGCGATGAGAAGATTCCCCTTCGTCTCCTCCGTGCCAATGTTCAAAAGGCCGAGCTTGGGCGAGGAGATGCCGGCGACCTCTCGGGCGTAGGTCGCCCCCATCAGGGCGAAGTACTCCAACTGCTCGGGTGTGCAGTCGCTGTTGGCGCCCACATCGACGACATAGGTGTCCTGTCCGTCCACCGTGGGGATCGAGACGAGGATCCCGGGCCGCGGGATACCTTCCGAACGGCCGAGGGTGAAGATCGATGAGGCCACGATCGCTCCTGTATTGCCCGGTGAGACGAACGCATCGGCCTCTGCATCGCGGACGGCAGCCAAGCCAAGGACGAGGGAGGAGTCCTTCTTCTCACGCACGGCGCGCACTGGCGCGTCATCCATCGCGACGACACTCGAACTGGGGAGAATGTGACACCGGCGCCCCTCGGGCTCCTTGGCATCTTCGAGAGCGGCCTGGATCGTCGAAGGTTCTCCGGCGAGGATGACCTCGATCCCCTTCTTGCGAGCGGCCCGAACGCCGCCCTTGACCAACTCTGCAGGGGGGAGATCGCCGCCCATCACGTCCAGTAGGATCCGCATGTCGAACTCCTCCGACGACTAGAGTGGCAAGTGCCGAGGGTGGGACTTGAACCCACACGGACGTATAAGGTCCACATGGCCCTCAACCATGCGCGTCTGCCAATTCCGCCACCTCGGCAACATGCGCCATGGTACCGGCCGCCCTGGGGGGTGTCAACGAGGCCCGCGCGCGAGTGTAATGTTCGCTACAGAACGGGAGAACTTGCCTTCTGTGAGGATTCACCCTATGATGGAAGGCTATCCAGATCGGTGGAATCAAGGAGGGGCGGAGGTGACCGGATGAAAGGCAGGCGACTTAGCGCCTGGGCTGTGATCGCTCTTGTGGTTGCGCTGCTTGCTGGGCTGGCAAGCGGCCTTGTTCTTGCGGAGCCAAAGACCTACTCAGGTATCACATACCCCCATGGCGACACGGCATTCGCAGATCGTGTCGTCGACTACTTGGCTGCCAGTTGCGTTCGAAATGCGTATGACGATCCGGAAGAGGCGCTGGGGCCGCCGGATGCGTGTGGCTCGGACTGTCTTGGATGCCAGGGATGCAGCGGGTGCGACACCCATGCTGTGGCCTTGGGATTCCGCCTCAGCCACCTCGATGACAGGGGCTACCTGATCGTCGAATTCGTCGACAACACGCTGGAAGACGTTGCCGGAGACGATCTTTTCATCTACATCACAAACGGGAAACCCGTCGAAGTGGAGATCAGCACGAATGGGTTCAGCTGGGTCTACGTCGGGATCGCCGAAGGATGTCCGGCCGGGATCGACATCGGTCCCCATACCTCACCTGGAGATGTCTTCCGCTTTGTGCGGCTGACCGATGTTCCGGCCGACGAGGACAGCTCCGACTGCCCAGGCGCAAGCATCGACGCCATTGGTGCGATGGGCGAGGGCGAGGAGGAGGTCTTCTTTGGCGAAGCGTCGGGTGGTGTGGCCATCCAGACGACTGGTCAGCTGGTCCTCGATTTCCAGCAAGCATCCGGCGATACGCTGATGATTCTTCTCGACACGACGGGGAGTATGGGCGACACGATCGGCGGAGCACGGAAGATCGACATCGCGAAGGCGGCGGTCAGCAGCGTGCTCGACAAGCTGCCGTCCGACTCACGCGTCGGACTGCGGGCGTTCGCACGGTGCGACACGAATCGTTTGATCTCTCCGGTCGATGATCCGCTGACCCTGACGGAGCTCAAGGCGGAAGTCGACCTTCTCGTTCCGAATGGGTTGACGCCCCTTGCCTACACGCTCGAACAGGCACGAGAGGATGTCGACAGCGTTCCTGGCCTGAAGACGCTCGTGTTGATCAGCGACGGTATGGAGACGTGCAAGGGCGACGTGATCGCCGCTGCCGAGGAACTGGCTGATGCGCGGTACGGACTCGATGCCTACGTGATCGGGTTTGACGTCGGCGGGAACCTGGCTGCGCGAGATCAGCTGATCCGCATCGCGAGCATTCTTGGCGGGACGTACCTTGATGCCGAGGATGCCGACCAGCTCTCTTTGGCGCTGAGCATTGCGGCTCCACTGCCGTACACGATTACGGACTCGGACGGCACGGTGGTCTACACCGGCCGCCTTGGCGATGCCGGACCGGGCGAGCTTGAAACCGGCACCTACACCGTCGTGATCGACGCCGTTCCTCCGATCGTCTTGGAGGATGTCGAGATCACGAGCGACGGCACGACGCGGATCCAGATCGGATCGGTCGGTGGGCAGGTCACGGCTGAAGTAACCAACTAACAAAAGCCCAGAAGACGGACGAAACGAGGCCCCGTGCGGAAACGCGCGGGGCCTTCTTCATGAACGGATCTCCATTCGCGTGCCCTACAAGAAGACGCCTCCATGAACATCCAACACGGCGCCGTTGATGTAGGCGCCGTCCTCCGAGTCGAGGAAGGCAACGGCTTTGGCGATCTCCGAAGGATCGGCCAAGCGTCCGAGGGGAATGCGGTCGGCCGCCCTCTCAGGGGAGAAGTCCCCTCCCTGGACGTAGCCCGGAGAGACTGCGTTGACTCGGATGCCGAACTTCCCCTCTGTCGAGGCCAGTGTCTTCGTCAGAAGGACGATGCCCGCCTTGGCGATCGCGTAGGGGAGCGTGTTCGGCTTGGCACGCAAGGTGCCCGCATTCGGCGAGGCGATGTTGATGATGTGCCCCGCCCCTTGATCTCTCAGCCGCGGAAGGAGTGCGCGTGAGCAATAGACCGCACTCAGCAGCGCACTGCCGATCACATGGCTCCAGTCGGCAGCATCCGTCTCGAGGAAAGGCTTGAAGTGAAACGCGCCCACGTTGTTGACCAGAAGATCGATGGGGGCTTCGCGAAGGGCATCCTCGACCATGTTGCCGACATCGGCGGCATCCGAGGCATCAGCGCGGATGAGGTCCGCGCTGCCGCCCGCCTCACGCAGGGCATGGAGCGCTTGCTCGGCCCGTTCTTGATCGGAATGGTAGTTCAGGATGACGCGGTAACCGCGCGCACATAGTTCCGACGCGATGGCAAAGCCGATGCCGCGGGTCGAGCCGGTGACGAGGGCCGCTCTAGCCTTCGTCATCGGATGGCGAAGGGGAGGGGGATAGATCGGAGACGATCGACTCGAGGTCAGCACGGACGTTCAGCAGACCGTCGCGAACGTGCTGAGGGGGAAGCCCTGCCAAACGCAGCAACGGATCGTCGTCCGACGTTGTGAGGTATCTGTCGATGTCCGAGATGACGACCGCCAACTGGCCGGCACCTTCATCCGGTGTGGACTCAAACAGCGAGATGGACTTCTGCAATTGCTCGATGGCGCGGCCAATCAGCGTCAGAAGATCCGCGGCTGTGCTCGGGTCCTTCACGCTCACTCCTCCCATGTGCGTCGATTGTGCCTAGACCTCGTCGTCTCTAGTTCCTATCGCCCGAGTCCGGATCGGCCAAGTTCGTTTTCATCTCGTCCAGGATGCGGTCTTTTAGCCGTGAGACCTGGCGCTGCGAGATGCCCAGTTCGCTCCCCAGCTCGGATTGGCTCTTCCCGTGGTAGAAGAGGCCTTGAATCACTTGCTGCTGCAGCTCGCTCAGCTGTTCGATTGCGACGACAACGCGCAGGCGGACATCGTTCGAGAGACCTTCCTGATCGATCATCAGATGCTCGAAAGAGAGTGGAGCGGGATTGGGGTCGCTCGAGCGGCGCTCCTGATCGATTGAGATGTAGGTCATCGACGCTCTACCGCGCAGAATCCCGGCGACCTGTTCCTCGGTGAGTTCAAGCCGGCGCGCGATCTCGGAGAGGGTTGGCGGCCGTCCCTCGGCCTGGAAGACCTCCTCCTCGACCTGTTTGATCCGACGATTCATCGTCTGCACCCACTGCGGGATGCGAATGGTGGCGTGCTTGTCTCGGATGAAGTGCCGGATCTCGCCCCGGATCAGATACGTTGCGTAGGTTGAGAATCGCGTATCCTTGGCCAGATCGAAATTGGTGACGGCGTTGAGAAGGCCGATGTATCCCGCCTGGATCAGATCGTCGAGCGGTTCGCCGGAGTGGACGAACTTGAGGGCGATCGACTTCACCAAGCCAACATTCCGCCGAACGAGCTCGTCCTTGAGGTGCGCGCTATCGGAGGCGTCGCCCGCGCGGAGCATGCCGATCAGATCTTCGTTCGAACGGTCCGTCAGACGGGATCCTTGAGCGCTCGTTTCGTCCATAACTCCTCGCCAATCCGTGAGAATCACGCAAAGAAGATCTGGGCAGAGTATACAAGGGGCGGCGGATCATCCGCCTAGAGCGGCTGGAGAATGACCAGCAGCGCGGCCAGCGCGGCGAAGGCTACGAGGCGTAGGATCTCACCCCACGGAACCGGCTTCGGCTGGACCCGCAGAAGAGGCGATTCGCACCCCTGGCGGTAGCAGTCGACGATCGCATCCGTGATCAGCTGATCGGGTCCACGGCCGGATCCGACGATCGCGTGGTCTCCAATGAAAACCACAGGAGCAGAGTAGTCCTCCAGTTCGAACGCGTCGGCCAGTCTCTCGAGGAGGCGGAAGGACGCCTCATCCTCGATGTTGTGTCTCGCAATCTGCTCCTCGGGCAGTTCGCCGGACAGCGTCTCCAGCAGGTCGGAAACCGCGTGACAGCTACTGCAGTCCTCTTGGAAGAAGAAGAGCAGCGTTGGATTCGTTCCGGCATCCGTTGCTTGTGCGCCTGCACTTGCCCCAAGAAGGAGAACGAGGCCAATCAGAGCAGGGATCCAGCCTCCCGAGTCGCGCTGCCCATCGCTTCGCGTGATCACGCCATGTACCCCAGCAGGACGGCAACGATCATCCCGACGCCCATGAGCAGCATCAGAATCCCCGAAATCAGATGGAGCACCTTCAAGCGCGATGAGCGCCAGCGTTCCGCCCGTGCCGTGGTCGTATAGCCGAAATGGACGGCCAGCGTGATGGCGAGCAAGGGCAGGATGAAGATGAAGTTGTAGAAGGCGAGGTAGAGGAGGCCGGTCCCGCGGCTCGTCGTCTCGGAGAGCAGGGCTAGGATGGCGATGTACGGGCCGGACGAACATGGAAGCAGGAAGATCGAATCGAGCACGCCGACCGCAAACGCGCCGGGTATTGTCACCACGGAGGACGTGATTCGCTTCACGGTCGGCCGCCATCGCGCCGGGACCTCAATCGTGAACCACTTCCCGTAAGCGAAGAAGTCCTTCATGTTCCAGAGACCGACGAGGATCGCCAGCGAGGAGACGACGAGGATAAAGATCCGCTGGATTCCCGCTGCTTGGATGACGGTGAAGATGCCGATCCCCATCAGGAAGTACGCGATGTAGATGGCGAGGATGAATGCCAGCCCCGCGTAGAGCATCTTCCCACGACGGCCGGCGACGAGAAGGGTCCCGAGCAACAGGACCAAGACGGCGAACGTGCAAGGGTTGACAGAGTCGGCAAGGGCGGCAAGCACGACGGCGGGGATGGTCAGCTTCTCCGCCAGCGTGGCCTCGCCATAGCCCTCAGCCCGTTCGAGTGGGGAAGGAACGTCCTGACCGATCGACGCCTGAATCGCCTCTTCGAGCGCGAACTCCTCGGCCCGGCCGGTGGTTGCACGCGGCTCGGGATCCAGACCGTAGTAGGTTCCTCCGACGGCGGCGATGTCACCGATGAAGATCATCGGCACACCACCCTCCTCGACCCCGTAGGCCTCAAGGAGGGCCGGGAGGAGCTCGAGCGACTCCGTCTCGCGCAGTTCGTAGCGGAGGATCTCCAGCTCCGGGTAGTTGGGGGCGATCCCATCGAGGAAGGACTCGACACGGGTGCAGTGCGTACACCCCGTCTCGTAGAAGAGAACCATCGTGGTTGCCTGTGACGCGAGGCCAACGGCAACCCAGATCATCGTGGCCAAGACAACGGCCCATCGAGCCTTCCTCATGCAGAGTCCTTTCGCGCGCAAGGGGTCTTCGAACAGGTCGCTACTCGATGCCCGACCAGGCCAGATCGTCGCCGTAGGCGCGTTCCCACTCTGTCAGACCACCGAGGAGGCTACGGGCATTGACGTAGCCGGCGGCGATCAGCGCCTGAGCGACGGCATCGGACTCGGAGCCGGAAGCATCATAGACGATGATCTCTGTACCCGTCGGGAGTGTTCCGGTGGCTGCCTGGAAGGCGGGAACGGAGAAGCTAGCGGCGGGCATGTTGATCGCGCCGAACAGGTGAGATACGCCGAAGACATCGGGCGTGCGAACGTCGAGAAGAACCGTGTAGCCGCGCTGGATATCGGAAGCGGCCACGGTCAGCCCTGCGACCGGGCTTCCCTCGGCGGGGTCGCCAAATCCATCTGCTTCAGGAACGGGCACCATGTACTGGCTGCCGTACTGCGAAGACCACTCCGCAATTCCACCGTCGAGATAGCGGGCCATCGGGAACCCGGCGTTGATGAGGCTCTCGATGAGGCCGGCCGAGGTCGAGCCATTTGCGTCGTAGATCACGAGCAGGTTGTCCCTCGGCAGAGCGTCTGCCTGTGCGAGAAGAATCTCGGCCGGGACGTTCACGGCCCCCACGAGATGGCCGGCGGCGTACTCGGCGTATGAGCGGCTGTCAACCAGTGGGACGTAGTAGTAATGAAGATCGTCGGTCGAGATATGGTAGGGCTGGGCGTCGATGACTGAACCACGCACGAAGAGCGTCAGTTTTTGACCTCCGCTGCTGCTGTCCGCGGCATAGCGGGGGTCGTTCGTGTAGACGTACAAGTACTTGGAGAAGTTCGTGTTCCCCCCGTTACCCGCTGTGCTGACAACCATGGTCAGGCCGACCGATTCGCCCGGCTCAAGCTCATTGGTCGCCAGCGCGGTCGTCGTACAGCCGCAGGTCGCGCGCACCTGATTGATGACGAGCGTCTCGTCACCGACGTTGGTCAGGACGAACGTGTGCTCGATAGCGTACCCTTCGACGATCGTGCCGAACTCGTAGGTCTCCATGTCGACAGAGATCATCGGTGAGGCGGCGGCGGTGAGGCCAAAGAGAAGGACGGCAATCGCGGACGAAGCTAAGCTTCTGGTCATCGGTCTCCTCCCATTCGGGAACAGCCGCTGCGGAGGCCAGCCGCCTCTCGCTCACGGCATCAGGATCTGTTCGCAAGTATATACGCTCAGCGGCCGCATCGGTTCTATGGTCGCCAAACACGACCTGGGCGTCCGGAATGATAGAGACCTTTCGAATCCCGTCAAGCGCAGCCGGTTCGTCGTGACTCTGCATGTTGCGACCCCTTCCCATGCTGTCTATCATCCGCGTCCGGAGGGGACATGCACGACGTGCGATTTAGCGGTGAAGACATTCTGGCCCGCCAGCTCAAGATGGCGGAAAGCAACTTCGAACGGCTTCGGGAGCAGGGCGTTCGGGCCGTGAGCGTCTTGGGTGCGATCGGCAGCGGGAAGACCACGCTGA
>Ga0180435_10006616_pt1 | contig 11106 bp, 9 predicted proteins | sample SS_ome_3_FD_132467 | JGI IMG/M metagenome (GOLD analysis project Ga0180435, IMG submission 132467) | Hypersaline lake sediment archaeal communities from the Salton Sea, California, USA - SS_3_S_1 metaG | ecosystem: Environmental > Aquatic > Non-marine Saline and Alkaline > Hypersaline > Sediment...
CATAAGCAGCGGGGCCGGTGGTGTCATCAGCGAAGCCTTGAAATATCCTTCCCTGCAAAGCATTGAATACGCCGAACTCGATCCCCTGCTCCTGGATTTATTAAGGAATTTTCCCACCCCGCTCACCGAATCCGAGTTAACCGACAGCCGGGTCCGGATAAAACCCATGGACGGCCGCCTGCTGCTTAAGTTTACCCAAAACACCTACGACCTAATCCTGGTCGGAATCCTTGAGCCTGCCAGCCTGCAGACCAACCGCTTCTTTACCCAGGAGTTTTACGCCCTTGCCCGGCAAAGGCTGAACCAGGGGGGCCTACTGATCCTGGGCCTGCCCGGCTCCCTATCCCTTCCCAGTGAAGCCTTAAAAGACTTGAACGGCTGCGTTTACCATACCCTGAAAAGCGTTTTTCCCCATACCCGGGCGCTTCCCGGCGATGGCCGGAACCTTTTTTTGGCATCGGGTACCCGGGACGTTTTAAACATCGACTGGCCTCAGATGATGCAAAGACTCAATCAGCGCAAGATTGAAACCAGCGTGCTGGTTCCCCGGCAGATCGAGAAAAAAATCCATCACGGATGGGAGGCTTGGTTCTCCGGCTTTATTGAAGAGGCCAGCCAAGAAATCAATTCCGATTTCCATCCCATGGCCCTGTTTTACAGTATCGCCCAATGGAACGAGGTGTTTGCACCTTCTTTTGCAAGAGCCTTCTGGCAACTGGAGCGGCTCAACCTCAAAACGATCACGCTTTTATGGGCCGTTTTTGTGCTTCTTTATTTATTGTTGCGATCAAAAACTATACAATTTAAAAAGACTGCCATTCCCTTTTCCATTCTAACCACCGGTTTGGCGGGCATGATATTTGAACTGATGATCATCTTCGCCTTTCAATCCCTTTACGGATACGTCTTTTCCTGGATCGGGCTGCTTGTGGCTGCTTTCATGACTGGTGCAGCCGGCGGCGCCGGCCTGGCTTCGTTGATGCCGGCGCGGGCAACCCAAGACTTTCGTATATACAGAAGAATCGAACTTTCCATCATCGGTTTTGCCGTCGCATGCCCCCTGGTGTTTTTCACGGTTCCGGCACTTCCGGGCAGCCTTGCGGCAGACTTTGTTTTGAAGGTGATATTTATCCTCATTTCCCTAGTCTGCGGCCTTTTCATCGGTGCCCAGTTTCCCCTGGCAAACCGGATCTATCTTCAAAACAGCCCCGGTGCCGCCCGGACTGCCGGCTTGTTATACGCCGCCGACCTGCTGGGCGGCTGGTTCGGCGGCATCTTCGGTGCCGTCATCCTTTTGCCTGTGCTGGGTTTTTTAGGCGCCTGCCTGACGGTGGCTTTCCTGAAACTGGCCAGTTTCATTGTCATCGCCACCCAACCCGGGCAGCCTTTATCAGGGAGTCCATCATGAACGATACTTTTTCCAAGAAAATCACGCGAAGAAATGTTTTAAAAAACACGGTCCGGATCTGTTTCCGGGCCGGAATGATTTCCCTCTTTCTGGATGGATTTCACACCCGAGCCTTTGGTGATCCCGCCGTCCAAAAATCCAATCAAACAGAGTCTGGTTTTGAACCGGCATATCTGACCCTTCACCGGACCGGTGAACTGAAACAGCGCGCCGACACCCTCCGGGCCGTAATGGAGGAATGCCGGCTATGTCCCCGGGAATGCGGCGTCAATCGGTTGGCCGGAGAGCGTGGCTTCTGCCGCACGCCCGGCGCAAAACTGGTAGTTTCCGCATTTAGCCCCCATTTCGGCGAAGAAAGACCACTGGTGGGCAAAGGCGGCTCCGGCACCATCTTTCTGACCCATTGCAATTTGCGCTGCGTGTTTTGCCAAAACTGGGAAATCAGCCATCTGGGCCGGGGCAACAGCAGCAGTGTCGATGAACTGGCCGGGATGATGCTCACGCTCCAGAAAATCGGCTGTCACAACATCAACCTTGTAACGCCCACCCATTATTCCGGGGCCATTGTCAGAGCCCTTGATATCGCCGCAGCAAAAGGGCTGCGCCTGCCCGTTGTATACAACACCAGCGGATATGAGCGATTGGAGATACTCAAGCTTTTAGATGGCATCGTCGATATTTATCTGCCAGATTTCAAATACTGGGACATGGCCATGGCGGCCAAATATTCGGCTGGCGCCGAGCGTTACCCGGAACTTGCCCGGGCGGCCGTCCGGGAGATGCATCGCCAGGCGGGGGTAGCCAAACCCGACTCAAACGGCATCATACAGCGGGGATTGATGATCCGGCACCTGGTGATGCCCAACAACACCAGCGGTTCGGAAAAAGTCATGGGGTGGATCGTCGAAAACCTGCCCAAAGACACCTATGTCAACATCATGGCCCAATATCGGCCTGTCTACAAGGCCTATGATTATCCGGAGATATCGAGACGAATATCCAGAGAGGAATATGATAAGGTAGTCAACAGAGCGGTGGAGATTGGGCTGATCAATCTTGATGTCAAGAAATACGGGTGGCCATTCGGATAATTATTGATGATCTTCAAGTGATGAGAATATTATGGTCCAGCTGATTTTAGTGCGATTTGCTTCTCGGTGGCCGGTTCTGTGTCAAAGAATCATTGCTCTATCCCCGCCAGAATGGCCGCTATATCGGCATCGGGATCCGCGGCCAAGGCCTGGGCAATCAGATTGGCCACGAAAGCCGTGGCGATGGAGGTTCCGGTGTAGACTCCGGGATCGCCCTGGTGGCCCACGGGCAGGGTGGCGATGCCGGATGCCGAAAGGGTGACGAAATCTCCATAGTTGGACTTCTCCCAGGGCCGGCCTGTTTCATCCAGGGCGCCGACCCCGATGATCGCGGGATAGGCTGCCGGATAATAGGGTTTGCCCGTGGGCTTGTTTCCGGCAGCGGCCACGATGATCAACCCCTGGGAATGGCCGTAGTTCATTGTGTTTTCCAGAAACTGGCTGGGAGTCTCCGTGCCCCAGCTCAGGCTCATCACCTTGGCTCCCTGGGCCAGGGCGAAATCCACACTTTCCATGAGTGCGAAATTGGAAGTGACGCCGCTGTCGTCGAAAGCCCGCACGGCGATGATGGGATTGCCCTCCCCTTCTGTAGGCGACTCCGCGTTCCAGGGGGTGACAGACCCGCTGGCAACCAAGGCCATCTGAGTTCCATGCCCCAGGGTATCGGAGATAGGGGTGCCGGGTGCCAGGGCATCCAGGGATGCAATGGTTAACGCATCCAATTGCGCAGTGGATTGGAGTCCCGAGTCGAGCACGGCAATGGGGATTCCGTTATCTCCGGCGAGTTGTGCATCCGGCCCGGTTCCATCTCCGGCAGGGGCCGTTAGGGCTTGGCGCGTCGGCAGCCTATAGGCCCAATTGGGTTCTGCCCGGTCCACGCCCTCCAAGGCGTTTAGACGGTCGGCCAGGTCAGGTATGTCCTGATCCCCACCCATACGGATCCGGTAGATTCCGGTGGCACCATGGCTCCCAAGAACAGTGCCGCCAATTTTCTCCAGCAGCAGGTGGAACTTGGCGGCATCCATCTCCTTTCCCAAGCCAATCAATATCTCATTGCGGACATAGGCGGCGCCATTGGCAGAATTTCTGGCCAGTTCAAATCGGGGTCGATGTTCCAGGGGCGCCATGGCCTGCCGTGCACCGGCTTCGAAGATCTGGATTTCCGCCAATCGAGGGATAGGCCCTAAGGGGCCTTCCACTTGATCCCAGATCAAGGCATGATTCAAGGATCCCAGGATACGGTCCAGGCCGGCGGTAATGGATTCGTTGGCAAATGAGGCAGTCACCAATGGGTTGATATCCGGGCCGATTTTGATGCCGACCCCCTGGTCATTGATGCGGGTGAGGATATCCCGCAAGGGGACCCCGCTGGCCTCAATGGTAAGGCGGCCGCTGGTGATGAAGACCTTCACGCCAGCCAATGTGCTCGTTCCGGCTATAATGAAAATCAGATTCAGACCCACCAGAAAATAGAGACACCGGGATGCTTTCATAGTGACATTCTCACTTTGGCATCAGCCCCGACCCTTGAGGGGGCCGCTTGGGCTTTGTAAGAAATCTATCATTATTGACATTATCCGGCAACTGTTGTTAACTATCTTAACTCCCATCTAACAATTGACAGCGACACAAAACCAAACCCCCCGCAAGAGGGGGGCGGAAAACCACGGGTCTTATGACCTGGTGTTCTTGCTTATTTATCTGAATCTGAATTGGTCAGAGACAGCCGGGCTGCCGAAAGTGACATCGTCAAGGTCACTGTGGATGCAGTTCGGCTTTTTTATTCGATCTGAAAAGGAGATCAACAAACTGGGATCAGGTCTCAATTTGTCAAAAACCACCATGATTGTCTGAGAAAAGGCTAGTACGGTTTCTCTTCATTATGTATAGAAAAACATAAAACCTGAAAGGATATGTCATGGAAAATCAGTCATTGATAATAGCGGCGGCAGTTAGTTTTATAGGTCTGTTTCTCATTATTCTGGGTGTTAGATCAATCATTGCAAAACGAAAGCTTTTAAAGTTTGCAATAAAAAAAAGGGGGATTGTTATCGATTTAGAAAAACATAGAGGCTCTAAATCGTTTACATACCACCCTAAAGTTGAATTTACTGATCATAGTGGGAAAAAGATAGAGTTCAGTTCGAGTCTCGGGTCCAGCAGGCCAGAGAATTTGCCTGAAATTGGCGATCATGTTGACGTGCTTTATGATCCAGAAACTAAAAAGATTGACCTTGCGCGGAATGCAGACTTGAAAAAACTTGGGTTGATTTTTCCTATGGCCTATATATTAGTTGGTTTAATGGCTATCTCAATGTCGCTTTTCATTTTATTTCTACCTCCCGTAAATTAGCTTGTTTTGCTAAAACACTAATAAATCCAACGCTATATATATTTCTACCATATCAAATGGTTGCCATGTAACGTGTGAGAATACCTTTGCAAGAAACTTATCTTGGAGCATGACATGAGCAAATTAGCAAACACTGCAAGCAAACTGGCCGCAATTGTATTTGTAGGATTTTTCTTGGTTTTATGTCTTACAATTGGAATTGGCCTAATTTATCTCGGCATAAAAGATATCGTTCATACCAAAGCCAGTCTGAACTGGCCTAATACCAACGGCGAAGTGGTCTCTTCATCTATTAAAAAATCTGTTTCATCAGGATCAAGCAGTCGTTCTGCAACCTCACTAACATTTCATGCGGATATCGAATATGAATACATTGTAGAAAACCAAAACTACAAGAATCACCGTATTTCATATGGAGACTATGGGTCGAGTGATGAATCTTTAGCTAAAGAGCTGAAAAACCGCTACCCCGTAGGCAAAACGGTAACTGTTTACTACAAACCTGACGATCCAAGTGAATCTGTCCTTGAGCCTAAAGGAACAAATAAAGGTTCAATTTTGAAATTTATTGTTGGTGCAGTATTCCTGTTTTTTGGAATATTCATTGCGATAGTGCCTTACCTGGCAAGAAAAATAAAAAAGAATATGCTCTCTTAATATACACCATGAGGTATCTTCCGAATCGTATCTGGAAAAGAAACCGCTGTGCGATAGCTGTCTTGAACGAAACTTAACTTGACGGTGGCCAGATTCTCTATGGGTTTTTCTTTACCTCCCTTTTTCGTCGCAGAGTGGGTAGCACTGCTCTCTCAGCCCCGTCAAGGACAGGTCCCGCTACGCGGGGTGCTAGCGCATCCTTGACAGACCTGGTTCGCCTTTTTGTTTGAACGGTAGCCACGGTGAGAGGAGTGTGACCAAACGCTTCGGCTCGGGGAGTATGGTGTCATCGACACCTAAGCCGCCAAGTCCTGATCACTGTTCACAATGATTTGCAGATTTTCAGGTTGATAATAAATTTGCTATAGTGCTGTCCTGCTAAATCAAAATCAACCTGAAAAATCTTGCTGGCACATCCTTGATTTGGTCATCTCATGTGTTTGGATTACGACTCTTGTTTCTCGGTTGTAATAGGATGGCTTTTCCCACAGACTATTGGCAACAGTCCGCAGTTAAGGTATCTTAAACATACATGCAGTTTTGGCTGATTTGTGATATTGGCAAGCTTTCCCAATCCACCCATCCAAACAGGAGGCAACATGTCGACCCAGGCCAGCAAGATCCAGACGCACAGATTTGAATACGCCACTCCCGAGAATCCCGCAGATTTCAATCCCGCGGACTTTGTTGAGAAAGCGATTTCCTGGGTGAAAAGCCTGGTGAAACCGGGCGAGAAAATCGCTCTCTCCGCCTCCGGGGGCGTCGACAGTACCATCGCCGCGTTTCTCCTTGACCGTATCGTCGGCAAAGACCTCCATGCGTTCTTCATCGAAGACGGTTGCCGTCGCCTCATAAACGACGAACCCGAGGGGGAAGTCACGCGTGAGATCTTCAGCAAACTGAACTTCACGATCCTGGAGGTGAAAGGCGAGATTCTCCCGCCACTGGTGGGGCTTTCCGGCGGTGAAGAGAAACGCAAAACGTTTATCGGCAATTACAGGAAAGTATCAGACAGGCATATTGACCAGGTAGGCGCCGCCTGGATCGCGGACGGCACGATCGCGCCGGATATTATCGAAACAGAAGGCGGCTTCAAGAGCCAGCATAACGTCGGCTGGAATTACTCTGTCGGGAAGATTGAGCCGCTGGCGTCGCTTGCGAAGCCTCAGGTCAGGAGGGTCGGCGAGTACCTCGACCTTCCTCCGTCATTCACGCATCGGATCCCCTGTCCCGGTCCCGCGCAAATCATCAGAACTGTCGGCGAATTCACTGAAGAGAAGCTCCTTACGGGCCAGCTCGCGTCTGACATCATCGAGCAGGAGATTGAAAAGTATTACACTGAGAAACACGGTAAACCCTACCTTTACGACGAAGCTACCGGCATCCGGACGCCCTTTCAATACTTCGGAATGGCCCTCGACCCGGACATGGCGCCCGATCCGGCCCTGGCAGACCTGGCCCGCAGCACTCTAGGCGTGAACGCGGAGTGCTTCAAAATGGATAGCCAGACGACGGTTGTCCCCGAAGAGGGAACGCGCCCCGCGATCCCTATATACAAACCTGTCTCGTGGATAAAGGTCGACGGCGATATCGATTATGACAAACTGAACGCGCTCTGTGCCGAGGCGTGGCGTAAGCTCGAGCTTCCGCGCATTCTCCTCGAGCTTTGCGCGAACGATGCACCGAAAACCAGGTACGTCGTCGGCATGCGGGCGGTCGAGAGTGCGGCCGCAAAGCTGGCGCATCCGGTCCGGATAGACGCGGCGGCACTCTTTGAGATAGGCAATAAAGTTGCCGTGCACACCGGCGCGTCGAGGGTGGCGTACGATATCAGCATCAAGCCGCCGGCAACGATCGAATTCGAGTAGCTGTCGTTCAGGGATGTGACTGGCCATACAATAGGCCAGTATTCGTTCTTAGCAATTCTATGAAATCAATACCTGAAGGATATGAAGGGAAAGCCGAACCAATCAAAGGTTCCCCCTCAGAGGTAACAGAGGCAATTTATCAGAAAGGTTATGAAAACCTCTACATTGATGGTGGTGTGACAATTCAAAGCTTTCTAAAGGAAGATTTGATCGATGAATTGATTATCACCGTCATTCCGACATTACTCGGTGGCGGTGCTCCACTGTTTGGGGAGTTATCAGAGCCAATGGAGTTCGAGCATGTAAAGACAGAGGTCTTCTTGAATGCAATCGTCCAGAATCATTACCGTAGAAGAAAATAAGACTGCGACCATCTTTTTCCCTGAATATCAGAAAGTACAGCCGTCAACATATATTGCCAGTCAATCCCGCCGACCTCTCATCAAAACCAAGGCTGCACCGTAGGACCGACACTCCGATCCAGGAGCCAGTGAGGGTAGTGAATACCCGCCTGACGGCACATGCCACTCGACGGATCCTCCGTCGGATTCCGCTGGGCCCACTCGAAGAGCCGGATCATTCCGTTCACCCGCTCTCTGTGGCTGCCATAGATCCGCGCCCGTGGAGCTGGACCATAGGGCAACCCGCTTGCTTGATCCGGGCAAAGATCCGAGTTGATCAGCCGCCAATGGGCGACCGTGGTCTGAAACTGAGTACGTCCCGCCATTCCCAACCCCGGGATGGTGCGACTCGGGAACAAGTATCGCCTGAGGTTATCTCCAAACAGCGTGATGCTGCGAATGTAGGCTGCCGTGCAACCCTGGAAGTATCGTCTGCCGGCCGCCGCCCCTCTCGCCTCTTCGGCCACTTCTCCGGGAACGCCTCTCCGTACATCCCCGGCCTGTGTAAGAGCCGAGAGAGACTCCCTGTAGTCGGAATTGCCTGGGCCTGGCGACGGATGCCAGCCAACTCCTCGAAGAGCATTCGAAAGCGGGCTACCTGGGATTTCGATACGACTCCAACGACAGAGGAGCCATCTGGCGAGCGGCGCAACACGGGCTCTCGTGCTGCCGACGACAACTTGGTCTTGATTTGCCGGAGGATGTTGATAAAGCCAGTCGTAGTAATTGGACCATGACATATTCTCGTCTCCTCTTTGCACAGGCCCGAATCGTGAAAGTGCGTCCGCGAATTCCACTATTCTCCCCGTTCCTGCCATCACGACTCGAACCAAGTTTGTGAACCCCGGGCAATACAGCGGCAGTACTCCCGTTAAAAGACCCGTGGTTTTCCGTCTGAACCTTAAGGGTACAGATCGGCCTTTATTATTTCAACCCTTCAATATTTCGGCTTATTTTGATATGTACAGCTGGGTGGAAACACTGTATCAAGGAATTTTCATGGTCGGAGAAACAATCTATGCAAATCCAGATACCCGCTGCTTTGGCAAAAAGGGTTCAGAAGTTGTGCGATAAATGTGAATTTGGTCCTCAAGAATTCATCATCGATGCCATTGTTGAAAAATTGGAACGCTCCTACAAAGAACAACCATTGGATTGTGACTTTAGCGGTGCCAATTAAATCAATCATACTGGTCGTTCAATGAATGTCAGGGAGCAATTTGGGCAATGATATCCTTCCCCGAGAATAAATCCAATCCGAAAACCATCCTGTTTGTCGACGATGATCCGGTTGTTTCTAAAATTACGCCATTGATGTTGGGCAAACTTGGCTATCGTGTAATCTGCGCAGTCAATGGCTACCAGGCCGTTAAAACCTATAATGAAAAGACGGATATAATCGATTTGGTGATCCTGGATTATATGATGCCGGGGCTTTCGGGGGAGCAGACGTTTAAGGAGCTTAAGAAATTGGACGATCAGGTAAAGGTCATATTGTCAAGCGGCTATATTACCGAAAAATGCGCCAACGAACTCATAGATTCTGGTTGCCTTGGTTTTCTTCCCAAACCATTTACCATGGATAAGCTAAGCAGTATGCTCAGCGAACTTATACCGTAAACCACCTATTGCAGTGCTTCCCTCGGCACCACCCTCCGGTCCTGGCCGTTTCTTTGATCCTTGCCGCTTCTCCGTTCCGGAATATACAAGTCGTATACAAATTGACGCCGATCTATACCTATGCGCCTCCCGCCATTATCGAGGACTGTGATCGGTTGAGTCGGTTTCCCTTCCGATGTTGGCTTCATTGGTCAGGTTTTACAATGCGGTCGTTGTAAACAGATGGTTCAGATTTCTGAATGTAAATTCAGGATTCTATAAAATAATCCTGATGATAACGCAAATGGTTTTGTCATCATTAGCGGACCTTGGCGGAGTGGATGGGGTTGAGGACAGATCTTGACCCTGGAGCAGGACAATATCATTTCCCTAAACCACTATCTCCGTTTTACCAGCCACCAAGCGGTGATTGCTCCAGCGATACCTCCGAACAGGTGACCGTCCCACGATGTTCCCGGCTGCCAGGGCATAATTCCGCTGATCAGGCTGGAGCCATACATGAAAATCACGGCAATGCTTATTGCCAGTGGTATAACCCGGCGTTCCAGAAAACCGGAGACAATGAGAAACACGGCGAGACCAAACACTAAACCGCTGGCACCGATATGATTGGTTTCACCGCGCCCCATCAGCCACAGCAAAGCGCCGCCCTGCACAATGATGACCGCTACAATGGTGCGGCTGCTGGCCATGGAACCCGCCAGCAAGCTGAGCAGTACCAGAAGGGGTGCTGTATTGCTCAGCAAATGCGCCAAACTGCTGTGCAAAAACGGCATCGTGACGATACCGGCCAAACCGAAAAGCGTACGCGGGACCAAACCAAAGGACTCTAGCGGCAACAAGATATCTAGTAAAAAGACTACCCAGATGGATCCGATAAATAGAAAAATAGCCGGCAATTCGTCGCGTATGCGATGTGCCTGAGAGTTCATTATTTCACTTTCTACTCTTTCAGGCAGCGCAGCTTGGCCAGGTCCTGGGCATACCCATAGAGATGCAGCCCCTTGCTTTCGACGATCATTTCGCCGTCTTGCACCCCGATTTCAACGGCCATGTACTCCTTGAGGTTTTGGATACCGGCCAGGTTGGCGGGCAGACCGCCCCAAAGGTCCCAGGAGCGAAAGTAAACGAAAAAGTGTAGGCTACCGTCTTGGATGCGGGTGTCGATAGACCTTAAACAGGGCGGGTCGAGCAGTGTGCAGTCCGAAGGGTGAGCCACCTGCAGTACCATCTGGTTGTTGCGCTGGCCGTGCTTTTTGTAGGTCTGGATGATCCACTCGATCTGGTTGAGATAGATCTGGCCATCTTCTTCAAAGACAGCCTGGCCGTCGATTTCGCGTTTGTCGATTATTTCAGCGTTGTCTTCTTCCCACCACGCCAGCTTGTTCCCGGAAAGGGGTGCCCGGGTAAGCCGCTCACCATAGGTGTAGGATTCACCCTCCTCCTTTTGGCCGGTCATCAGGTATTCGATGTATGAACGCTCATAACCCTCACCACCATAGACGTAGGCCTCTTCCACCGGGTTGGGTATGCCGCAGGCAGGGGGGATATCAGATATCATCGGTTGGCTGCCGGGATATTTGATATGCCCGCAAAAGTAGTCATATTCCAGCCGGGTCTGCCCGGCATAGGACCCCCGGTCAATGATGAATTTATTCCCCTCGTCAAGAATATCATGAACAGCCTGAAACCAGAGGTCCGGCAGGTC
>Ga0180435_10006619_pt1 | contig 11104 bp, 9 predicted proteins | sample SS_ome_3_FD_132467 | JGI IMG/M metagenome (GOLD analysis project Ga0180435, IMG submission 132467) | Hypersaline lake sediment archaeal communities from the Salton Sea, California, USA - SS_3_S_1 metaG | ecosystem: Environmental > Aquatic > Non-marine Saline and Alkaline > Hypersaline > Sediment...
GGCCGCTTGCCCGACACGTTCATTTTCATAGGGTAGATCTCTGGCAGGCCGAACAGGTTTTCAGGGTCTAAAACCAAAGTGCTTCCCGGATGCAGGTTGAGGGCCCGGGCTACCCGGGCGCCAACCACACACTCACCCAGTACGGCCAGCAGCCGGCCCTCGGCAAGCTCAAGCCCGCGGAAATCGAAGTAGTCCAGGGAGGTGCCCACCACGGGATAGCCCCGGGCGTGGAAACGAACGTAGAGGGGGATGGGCAGGGCCAGGTCGGTGTCCGCCACACGCTCGGTTTCCTGATGGGTGATGCGCTCCGTGGGTTCCTTGCCGAAGTACAGCGAGTTCATCACCAGATCAAGGGAACTGCCCTTGGCCCCCACCAGCAGAGGCGTATCCTCGGCCCGGGACATAAGATGCCGTTCACTCTCCGTCAACAGCAGTTCCAGGGCCAGGGGCAGAAAGGCGATGAGGGTGATGCAGGCCACCAGCAGAATGGTTTTGGTTTTGTTATAGGCGATGTAGCGCCAGGCAATATAGAGGCTGTGCATCATGTTCCGGCCCCGCCCTGAAAGCTGCTGAAATCCACAATCCGTCCGAATCGTGATAAAAGCTCATGGTCATGGGTCACGGCCAACAGCGTTGTGTCATGGTCTTGCACGGCCTGGAACAGCAGATCCAGGATCCTGGTTTTGTTGGCCGGATCAAGGTTGCCGGTGGCCTCGTCCGCCAGAATCAGCCTGGGCCGGGGCAGCAGGGCCCGGCAGATGGCGGCGCGCTGTTTTTCACCCTGGGAAAGTTTGCTGGCCCGTTGCTTGAACTTGCCGCCGATGCCCATGGCCCGGGCCAGGCTCCTGGCCCGGCGGCGCACGGTAGCGTCCAGCGTCAGGGCCTTGGTAATGCGATAGGGATGCAGGATGTTGTCGCCTACGCTGAGATAGTCCAGGAGTTCGAAATCCTGGAAAACAAAGCCGATGGTGGTGATGCGGAACTTGCGCCGTTCCCGGTCGCCGAGCCGGTGAACAGGAATCCCGTTGACCCTGATGCTCCCCTCAAAGGGTGCAACAATGCCGGCAACGAGGTTGAGCAGGGTGGTTTTACCGGTACCGCTGGGGCCGATTATGGCTACGGTTTCATTGTCGGCGACCTCGAAACGGGGTATGGATAGGTTGAACTGGCCGGCGGGATAGCGGAAACGCAGTGCCTCGATATGAACCATGATTCCTAACTTTTCAGGTTATGCGGGTGTGATTGTGCTTATAAGGCAAACTCGGATGCATGTCAATTACAGTCGGTCTCAGGTTGAAAAGAGCAGCCCCGTTGATTATAGTGGTGCGACTATTCGCGCTTGTGAATTTCTATACGTGAGTAAATACAAGTTATTAAGGTTTGGGGATTGATAAAAGATGCAGCGCAGATCTGTTGCCGATGGTACGGAAAGTGGTACCGTAACCCAATCAAAACCATGGCGCCCCTGGCGCGAACCCTTGATTCACTTCTTCGTGCTGGGTCTGGCCCTGTTTGGGCTGTACACCGTAATGGAACAAAAACCGCGGGATAACGCGAACGATCCTCTGCGGGTTGAAATCACTTCCGCCGACCTCGAATGGATGCAGACCCTGTTCCGCAAGCAGATGGGGCGCGAACCCACCGTGTCGGAACTGCGCGGGCAGGTCAACCAGTTGATCCGCGAGCATATACTCAGCCGGGAAGCGGTTGCCATGGGCATGGATGAAGGCGATATCGTTGTCCGTCGCCGCCTGGCCCAGAAAATGGAATTTCTGTTCAAGGATCTCTCGGCCCTCACCGAACCTAAAGAAGAAGACCTGCGCCGCTATTACACGGAAAACAGTGCTAAGTATACGCTGCCGGGCCAAATAACATTCACCCAGGTCTTTTTCAGCAGTGAAAAGCGGGGCGGGCAGGGGGCCCGCCAGGCTGTGGGGACGCTCATCCGGGATGATCCCGATCCCGGCCGGGCGAGCGCCCTGGGAGACCCCTCCATCCTGTCAGTGGATTGCCGCAACTGCCGGCCAAGGGAAATCAAAGACCGGTTTGGCCAGGAATTCGCCAACCTTCTGGATGACCTTGAACCCGGTGTCTGGCATGGACCGCTACCATCGGCCTACGGGCTGCATGCTGTTTTTGTTCATCAGCGTAACGGACCCCGGAGGCCCCGGTTTGCAGAAATAAAGGACCGGGTTAAAAACGACTGGCTGCTTGAACTGCAGCAGGTCAGTGCCCGCAAGGTTTACCGGGAAATACGATCGCGCTACCAGGTGCTGGTGGAGGGCCTGCCCTATGAAGTGGATATTAAAGAACAGACCCTGTAAGCGGTCTGGCGCGCCGGTCTCCGGCCCGGGCGGGAATGACGGAAAGGCGCACGGTCCGCTGATTCGATGGATCGGGGTTATGGTTGCAATGCTGTGTGCTGCAGCAGGCGCCCCTGGGGTCCGGGCGGATAACATTCGGCCGGCTTACCTGGAGATAGAAGAATTGGCTTCGGGCAACCTCCGGATCGCCTGGAAGGTGCCCCTGGGCCAGCAGATCCCGGCGGATTTCAAACCCTCCTTTCCGGCGGTCTATCGCCGCATACCGCCCCAAACCAGGCTGGAAACCCGCGATGCAATTGTCGAAAAGTGGTATATGGCCGGCAGCGGCGAGAGCCTGGCAGGGAAAGAGGTACGGATTGACGGGTTAAAGCAGACCACCATGGATGCCCTGGCGCGTATTAAATTGGCGGATGGCGCCATACACCGCGTGGTACTGCGGCCCACGCGGACGGCCGCCGTCATCCCCCTGGCCGGGCAAGTTGCTGCGGATCGCAGCGGGGTGCTCATCCCACTGTTGGATACCGTGGGGCGCTGGCGCTATCCCCTGGTATTTTTGGCCGCCTTTGGTCTTAGCCTTACACCACGGTCCCGGCGCAGGGGCATCGTGCTGTGTACCATGGCCCTGCTGGGCGGCGTGCTGGCCGGCCAGGCCCTGGGCCGGCTGCCCTTGGTGGAGACGGCCTTTAGCCGCTCAACTCCTTCCCAGACTGAAACAGCGAAAATACTGCAGGGGCTGCTGTTGAACACCTATCGCGCATTCATGCTGGAGCAGGATGAAGATATCTATGATACGCTGTCCCGCAGTGTCTCCGGTGATTTTCTGAATACCCTCTATCTTAAGAACCGTGAAGGCATGGTCATGCGGGACGCCCAGGGCGCCGTGGCACTGGTTCGCCGGCTGGATGTCCGTTCCATTGAATCCCTGCGCCGAACCGCCAGCGGCAATATTGAATTCGTGGCCAACTGGGATGTTTATGGGTCCGTGCACCACACGAACCATGTCCACTACCGGTGCAACGCCTACTCTGCGGAGGTGTCCATGGCGCCTGCCACCGATTACTGGAAGCTGGTCAGGATCCAATTGCTCAATGAACAGCGGGTGATGTGAGCCGTCCTGATTTTTCAGTCAACGTCCGGTTGTTTCGTGCCTTTCGCGTATTTCGGTGTTCTATCCATCTAAACACACATTTGCGTGGATGTTTCGATTAAAGGGTCCAATACCGTTTCAATTATGCCAGGAAGTAAGGGCGGGTTTCAAACCCGCCCTTACAAAGTTAATGGCCTGCAATGAAAACCACAAACAATCGGAACGTTATTCTGACAATCGTTATTGACAATAATCCATATTCTTGAGAATGGTTTTTACGCGAACTCTAAGGGCTCTCGAAAAAACCCATGGTTTGCCGCTGCCTTATCAAGTTTGCATAATAGTGCTTGCGGCGGAGTCTAATAGTGTATTAATATACTGAAATACTTGATAAAGTTTGATTGTTGAGCTGAGTTGTCCTCGTAAATTCACACACGCTACGGAACAGGGTCGGGAATGCTCCAGTATATCATTAAGCGTTTGCTCGCCTCTTTCATCACCCTCTTTCTCATTATTACCCTCACTTTTTTTTTGATGCACAGCATACCGGGCGGCCCTTTTACTAGTGAAAAATCCTTGTCTCCGGCGGTAGAGAAGGCCCTGCAGGAAAAATACCATTTAAACGATCCGGTTTGGAAACAGTATTTTGACTATCTGGCCTCGGTGGCCCGCTTGGATCTGGGTCCCTCCTTCAAATATCCGGGAGTCACGGTCAACAGTCTCATCGTCAAAGGCTTGCCCGTAACCTTCAAAGCCGGCGGACTGGCCGCCCTGCTGGTCATCTGCCTCGGCATTCCGGTGGGTGTCATCGCTGCGCTGAAACATAACAAATGGCAGGACAGCGCCGTGATGGCCTTTGCCACCATCGGTATTGCCATCCCATCTTTTGTGATGGCCACGATCCTCCTCTATCTATTCGCCTTGAAACTGAATTGGTTTCCCACGTTCGGGGTGCGAAACTGGAATGGGTATGTGCTGCCGGTGATCGCCCTGTCCGGGTTCTGGCTGGCTTTCATCGCCAGGCTCACCCGTTCAAGCGTTCTGGAGGTGCTGCAGCAAGACTATATGGTTGTGGCGCGCGCCAAAGGGTTGTTCCGGCGACAGATTCTTTTCAAACATGGTTTGAGGAATGCACTTATTCCCATCGTTACCATGCTCGGCCCCATCATCGCCAATTTGATGACCGGCTCCTTTGTGATTGAGCAGATCTTTGCCCTGCCCGGGGTTGGCAAATACTTTGTCCAGAGCATAAGCAACCGGGACTATACCACCATTATGGGCATTACCATTTTTTACGCATCGTTTTTAATCCTGATGATATTGGTCGTCGATCTATTGTATCTTGTGATTGATCCCAGAATTAAACTCGCCAAGAAATAAACAGCCGGGCACGGGAGCACCCATGACAGCTGAGAAACACATATCTGATGAGCAGTGGCGGCCTGTGACGGAGGGCGAACGGAACCGGGAACAGATTGCCGGGCAAAGCCTGACTTACTGGCAGGATGTATGGAGAAGATTAAAGAAGAATAAAATGGCCATGACGGGACTGGGCATCATCGTCTGTCTGGTGATCGCTGCGATTGCCGTGCCGTCATTCTCATCCTACAGTTACTATGAGCAGAAATTGCCCTTTGCCAACATTCCCCCGCTCCTCTCCATCTACCGCCTGGACAATGGCCAGTGTCTCTTTCTCAATAGGAATTTAACACTGTACGAGGTGACGGAAAACGGACATCTGGTGCAACTGCTATCCCCCCTGAAAACGGATCGGGCAAAAAAAAGTGTGACCTACCGGGTCGGCGAACAAACCTACACAGTGGACTATGGCACGAAACCCATCCGATTGCTGGATCCAGGGCAGCATTCCATACCTCGCAGCAAGACCGTGCTCAACAAGTCCTATCTGTTCGGTACGGACGCCCTGGGGCGGGATCTGTTGATCCGCCAGGTATATGGCGCCAGAATTTCATTGATGGTGGCCTTCATCGCCACTTTGGCCAATTTCTTCATCGGAGCCATCTACGGCGGCATCGCCGGGTATGCCGGCGGCAATGTGGACAATGTGATGATGCGCCTTGTGGAAATCATCAATACCATTCCCTTGACCCTATACGTCATTCTCATCCTGGTGATTCTCGATTCCGGATTTACCAGTATCATCGTGGCCATCGGAACCGTTTTCTGGGTGGATATGGCCCGGGTGGTCAGGGGGCAGATCATGTCGCTTAAAGAACAGGAATTCGTGCTTGCCGCGCAGACCATGGGAGCCGGTCCCTGGCGAATTTTATTCCGGCACCTGCTGCCCAACACCATGGGACCCATGATCGTAATGGCTACGATGCTGATTCCCAGTGCCATTTTCATCGAAGCCTTCATGAGTTTCATCGGTTTGGGCGTCGCGGCACCCATGGCTTCGTGGGGAACGCTCTGCAGCGATGCTTTGGAGGCCTTGCGCTCATTTCCCTACCAGCTGCTTTTTCCTGCCGCTGCCATCAGCATCACTATGTTCGCTTTCAATTTTTTCGGCGATGGATTGCGGGACGCACTGGACCCCCGGCTCAGGAAATAGGTTATTGTCACCATCAAGCTCTGCAGGCTGCCAATTGAGTGATATCATGAACGACATAATGCTGCGCGTAGAGAATCTCAGTACTTCGTTTTTTACCCATCTGGGCGAAGTCAAAGCTGTCAGGGGGGTCAGTTTCACTGTTCAAAAGGGCGAAGTCCTGGGTATTGTCGGTGAATCGGGCAGCGGCAAAAGCATCACCGCCCTATCCATTCTGCAACTGCTCAAACATCCCGGCAAAGTTATTTCCGGCCGGGTTCTCTTCAAAGGCGAGAGCCTTCTCGATAAACCTGAAAAACAGATGCGCGCCATGCGCGGCAACCAGCTATCCATGATTTTCCAAGACCCCATGACCTCTCTCAATCCGACGCTCACCGTGGGCGAGCAGGTTATGGAAATGATCCGTGTCCACCAGACTGTGGACAGGGGTCTGGCAAGAAAAAAAGCGCTGGAACTGTTTGACTGGGTAAAAATTCCTTCCCCCCGGGAGAGACTGAATTGCTATCCCCATGAATTCAGCGGCGGCATGCGGCAGCGGGTGATGATTGCAATGGCGTTGTGCTGCGACCCGGAACTGATCATCGCCGATGAACCCACTACCGCCCTGGACGTTACCATTCAGGAACAAATCCTCAAACTATTAAGGAGCATACAGGGCAGGCTGAACTCCTCCATTGTGCTGATCACCCACGACCTCGGTGTCATTGCCGAACTGGCGGACCGGATCCTGGTCATGTATGGAGGCATGATTATGGAGGAGGCGCCTGTAGAAGATATTTTTTATCGTCCCCGCCATCCATATACCGTTGGTTTGTTGGAATCCATTCCGCAGATAGAGGGGCATGCCAGGCGTCGCCTGATCCCCATACCGGGTTCTCCCCCTGATATGCTGAAACCACCTGCCGGGTGCCCTTTTGCGCCCCGCTGTGCAGCCGCGATGCGGATCTGCTTTGAAAAAAGTCCGGAATACAGTAAGTCCAAACGCAGCCGGGCCATGTGCTGGTTGTGGCATCCCCAGGCGCCGCCAAGTGCTATATTCGACCGGTGGAGGAAAGGGGCATGATGAAACACAGCGGCCCGCTCGTTGAAGTCCGGAATCTGAAAAAGTATTTTCCAGTGGGAAAAGCCATCCTGAAAAGTCATACCCGGTACTTGAAAGCGGTGGACGGTGTGGATCTCTCCATCGACAAAGGCGAGACATTGGGGCTCGTTGGCGAATCCGGCTGCGGAAAATCAACGGTAGCCAAATCGATAATCCGTATCCATCCCATAACCGACGGTGAAATCATCTTCAATAATACGGACATCAGCCGGCTGAAGCCTGGTCAACTGATGCCCTTTCGCAAAGAGGTCCAGATGATTTTTCAGGATCCCTATGCGTCATTGAACAGCAGAATGACTGTTCGGGATATCGTCGGTGAATCTTTGGAAATTCATAAAATCGGTACCCGCAAAGAACGCCTGGACAGAGTTCGTACGTTGCTTGAAAAAGTTGGCTTGAATGCCGACCATGCCAACCGCTATCCCCATGAGTTCAGCGGAGGGCAGCGGCAGCGCATCGGGATCGCCAGGGCCTTGGCGGTGAACCCTTCCTTTATTATCTGCGACGAACCCATCTCAGCCCTGGATGTTTCCATCCAGGCCCAGGTGGTCAATATGCTGGAAGACTTGCAAAAAGAGATGAATTTAACCTATCTTTTTATTGCGCATGATCTCTCGATGGTGAAACATATTTCAAATCGGATGGGGGTGATGTATCTTGGAAAGATCGTGGAAATTGCCGACAGCGAGGAAATTTACAAGCATCCGATGCATCCCTATACACGCATGCTCTTATCGGCAATCCCTGTGCCGGATCCACTTTTATCCAGAAACAAGACGCAAACTGAAATGGAAGAAGAGATCCCGAGCCCCCTGAATCTTCCATCCGGTTGCCGGTTTAGAACGCGATGCCCTCATGCCATGGATATTTGTGAGACCCAAAGCCCCCTATTGAGCGATATGGGCGGTAATCACTCTGTTGCCTGTCATTTGGCGAAGTAGAGGAATACTTTCTTAGTGGTACAACTGCAAGTGGATGATAATCTCGATTGGTAAGAAGCGAATAAGGGTGGTGGAAGGAAATAATTCCCCAAAGATTGCTCCGGATTTTGGTTCGTCTACAAGGCACATCCACCGGTGCATATCGGGAATATGTGCCAGTGGATGTAACGCCGTAGACGGGCCAAAAGACAAGCAAGATGGGGAATTCTTTCCTTCCACCACCCTAATCTCACGTGAATCACCAAAACGCCTGGAAGGAGTAAGCATGAACACCAGAATCTCGACGCTATTTATTCTATTTTTGGCCTTGGCAACACTTTTACCCGTCAACCTTTTTGCAGCCCCCAAGCAGGAATTGATTTATGTGGTCAATCATGAAGCAGATCTTTTCGATCCCGGGATCACTGGCGAAACCTATGCCGTACCCATTATCGTCAATGCCTTCGAAGGGCTGGTCAAAATAGACAAGGCCGGTGCCCTGGTGCCCGCTGCGGCCGAAAGCTGGGAAATCAGCGATGATGGGCTGGAATACACCTTCTCGTTGAGAAAAGGTGCCAAATGGTCGGACGGCAAGCCGCTTACCGCTGCCGATTTCGTTTTTGCCTGGACCCGGGTCCTTAAGCCGGAAACGGGATCAAAATATGCTGAAATGCTTTTCTATATTAAAAACGGAAAACAGTACTACAAGGGTGAAGTCGATGAGAAAGCTCTGGGTTTTTCCGCCATCGATAACCATACCATTAAGATGACCCTTGAAAGCCCCACGCCCTATATGCTGCAATTGATGACCTTTTGGGTATATTTTCCCGTGAGGAAAGATATCGTGGAAAAAAATCCCGATGGCTGGGCGCGCAAACCGGAAACCTATATCGGCAACGGTCCCTTCCAGACAACGGAGATGAATCTCGGGCAATCCGTAGTATTCAAAAAAAATGAAAATTACTGGCGGGCCGACCAGGTTAAACTCGAAAAATTGACCATTCGGCTGATTCCTGAAATGGCAACGGCCCTCATCGCAATGGAGGCGGGCGATGTGGATGGTATTGAAAATGTTCCGCCGGCGGAGATTCCCAGGCTGCAGGTGGAGAATGATAATTTCGTAGTTATTCCGGGCCTGGGCACAACCTACTACCTGATGAATAACCAGCATAAACCGCTGGACGATATTCGGGTCCGCAAAGCACTTTCCCTCGCCATCGATCGCCGTCAACTCATCGAGCATGTGCTGCAATCAGGGGATGAGCCTGCGTTTGCCATTGTCCCTTACGGACTTTCATTCAATGGGAAAGATTTCCGTGAAGAGGGCGGCGGCTATGGCCTGACGGAAAGCGCCCAGGTCGAGCAAGCCAAAGCTCTGCTGGCGGAAGCGGGCTATCCCAACGGTGAAGGGTTTCCGGTTCTGCATTTCAAATACAGCAGCGGCACTATCATCAAGAAGATCGTCGAAGCCCTGCAGCAGATGTGGAAGCAAGCTCTGAACATTGATTTCAAGGTAAGCTCTTCGGAGTGGAAAGTTTACTATCCGGAAATCCAGAACGGAGACTATGATATTGCCCAAATGGGCTGGGGAGCCGATTATGCGCACCCCATGACCTTCCTGGATATCTTCCTGACCAACGGCCCCAACAACCATACCTTCTGGGCCAGCCCGGAATACGATAAATTCGTTGCGCTGTCCAAGGAGACCACCGACATCGGCAAATCCGTAGAGTTTATGCATAAAGCCGAAGATGTCCTGATGAACGATATGGCGATTCTGCCCCTGTTCCACCGGTCCTATGCCATGATGATGGGACAGCATGTCAAGGGCTGGTACAGATCATCCTTGGGTTTCATTTACTTCGAAGATGCTTACCTGGAGTAGCCCTGTTGTGGCGGCCGAAAACCAGGTAGGGGCGGGTTTCAAACCCGCCCCTACGCCCGGCCATACTTGAAGCAGCGGCATGCATCGCGATCTGTTTTGCAAACCGCTAGACGCGCAAAGTTGTGGGGTCACTGCATGGAAAAACCACGGGATTTCAGAAATTCCCGCATGTGGGGCCTTGTTTTGCGGCCCACGAGGGTTTTAACCTCCCGGCTCCAGCAGCTCTCTTTGGTTCCCCCCGTGCGGGTCCGGTAATAGCGCCGCAGGCGCTGATCATAGTCTCGTATCTCTGGGGTGAAGTCTACACCGGGGTATCGATCCTGGTGGAACACCGCGGCCAGGGGCAGGCGTGGTTTGATCTCCGGATCCTGGGCCGGATAACCGAGGCAGAGACCGAAAACCGGGTAGACCTGATCCGGCAGTTCAAGCAACGTACACACGCCGGCCGGATCATTACGAATGCCCCCGACATAGCAGATCCCCAGCCCCAGTGACTCCGCAGCCAGGACGCAGTTCTGGGCAAACAGGGCTACGTCCACCGTGGCGATAATGAAGTGCTCGGTCATGCCCTCTGCAAAATTGCCGCCCTGTTTTTCGCAGGCAATGCGGGGCCGGTTGAGATCGGCGCAGAAAACCAGAAAAGCCCCGGCGGTGGCCACATAGGACTGGTCGCCGGCCAGGCGGGCAATCTCCCGCCGTGTGTCGGCTTTGCGGACCTGGATCACCGTGGTGGCCTGAATATTGCTCGATGTTGCCGCGGCCTGGCCGCAGCGCATGATCGCCTGGAGGACGGCGTCATCCACCGGTTTATCCCTGAATTTGCGTATGGAGCGGTGGGATCGGAGTAGCTGCATTATGGTGTTCATGGATTCCTCACAAGAAATTACTGCGGACAGGAGGCCAAAGCGGGGGAGTCAGGCCGGAGGCTGATTGCCAACCCTAAAGCTGTTGGATGACCTCATGGACCGGCTTGACCACCAGTTGATTTTCAGAAATGCGTTTGATGATTTCTTCAAATTGGGACTTGGAGTACTCATAATCAGTCTTGGGGCTGTCCACCAGATAGTGGAACATGAGAATAATCCATTGCCCGGCCTCGACGGCGGCCTCTATGTCTGCAAATATTTTCCGGGGGGCAAGGGCGTTGGAAACATTATAGGTGCGCATCAGGAAAATGTCGGCGGGCGGGTAAGTTTCCGCTCCGCCCCCTGCGACCC